>LKMJ01004600.1_pt1 | contig 13010 bp, 12 predicted proteins | sample 643391 | NCBI WGS metagenome assembly LKMJ01 (sample SAMN04112250, study PRJNA286221) | soda lake metagenome | biome: soda lake; feature: Kulunda Steppe; material: water; isolation source: sample PL-Br10 brine of Picturesque Lake | place: Russia: Kulunda steppe | collected 2010-07
CGGGTCGCGAGGAGCTGGCGATCATGCTCAACGTTGCCGGCCAGTCGGTGCGGGTTGCGCCCGCCGGCAACTGGGTGGCGACGCTGCCGCCTGAAGAGCGCGACGAACAGCTCGAAAACGTCCCCGGTCTCAAAGAGATCTGGGACGACGAGTGGGGCGACCGCGGCACCCAGCTCGTGCTCATCGGCACCGAGATGGACCACGACGCGCTCCGCGAGCGACTGGGCGACTGCCTGCTCGACGACGACGAGATGGACGCCGACTGGTCGACGTTCGACGACCGGTTCCCGACGTTCGAGGAGCCCGAAGAACTCGAAGAGGACCAAGCGGACCACGATCATCCGGCTGATCCCGAGGGCCAAGAGGAGATCGGCCTTGCAGACTAATCACACAGTGTCCGACCACAGCCAGCGTCGACGGTCGACGAGCGAGAGCCGAGACGAACAGTGTCACGCAATCATCGAAACAAGCGACAGCCAGCCGGACAGCTGTACGATCTACTCGACAGCGCCGGGCGATTCGGTCGTCACGACGTGGATCTCTGCCGAAGCTGGGTCGTACGTTTCACTGGAGGAACTCAGATGACAACCGCATTCCAAACCACCGTCAAGACCAACGTTTCCGAGCCGCAACGACGCGAGGCAATCGACGACCTCGCTAGCAACAACCAAACGACCAAACTCGCCGTGCTGGTTCGGACCAGCGGCCTCTCGGGTGGGTTGCGCCGCCAAGCAGTCGACGGCCTGATTTCGTGTGGAGCCGACGAGCTGCTCAGCGAGTTGGCCGACGACCGCTCGGTCGCCCCGGAGCTCAGACGAAAAGCCGAGCGATGACTGACTCCGCTGACAGCAAACGGACGGGCCAGACACGCTTCTGCCGAGATACCGGCCGCGAGCAGGGGCTGGTCGGCACATACGATATCTGGCTGTGTCGACAGTCGTTCCGCGAGATGGCCCGCGAGATGGGCTTTCGGAAGTACAGCTGAACAGTTTGACGCGCTTTTTTAATAACCGGTTCGGTCCACTGCGTTTGTCGACCATTCGAGAATCAGATCTGGTAGTTCCTGCGCATCGACCCATCTGACGGACGCAGCTTCGTTTTTAACTACTCGATCACCAGCTATCGATACGGTAATAAATCAGAATTCAATACTATTAATCAACTCGTGAGATCGATCTCGCGGACAGTACCGTGATTCGACGTTTCCATTCGATCCGACGGTCGACCAGCTGGCTCGCTGCGTATCTCGTCGACTGTGTTCGGGTCGACACGCGCTCGCTCGCGGTGTTTCGGATCTTCGTGGGCTTGCTCGTCGTCGCTGACCTGCTGTTGCGGGCGCGGAACTTCTCGTTTTATTACACTGACGACGGCATCGTTCCCCAAGAGCTTGCCGAGGCCAACACCGCCGAGCACGCTATTTCGGTCTACTATCTCACCTCGGAGCCGGCGGCCATCGCCGGGCTGTTCGCGCTGACGGCGCTGGTCGCGCTGTCGCTGATTGTCGGCTACCGTACCCGAGCCGCGACGGTGCTGACGTTTCTGCTCGTGATCTCGCTGGACCACCACAACCCGTTTGTGACCAGCTACGCCGACACGCTGTTTCGGCTGCTGCTGTTCTGGGCGATCTTTCTGCCGCTCGGCGAGCGATGGTCCGTCGACGCCATCCACGCCGACCGGGAACCGCGGTCGACGGTCGCCAGTCTCGCCACGTTCTTCGCGCTTGCCCAGATGGTGATGATGTATCTCCAAAACGGGATTCATAAGCGCGAATCGACGCTGTGGCAGAGCGGTGAGGCGACGCCGTTGATTTTCGGCATTGAAGAGATGACGTTCCTGCTCGGCGAACCGCTTGGTGCGTTCCCGACGCTGCTCACCTACGGCGGGCTGCTCTGGTTTTATATGCTGTTGGGGTCGTGGCTGTTGATCCTCTTGCGCGGTCGACTTCGCTTGCCACTGATTGCACTGTTTGTCGGCGGCCACATCTCGTTCGCGCTGACCGTCCGGATCGGCGCGTTTGCCTACGTCGCGCTCGCTGGGCTCGTGCTGTTCGTGCAGACACCGGTCTGGGAGGACGGTCACCGACTCGCCGGTTGGGTTGGCGACCGGGTTGGCCGCAATCCGGTCGACCGCGTGCCGTGGGAGGAGTTCCGACGCTTCGCCCACAGCCTCCCTGCGTTCCAACTCCTTCCCGACCACTATGCCGGACTAAAGACCGGTGTGTACACTGTCGGATTCGGAGCTGTCGTCGTCGCGCTCGCACTGGTCGTCGGGGTGTTTCTGTTCAACGCTGGGGCAGTCGTCGACGGCGGCTACGACCAACACCAACTCAACCACGAGGTCCAGGAGGTCGCGGGCGGTGAGTACATCTACACGGTCGCCCGCGGGCTTGGCGTGCGACAGCCCGAGTGGAGCGTTTTTGCCCCACATCCGCGCACGAACGACCGCTACTACGTCTTCGGCGCGCGAACCACTGACGGCGACCGGGTCGACGTGTTCAACGACCGCGCGTTCACTTGGGACCGCCCCGAACCGCTTCAGGCCCAACACGACACCTACCGCCAGCGGTTCTTTATGAACTCCATTCGACGTGGCAGCGCGGGCGGTGAACTTACCCGACAGTTCGGCGAACACATCTGTACGACCTACGCCGAGAAATACGACATCGAACTCAGCCATATCAGCATGTTCGAAGTCACCGAGGACATCACCCCGGAGACGATTACCGATCCGACCGACCGCGAGACCGACCGCGACCACTTTTACCGGCATCACTGTGTCAGCTGAATACCGGAAACCTCGGTATCGGCGTACAGTCCATCGACCAACGTCAGCTCCTGCCACCCGCGTCTCCGCCACCTAAAATAACCGGTGGGAATCACTGGTGAATGAAATATTAATATGGGATATGCCAACTGTGTTAGTGATGACAGCTTTCGATATCTACACGACAGTGCAACACGCGTCGACGTTCGACAGCACCGCTGCAGAGGTGGTGTCACAATGAGTCGACCGGCCGACAACCGCGCGCAGTTCCGGCCCGACGACCACCCCCACGACCACTTTCTGTTGACGACAGTCGTTGGCTCCTATCCGAAGGCCAAATGGCTCAACCGAGCCACCGAGTTGGTCGACGATCCGGACTCGAAGTTCGACGAAACGGATCTTGCGGAAGCCCACGACGATGCCGCCCGGCTGATCACGAAGGAACACGAGCGAGCGGGCCTCGATGCCGTTGTCGACGGCGAGGTCAGGCGAAACGAGATGGTCGAGTTCTTCGCCGACCGAATCCCCGGCTACGAGTTCAACGGCCCGGTCAAGGTATGGGGTCACAACTACTTCGACAAACCCTCAGTTGCCGCCGAGATCAGCTACGACGAGCCGTGGCTCGTAGAGGAGTTCGAGTTCACCAACAACGTCGCCAGCAAGCCGGTCAAAGTGCCGATTACGGGCCCCTATACGCTCGGCAGCTGGACGTTCAATGCGGCCTACGACACTGACGAACAACTCATCTACGAGCTGGCCGAGTTGGTCAACATCGAAGTCGAGAACCTCGTGGAAGCGGGAGCCAAATACATCCAGATCGACGAACCCGCGCTTGCGACGACGCCGGACGACCACGCCATCGTCGGCGAGGCCCTCGACCGCATCGTCAGCGGAATCCCCGACGACGTGCGGATTGGCCTCCACGTCTGTTACGGCGACTACTCGCGGATTTATCCGGAGTTCAACGAGTTCCCGATTGACGAGATCGACCTCGAACTCTGCAACGACGGCTACGACCAGATTCCAGTCTTCGAAGACACCGAACCAGTGCCCGACTTTTCGCCCGGCGTGATCGACGTTCACTCGGCGGAAATCGAGTCGGTCGACGAGATCAAATCGAACATCAAACAGGGGCTCAAAATCGTCCCACCGGACCGACTGACGATCACTCCCGACTGCGGGCTGAAACTGTTGGACCGCGAAATCGCGTACGGCAAAATGGAGAACTTGGTGACAGCAGCCCGCGAAATCGAGGCCGAACTCGACGCGGGCGAGGTCGACATCGCCGCCGAGACAGTTGTTCCAAACTAAGTCGCACTCCGCACCAATTTATATTAACACCGCGCCCGTCGTTAGTAGTGTGACAGACGACGACACACTCGATGAACTGCTCGACGAACTCGACGGCCACACCGACCTCGACAAAGCAGCACAACAGGTTTCGATCAGCGTCGACGAACGACGGTATGGCAAAGCGGTGACCATCGTTTCAGGGTTCGACGTGCCGCAGTCGACGGTCGAATCGCTCGCCTCCGACCTCAAATCGTCGCTGGCGACCGGTGGGACGGTCGACGGCGACAGCATTGAACTCCAGGGCGACCACCGCGATCGCCTTCCCGAGCTGTTGGCTGACCACGGCTACACTGTGCGCTGAGTCGCTTTGTTCTCGTCCGCATCCGCCGTCTCGTTTGCCATGCGATATTAAAACAGACGATAAATTTATTACAGTCTCGTCGGGAGATACTACTGTGACAAACGGGCCGACTCACCAGCGATCACGTCGCACGCGCGACGAACAAGTTGAGACGGACGAACCAGCCGAACCGGTCGACGCCGAAACCGTCGACTCCAGTGAGGTCGTGCGGACCGCTGATGGGGAGCTGATGCACGAGCCAACCGGGCTCATCCTCGAAGAGGATCAGATCGACCGCGGCCCCGAGTGGCGGGCGTTCAATCATTCGGAACGACAGAACAAATCCCGTGTCGGCGCGCCGACGACCCAGACGATGCACGACAAGGGGTTGACGACGAGTATCGACTGGCAGAACAAAGACGCCTACGGGCGGTCGCTGTCAGCCGAAAAGCGGACCCAGATGCAGCGACTTCGCAAATGGCAAGAACGCATCCGCACGAAGGACGCCGGCGAGCGCAACCTTCAGTTCGCGCTCAGCGAGATCGACCGCATGGCGAGCGCGCTCGGCGTCCCGCGGTCAGTCCGCGAAGTCGCCTCGGTGATCTACAGACGGGCGCTCTCGGAGGATCTGATCCGTGGCCGCTCGATAGAGGGGGTGTCGACAGCGGTGTTGTACGCGGCCTGTCGACAGGAGGGAATTCCCCGGAGCCTGAATGAAGTCACCGAGGTCTCCCGTGTCGAAAACAAGGAGATCGCTCGGACCTACCGCTATCTCTCTCAGGAACTCGGGCTTGAAATGCAGCCGGTCGACCCGAAAAAGTACGTTCCGCGCTTCTGTTCACAGCTCGAGGTCAGCGAGGAGGTCCAGGCCAAAGCCAAGGAGATAATCGACACAAGCGTCGAAGACGGGTTGCTGTCGGGCAAATCCCCCACCGGCTTTGCTGCCGCAGCGATCTATTCAGCGACGCTACTCTGTAACGAAAAAAAGACCCAAGCGGAGGTCGGCGAGGTGGCACAGGTCACCGAGGTCACGATCCGGAACCGATACCAAGAACAGATTCGCGCAATGGGATTTCACGATTAACGGTACCCGACCCACACAGCCGCGTACTGGTATTTTCTCAGAGAGTAACAACAAATATGCAGTTGTTCAGCTACTCTCTATGACGAGAGGTTGGCGATCTCTGTTCTACTCTTATCCCGAAAGTATGCCGTCGGTTAGTACTGTCTCTGACCAGCTATGTTGGTGATTTAAAAGGTCATGAGAGATAGCTGTTACTCGTGTCTGAATAGCGGTAGCCTGAATTAGGAAACGGGTTCCACGTCTGTCATCGGGTCAGTCAGCTGATTGTGCGTCTCAGATCACTCTGTCGACCATCAGGTGTTGTCGATATGGTCACGCAACACGTCGTCATCGATCACCTCACACAACACCTCGTCGTCGAGCTGCTCGGCAATCGCCCGGTGACCACGCCGGCTGCGCGTCTGGATTTCGGTTTCGGAGAGATAGGTTGCAATACTTTCCTCGATAACGCGGTCGACAATCTCGCCTACCTGTTCGTCCGATGGATCGCGGTCGTCGGGAAGCCGTTCGTATACCCACTCGCGCCAGCGGTCCGGCTCGCTCCACTCGTTGTCCGGCCGGTCACGGCGCATCCAGTCGACTCGGTCTGCGACGTGATCCCAGTACCCCTGCTCGCGCCGGCTGTCGGCTCGGATTTGTCGGCCAACAATCGCGCCGTGACCTGCGCTGATGAGTACCTGATCGGGAATATCCGCGAGCGCGCCAGCGACGTACAGTCCATCAATCGGCGTCGTGCCGTCGTCGTTGGGATACGCGTCGTCGAATCGCTCGCGGGTCTCGCCATCGCGTTCGTACGTCTCGAACATCGCGTCCGCTTGGCTGAGCGGTCGGAGGTAGTCGGGACCGTATTTCGTCGCCGCCACAACACGGTCGGCACGAATCGACCGCCCGTCTTCGGTCTCGACGAGAAACCCCTCGTCGACCTGCGTCACTGCGGTCGCTTCGTCGTTGAGGATCGTACAGCCCGCGTGGCGGGCGTGTTCGTGAGCCAGCGCGCAGAACGTCTGGATGTCGATTCCGGCCGGAAAGCCGAGATAGTTTTCGAGATACGCACAGTGGTGGATCGAGGATGGGCCACGATCCAACACGCACGTTTCGAGGTTGCTCCGGGCGGTGAACACTCCGGTTGCACAGCCGGCGGGGCCGCCGCCGACGATCAGTACATCACACTGTCTGTCGAATTGGTCTGTCATGAGTTCGTGGGTTGGTCGCTTCCGACCGTCGACGATGCCGACTGCGGGTTGTCGGCAGGTCGGTCGGAGTCAGTCACTGGTTCGGTCGACTGCGCACTGTCAGTGGCGAACTCGCGCGCGAAGTGACAGCGTGACTGTGCGTCGTCGACCTGTTCCATCGGCGGCGGGTCGCGTTCGCATTTCGGTTCAGCTACCGGACAGCGGCTGTGGAACCGACAGCCGCTCGGTGGGTCGACCGCGCTCGGAACCGACCCTGGCAACGGCTCAGCTGGCCCGTCGCTCCCGACTGAGGGGATTGCCGCAAGTAGCGATTCGGTATACGGGTGGCTGGGTCGCTCGAACAGTGTTTCGGTCGGACCACGCTCCATGACCTGGCCCGCATACATCACCAACACGCGGTCGGCAACATGGCCAACTACCGAAAGGTCGTGAGAGACAACAATGTAGCTGAGTCCCAGCCGCTGTTGAAGCTCATCGAGGAGATTGAGGATCTTCGCCCGGATCGAGACATCCAGCGCGCTCACTGGCTCGTCGAGAACCACGACTTGCGGTTCAAGCGCCAGTGCGCGGGCGATAGCAACCCGCTGCAGCTGGCCGCCGGAGAGTTCGTGCCGCCGCCGGTCGGCGTGATGTGGTGGGAGACCGACCAACTCAAGCAGCTCTTTGATTCGGTCGGTTCGCCGCTCTGCGTCCCACCCCTGTTCGCAAAGCGGTTCCCCGACGGCATCTGCGACAGTCGCCCGTGGGTTGATACTACCACGAGTGTTCTGGAAGACAACGCCGACCTTGGCTAACTGTTCGATGGATCGCTCGTCGACCTTCCCCACTGGCTCGCCGTTGAGTTCGATCTGGCCGCTCGTTGGTGCCTCAAGACCGATCAGGAGATCGACGAGCGTCGACTTGCCGCTGCCGCTTTCCCCGACGATTCCGAGCGTTTCGCCGCGTTCGACGGCAACGTCGACATCCTCAACCGCAGTAAGATACCGTCGGTTCCCACGCAGTCGCTCGTACCAGGAGTCGGTCGTCTCGAACCGTTTCGAGAGATTCGCCGCAGCGATGACCGAATCTTCAGTACTCCGACCATCAGGTCTGACTCGTGCGGCGGTCGTCTCAGGCGCGGCCAAACCGCTTTGGTTGTCTGATTCACAGTCAGTTTCCTCGTCTGCTATCTGTCTAAGTTGGGGTGTAGAACTGCCGCCATCTTCTGTCTCAGCAATCGAATCAAGTTCGCCACAGACAACCTCGTGGTCAGGGTTCTGAGTAATCACCGGCGGATCGACAGTTCGGCAGGCGTCTGTTGCATACTCACACCGAGAGGCGAACGGACATCCCGTCGCTTCGAACTGTTCTGGAACCGTTCCCTCAATTATGTCGAGTCGGGTCCGGTGATCCGTCTTGTCGATCAAACAATCAAGCAATCCCTGTGTGTACGGATGTTGTGGGTTTTCAAGGAGCTGTTCTGTGGGGCCGCGTTCCATCACCTGTCCACCGTAGAGAACAACGACTCGATCACACCGCTCGGCAACAATCCCGAGATCGTGGGTGACGAGTACGACGGCAGTGTCTTGACTCGCAGCCAGTTCGTCGACCTGATCGAGTATTGTGGCCTGCGTTGTCGTATCGAGTGCTGTCGTTGGTTCATCGGCAATCAGTATATCCGGATCGTTTGCGAGAGCAATCGCCAGCATTGCCCGTTGTTGCATCCCACCGGAGAGTTCGTGCGGATAGGCACCGATACGGTCCTCGGGGTCTGCAATCCCTACTTGTTGCATGAGTTCGACCGCACGTGTTCTGTGACTCCGCCAGGCCGAGCGGTCAGTAAACGGTGGGATCTGGAGATAATCCAGCAACGACTGTTGGTCGTGGTTGTGTACGCGAAGCGATTCGGCGATCTGTTCGCCGACATCGAAGACAGGATTAAGCGTTGCTGCCGGATCCTGAAACACCATCGAAAGCTTCCCGCCGCGGTGTTGCTGGCGTTTTGACTCTGAAACTGCTGTGAGGTCGACGCCATCAAATCTGATCGAACCCTCGACAATCTCACCCGGCGAGTGGAGCCCCATAATCGAACGGGCAGTGACGGACTTCCCCGAGCCAGACTCGCCGACGATACCAACGATTTCGCCCGGTTCAACCGCAAAGGAGACACCATTGACGGCGCGAACGATCCCATCGGCTGTATTGAACTGCGTGTGTAGGTTCTCGACTTCCAGTAGATTTGTCATGGATAGGTTACTCGTTGTTTAGACCTCTTCGATGCGGGTTTGCTGACGTGGGTCAAGCATATCACGGAGTCCATCACCGAGCAGATTGAACCCGAGTACAGTCAGTGCAATTGCGATACCGGGTGCGTTGACGATCCACCCGGCCTGTCGGAGATACTCTCGGCCATCATCGAGCATTGTTCCCCACTCTGGCGTTGGCGGTTGTGCGCCGAGTCCGATGAACGAAAGCCCGGCGGTTGCGAGCACAACGGTGCCGAGGTTGAGGGTAGCGATCACGATTACTGGGTTAATCACATTTGGCAGTAAATGCCGACGGAACAGCCGGTGTCGGGGAGTTCCGTTAAGCTGTGCGGCGGCGACGTACTCGCGCTCTTTGACCGACAACACTGATCCGCGTACGACGCGGGCGTACGTCGCCCACCCAACAACCGCGAGTGCAATCATGAGGTTTTGGAGACTCGGACCAAGAATGCCGGCAACGACCAACGCGAGTATGAGTCCAGGGAAGGCAAGCTGAATATCGACTGCTCGCATCAACGCCTCGTCGACCCAGCCACCAGCGTATCCAGCGACCAGTCCGACACTTGTTCCGATGACAACGCGGATCGCCGTCACAGCCACCGCGATACCCATCGAGAATCGGGCACCGTAAATCAACCGTGTCAGTACATCACGGCCGAACTGGTCGGTCCCGAGGGGATGGGCCAACGATGGCGGTTGGAGCCTGTTTGGAAGCTCTTGGGTGGCTGGATCATACGGCGTCAACGTCGGACCAACGACCGCAACAACTGCGAGTGTCGAGACGATGATCGCACCGAGCAGCGTCAGCGGGTTGCCACGGAGTTCGGTAATAATCCGCTGTAGCAACCGTTTCGCACGCTCATCGGACAGCCGCCGACGAACGTGGTCGACGGTACTCACGGTGAGGTACCTCCAAGGGTAATGCGCGGGTCAAGGTAGCGATACGCCAGATCTACAAGCAGATTCGTTACGACAAACAACAGCGCGACTACCAACACAACGCCCTGCACGATCGGGTAATCGCGGGCGAACACCGCATCAACGAGCAGATCTCCCAGCCCTGGCCGCTGGAACACGATTTCGATAACGACTGCACCGTTCAAAACGAAACCAAGCTGCAGTCCGATGACGGTCACAACCGGAATCAGCGCGTTACGCAGCGCGTGTTTGTAGACGACGATTCGTTCCCGAAGCCCCTTCGAACGGGCTGCCTCAATGTACTCCTCGTCTAACACATCAAGCATCGACGTCCGAATGAGTCGTGTCATGATTGCTGCCATCCCGGTTCCGAGCGCGACTGCCGGCAACACGAGATATGAGAGTCCGCCGGTGCCAGCGACAGGGAACAATCCGAGCTGCAACGAGAACACGATGATCAACATATACCCCAACCAAAAGTTCGGCAGTGAAACGCCGATCAGTGCCGCCAGTTGACTGCCGAAGTCGATCCACTCACCCTGGTGAACGGCACTCAGGACGCCCGCTGGAATCGCGATCACGAGTGCGATAACCATCGCGGCTACTCCGAGTTCGATGGTAGCGGGGAGGTGGCTGGCAAGCAACGATGTGACCTCTCGTCCACTCCCGTAGGAACTCCCGAGGTCACCACGAAGGACACCAGTCACCCAGTCGACATACTGAACCACAAACGGTTCGTCGAACCCGTGCTCCGCGCGAAACGCCGCAACCTGTGTCTGTGTTGGTGGCTGTTGAGCCTGCTGACGTAGAATCGTCTCCGCCGGATCGCCTGGGGTCAGGTACGTCAACGAGAAGGTAAGCACTGAGACACCGAAGAGGACGACTGTTGCAGTCAGTGACCGATAGAGGAAGTACGCCCGTGAAACCATTTCAGTCAGTGGTCTGTGGATGGTCGATACTTTGGCTGGGTATGCTAACGATACCGATTGTTACAACGGAGCGGCGATCCATCATACATATTCTCCTTCGCGGCAGATTAATAAAAGTATTGAATAGTTTAGTAACTCTTATTATGTTAGTATAGATTTTTGTGAACTGTGATGGACTACACAACAGATAGACGGACAGTGCTTGGAGCAATTTCGGCGGGTAGTCTCGCTGCAATCGCAGGATGTACTGGTGGATCCGGCGGCGGTGACAATGCGTTTCGGCTGAGTGCACCGTTCTTTCCGGACTCACTCGAACCCCTGGATGGGGCATTCACGTATGCGAACCTTGGGTTGTTGGAGGGGTTGTTTCGAATCGGTGAAAACAGTGAGGCCCACCCAAATCTCGTTTCTGACTGGGATGTGTCCGAGGATTCGCTCACCTGGACGTTTGAGCTTCGTGATGATGTTACGTTCCACAACGGAAGCGAGTTAGACGCAGAAGCTGTCGCCTTCTCGCTGGACCGGTCGTTTACGCATTCTCGATCCCGGCTCCAAGGAACAGCAGTCGACTCAGTTGCGGCAGTCGATCAGACGACGGTGGAAATTACAACGCAGGAACCGCTTGCGCCGCTTTTGCCAATCCTTGCACAGCCAGCAGCAGGGATTATTAGTCCCGATTCGGTAGCGGAAGACGGAACAATCAACGAACCAATCGGTACCGGTCCGTACGCGTTTGAGTCGTGGGAGCCTGAAGAAGAGTTCATACTACACAGTCACGATGCGTACTACGACGGAGAACCGGCGGTTGAAAGAGTCGTTTACGAGAAGGCCCAAGAGGGACAGACACGAACACTCAAGCTCCAGAACGCCGAACTCGATCTTGCGACGAACCTGCCGAACTCTGTCGTTGATGAGCTACAAGACGACGGTGATATCGAGTTACATCTGGTTGAGGGATACTCCGACAGGATTGCTATCTTCAATACCGAACAGCCACCGGTTGACGACCATCGGGTTCGACAAGCATTGCTGTATGCCACCAACGACGAGGAAATCGCCGAGTTCGTACTCAATGATGTCGGCACTCCCGCACACGGACCGTGGGACTCCGCAAGCGTCAGCTGGGCAAATGATGATATTGAGCCGTACACGTACCAGCCCGACCGCGCCGAGGAACTGCTAGCTGAGGCTGGCTGGGTACGAGATAACGATGATGAGGTTCGTCACCGCGACGGAGAACCATTAGAAATCGAACTGTGGGCGTACACTGAACAGCCAAATCTCCAGCCGACAGCCGAAGCGATGCAACCGATGCTCGCCGAGGTCGGTTTCGATGTCGACGTCCGTGTTACCGATTACGGACCAGTTGAGGATGCAAGACGGACCGGGGATTGGGAGGTCTCGATTGAACACTGGCCGATGTACGGCGGCCCATCGGACCCCGATGCCCTGTCGAAATATTATACACCAGACAACATTCTTCATATCCCGTACGAGAATCCCGAACTTATCGATCTCCTCGATGAGGGGCGGCGGACACTTGATGAGGAACAACGGCGTGAAATCTACAATGAAGCCCAAGAGATCATCATGGAAGACGTTCCCATCGGCTTCCTTACACGGAAGGCAAACATTGAAGCTATCCGTTCCGACGTCGATGGCTTCGATCCCCATCCGAACATCTACGATTACGGGCTAAACGAACTTACTCGATAACGGAACAAGCTACTGTATCTTTTTCCCTGATGCCTCACGGGTTTCTACTTTCAACCACTCCACAAGACAGTCGCCGGCCCGCCGTGCGCCGATGATGTTCCGCGAAAACGGCCCCAGAACCTGCTGGGCGGCGGCTCCAGAAACCGCAACCTGCGACAGTGTGCCATCCGCACGCCGCCACCGCAGCGTCTCGTCGCAGAGCACCGGCGCGTTCCGATACCCCACTGCAAGCGCGGTCTCCTCACGAAGCTGTTCGAACAGCGGCCCCTCGTACGGCGAGCCGAACCCGGTCGCACAGACCACCCGGTCCAGACAGTGTGCTGTCCCATCTCGACAGCTAACGACGACAGTGCCGCCCGCCGCGGTGGCAGCGGTGATCTCGGTGCGGTCGAGCTCGACGCGGCCAGCCTCGATGGCTCGCCGCAGTCGACGAAAGACGTGTGGCGGCATCGCCCCACTGTACCGCGCTTCTGTAACCCGTTCGGCGCGCTCCCGAGAGGCCGGTGGCAGCTCGTGGAGTCGGTCGAC
>LKMJ01004561.1_pt1 | contig 13009 bp, 16 predicted proteins | sample 643391 | NCBI WGS metagenome assembly LKMJ01 (sample SAMN04112250, study PRJNA286221) | soda lake metagenome | biome: soda lake; feature: Kulunda Steppe; material: water; isolation source: sample PL-Br10 brine of Picturesque Lake | place: Russia: Kulunda steppe | collected 2010-07
TGTGCATTTGCGCGCACGCGTGCATGTGTGTCTGCGTATGTGTCTTTGCGCGCGCACATGTTGTGTGCCTGTGTGTGTGTGTGTGTGTGTGTGTGCATTCATGTGAGCATGCAGGTATGTGTGCGCGTACGCGCTTGCGTAAATGTGCATTTATGTGTGCATTTTCTTGTATGTATGGCTTTGCACATTCATGCGTGTGTGTGCGTGCGTACTTAAATGTAAGTGCGCGTGCTTGTGCAAGTGTATTTGTGCCTTTGTGCACACAAGCTGAAGTTTCAGAGTGTGCGCATGAAATCCAGAGTGTTTGCGCATCTGTGTTTATCAGTACTCCTTCAATCGTCATTGAAGGACTAAAACTGTACTGAAAGTGTAGTGCCAAGGCGACTCTGGCAGTGTTAGACCTCTGTCAACATGGCAGCTCCTCAAGGCTTCAAGTTTGGGCTTCAAGTTCCGACTTTGAAGTTCAAAGTTTGGGACCACCACTGCTTTGAGGCAGTGCGTTACTCTTGGAGGGGAGACACAATCCTGCCAAATTTCCAGTTGAATGCTAGTTGTTTCAATTGCCAGTCGTTTCCATAGTTGGTCCAACCACTTTCTAGTTGATTCCTGGTTGATGGTTGCATCAACCAGTGTATCAACTGGACCTGGAATTAATCATCAACCATGGTTGATTCAACAGCCCAAACATTTCCGACTTGTGTGTTTCTCTGAGCCAGAACAACAATAAGCTCTATTTCTTCCTACATGCACTTATTGCCTTTTCTTGTAAGCCCTTGTAAATCCGCGCGTGTGTGTACTTGTGTCTGTACATTTGTGCGCGTGTGCGTGGGTCACGGTGTGTGCGCTTGCCCTTGTGCACGTGCATGTGTCAATACCTGTTTGTCCTTGTGTTTTGGTGGGTGGGTGTATGTGTGCGTGCGCGCGCACCGTGGTGGACAGGTCCTGACCTTGGTAATGAGCGGTGGACTGATCCTGACCTTGGTAATGAGCAGTGGACTGATCCTGACCTTGGTGATGAGCGGTGGACTGGTCCTGACCTTGGTAATGAGTGGTGGACTGATCCTGACCTTGGTAATGAGCGGTGGACTGGTCCTGACCTTGGTAATGAGCGGTGGCGTAAGTCCTCTCAAGAGGACAGTCACGTTCGTCTTTGAAGTGCAGCTCTAGCTGAAATGACCACAGGATCTAATACTCCGCAAACTCGACTAGCCCCCAGCAATGCAGCATGAATCTGGCACTCCACTAATGTGGCGTGATAGCATGTCTTGTAATCACAATAATCAGGACTTAACCTCACAATAATTAATGATACAGGAACGAGAGAGCAAGAAGCTCAACAGCATGCTTGGTAGGATCTCTCTCAGGATCAAGACCAAGAACTTTGAAGGAAATCAGGGTCTGCGCACCTGGAGACTAATTCTTTGAAGGAAAGGCTCATGACTATTGCAAGCCCCAGAGAGCCCTGTAAATAGGATTACAGGGAGAAGGGTGCACCCTCCAAGACCCCAAATTGGCACACACCAAGCAAAGAGGCGTGGGTCCAATGTAAGCACCAGGCCTGTCCACAGCCAAATCTAGGAGCCGCAAGGGGAGTGGAGAATCATTCCTATGATGGGAAACGTTCCATTGACGCCCACCGGGTCTTGACCCACTGGGTAAGCTTTTGGGGAGGGCGCAGCACCACAGTATATGTGATATGATGTCATGCGGCATGGAGCGTGGCCAGCGCATGGCTCATCGCTTCCCTAGCTTGCAGCAGCGCCCCTACGTGCCCACGGCATCTGGCGGCAGCAGAGACCAGCACTGCCAGCGCAGCCCGGTGGCCCTGGTCTGCTTCTGGCAGGCTCTGTCCAGAAGGCGGCTGCAGGCCCTGGTTTGAGGGCAACGGTTGGCCGTGATCGGTAGGCGGCTGCATGCCCTGATTTGAGGGCGGCAGCTGGTCCTGTTTGACATCTTGCAGGCCCTGGCTTGAGGGCGGCAGCTGGCCTTGGTTGGAAGGCTGCCAGCCTGCGTGCGCTGCATGCAGCGCGCATCCCGCACCCTGCAGTGCCCGCAACACCCTGCACACGGCGCGCAGCGAGTGCAGCAGGCGAGGAGTGGGGTAGCACTCAGCATGTGGCGCATACGGCATGGGCCCGACCTCAGCTGAATCAGCACCCACACTTGGCTGCTGCGGTCCCCTTTCCCTGGCACACCGCGCTTGTGTTGCACAGGATGCTGCCATAGACAGGCTGTCAAGCGCATGCCTGATGTGTTGCAGGCTCACGCCACCCTCGCCTTGGGGGGGCCCTGCCTTGCCAGCATCTTCAGGCGTGGACGCATGACCCGCGTGGCCTGCAAAGCCAGCATGCCCTGTGTGGTTTGCCGGAGCAAGCCAGTTGCTGCAGAGCAGGTCCAGCCAGGCACTGAGATCCCCCCCCTCCCCTTCCCCTTCCTGCCCTCCCTGCTGCAGCTGCGGCGTTGGCGGTGTCAGCAGCAGCGGCTCCAGGCGCAGGCCATCATTGCACTCATCCATGTCTGCCAGCGCGCGCAGGCATGCGGGCAGGCAACGCCCCAGCAGCGCATCCAGCAAGCCAGGGAGAATCGCTTGGCTTACTGCTACCTCTGCTGCTGCTGCTGCTGCTGCTGCCTCTACCCTCACGCCTTGCTGCTGCTGCTGCTGGCCTGGCTCAGGCCGCGGCTGCAGGCTGGACACAGGGCTGCCTGCGCTGACGCTCTTGCAGTGCGCACCGCCAGCAGTGCCCACGGTGCTGTCGCCCAGGTCCTGCGTGAGGCCTGGCAGCCTGCTCGTGCTCAGTAGGCCGCCCACGACAGCCAGCAGCAGCTCCTGCATGTAGTCATGCCACCTGCCATGCTCAGGCCATGTCTGGCACCCCACCCCTCCTGCACAGGCGCCTTGCGCGTGCGCGCGCGGGTCTGGCGGACCTTGCGCATGGCAGCTTGTCGTGCGTGGATGGGCGCTCCGCCCACACATCTCAGGGCCTGCTCGCCAATGGGTGTGTGGGCGCAGCTTGTGCGGTTGCAGCATGGGCGGAGGCGGCTGCTGGGGCAAGGCTGGCTCTGTCAAGGGCAGTGGCGGCGCGTGGATGTGCGGGCGCGGCTGCTGGGGCAGGCGAGGCGGGGCCAGCTGCTCCAAGGTGCTGCGCAGCAGGATGACTTGGATATCGGGGCACGCCAGCAGGGCGTTGGCCCTGCATGCGCGCACGCAATACACAAACGTGGCTGGCACCAGTCTCAAGCCACAGAGCCTGATGGCCTGGCTGAGGGTGAGCTCCACACATGCAGCACTTACTGAAGGTGAGAGGCAGGCGTGTACCGGCTGGTGAAACGTGAGCAACATATGCATGCCATGCATACACTGCCGGCTATGGCATGTGAGCTTGCCCTGTTTGGGGTGCACGCGCACATGCAATTTAAGGCAGTTGCATGTTTGGGGTGCACGCGCAGATGTAATGTAAGACAGTTTGCTGCAGCAAGCATGCCAGAGCACTAGACAGGCAACCACAAGAGCAGGCATGGCACCTGCCTGTGCAGCAGATTGCAGGCATCGGCCTCACCTGCCGGTGCAGCAGATTGCAGGCATCGGACTCACCTGCGCAGCACCGCAGCTTCAGCTGTCTTAGACTCGCTGCACAGCCAGGCATGCAGCAGCACCTGCAGGCATGAGATGAGCAGGAGGTTGAAAGGCATGGGCTGGTCTAGGGTGTTTTAAGGTATCTAGGGGTTGGGGACTGACAAGCGTTTGCTGAGAAATACGCCAGAGCCGGGTCTGCAACCCAAACATGCTCCAAAAAAAAGATCCTGCTGCGCACACACAGGAAAAGACGGCTGCTGCCAATGCTGGCGTAAAACTGGCTGGGCATGCTTCCAAAGCAGCAGCAAGGCACAAAGCTTCAGATGGGGACACTGCTTCAGATGCCAACAGTGCTTTTCTGACATACTCAGCTACTACCGCACTTGAGTTACTGTCACAATTAGCGCCCTGCCTACACCGCTCACCTTACACACTGTCACACCCAGTGCCCTGCCTACACCGCTCACCTTACACACTGCCACACCCAGCACCCTGCCTACACCGCTCATCTTACACACTGCCACACCCAGTGCCCTGCCTACACCGCTCACCTTACACACTGCCACACCCAGCACCCTGCCTACACCGCTCATCTTACACACTGCCACACCCTGTGCCCTGCCTACACCGCTCACCTTACACACTGTCACACCCAGTGCCCTGCCTACACTGCTTGCCTGATAACCCCCTCACATTTGCAAACCTCATACACCCTCACACCTAGCTCCCTGCCTGCATTGCTCCACCCTCACATTGAAAACCCGCCTGCGCCGCCCCCCTCACACCCCCTCACGTCTAGCTCCCAGTCAGGGCCGCCCACCTGACACAGGGCCACTCCACTCACCTGACACAGGGCCGCCCACCTGACACAGGGCCGCTCACCTGACACAGGGCCGCCCACCTGACACAGGGCCACTTACCCGACACAGGGCCACTCCACTCACCAGACACAGGGCTGCTCACCTGACACACTCTAGCGTCCAATGCCCTGCCCGCGTCGCTCGCCCTCGCAGCGAGGCCATCGCTGATCTCGGCTACCAGGAAGTGCAGCAGGCCCACCCATGCCATGCAGCCCTCGGCCTGATGAGGTGCACGCCAATCCGCGGGAAGGAGATTAATGGAGGAGTAAAGGAGGAACATGAGAGGCTATCAATGCGCGCCCTCCAGGCTGAATTCATGAGGTGCATGGAGGCAAGAGAGTAGCACGCTCACCTCCAGGCCAGATGCAAGAGGAGCATGGAGGCAAGGAAACATCACACACTCACCTCCAGGCCAATCGTGAGGTGCATGGAGGCAAGGAAGCATCACACACTCACCTCCAGGCCAAACGTGAGGTGCATGGAGGCAAGGAAGCATCACATGCTCACCTCCAGGCCAGATGCATGAGGAGCATGGAGGCAAGGAAGCATCACACACTCACCTCCAGGCCAGATGCATGAGGAGCATGGAGGCAAGGAAGCATCACACGCTCACCTCCAGGCCAAACGTGAGGTGCATGGAGGCACCCTCAATGCTGGTCCCTGTCAAACAAGGAGGCCAAACAACCTCCTCCCTCCCTGTCGTTTGCCCACAGCTAGGGTGCCAAAGGGTGGCAGGAGAGGGCACGCCTATGGCATCGTGCTGCATTGCGGCATGGGGTGCACCGTGCTGCGCGGGCGATTTGTTCTCTGCTGCTGTATTTTTGGGGGGGCAGGCGCGGCAGGGGCCGCTCCTGGCAGGGATGGGGTCGTGTTGCAGGTCGGGCCAAGGTTGGGGAGGAAGCTCTGGGGTGTGGGTGTGGGCCTGGTGCGCCCAGCCTCTGGGGATGTACAGCAGGTCACCTGCAGCAGGAAAGCAATAGGTACGCACATCAAATGTTGGGCGCTGTAGCTCTAAAATAAAGGAGACAAGCGTCAGGCAGCCAAGAAGCACCCGGGCAAAGCAGGCGCCGCATGTCTTTCGGGAAAACATTCCTACAGAACAAAGATGCTGACGGCCAGGAATGAGCACCTGCTGCCTGGGGTGTGGGTGGGCTCCACCGCAGAGCAACACATAAACACACACCATTGCAGGGCAGCGATACGGGCGCCTGCTACAGGACACCTTTGTGTGTGCGTTCAGTGGGCAAAGGCCTGTGCGCGCCCTCTGCAGAGCACCCTCGAAGCATTTATGCTGCGTGTCTCATAATGCAGTCAGACAGGTGTGCTATTAAGCCTTTGCTGAAGTCAGACGCTGCAGTCCCATTTGCAGCATTTAGTGTCATGCTGACATGCTGCAGCCAAACAAGCACGCTCTGCAGTCGCGCGCGTGTGTGCTGGCTGTTGTTTGCCGCAGTCAGACAAGCATGCCGCAGTTTGGCAGGCTTGCTGCAGTTAGAGAGGGATGCTGCAAGTAGGCAGAGGCCCCATTCAACAAACCTCATGCCTGAGTCTCAGGCCATGACGGGAGCATTTAGTGCAGGTGACTGGCTGGCTTTGTGCACACGTGCACAGTGAACCAGAACAGATGATGTGCATGTTTAGGTGTTGTGAGCCGTAGGTACTCCGTGCATACAGCTGGCTGGTTTGGTGCATGAGCCACGGATGTTTAGGTCCATGCAATTGTGTGGGTGAGGGTGTGTGGGTGTCACAGACAAGACGGGCCCACCCCCAGTGCAAGCAGCCAGGCCTCAGCTGCTCATGCGCAGGCCACACACAAGTGTGCTCATGGCCAGCCACAAACCACATCAGCCATGACAGCAGGCGAGGGTGATGCACGGCGCAGAGTGTGCATGCTACATGTAAGATGTGCCAAAATAACGACAGCCTGCTGCAATGTCTGGCTCAAGCATGTGTTGTGTACCCTGCCCTGCCCCAAAATGAGGTGCGTGTTTTTCTTCGCTGTCACGCTTGTTTGTGTGCTCTCTCATAAAAGGGTGTTTGTTCCTTTTCTCCCTTCTTGCTTTTCCCTTCTTTTCTGTGGAGGCCCCTTACACTTTGCATGCCTTGCCTAGTCAGACTGTCTTTGATTTCCTTCCTCAACGGCACAACACATCTTCCATTTCATCTCAGACATTTTGGATTATTGTTTGGCGGGCAAAGACCAGGAACAAACCAATCAGCCAAACGGCCAGGCTAGCAGCTATTCGTACTAGGGTAGTACCTTGAAAACCTTGTACTCTGCCCCAGGCAATTGGTGTGCATGTGATGCAGAGCGCAACGGCAGGGCGGGCGCTGTGCTACGGCTGGCACTGCCCACGCTCCGGCCCCAATTTCTGACACATTTTGCAGAGCGGGAAGCTGGAACTCACCGGCCTGCATGCAGACCTCCAGCACGCCCCCTTGTTCTCTGCAGGGTGTGCAGGGCATGAGGTGGCATGAGGGCACAAAGGCTGGCTGGGCTCAGACCCGGGGGAGGGCGCACTGAAGCCACAAGACTTTGGGCGACATGCACAGCACATGAATACGCCTGCAAGCATGACGAGAAACATGCAAGGCTTGCCTCACCAAAAAGCATTCTCAGGAGTCATACTCTCCTCTCCCCCTGGTCACCGACCCAGTGCACACAACAGGACAGCCTTGAGGCGCGCAGGCCGGCAGCACAGCTCGCAGCCAGCCGCACCAGTCTGGCACATGGGCAGGGCAGCCTAGAGGCATGCACGGCTCAGGAGCCAGTGAGCGTGTCCTCTCGCTGCCCGAACTTCCAGTCCTCTACTAGCCGAGGCTCACCCTGCCAGCCTGAACTTCTGTTCAGGCGCGCGCTGGATCACACACCAGGGGATGCAAAGGCTGCCCAAGCACAGCACACAGCCCATGAGGACGGGAAGCACACACCAGAACGCACCAGGGGATGCAAAGGCTGCCCATGCACAGCACACATCCCATGAGGACGAGAAGCACATACCAGAACATACCAGGGAATCTGAGGAAGCAGGCACAACGCACAGCCCATGGGGATGGGAGGCATGCACCAAAACACACCAACAGATGCAAAGGAGGAGGGCATAGCTCGCAGCTGGATCAAAGAGGCCCCTGCTGGCGCACAGCGTGTGTGGCATAGGCCCCCCCGGTGCGCACTTGCAGGTATCCAAGACTCTTGACTGTCGGACAGGTGGCGGTGAAGAGTGGCGTGCCAAGGGGCAAGCACTGGCGCCTGCCCTGTGGCTCTCTTAGCGCTACGCAGATGCCAGGCACAGTAGCAGCGTGGTGGTGGCAGGTCAAGGGCAAGAACCTGCGGCGCCAACTTTGCAGCTTAATCAGTGGGTGCTTACTTGTGGATAGCCGGCACGGTGACGGGGGCGTGGTGGTATGCCAGTGGCAGGAGCTGGTGCGGTTCCGGAGGGCGCAACAACCAGGACTTGGTGCCCCCCAGCTGCAGCACAAAGACGCAGTGGTCATCAAAGTGGCAAGGGAGGCCCTGCGCGCCTGCGCAATGCAGAAGCAATCAGGTCGAGTGGGCAGCAAACGGATTGTGAGGCGCGCCAGTCAGAGCCATACGGACCTGGAAACAAACACGCACTCGTCCATTTGAATGACTGGGAAGCCCTGTGAAACAATTTGTGTGTAGGTGCATAATGGTGTGTGTGTGTGTATGTGTGGGTGTGGATGTCATCAGCAAAAGGAGCACAGGCAAGGAGGGCTATACTAGCCTGCCAGCAGGCAAGCTGGTGTAGCAGCCTCCACCGCAAAGCAGTCTCAACCCTGCACCTCCTTTCATGCCTGCTGTGCACCGGATAGATATTGGTAAGGGAAAGGACCGGAGAGGGCAAAAAAGCTCAGGCAGGTCCCCAACAACATGATACTTCTCCACCAAGCAGCCCCCAGCCCCGCCCTGCACACCTGGGGGCGTGAGGTACAGGTTGGCCCCAGGAGACAAGCCAAATGTCTCCTGCAGGGTCCTCTGCGTAGCATGTGCCCACGCGTCTCTGCTGCCCAACGCGCGCACGGCCATAGTGTAGCCATCCTGTGAGCATGGCCACAGTGCAGCTGCATTATGGCCGCAGCACAGCCGCAGTATAGCCGCAGTGTAGCCACACTTTAACCGCAAGCACGGTTACAGTGTAGCCGTCCCGCAAGCTTGCCCATGGTTTGGTGAGATGGGCCACAAGCGAGGCAGGCTAGGCAGGGGGCATTATTGAGGGTTAAGGCAATCAACGAGGACGGTGGCCAAGGAAAAAACAGGCAGCCTGCGGGTGGGGTGGACCGCGGCTCAGGCGTGCTGGAAGTGGGGCAGACTCAGGGCAAGGGTTGAGGGAAGGTGGTGTGGAAGCAGAGCAGCCTGCAGGTACTGCTGGCCATGGTCAATGTAGGGTGGGAGTGGGGCTATCTGAGGCCCTTGTCCTGGGCACAGGCAGCTAAAAGGGAAGGTGGCCGTGGTATGAGCAAGCCTACAGGTGGGACAGGCCTGAAGTGAGCGGGGCAGGCCGGGAGTTGGGTACTACGAGGGAAAGGCAGCAGGCACAGCACGCGCAGGAGCAGGCGCCCTGGCAATGGCTTGCGCAGCCTGCCCGCCCTGCCCCACCACCAGCCCCCACCGCGCAGTTCCCGGCGCGCGCACCTCAAAAGCCCGCTGCACGACAGGCGTAGGCGCAGGCGCCCCGGCGGGCAGCAGCTCATCCACCTCTGTGCGTCCATGTTCCAAGCCACCATCGCTGCCACCGCCACCACCGCCACCGTTGCCTGCAGACCTCATGCAGCCACCCACCCCATCAGCCAGGCCAGAAGGAGCAGCGTGCACCTCCTGCCACATGGCGCCGCTGCTGGAGTGGCCGCAGCACCTCCTCTCGCCTCTGCCCCAGCTTCCAGGGCATCCATGGGCAGGAATCACCTGTGGCGGACCGGCGCCCTCATTCCGGCCTGGTGCAGCAGCACACCTTGTGCGCACCAGCCGCACGTCCCTGCCGTGCACTAGCGGGCGTAGCAGCAGCAGTGTGTCCGTCCCTGTGGGCTCAGTGCTTGCCCTTGGCTCAGTGCTCGTCCCACCGCCACCAACACCACCATCACCGCTGCTGCCGCCGCCGCCGACCATGTGTGCGCGCAGTTGCGAGGCAGTTGCACTGCGCCAGGCCGCAAGCTGCGCGGCTGCGTCGGTGGAAGTGGCGGCCATGAGCGGCAGTGGGAAGGTGGTGTGCAGCAGGAGCAGGAGCCAGCGGCATGGGCCATCGGTGCTGGGCAGGTACGGAAAGGGTGCGGGCATGGCTGCCGCGTGCAGCGGCGGCGGTGGGGTCTGGTGCTGCTGCTGCTGCTGCTGCTGGTGCTGGTGCTGGTGCTGGTGCTGCTGCTGCTGCCGCTGTTGACTCTGATGCCATCGCTGAAGCTGGTCCACCTGCTGCTGCTCCTGCTCCTGCTGCTGCTGCTGCTGCTGCCGCTGTTGACTTTGATGCCATCGCTGAAGCTGGTCCACCTGCTGCTGCTCCTGCTCCTGCTGCTGCTGCTGCTGCTGCTGATGTTGCAGTGCACCGTCCCACACCCCAAGCCCATTCATGCGTGCGCCCCTGAGCAGCACAGGTCGCCTCTCCCAAAAGTCGTGGGCAAACGCCTGCAGGCCAAGGGGCTGGAGCAGCTCCTCCACAGACACATTGCCCCCGTGCCCAGTCTGAGGTTGCTCAGCGGCTGGCCAGCCACACCTCTGCTGGGGCAGCCCACAATGCTCCCCCTGCTCTCTCTGCTCCTCCTGCTGCTGCGTCTGCGGCTGCTGGACTTGCTGCGTGCTGCCACTCCTGATGAAGTCGCCTGCTGTTGCTGCTGGGGCCTTGAGTTGTGTGACGTCACTAGGGCCTGCGTTGGCACCAGCGCAAACGAGCAGGGCTTTGACGCTCAAGCTAGCAGAGAGCTTTGCCGCTAAAGCCAGCAGCTCCTCCCGCCCTAAGCCAGCAGGGCTTTGAGGTGTGGCCTTAGGGTGTTCGAAGACAGAGGCCAGTAGAACTTTCAGGCAAACTTGATGGGGCTTTGGAGCTAGAGCCAGCAGGGCTTAAAAGCCACGCCAGCAGGGTTTTGAGGCACGGTTGCAAGGCTTTCGAGCAACATTGCTGTATTTGACATATGATAGGGCTCCATGCGGAACAGGCTGGGTTCCAGGTGTGAGCAGCAAGGCCAGGGGTGAGGCGGCAGAAGCAGGGGAAAGGACTGGGAAGCCCAGGCGGCGGAAGGTATGATGAGGAGGCATGACTTAAAATGCAATTGACAAAAATTTTACAGACGCGGGGGGCAGGGATTTGCAGGATACCAGGCACAAGCAAATGACAGGTGGAAACAAGGGTGGAATGAGGGGTGGGATCAGGGGTGGAAAAAGGGGTTGGAGCAGCGGTTGAATAAGGAGTGGGATCAGGCGCAAGGAGACCAGGAGTGGAAACAGGGGTGGGATCAGGGGTGGAATGAGGGGTGGGATCAGCGATGGAATGAGGTGTGGGATCAGGGACGAGCAGACCAGGAGTGGAAACAGGGGTGGGATCAGGGGTGGAATGTGGGGTGGGATCAGCGATGGAATGAGGGGTGGGATCAGGGACGAGCAGACCAGGAGTGGAACATGTGTGGGATCGGAGTTGGAATCAAGGGTGGAACAGGTGTGGGATAAGGCACGAGCAGACCAGGGTGGCTGGAGACCAGGCACGTGCCAGACCAGGTGTGGACCTCCAGACAGAGGCGCCAGTTCCTGCCCCTTGCACCATACCAAAGGTTTGCACGCATCCGGCCGTCCGCCATGTGCCAGGTGCGCATCAATTAAGGTCTCCCATATTGTTTGGCGGTCTGTCATGTGTCAGGTGCGCATCAATCCAGGCTTCTCATCCCATTTGGCTGTCCGTCATGTGCAAGGTGAGCACCAGTTCAGTCTCATCATTGAAGGTTTGCACGCATCCAGCTGCCTATCATGTGTCAGGTCCGCATCCGCCCCTAGGCCTTGTGTGTCTGAGTTATCCCTTCTCACTTATAGTCCAACAGTGATCCCTTCAAACTTATAGTCCAACAGTGATCCCTTCTCACTTGTAGTCCAACAGTGATCTCTTCTCACTAATAATCAAACAGCAATCCCTTCTCACTTAGTCCAACAGTGAGCCTGCCCCCTCTGCTTCTGGAGGATAGGAGGCTGCTGTCGCGCCTCATAGAAACCCCACCCTCAGTACGGGGAATAGCCCCTAATTCCATGCTGCATGGGATGGGTGTGTGAGAGGTGAGGCGGCAACCCTTTGCATGAGGGATACGCCCTTGCCCTTGGGCTGTGCGCGCGCTGCGTACCAGGAGAGGCAGCACCCTTAGCGCACGGGGTTGCTCCTTTCTTGCCGTGCGCCAATGGTGTACTAGGAGAGTCGGCACCCTCCCTCGGGGGGTGGGCTTCCGTTTTCGTCCGGCACAGGGGTGACGAAGAGGGCATGGCAGCGGCCCATAGCTCCATATCCACCCGCATAGCTAGGCCCGCCACATCCGCGACGGCTGCATCTACAGCGGCAGCTGCTTGTGGGCCGGCGGCAGCATGGTAAGGCCCCCTGGCCAAGCCCCCCGCGATCAGCTGCAGCATGCGGACACGGCCTGCGGTGCGCATGCCATGCATGACTCAGATGGCGTTTGGGGCGCCCCATGCTGGGTGGTTTCTTTCAAGCGCACGCCCCCGTGTGTGCTCACTCTGGCTGACATGTGCACTTTAGCTGCCTGGCACCCTCTGACAGTGAAATCCGACTGATGTGCAGGCACACCCATGCAGCGGGCGCTGCGCATGAGACCCAGGGACCCCCATACAGGCTTGCACGCAGCCACATAGACATGCACTTGCTAATGTCGGCTGCCCTGCTGCACATACATACACAACAAGCAACCTGCTGCATGCTCACGCACCATGACGTGACCATTGCCAAGCTGCCCGCCTGCTCCTAGGGCTATGCATATGGCAACACACACATGTACTTGGTTCTACTGTGTGCACGCACTAGGACACCAATGACTTTCTCACCTACGGTAGAATTAAGCACTTTCAAGCATTAACATGCGCATGCAGCAGGCTGGATGTGCACGGTTGCACGGTAGCGCACTCACCAAACCACAGTCATCTCCTTACACACATCCACAGAAGCCCATGTTCAAACATCCATCAATACACGCACACAAATGCAACTGGTCGCAAGTTCACCAACAGTACACTCACCGGGCAGCGGCGTGCCAAGGATGGTGGGTGTGCTGCCCTGCCGCCCTGCCACAACCTCCTTCAGGCAGCGCAGCAGCTGCATGGACGTGCCAAAAACCGAGCACACATCCATCAGCCACCAACAAACGGGCGGCTAGCACAGAGGATGTGCTGGGCTCCAAGGAGGGAGTCATAATTGCACACAACCACAGCTGGCACGGTCTGCGTGCGCAAACGCATGCTTGCCCACGCACACCCACGCACACGCACATGCACACGAATACACAGGCACACACACACACACAGACAAACACACGTGCGTGTGCATGCGCACACCCACACACGCACTACCCCCCCCCCCCCCCC
>LKMJ01004602.1_pt1 | contig 13008 bp, 17 predicted proteins | sample 643391 | NCBI WGS metagenome assembly LKMJ01 (sample SAMN04112250, study PRJNA286221) | soda lake metagenome | biome: soda lake; feature: Kulunda Steppe; material: water; isolation source: sample PL-Br10 brine of Picturesque Lake | place: Russia: Kulunda steppe | collected 2010-07
AAAAGAGCGGTATGCGCAGGCAAACACGAATGTGTCTTTTACGGTCTATGAGCAAGATCCCGAAAAGCCACAGCTCTGGCGGAGCATCATTATAACAGGGACGCTTGCCGAAATTGACGACGAACGGCTGTGTTGAATCGCCATAAGGCAGCGGATTTTACTGTTTCACGGCACGTTTGATGTTATAGACGACACACATCAGAGCGATTTCTCGGAACTCACGGAACCAAGACCGCGCTCGCACGGCGAAACCGAGCGAGCGCTTCACAGCCGAGTTGACAGTCTCTGTCATAGAGCGCTGATTGTAGCGCTGTTTGTCGATTCTGGCGTTGTGTGCGTGGTCGTACGGAGCAAAGATGCGATGCTTGATCAGCGGTCTGATACCGAGTTCACGCAATGCTTTGCGGAGTGACTGCTTGTCATAGCCTTTATCGGCTGCAAGAGACCGCAGATCGCCCGCGTTCCGGCGGGCGATCTGCTCGGCGAGGTCTGCGTCACTTCCTTCCCGAGTTGTCGAGCAGTGTACGTCAAGGATCGCTTGCGAGTCTGTATCGACGAGTTTCGTGACTTTCAGCTTCTGCACGCGGTAGCTTATTCGCTGGCAGTAGTGGCGGCTCGCTGCTGAACGTTCGTAGAATGTGGCGTCGATAGCGGCGTGTTTCGATGGGTCGTGCAGCTGCGCCGACTGGCGCAGCAGCACACGACAAACGGTCATTTCGATCCGGTCGAACGCTTTACACAACGTGGATGGAGAGGGGAGATCGGCCGCGTCAAGGCCGATCTCCCCGGTTATTTGTGGCATTTCCTTGAGCAAGTCAATCGTCATTCTGTAGGAGGTGTCAAGATAAATCCGCAGACAATGCAGGGATACAAGAGCATAGTCGGCGAATCCGCCGCCTCCTTCCGGGGCGGCGGATTCGTCTCCATCACCGGTAACAACTTGAGCAATCGGCACAATCTCACTAGTGAAGCGGGAGATTTGTGTCATGGACAACCGAATCATCCCGCTTCAACTCCTTTGATTTAGCGACCTATTCCGACGCCGTCTAGTGATTCAACAGAGCCAGCTCACCGTATTCGAGTGCAGCTTCCCGAATCTTCGCACGCTCGTCTTTGGTGAGGTAGTCCTGTGGCTGCTGGTGAGTCGTCGTGAACGTCCGGTCAGGACTCCACTCGTCTTCACCGAAAGCGTGATGCCGCCATTTGAAGTATCGCTTCAGGGCGTTCACGTTGCCTGCTTTGTGCGAATTTGTATAGTCGGCATAGGCGATCTGCTCAACGTATGTGTCGGCGTGGTCGTGGGTTGGGACGGGAATGTACTCGTCTTTCTGGCACCATAGCCAGCGTTGGAAGTACCCGACACGGTAGACTGTCCGTTTCGCAGTTCCCTTTGCGTATCCGTCCTGATCTCTGGGCTCTTTGCCTTCTACGAGCAGCCACTTTGCGAAGGACTTGTTCTTGCTCTGGTAGTCGAACAGTTGCTTCTCGTTGAGCATTTCTTCGGTCTCCTTCGGAACGACCGGGAAGGGGATTTCGATGCTTGGAACGCCTGTGTTACTGGAAATGTTAAGGGAGTCGGTCATGGATTTTTGGCTCCCAGACGTTCCACAAAATCGCCACACAGCGGCGTGATTGGTATGCTGTCAGATACCCCACGAGAACAAGGATTCTTGAGTCCGCCGCCGTTTCCAGGCTTGGCTACCCTCGCACGCATCTGGAATTCGTGGCTCGCCGTTGAATTCCTTTCGAATTCGCTGCCCGACAGATGAAGGAGTCCCGGCGCTCAGTGCCGGCTCGACTTGCCGTCGTTCGCTCGGGAGTCTGGCTGTTCACCGTCGTCCTCGTCACCGTTCGCTCGGGAGTCCGAGTGCTCACGATCGGTCTCGCGTTTCAACAGCTCCCAGCGGTGTGGTTCGTCTTCGTCGGAGACCGCGAGTTCATCCACATCGAGCGTTAGCTCGTGGTGTGTATCCATCTCGGCAAGCGTCTCGGCGGTGGGAAGCGGCCGTGAGTCATCTGCCGAGGTGTCAACGGGAGGTCGACGCCTGGAAACAGCGTCGGAATCGCTATCATCCGTCGCTGTGTTCGATTGTGGACTGTCTGCATCGTCGGTACTTCCAGTACTCGGGTTGTACGGTTCGTTCCGAAGTCGTCTCACAGCCATCTCGACTGTGTCCCGCCGGTCTGCAATCGCCTCCGCCCGGTCGGGGGCGAACTCCGATGCGAGTTCGTGTGCGCGTTCGTAGTGCTCGCTGGCTGCAAGTAAAGCACTCAGAGCGTCTTTTCGATCACTGCTTGAACGGTCTGCCCAGAGCGTCCCAGCACGCTCCGTATGCAACTCGATAAGCCGCTTTGCAGCCTCCTGGAGCGCACTTCGGACGGCAGCTGGCTTCCCTGCGAAGTTTCGCTCGTCGGTCCCCCATTCGAGTGTCAGAACCTGGCCATAGCGCTCGAATGCAAACTCCCAGTGATCGAGCTTCGTGTCGATTTGCTCGGCATACTGTGCTTTGACTTTCGCTTCGTGGGCCTGTTTGATGGGCTCAGCCGCCACGGTTTCGATCTGCCAGCCGAGTCGTTGCAACTCCTCGTTGAGATCGCGCTGTGCGCCGAACTGGAACGCGTCTCTCCGTTCGACCGCATCACGTCGATACTGTGCCTCGCGGTAGTACTGCTGTGTCTGCTTGAGTACCCGCCGACCCTGGACGATGTCACCATTTTCGAGTAGCTGGCGGCCCAGGTCGAGCTGTGAGTAGGCCCGCTCGAGATACAGCCGCGTGTACGCGAGCTCCAGCCGTCGTTCGATCTCGATGAGATCTGGCGCGAGGACATCCTGATCAACTCCCTCCGTTGCGAACACCAGGTTGCAGATCTCGTCGAGTTTGTCCCGCCCCTGCTGGTAGACCGCCGTAGCTTCCTCCCACGATCGGGACTCACGACACCGGCGTATCTCACCGACTGCAAGGTCGATATCGTTCCGACAGCTCCGGTACTGGTTGCGGACTGTCCCGATCCAGCGAAGGTGGGCAACAGCGTCCTCGTCCCCGGACAGCCCCGACCCGAGGCTCCATTCGAGACCGACGCCACCAGCTGTCGTGAGCTCCAGTGTCCCCTCGACGATCGACACGGAAAGTAACTCCTCGTAGCCGAGTGCAACAACGCCCGTTGCCCCCTTCGATGGTGTCGTAAACATGACCCGGCGGTCGGTGACGATCGTGACGACCGGCTCATCGACGACGAGTCTGTCCCCACCCTTGATCCGCGTGATCCCGTCCGGACTGGTGAATCCACCGTAGACGATTTCGGTATCAGAGATGATATCAAAAAAGTATTGTTCGACAGTCTCCTCGGAAGAGTCGGACATTTCACCCCCATTATCCGACTGTTTATCGTTCGACATACTCGTTGATCCCGGAGTATAATTATCACAAGAGATAATAAAACACTCGGCCCCGTGTCAATCCGGGATAGATTCCGTCGGTGCCATCCGAACGCAACAACCCGCGAGCGGACGACCTGCCGGGTCACAGGCTACTCGGTCGCGCCGTCTGCTGTCGCCTCGTCTGTCTGTTGGTCGTCGACCTGTGCTTCGAGTTCGTCGACGAACTCGTCGACAGTCTCCTCGACGACGGGGAAGGCATTTTTTTGATAGGCGACGAGCAGTCGGTAGGCAAGCACGTATGCCAGAATCGTCGCGATGATCGCGAGGATCGTGTTTCCGACAAGCAGTCGGAGAACGATGTCGTTGCCCTCACCGAGCGAGGGGACATCGCCGACGCCAAACCCCTCGACGGGGCCGAGCAACGCAAATCCCAGCGCGAAGCTTGCGGCGTACACTCCCCATTTGACGACCGGATTGAAGACGAGGACAGACGCAAAGAGCGCGATCTTGTTGATCCAGTCGAAGAGATAAATCAGGACGAAAAAGACGAGAACGCCTGCACCGAGCGTCGGCATCATCGTGATGAACGTCCCGATGGCGAAACTTCCCGCAACCTGCCGCGGCGTCGACTCCTCAGTAAAAGAGCTGTAGATCTCCGAGCGAATACGATCGGCATACCCCTGCAGTCGGGCCCGTACCATTGTCTCGCCGTTTTGGTGGTGGTGCCAAGTAGCTGTCGGCTCCGTGTGGAGTGTCTCTTCGGCGAGTCAAAGACGCCGCGAAAGCGTTGTATCCTCGCGGGAATAACGGGACAGAAGCGTTGTATCCTCGCGGGAATAACGGTCTGATCGCGAGAAGGTTGGTGTGCCGTTTTGCTGTGGCGGGGTCAGGAGTGGCTTGCGTGCTCGCTGTCCTCGCGCTGGTGGAGATACAGCCGTGTGGCAGCGATCTGCACCGCGCCAGCAGGGATGGCGAGAACGATCGCCTGGAAGAAGGCGTTGATCAACACGAAGGCCGGATCGTCGAGGAGTTCAACGGCAGCGTCGAGAGTCTCGAACTCGGCCAGTTCGACCCCTGCAACCGCGAAAACGAGCGCCTGTGGGACACTCAGTACAAGCGCGAGCACGATCATGGTGAGAAGGGCAAGCACGAGAAAGCCGATCGGCTGGAGGGTGACACCGCGTGTGAGACGCCAGCTGGTTTTGACACTCTCAACCGGACCCGTCCTGTCGAGGACACAGGCAGGAAAGGCAAGCAACAGCCGTCCACCGAGATACAGCCCCGGGAGAAGAAAAAGCGCCAGGCCGATACTCACGCCAACAACGTAGACAAACCAGACGCCGACGAGTGCCAGCGCTGTCCCTGCTACCTGTGCGTACGCACCCGAAAGCGATGTCTCCGTCCCGGCTTCGTCGGCTGCTGTCTGGACGTAGAGGATGCCCGCCGCGCCGAGTCCAACCGCCGCTGCAAGCACTCCGGCGACCGTCCCACCAACTGGACTCAGAAGGACGGCTGCTGACACCACGAACCAGGCCACGAACAGTCCGAAAAGCGGGAGTGGCTGGCCAAACACCGCCCGGAGCGAGCCAGTGTAGGTTTCAATGGTTCCCGGCCGTGGCGCACGCTGAGAAGTCAGCCGTTCGTGGGGTCTGGGCGCCCCGGCTGGCTGTGTGGGTGACCTTTGCTCTCCTGCTCGTACAGGTGATCCTTGCTCTCCTGCTGGCTGCTCGCGTGGCTGTTGTTCACGCGGTTCGGAAGCCGGCTCGTGTTGCTCTGGTGCGTGCTCGTGTGATCGTGGCTCGCGCGTGGGGCCTCTGGTTCCGCGGCGTCCTCTGGCACCACGGTCGTTGCTGTCGAGCGGTTCACCACAGTAGCTACAGAACCGCTGGTCGGGCGTTACCTCCTCGCCACAGTTTGTGCAGTAGGGCACGCGTGAGGGGCACTACAACGGGAGCAGGAAAAAAAGGAGCTATTTCGGTGGCTGATCGGCTGCCAGTTCCCGGTGAGCCGGCTCGGCTGGCACTCTGTTTTCGAGGTAGACACGGGCCGTCGCCATCTCGATGATACCAGTGACGACCGCGGAGAGGGGGGCAACAGCCAGGATGAACAGCGGGCTTTCGAGGATGTCGATTCCGGCCTCACTGAACCCAACGAGGAACACGAGCAGGATCGGGACGAGACTTAGCAAGAAGATACCGACGAGTTTCAGTACGTTTCCTCCCGCAACGTCCCAGCTCGTCGAGACACTCTCGAAGGCACCCTCTTTGTCAATCACACAGGCCGGGAAGGCAAGAATAAGTCGAGCACCGAGGTAGATGCCAGGGAGAATAAAGAAGACAAGACCGACACCAACGGCGACGAAGTAGATGAGTAAGATACCGATCAGTGACAGTAGCTGTCCCGTCACCTCGGCGACGGCCGAACCGAACTCGACGGGTTCCTCGCTGACCTCGTGTTCGACGTAAATGTACGCGACACCGCCGACGAGCAGCCCGGCAAGCAGCCCGGTGATCTGAACCGGCGCAGCGAACACTGGATCAAGCAGTTCGCCAACCGAGTTGAGGAGATCAACGACCAGAAAGGCCGCGATCAACACTGGAACGCCGAACAGCCATCCTGCGGACTCGACGATCGTATCCACCGCATTCTTTCGCGGGATGGTCGGCCCCTGGGGCGGACTCTCGCCAACTGGCTGGCGGCCCGCTGGTGTCTGGTGCCGGGGTGGCTGTTCCTCTTCTTCCCAGTTGCCTCCGCGATTGGGAGTTCGATCGCTGGTCTCACTCGTCTGCTGGCGACGACTCCCGCGAGTTTCTCGCTCGTCCAGTGCTTCGCCACAGTAGCTACAGAACCGCTGGTCGGGCGTTACCTCCTCACCACAGTTTGTGCAGTAGGGCACGGTTGACTGGGAGTACTACATGGGAGAGTAAAAAAAGAACTGACAAGTTTCCGTGCGACAAACTGGGCAGTGCCAAACCCGGTTTCAGGTTGCCGCCTGGATCGCCTGATCGATATCGTCGATGATGTCATCGACCGCCTCGAGCCCGATCGACATCCGAACCAGGTCGGGTGTCGTCCCGGAGGCGCGCTGTTCTTCCTCGGTGAGTTGCTGGTGGGTCGTGCTCGCGGGATGAATAATGAGTGTCTTCGCGTCGCCGACGTTTGCCAGCAGACTCGCGAGTTCGACCTCCTCACACAGCCGTCTGCCTGCCTCGTAGCCACCCTCCAGTCCGAAGGTGATCATGCCGCCGTAGCCACCATCGAGATACGCCGTCGCGTTGTCGTGGGTCTCGTGTGAGTCTAGCCCGGGGTAGTTGAGCCAGGCGACCTCGGGGTGATCCTCGAGATACTCCGCGACGGCCATCGCGTTCTCGCAGTGGCGTTCCATCCGCATGGGGAGCGATTCGAGTTTCTGCAGTGTGACCCAGGCGTCGAAGGGTGACTGCTGGTTACCCAGATCGCGCAGCCCACGGGCACGGGCCGCGACCGCAAACGCCGCCTCTCCGAAGCGCTCCCGGAAGTTCACACCGTGGTAGGCGGGATTCTCCTCGGAAATTTCGGGGAAGTTACCCTCCTCCCAGGGGAACGAGCCCCCGTCGATGAGGACACCACCGACCGTCGAGCCGCTGCCGTGAATCCACTTCGTCGTCGAGTTCCAGATGATATCCGCGCCGTACTCCAGCGGCTGACAGAGCGCGGGTGTCGCAAACGTGTTGTCGATAAACAGCGGGACATCGTTGTCGTGGGCGATCTCGGCCAGCCGTTCGAGATCCGGCGTGACGAGGGCTGGGTTGCCGATCGTTTCGGCGTGGACGTAGGCGGTGTTCTCGTCGATCGCCTCCTCGTAGGCCGCATAATCCAGCGTGTCGACAAAGCGCCCTTCGATCCCGCGGCGTTCGACAGTGTGTGTGAAGTAGGTGTAGGTGCCGCCATACAGCGACGAGGCCGTGACGATGTTGTCACCCTCGCCAGCGAGGACGAAGGTTGCCAGATCGAGCGCGGCCATCCCGCTTGCGGTGGCGAGCGCGCCGACGCCGCCTTCGAGCGCGGCGAGGCGTTCTTCGAGCATCGCGTTCGTCGGATTCATGATCCGCGAGTAGATGTTCCCCGGCTCTTCGAGTGCGAACAGCGACGCCGCGTGCTCGGCATCGTCGAAGACGTAGGATGTCGTCTGGTAGATCGGCGGTGCACGCGCTCCAGTCGCCGGATCTGGCTGCTGGCCGGCGTGGATGCTGTCGGTGTAGATGTCGTCTGCCATACAGTTTGTCCACGAAGGCCCGCAGGTTCAATCTTCCGCCGACTCCCGGGCGGTGAGAGCACACACGCTCACAGGAGTTCCTCGAGGAGTTTCGACTGGGCGACGTTCAGGTGTTCGGTAAACGTCGAGGGCTGGATGCCCAGTGACTCGGCGACTTCGGTCGCGTTCGCCTCGCGCGGATACTCGAAATACCCCATCTCGTAGGCAGTCTCGATCACCTCTCGCTGGCGGTCAGTCCACCGACGCAGATCGACCGGCACAAGTGCAGGGTCGGCTGACTCCCCCCGCCCCCGGACGAGATACTCGATACGAACGTCCTGGAACTCCCGGCACAGGTCGGCAAGTAGCTCCCGCACAGTGTCGATTTCGCCGGCGTGCAGCGTGACGTGCAGATTCCCGGCTGTCGCGTACACCTCCGTCACCGGCCCCAGCTCCCCCTCGATGAACTCACAGAGACACGTCGAGTGCTCGCGCTCGAACTCGTAGACTCGCTTGCTGCCGTAGTCGAACACCTCTTTGGCTTCACCCGACAGCTCGCTTCCGGATTTGAACTGTTCAGCGACTGTTTCATCGGTCGACCGCGCCCAGGTAATATCCCTGAGTGTGGCACTGTTCGCTGCCGATGTCTCCGCGACAGGACAGTTCTCGGGCTGTTCGAAGACGAACTCCGCTCGCACGCCAGTCATACACGAACGTCTGTGATGGATTCCCAAATAGCACCACGGCGTTTCTCAGCCGCTGGGAACGACCGGGTCAGTCCTCGCGCTTTAGCTGGCTCGCTTGCTGTGCCGACTCCGGCTGTGTGTCGCCACCGACTGCGGGAACGGCAACACTGTCGAGCGTATCCGCGACCACGTCCGTTGCGGTGACGTTTCGAACGCTGGCGTCGGCGTTCAGAACGATCCGGTGGACAAAAACAGGTCCGACCATCTCCTTGATATCGTCGGGGACGACGAAAGAGCGTCCAGCCACAGTCGCCCGGGCCCGTGCGGCCTCGAACAGTCGCTGGATACCCCGTGGTGAGACGCCGACCGAGACGCGGTCATCATGGCGTGTACACCGCCCAAGTTCGACGATGTAATCACGGAGTCTGGGATCGACCGTCACCGTTTCGGGGAGCCCCTGGAGTTCGAGGACACGCTCTCGGTCGACGACCGTCTCGACAGCCGGCGTCTGTGCATCCCGTGCACCACGGCGGTCGAGCAGTGTCCGTTCGCCGTCGGCGGTCGGATAGCCAAGACTCGTTTTGATCATAAACCGGTCGCGCTGGGCTTCTGGCAGTCCGAAGGTTCCGTCCTGTTCGACGGGATTCTGGGTTGCGATGACAAAAAACGGCTCCGGGAGCGGGTAGGTTGTGCCGTCAACAGTAACCTGTTTTTCACCCATCGCTTCGAGCAGTGCGGCCTGGGTTTTCGGCGGGGCACGGTTGATCTCGTCTGCGAGGACGACGTGTGCGAACACCGGACCCTTGGAGAACTCGAAACTGCTCTCGTGATCGTTGTAGATGTTCGAGCCGGTGATATCGGCTGGCAACAGATCGGGGGTAAACTGGATCCGCTGAAAGGAGAGTCCGAGTGCGGTCGCGACGCTGCGCGCTGTCAGCGTCTTTCCCGTGCCAGGAACGTCTTCGAGGAGGACGTGGCCACCGGCGAGAACTCCTGTTAGCGTCGTCTGGAGGAACTGGCGGTCAGCGATAACGGCCTCGCTGATGCCGTCGAGAATCTGCTCAGCAAGCGCACCTGCCGTCTCGTGGTCCATACTATACGGTCAGCCCACGTGACAAAAAAGTCTCCCGCTGCCGGACGGGAACCCTCGAACGAATTTCGCCACCGAGGGTGGCAAAGATCTTCACGACTTTTTTCCGGCAGTATCAGGCTTCGGCGGCGTCGACGAACTGGTCGTCGTATTCGCCCTCGTCGATGCGCTCTTTGAACTCTCGTGGGTTGTTCCCCTCGATCGTCACACCGAGCGTGACGCAGGTGCCGACGACCTCCTTGGCCGCGTTTTTCAGATCGTAGGAAAGCAGGTCGGGATGTTTCTGCTCGGCGATCTGCTGGATCTGCTCGACGGAGAGATCGGCGACGAACTCCTCGTGTGGTTCGCCACTGCCAGTGTCGAAGCCAGCCTCGTCTTTGATGAGTTCGGCCGTCGGCGGGACACCGACCTCGATCTCGAAGGAGCCGTCTTCCTCGTAGGTGACCGTGACGGGCACTTCCGTGCCGTCGAACGCCGCGGTCTGGTCGTTGATCTCCTGGACAACAGCCTGCACGTCGACAGGTGTCGGACCGAGCTCCGGTCCGAGTGGTGGGCCAGGGTTGGCCTGGCCACCGGGAACGAGTACCTCAATCGTATCAGCCATACCAGATACTCCGTCGGCGAGGGTTTAAGAATTCCTCTTCGCGGTTACTCTGTGAACGCTCACCACAGCACCCCCCGCGTTCGACTCCAGAACAATCAGGCAACAGTGATCCCGTTTCGCGCGAGAAAGTTACTGACGCTTTTGATTTCGACGGGGCTACCGATAATCCGCACCTGCTGGTCCTCCTGGCGGACCGTGACGGTGAAATCGTCCTCCAGATCCCCACCGATTCCAGAGAGCGCACCACCCGGCAACAGAATCTGCGTGCTGTTACGCAGACGAGCTACATCTGTCATTAATGTATATGAGCAGTGTCGATGTATTAGTGTGTCGAAACCGTTTGTGCGTATCAAGAACGTAACTCGTACGTACGCAGTATACCGGTTTTTCCGCACTGAGTGCTCGGGGAAATATTCAACCGCCAGCAGCGGCATCATCGTGTATGGGTACTCGAATCCTCCTCCCGGTCGATCAGTCAGAACACGCCGAGGCAGCCTGTGATCTCGCGACAGAGCTGTTCACGGAGGGAACGCTCGTGTTGTTGCACGTCGTCGATCCGGCCGAGGCGAGTTTCAGCGCCGAAACTGCCGTCCCGAACATCCCCGAGGGCTGGTACGAACAGGAAAAACAGCGGGCGGAACACATCTTCGAGGGGATCGAAGAGCGTGCAGCGGCAAGCGGACTGGAAACCGAGCGGCTGATCGAGGTCGGGAAACCAGCACAGACGATCATCGAGACTGCCGAGGAAGAAGCGATCGACCACATCGTGATGGGCAGCCACGGCCGAAAAGGAGTCTCCCGACTCCTGCTCGGGAGTGTCGCCGAAACTGTCGTCCGGCGGGCACCGGTACCGGTGACGGTCGCCCGAAGTAACTAGTCGTCTGCAGCGGCTGTGTTGGCCGCCGACTCGGCGACAGGTTCGGACTCGGATTCGTCCGCGGCTGGTGGTGCTGTGTACAGAATACCGCGACTCCCGCTATGCAGTGTCATGAGACAATCCAGCAAACACCAGCATATAAGGATATTCCTTAAAGATTTAAAGGTTGGTTATATATTGTCGCTGTGTTCCGAGCAGTCTAGCGTCGGTTGTTCGTCTCCGAGCCCCACTCGTAGTCTGAGCCCCACTGGTCAGCGTCGTCGGTCGAGTCCCGCTCCGTGGTCTGGTTGTGATCTGCTGACGGGCGCCCACCTAGTTCCTGGGCAAGTTTCTCTGCCTCAGCGCGCGTCATGGTGGTCGGGTTCGATGTCTCGTCTGTAACGATGAGATACAACGCCAAAAACGGGAACGAGAAGCACCACGAAAAAGACGGCAACACTCAGAGATAGTACGTTCCGCTGACAAGGCAAATTATCTGTTATTGAGAGATGATTTCACGGTATGAGTCAGCCTGACTCCCCCGCAGAGAGCGATACCTCCGGCTGCCTGAAGTGTGGACACACAGAGACAGAAGTGGACGAGATCTCGACGACCGGCACTGGCGCGTCACGGTTTTTCGACATTCAGAACCGGAAGTTCACCGTCATCTCCTGTACGAACTGTGGCTACTCGGAGCTGTACAAGGGACAGTCCTCGGGTACTGCGATCGATATTTTTCTTGGCTGAGACGGCCTGTCACTGGACACTCAGACAGTCTTCTCAACCTGCTCGTCACGAAAGAGCGTTTTGAGTCTGCTGGCGGCGGGTTTCGAGACGCTATAGAGAAAAAAGAGGAGCCACTTGTTCTCGCGGCGGTAGCGCGGTCGGATCTCATACGCCAGTTCGGAGCGCTCCGCGTAGCTGTCGAACAGCGTTCTGACCTGTGTGACGGCGGGCGCTGCACGGTAGTTGCGCTTGCGAAGATGTTTGAGTGGATGGCGAAGCCAGTTATCTTCGATGTGGGCGTAGACATCGATCGCGTCGCGGGCCGGAAACTCGTGGACAACAAGATGGAGCTGTAATGGAGCAAACAGCGACTCCCGGTAGACCCACGAGCCATCGGAGACGTTGCCATCGACCCTGACTTTGAGTGCGGCAACCGGTGCCCGGGAAAACCCCATCTCTTCCAGTTTCTCGCCGAGTGCGCCCCGGGTGCAGCTAACCGTCGCGGCGTACTCCTCCTCGGTCGATTTCGAGACAGCGTACGCGTCGAACACCGTATCGATGAGGCTGTGAAGTGGTGGCCAGAGTCGCCTTCGCAGCCCGTTCGTGAGATCTTTGGCGGTTGGCATTCCCAAACAGAGGAGTCGAACGGGGATACGGGTTTTGGCACGTTCACTGTGTGTTGTGTCGTCTTACTGTCGGCCTCATCAGTGGCCGTAGTTCGTGGTGGCCAGTCACTCCGGGATGCCGTAGGTGTCGTTCGACCAGTCCCGTGTCAGGGTATCGTAGACGGGATAGTCGCGGTCTCGGTCGTCGATCGCGGCGAGATCAGCCTCCGCGAGTGTCCAGTCGAAGACAGCACCGTTTTCTCGGATGTGTTCCGGAGAAGAGGATTTCGGCAGGACGACCGTCTCCCGTTCGAGCGCCCAGTTGATAACGATCTGTGGCACCGTTTTGTCGTATTTTGTCGCAAGGTCCTGGAGCAACTCGTCTTCGAACACCGCTGCTCTGGCAAGCGGCGCGGCAGCCTCGACGACGACGCCGGCGTCCTGACAGAACTCGACCAGTTCGGGTCGCTGGAACCAGGGGTGAAACTCGATCTGGTTGACCGCGATCGGAACGTCCGAGATATGCAGCGCACAGTCCAGTTGGTAGGCCGTAAAGTTCGAGACGCCGACGTTGCGGATCAGCCCGCGGTCGACCAGTGTCGCCATCGCATCGAGTGACTCGCGAAGCGAGACTGCCGGGTTCGGCCAGTGGATGAGATACAGATCGAGATAGTCGGTCCCCAGTCTATCGAGTGAGCGCTCACAGGCCTGGATCAGCCCATCATAACCGAGATGTTTCGGGAGGACTTTCGAAGTGAGAAAGAGATCCTCGCGGGGCACATCGGCGATTGCCTCGCCGACATCTCGCTCGTTTTCGTAGCCCTCTGC
>LKMJ01004603.1_pt1 | contig 13005 bp, 12 predicted proteins | sample 643391 | NCBI WGS metagenome assembly LKMJ01 (sample SAMN04112250, study PRJNA286221) | soda lake metagenome | biome: soda lake; feature: Kulunda Steppe; material: water; isolation source: sample PL-Br10 brine of Picturesque Lake | place: Russia: Kulunda steppe | collected 2010-07
ATTCTGTCAATGACCGTTGTGGAACTGGCACATCGTAATGTTGATACCGAGTAACATTCCCATATTTCTCTTTCACATCAGGAAGAACAGCATTCCAATAACGAGTCATTGGATCGGCCGCATAACTCCCGTATTGAGAAATAACAATTGGAGCATCATCTTGCCACATTACCGGTTGTTGAAGAACTTCTACCTGATTCCGGTCTCTCTCTATTTCTTGTTCTCCCTTCACCAACATCCGAATCGTATTTCCGGATAGTGGATTCTGCTTGAATGCCCCAACAATACGACCCAATTTCGGGAACCGGTTATAAACTCTGTTTGCAGCCTCGGTGTAATCAACCGTTGAATCTTCTTTTTTATCCCCTGTCATGCGTAAATGAGTGGGGCAGATATCGCCTGCCCTCACTAGTCGCTCTACTTGTGTTAATATCGCGGAGATAAATAAAACTCTTCTATACACCCAGGTATCTGAATCAGTATAATGACGCAAAGTCACCAACTAAAGAAATCGGGTAAATAACACTATCACCCCGTGTAAATTTCACGGATTCCTCACCTACACCACCAACACCAGAATTGATTTTCTCTGCAAGATCACTTTTCACTGCATTATACTTCCGCTCAATAGATTCAATTGCCTTCTCTGGAGCATCCTTCAGCACTCGATCTGAAACCTCTTTTTCATACCACACAACCAAGAGTGCAGTCCCATAACACAACGTCAAGTAATGCGGATTTTCTACCGTTACTGTCACTGAATCACCGTTCACATCGATTGTTGAAAGAGAGCCAATTAAGAGATCACCAAAACCCTCCTGGTCAAGATGTTCAAACACCTGATTTGGATTCTCTGCTTCCAGTCGAATGATAACCGGGTCTGGAATTGCCTGAAGTAACCGAGCGACTACCACTTCACGGCTGTCAGTATAACCACTCTTGGAAACCACCCAATCATCTTCGATATCTCGCCCAATATTGACTGCCGGTAAAGACACTTCACCAGTATATTCGGGGACACACTCCCGGAATTCAGTAATCGAAGTGATGTATTGAACATGTTGAAGGTTAGAATATCTTGTTCCAAACATCCCCTCCGATTGTTCTGGGCCTTTACCCGTATTCACTTCATGCATGAGTACTATCTCTGGGCTATATTCACGGACATTCCTTTGAATGAGTTTGGGTTTCTACCCCACAAAAATCCAACACACGCCTTTATCCGCGAGTAGGTTACTCGTCAAGTTCGTTCTCTATCGCTCGAACATTGGCGCTGACAGACGACATTTTCACCCCACGGACGCGTGCGAGTTCTTCTTCATCCCACCGGTCTGGTCCTTCTTCTACAAAGACATAATCTAATGCAGCTGGTGTTGTGCTAACTTGTTCAATCACTTCCATTAACCGATCCCAAGGATCAACTTCGTCGCTGGTATCCCAACCCATCTGGACACCATAGAACTCGGAATTACTTGGCGAGTACGCACCGCGAATCTGCACATACCCATGTTCTTTGAGGTGTCCTCTGATACGAGGAGTGAGGCTTTCAATCAACGCTTCAGGAGCAGGGTAGGCTCTAATCGTCTCAAGACTCATGACATCGAACGGACTGAGATCCAAGTGGTTCCCGTCAACGAATCTGATCACGTACCCACTATCTGTTTTCAACCTCCCTTCTTCGACAGTCACCTCATACTGTTTGCCTTCGTCATCGGATTGGTTATCGGGATCAGATGGAACTTGTTTTTTCACATATCCTTTTCCACGGCTACGTGATACCTGGGATTCAATTGATTCCGGATCACTAAGCGCATCAAAGTTTGTTAATGAGGTTGCTTCGTGAATCAGTGCGAAACTTACACCGTCAGCAAAGTCATCATTGTCCTCAATTTCAGGCTCAACTTCACTCCCGTCATGACTGTTTTCTGAATCTGATGGCATCGGTATCACAAGCGGTATGCTCGCTTTACATATTTTCTCTGCTATTCACATATAAACCCATGTCTTACGGTCTTAGAAAGTCGTAATAGAGAATTCATCTAGTCAATTGTACCACCAACAGAAGTGGACGTTATTTGCGTTGAGTTCTTTCCACTGCTGAAAGGGTGGGTTTTTCGGATCCCACTATCATAAGAGTGCCAGGAAAACGAGTTCCGCAAGTAACACTAGAACAATGAATATGACTGCAACAGTTGATTTCGTTGGCGAAACTCCCCCGAGTTGATGTACACCCCCAATCCAAACATGACCGCTCCAGAGCAAGCAAATAGTGTGAATAACCATCATTGCAATAGCTGGGAAAAGACCGAATTCACCACCGATAAGAATGTGTGTCGTTGTGGTTATCTCGCTCGCTGACACTGTTAGTGTGTAATAGATAGTCGCAATAAACTCGATTACTGATGCGAACACCATTGGCACGAATCCTAACCCAGCCATGCTAAGCACCGAGAAGAACTCGATGCGACCGGAACCATCCCAGATGATGAAAATGTAGAAGATGACGGCCATAATGAACCACGTAAAAAATGAAGAGAAGAATGAGTAGGCAAACAATCGGAGACCAACTTCATCCAGGACAGCAGGTATGTTATTTCGTGAGGCTGCTGCTAACCACGGAAGGGTTGCCATCGTAGTCAAAAAAGTTATTCCCCCATTCATGAAGACAGCTACTAGTCCTTGGAAAAACGGGATCGCTGCCCTTTCTTCAAAGAACCCATGAGAATCAAATAGAAACCACATATCGTTAGATTCGTTTTTGATCTACAAATTTAAAGTACTCAGTGATCAGCCTTACCAGTTGTTGGCAATGTAGCCATTGGTATTCAGCCTTCTCTTGGGGAAACCGCAAGACGGTACGCTTTCCCGGCTGAATAATATCTTCATATTTCCAAGGACTGTTACATGCATACGTATTGAATCTGATTACTTTCTTCACGTTAAATTAGTGCAGTGATGTGCTATCAACTATACCATCAGATAAGTGAATAGTTAGTCAATTCGCTATATACTTGTTCGACTCCTTTAGTAATTTGATCGGGTTCTTTTCCTCCCGTAATCACTATTTTCCCACTCCCAAAGAGAAGGGCAACAGTTGACACTTCTTCCATCCGGTATACCACCCCAGGAAACTGTTCAGGTTCGTATTCTGTTTTTTCAAGTCCAAAAGCGATTGCGATCGCGTTTAAATTCAATTTTTCATTGATATTTCCAACACCAACAATATTTTGAACACTAATCGAAGGATCTTCATACTCTAGCCCAATCTCATCAAACGTTTCAAGAAGACCGTCAAGTACTTCCTCAGTCTGCTGCATAGATTTTGCCCCTGTGCATACAAGCTTCCCCGATCGGAAAACAAGGATTGTCACTTGCGGGTCTGTTGACCTGTAAATAAGACCTGGGAACTGTTCAGCGTTGTACTGTGCTTTCTCAATGTCGTCATTCAATGCATCCAAGTCAATATTACACCCAAGACTCGACGATGTCACAACGTTTTCAACTTCAACTGATTTCTCAACTGCCGCTGGTAGTTCTGTCATTGACCTATCTCAATAGAAGAAATGTTTATTTTTAAAAGCTCCGCTTAAACCAGCCAAAACTTGTCTCACTCCGGTAGGTCTGGCACCGGTGTTTCTGGGGTATCACGTCCAGCAAATGACTCTGGTGACTGTCGTTCGTACCACTCTTCCAACCATGATTCATACGGTTCCTCAACAGCAGCGATGAGTTGTTTATCTGGCCAAAGGTGAATGGGGAGATCAAGATCACGCCCAATTTCTTGGACCCAAGAAAAATGATTCAGTGCATATTTAGTCCAGACACTCTCATTACGCAAATCCGCCAACGCAGACCCTAACTCACTTTCACCAGCTGCCCACGCAGCATCAACAGTCATTTGGAAATTCCCCCCGCGAGGATTAATCGGTTCATGAAAGATCACTTCTGGATCCAACTCTGCAATCTTTTCCATCAATTCTCTCATGTCATCTTTGCCCATTGTCGGGTAAGTTGGTGACATCGACACGTATACAGGCACATCATTTTCAACAAACCGTTTCAGTCCACGAAACCGGTGTTCCGGCGGAGGTGCATTTGTTTCAATTGCCGCCACGTGATCCTGATTAAGTGAGTTGATTGAAGAACCGATTGTGACAAACTCACCAGCCTCTCGATACGTCTCCAACTGTTGGGACGCAAGAACCGGATTTCGAGTTAAGACTCTTGCATACCGTTCCCGGCTACTCAATGCCTTAATAACACCACGTGTAATTTCCCCCGCCTTTGCATCCATATAACAGTCTGTATGAAAAGAAATCCCAACAACCCCGCACCCACCGTCTGTCTCTCGCCATTTCCGCTTTCGATCTAAAATACCCGGGAGTTCTTCCGGAATATCCTCTCTGTAGAGAACGTAAGACCCCCACTCCTCCTGTGGGTCTTCCACATCAGCAACATCATTTAACATCCCTGGCCGTGCACGAATGTTCGGTGTTACTGGAACGTAACAGAATTTGCAGCCGTGAGAACACCCAGTTGCGACGTTAATCACATAGTCACACAAGTCTTTTTTATTTAGATCGGACGTGGACAATATTGATTTTGTTGGGTCTTTTTCCCGTCGAATCTCCTCCTGATTTAACTGACTCTCGTTATCCGATTCCTTATGATTCATTAATTAAAAAAGAATGAGTGAGACACCCAATAATATCTTTGGAAATTCATCTATATCCATCTGAACACTTATATCAATTTGACTCTAAAAATAACTCAACTACGATGGGCTCACCTATCATTGACCTTTCTCATTCCATCCCGATCACACCAGACACACTGCGACTGCTCATCATCCCAGCGTTCGTCTATGCAGCTATTCTTGATTACAAAACACGCCGCGTCTACAACGAATTTTGGATACCGCTTGTTGGTTTATGCTTTGTTGCACTGGGATGGGATGCTGCCCTTATTACATTCTCTGAATCTGCAGAGAGCAGTGAGTATTTATTCTCACTTGCTCTTAGCATCCTCATTGCCCCATCTATTGCGTTCACTATGTGGCAGTCAGACATCCTTGGAGGAGCGGATCTAAAAGCAATTGTTTTCTTAGCTGTATTTTTCCCAACCATTCCCGAGATAACAATTCACGGATCGACGTACCCATCTACAGAAGGGTTAACATCCATATTCACCATTACAATTCTTGTGAATGCGTTGATACTCACTGGAATGTATCGAGTTTTTCTTTTCCTACAGAACCTCTCAAATAGAGATATAACATCGCAGATGACGAAAGCGACACCGCATGAAACAACGACCATAGACACAAAACACGGATCGATTATTGAAACAAACTCCGGTTTCACAAAGGAATGGGTAGATATCGATATTCTTCGAATGTACCTTTCTTGGAGGGGTATCACATTACAGGAACTCCATGCGAATTCAGATTTTTACAAGAACACAGAACCAGCTGATGAAAATGATCTCTGTGATGGAACACACCCAGTGACATCACAGACACCACTTGGACGTTCACGAGCTGAACTGCGGACATCATCTGACGGAAGAAATACACCGATCATACCACTCTACACTCCAACGTCTAACACTGACGATCTCTGGGGTGCAAGTAAGTTCACAGAACGATTAACTGAATCAAAAAACCAGACAGTCCGGCCAGAGGCACTTCGGAATGCACTAGATGCAATTGTAACAAAAGACAAACTCTGGATCAGTCCAGCAATACCATTCTTTATCCCATTAACGGTTAGTCTCGTCATCTCCATCGTCTACGGAAGCTTGTTTACTGGAATAACTGAAGCAATCGCTGACATAATTATCACACTCACTATTGAGTGAGGTGCAAAATGAAAGAAGGGGACCAATCCCGGAGTTCGTCGAGGTCAAGGTGAGCACGGTGACCAGCCGTACTCCAGCACCACAAATGATACTAGACTAACCCTGCATAAAAAAGTACCGGAAATTACCGTCCAGGACGATCACGTCCCCCAGTAGTGGATACATCCAAACCCAGTTTATCTACCGGCTGCCCAAACAGAGCCTTACTTCGCCACTTATAAAACAACCTAAACCCACAAACCACCCTGATTTAATGATTGAATTCCACTGTTCGATACAACGGCATGTGACCAGGAGAAATCCAGAGCTTTTCAACCCTTGACGCGGTACAGAAAGACAATGACATCAGAGAACCCGTCGGTAACAAACCCGTATGTATGGAGCCCGAACACAGACTTCGACGAAATAACCGATATTGATTTTGAAACAGCGAAAGAGCAAGCCAAACTCCTTCAAGAAGCGGTACGAGAACACGACAGACGGTATTACATCGAAGGAGATCCAATCATTGCAGACAGAACGTATGATAAGCTTTTTTCACGACTTGAAGATCTAGAAGTAGAATTTGATCTTGTAACAGACAACAGCCCAACACAACGTGTTGGCGGTAAGCCAGTAGATGAATTCCCAACAGTAGAGCATACACAACCGATGCTTTCAATTGAACAAAGTGGTGAAGAAGAAGATGTACGAAATTTCCACTCACGAATTAGTAAGGAAACAACCACACGTTCTATTGAATATGTTTGTGAGCCAAAATTCGATGGGGTCTCCTTAGCATTGTACTACGAAAACGGTGTGCTAAACAAAGCCGTAACCCGCGGAGATGGTCACGAAGGGGATGATGTAACCCAGAACGCACGAACTGTGCAAACGATCCCACTCCAACTTAATGATGACGCACCAAATCATCTCGTTGTTCGCGGTGAATTATTCATGCCCCGAGATGGGTTTCAAAAATACAATCGTGACCGAATCGAGCAAGATAAAGACCCGTTTGCAAACCCACGGAACGCAACCGCTGGAACTATCCGACAACAAGATCCATCGATCGTTGCTGACCGGCCACTATCCTACTACACTTTTTCTGTGATGGAGTCAAGCTCTCCTTGGGATTCACGGAAAGAAGAACATGAAGCATTCAAAGAACTTGGACTTCCGGTAAGTGACTTACTCGTTCATGTGAGTAGCATTGATGAAGCAATCAATTACCGGGATGAATTACTTGAAAAACGGGATGAGTTGAATGTCGAAATAGACGGTGTCGTAATCAAAACCAATCACAAATCAACCCAAGAAGAACTTGGGAAAACAAGCAACCACCCCCGTTGGTCTTTCGCATATAAGTTTCCGCCGCGATCAGGAGAAACAACACTCCGTGATATTGTGCTGCAGATTGGCCGAACTGGCAGAGTCACCCCGGTTGCCTTGCTTGATCCCGTTGATGTCGGTGGTGTCACTGTTTCCCGTGCTAGTTTGCACAATCCAGACCAGATTGCTGAATTAGGCGTCAATATCGGTGACATCGTCAACGTTGAGCGAGCTGGGGATGTCATTCCGCAAGTAGCAGAAGTAACTGAATCGAAAACAGACTCTTCATTCACCTTTCCTGATACCTGTCCAGTTTGCGGCAGTCAAATTGAGCGAGACGGCCCGATCGCACGCTGTACAGGAGGGCTTGGTTGCCCGGCTCAACAACGACGATCAATCCAACACTACACCTCCCGTAAAGGTCTTGACATTGATGGTTTTGGTGAAAAAACAGTCAATCAATTAATTGAGTCTGGACTGGTGGAAGATATCAGTGAATTATATGAACTAACGGTTGACGAAATCAAGGAAATGGAAGGATATGGGCAGAAATCCGCTGACAAGCTGACTACATCGATCGAGAACACGTCAGACCCGTCCTTACCAGATTTCATTACTGCCCTTGGAATCAGAGAGGTCGGCCCAACTGTTGCCCGATCATTGGCCCGAGAGTTTCAGACATTCGAATCACTTCGGACAGCAACCGAGCAAGACCTGCAACAAGTAGATGATATCGGCCCAGTAACAGTGAATCGTATCCGTGATTTCTTCGATTCTGCAGAGAACAAAGATGTCCTTGAAAAACTTTTGAACAATGTTGATCCGCAACCAGTAGAGCACACAGGCGGGGATGCATTTGAGGATCTAACGATTGTTTTCACCGGATCTCTCCCATCATTCACACGGGGTGAAGCAACAGAAATAATAGAAAGAGAGGGTGGGAACGTTACAAGTAGTGTTTCAACCGCAACAGATCTATTAGTTGTTGGTGAGAGTCCTGGAACACGAAAACAAGAAGCTGCTGACGAGAATAATGTGGAGAAACGACCAGGGGAAGAATTCGAAGACGAGTTACAATCAGTAGCATAGAGGAGTTGCTTTCACAATTCACTCAACCCCTTACGATTAAGTCAGTCCACTTCATCAATTGAAAGTGAGTACGTACAAATGACTGAAAGTGATGTCCTCTGTATGTTTACTGCGCAGATCTCTGAATCAGATGCCGATGATGATGAAACGTATTGGATTGAACTCCCACCGTCCGAAGTGAATCTTGGGACGCTATCTCCTGGCGACACCGTTCGAGTCGCAGTGAGTAGTCCGAGTGAAAATACAAACCAGAGTAAAACGAATTCGAACGCACACAGAAATGGATCTGATACTCGTTCCCAAAATCTAACGCCACCTGTTGAATCTGGTGACACTCGAACAGTCACTATTGATCATCTTGGCGATCAAGGTGATGGGATTGCCAAAGTTGATGGAGGGTTTGTGTTAATCGTTCCAGACACATCGGTTGGTGAAGAGGTTGATGTTCTAATCGATGACGTCAATGAAAACTTTGCAATTGCAGAACGAGTGGACAAGTCAGATAATAACTCCGTTACTGAACAACGGTGAGTAGCGAGGATACTCGGCAAGGGTTTATGAAACTCTGTCGGGTATTCCCCTATAATGAGTCTTCAAAGTGAAAACTGGTTCAACCCATCTAGAGGTGAAGAAGTCCTGTGGTATTCACATCCAAGCTTCATTTTTCGACTCCCGGACTTACTGATCGGCATTTTCGTGTCACTGTTTGCAGTCGGGTTTTCATTCTACGTGTTACTATTCCTTGATTGGCCGATTGAACTCGTGTACGTTCTTCTCGTATTTGTCCCGGTAGGATTGGGGTATTCACTCTACAAGATGTGGGTTTTCAAAAACACGTGGTACGTGATTACAAATCGGCGAGTTATAACCAAAACCGGGATTATCGGCCGTGATAGTTCAAGTAAACCTCATCGAGAAATTGTCCGGGTTGATATTCAAGTCAGTACTTTTGATGCGATTCTCAGCCGTTTAACGACAGAAGACATCGGTGATATTGAAATCAGAACAGCTGATGATTCCGGTGGGAAGTTCATCCTTAGCCGTGTCCCTGAAGTTTCGCTTGCTGAATCATACATCGAGCGGCTATCTGGAACTGGTCCAGATACACCAGCACAGTATGACGCCGAAGAACGCGATCGATTGAAGCATGAGGAAATCCAAGACCAACAAACGCAAGGACATCACCAACGAAGTGGGAATACTACGCAGCAAAACCAGTCAGAAGACGGGTTTAACGACCAACATGACGAAGAGTTCTCACAGAACAATGCCGCCCAACAGCAGAATCAACAGGGAGCAGAACACCAGCACTCAACAAATACATCAACCCAGACTGAAGTGCCAGACTCGACAGAGCAAACAATGGATGATTTTGAAGAGTTCGAACCGTCAGACAAGGCCTGAAACCGCCGATAAATCCACAAGTATATAAATACGGTACCCAATGTACTAAACGCAGCATGGCAGACCTAATCGTCAAAGCAGCAGTAAAGGAAGAGCTCGAAGATCAGAACGTTTCCTCGGACTTCTATGCAGCACTCGACGACGAAGTTGAGGAACTTCTCGAAGACGCTGCCCGTCGGGCAGAAGCTAACGATCGAAAGACCGTCCAGGCCCGCGATCTTTAAATCGCGGATACAGCAGAGTCAATTAGTCCTATTTTTTACAGAACTACATCCAACCAAACCGAGATACATCTCTTACACTAGATCACTTCAGTATCAAAATAACCGCAACAGATGGAAAATCACGGAGATGACACCCAGTCAGATAATCAGTTCTTAGCGAACAGACATAGACAGGAAAGTCGTCCGGTACCGAGGTGTGAGAATACCACTACTGGAAATAAATGTCGTCACGACTCCCCACACCAAACAGTGAATTCAATTTCAAGACGTATGCATCAGCCAATTTCTCGGTGAATGTTCGATTGATTTCTCTTTCCTTGACGTCCAATCGGGATCTATCAATCCGGATTTGATTGTTATCACATTTGAGCGGGACTAGTTTCCCTTCTGCCCTATCGATCGTGTCAACTGATGGCGCTAAGTAATAGACGAGTTTTTTGATTGTTGTACCCCGCCATGACCCTGCTGGTGACCGTAGAGGGATTGTCCGCTCTCCAAGAGGTGGTATTAATACAACAACACCGATGTTATGTAAGACTGCCCGTTCGTTTTCTTCTTCATCTTCCGGTACAAGTGTGACAAGCCGCTTGAATTCACCGTGTTCAACATCACGGACAGGGTCGTCATCAGTCAGATTCCCGTGACCATCTGTGTAATCTGGCGTATACAGATATCCAAGGACACTCGGTAAGGGGTGATCTCGTTTTGCTGCCAACGTAATGTACAGTAAAAACATGGTAACAAGAATTGAGAGGGATACCCCAGTAACCAATGCAAGAGGGAGTGAAACACCAGTTTGCCACCCGATCGCACCACCAAGAGGAGTGAGAAGACCCCCAATCATGATCGGATTCAAAAAATTCTGCCCAGTGACTGTTGGCTCTGCCACCGATTTTTCACTGTGTTCCCAGATCACCCAACGGTTGTCTTTTCGAGCTACATCAACTGATTTTCCAACGAGGTGGTGGACAGATGAGATATCCACCTGAAGTGTCATTGCAAGCGATTCAATTGACGGGAGTTCATCATTCCCGGATGAAGAATATGTGAAAATATCGACGAAGATATCATCACTTGGCAATTCAACACATAGTGCAATACTTTCCTGGTGGGTCCCAGCGTCAGCAAGCCGTTGGAGTAATCTCCGTGACTCATTTGTGAGCCTGTCAGTGTTAATTCCGAAGTTCTCATACAATTTGTCTGATGAGAACGTCGCCAAGTCAACAATCTTTCCTTGACAGTGACTATCTGCTTCTTGCCGTTTCTGTAGTAACTCTCGAACACCAAGTTCTACAACTGGGTCCGTTGAGATTCGAGATGAGTTATCCTCCCAATTCATATGTATGACATTCTCATTATCTTAATTTACTCTGATTATTATTCTATTTCACCCACCAATTTATTCATTATCAAACGACTTCTGGGTTGGACCATTGTCTTCTGATTCTTCACTGCTATCTTTTTTCAAGTCATCGTAAACGCGTTCCGCGAGCATTTCTATATCATCACTTCCATACAGACCAGTTACTTGGAGTTTCATCGGTGGTCTCCCAACATCGGTCTCCATCGGTGAAGTAGTGATATACCCATCCGCCTCTAGTTGTTGTTTGATTCTGGAGAGCGTTGAACGGCTTGAAATCCCACACGATTCTGTTGCCCGTCCAAGCTCCCGGAGACTCACTTCATTCAACGCTCCAGCCAAGAGAAGCGACGCGAATGTGTAGCGCCGATCGCCGAACAAGACATTATTCGCTCCTTCTTCAACACGCGCGGCTTCTTCCATCGTCTCGACACAAGCCTCGAATGATTCATACATATCTTCACTGAACGCATCAGTCAACTCACTCCGGACATCAGTATCCGCTGGAGTTCGAAGGTAGCTTTGTGTTTCACTATCCCATAAACTGATGACCATTGGTTCAACCTCTTCAACTAGTTCGTCATCCTCACTCCCGATCGCCACTGTGAGATCTTGCAGATTAAGGAAGGTCCCAACAGCAGATTCGGTAACAATTAAATTCGTCTGGTAATTCCCATCTATCTCACGGAATTCAACGACTTCATTCTCTTCGAGACGTGCTAATCTACTTGCATGGACATACTCTCGGTCAAAACTGCGGAGTATCTCTGACTGAACCAAAATTTTGAGATTTTCACCACCGTCGGTGAGTGACGAGGCTAACTCACGGAGAACAGTCGGTGTTGGATTCAGTAAATACCCTTCTTCTTCGATCCACTGCTGTAGATTTTCAGTTTGATCAGATTGCATTAACAGGATATAACCTACGGTCACTTAGTAAAGTTAGCCCTCAGATCGACTTCTGGTATTCACAAATTGATGAAAACAAGAATACCGTAACAGGTTATCGATCTGAGTAATCAGCCGTCAGCACTTCAATAATATGGTCCGCAGTTTTTTCACCAACTCCTTCAACATCCGTGAGCTCATCGACGGAGGCAGTCATCACCCCCCGAACTGACCCGAATTCTTCCAACAATTCCCGTGCAATGACTGGCCCGATTTCTGGGATACTTGAGACGACGTATTCTTGCATGTCTTCCATTGAATCTGTGTCTTTTGTCCCATGTGGATTTACTTCAACATCATTTTCTTCTTGTTCTCGACGAGCAAGCGATCGAATATTCTTTGCTGTTTCCAACTCATTCGTGGTGAAAAGCAATGACACATTGAAATCAACTGCAATCGATTGAATCGTGCTTCGAATTGCTTCTTCATCAACCTGTGACCGGCCGTACAGGTCTTCTATCCCATCACCACCCTCAACAATCAACACCGGGCGTGAGTAAGCGCTGGTCAACTCACTCACCTGGTCAAAAATATCCCGATCCCCGCTAGTGAGTGAGTCGATGAAGTCATCAAGTTCCTTCCGTTCGATCGCAGCACGATCAGAAACAATGTAGTCACCTACATCTAACGTATCAAGTTGGATTTTTATCCCACCCATCCGATCAAGCTCTTTCCCCACTGTACTTTTCGTTTCTCGTGAATCAAGGTAGACAACAGGGTTATCCTCATCGTGGAACCGCTCTCCGAACTCAGCGAGACTGGCTTGTTCTTCTCGCAATTCATCACGCAGTTCTGTCTCCATTTCTTTCA
>LKMJ01004605.1_pt1 | contig 13001 bp, 15 predicted proteins | sample 643391 | NCBI WGS metagenome assembly LKMJ01 (sample SAMN04112250, study PRJNA286221) | soda lake metagenome | biome: soda lake; feature: Kulunda Steppe; material: water; isolation source: sample PL-Br10 brine of Picturesque Lake | place: Russia: Kulunda steppe | collected 2010-07
ACGCTGGCCAGCTATGAGGTGCGCTGCCTTGGTGCGCTGCCACGTCTGCCTGCTCGTGTGTGTGTGTGTGTTTACGTGAGTGTGTGTGTGTATGTGTGTACGTGTGTATGTGTGTGTGTGTGTGTGTGTGTGCGTGTGCGTGTGCGTGTGCGTTTGCTCGTGCGTGTGCGTGTGCGTGTGCGTGCGTGTGTGTGCATGCGCATGTGAATGAACGCATGATTGTGCTCCTCCTCGCATGAACACTGCATTCATGATTATGTCACCCTTAAACTTTTGCAATCGAGTTAATACCAAAACAAACTTTTCTATCTATATTGCCCCAACCTTATTTTGTAAGCACCATGCGCGCGCAGGACCTGTTGTGTAAAGCTGACGAGGACCCAGAAGCCTGCATCCTCAAGTGGGTAACACCCTCTGCTAGGGTGCTGGCACATGCATGCAAGGATTTAGCCCACCATGCCTTGGTGCATGTTTCATTTGTGGAATGGCCTTACAAGGTCAAACAATTTCTGAGGCGCAGCCTGTGGCAAGCCTGAGTTTGTGTAGTGGCACAGGATGCACACATCACATCCCTCGAGCCCTAACAATGTTAGGCTAACATACCCCTCGAGCCCTAACATACCTGCCCTCCAGATGGTATGCATTAAGCGTGTAGATCTGTTTCATCGGCAGCAAAGAAGATGTGCATCTGCTTGATTGGGCTTGCCTTGCCCTGCAGGCAATATGACAAATCGATCGTCGCTGCCCCTACTCATGCCCCAGCCCAGCAAGCGCGCCCATCTTTAAGTAGTAGGTGGGTAGAGCAAGAAGAAGGTACAGTTGTCTTCAACACCTGCCTGTTCATGCTGTTTTCGTGTAGTGTGGCTAAGCTATGCTCAAGTAACTAATGATTGCTTGTAAGTGCATGCTGCATGCACTGTGGCACCCTTCCCGGCAGGCAGGTCAAACGATGATTCCAGACTTGCAATGAACTCAGGCCGTGTGCTGTTTCTGAAATGAAAGCAATTCCTCAAAGGACTTTATTGAAGCTGTCTACAAGGGCTGTGCTGCATGCTGTTTCTATGGGTTATAGTGCATCAACATACCAGTGCTCAAAAGCTGAACTTGTGCGTCACACCTCACAGGCCCCTCTCCTCTGCGGTGCCAGCCGCCGCCGCCTACCAGGACCCTACCTACACCCAGCCTGCTAAGAAGCAGAAGAAGGCGGCCACCCCTATAACAGCCCCCGCCACTGCCCCTCGCCCCAGCAGGCCCGCACCAAGCACCAAGAGTAGAGCTGCCGCACGCAGTGCGCCCACCACACCTGCAGCAGGTGTGAGGGACATTGGGTACCACTTAAACTGCATGAAGCAACAAGAACGTGCACTGCATACCGTTCAGTCATCGCGGTGAGGGCAGTGGCTCAGGTTCATGCCAAGGCTGTGCTCATTTGCTTGTTACAATCATGTGCACCCTCAGCCCTGTGGGGCTGCCATGATGGGGGGAAAAGCAGTTCATTGAAAAGTCCCTGCCTTCCAAGCTCACCGGTTTATGGTTTTGCAGGCGGATTTACAGCCCCCGGAGCTAAGTGCCTAGGTTTCCATGAGTTCTTATCTTACCCAGGCCTGTTCTTTGACCAATTGTAAAAATCAATGTTGGACAGGCCTACTTTTTGGGTTAGCCAAGGGAGGATGAAGTTGGCACCTCAGAGCACGTTGACATGGAACTTGCTTGTCGTGTTAAGGGCCAGCCGTGCATTTGGTCTTTCAACTTGCCACACAAGCTTATTGTATCCACCTCTCGCGTTCATTGGGTGTATCGAGCCCTGGCATTAATTGATTGAGGTGAGCCATAGCATATATGAGTGGATCCAACCAGCTCTCGCAGAGTGCAGCCAGACACTGGAAGTGGTGGTGGCAGTGTAGGCAGGTTGGTATGTGCAGACATGAGCAGCTACAGCAAGTTCAAGCGCTACTTGAGTTTTTTCCTGAATGTTCCTTTGCCCAAGCACCTGCTTTCTCTGAGGCAACTGCGTACTGGGACAGGAACCTGCATAAGAGGAGAAATTAGAACAAAAGTAGTGTGTGCCAAGCTGCCAGCGGACTGGTGCAAACTCCGAAATTGAATCGATGACTTCAGATTCTATACTTCTTATCTGAAGTGATCTTTGCATTATCCTCGCCTGAGCATATGGATGCCAATGGGGCGGCCAAGAGTGTGACTTTCAAGGATCCTGCAAACAGCCTACCTTCCTTGCCAGCAACACTTGATATAAACACTAGGTTGGGCAGTGGTATCGACGAGATTGGTCGGCAGCGAGCTTTGCCAAGGATCAGTGAGTCTTGGGAGGGACCCTCGTTGGTGACAAGTGTTTTCAACATGAAAATCGCTGGATAACCCAGGGTGTGTCATTCGGATATTTCACTTTATAAAGCGTGAATTGTTTGATAAAGCTCAAATGTTAAGAAGTGGTGTGTCCCTCTCCTTTTGTTTATGCAGTCTACTCAATCTTACTGCATAGAATTTTGCAGCAAAAAGGAGAATGGCAGATTGGAGCTTTTTTTGCTAGGACATGCATGATTACATGACGCACTGCAGCGGTTAGGAGCCAGCTAGAAATGCATGAAAGATACAGTGAAAGTGTTAATTGCAAAAAAGTAAACAACAAACTAGGGATCTTCTTGTTTGTTATTAACCTCCCAGAAAAGTTGGGGGTCGATGAGGCAGAAAAGGGGGGGAAATGGGCAAAAATGGGTGTGAGGTACACAGAATTTGCGAATTGCCACATATTTACATTCACGAATCATTTGATTATATATAGAATCATAAATATGTGCAAAAAAACATATTAACCGGCCCTCCTAATAATCACTTTAAAATGAGGGACGAAGTTGGGCAGAAGGCGATGAACTAGGACATAATTGACGGGTGATGGAAATGGTTAACCATACTTCCAGGGAGCTAGCAACCTGGTAATGCTGTCCAAAAGTGCGATATGATGGGAGGAGAAAGGGAGAAAGGTTCTCCAACCCCTGCGCGTCAGCCTGGCCTGTGGGCTTGCAGCTGCCCTTGCCTGTGCAGCTTATGCGCACCTGTGGCTTTTGCCTGCACCTCACAGCTTGTGCCTTTGAGCAAATTGGTCACTTTGGCAGCGGCACACTTAACACCGCAGCTGTTCTCTGAGAAACCCCAAGGCTCTAGAGCGCACACAGTAGCTCATTTACATACGCTGGAGCATGAAAGACTGAACTGGGGATGACCCGGAGCCTGCAGCTGCTTGCCAAGAAGATATAGGTTGCCTAGGAACAAGCTGCTGGACAAGCAGCTGGAAGGGGGAAGGGACATGGGGGAAGAGGACAGAACAGCATGCGAATCATCACGGCCTTAAGGAGGCCCGAAGCATCCTAAGGTCGAGAGGAGGCACCTGTGAAAAGCAAATTTGCAACGATCATCTCCATCTAGACCTTACTCATCTACAACGAGTCTCGCCAAGTCTCGGCAAGTCTCTTCGGCAGATCGGACCTTGTTACCCATCCTTAGCTATTCAATCAGGTTTGCTGATGTTAGCCCGATGAAAACATGCGTGAACCAATTCAGCTTTGCTCCTGCGTGCTGCAGGTGTGGCTGGAGCAGGAAACGCTGTCTCCCGAACCCAGCAGCCCAAAGGCACGAGAATCCTCAGTGTGCAGGCTCTCCAGCGCGCCATGCACAGAGGGCAAGCCGAAATGCAGAATTACCTCAATGTGAGCCTGCTGCTTTCGCTGCGCTGTAAGGAATGTGTTTTGGGCATGCTTTGGTCATCACTTAAATGCTTGCCCAGTTGCCCATCTGAGCAATCCCCTCTCTTTCTTTGGCATTTAATAGCTCTGCCTGCACAGTCACTGAATTCTGGCGGCATCAGCAGCACCATGACTCTCAAGGTCGTACGTTACTTCATCACCTGCAGGAGCTCAACCAGCGTGAGCGCGACATTTTCACCGAGCTGATCAGCCTTGGTGTGGATGAAAACAGCAATGACCTCACAGAAATCCACAAGTAAGTGATTCTAAAAAAGTGATAGCCCCAGTTGTGCCGCAGCAATCTTGCATCCAAAGCAAAGCAACATTTTAATTTTTGGCAGACCCAGGGAACTGGTTCCTTCATTTTAAGGTAAACATTTAAATGCTCTTGTGCAGTGAGCACTGCATCGCTAGGAGCGACAAGCACTATGTACTGGCATGGATGAGTCTGCAGACAGCACAAGCACATGCTTAATCGATTCCAAATTATTGAGGTATTCCTTTTATGCTTGCATTGCGGGATTCATGCAGGGCTCTGCTGCAGTGGTACAAGTTGGATGCCCGTGAAGTTGCGATTGAACAAGAAATTTTGGCAGGGGCAGTTGCCTGAGGCCATGCTTTACCTGCGATGGTGCTGTTCATTGCCAAGGAAGTTGATTGCATGCCTTCTTCTCTGTAGCGACCACCCATGTCATAGCATAAAACCGCACCGGCCTGGGATGGAAAGCATGTGCTTGTGTATGACACCTGATATGCTGCACACCTCCTGGCAATGATCAAAGACGTGCAATCAAATTGGAAAAACGCCACACTTGCACACTGGCAATCCCCATCTTTTTTAGAGCTCTCATCCGACCCATTCACTTAGAAAGTGCACTTAGTTGAAAGCAGGTACTGCGATGACACCTGTTCTGATGCACAATTTCGGAATGTGAGGGAGCAACACTCAGCTAAAACAGCTACTTTGAGCACAAGGATGTCGGCATATAACAATGCAAGGATGTAAGCATATAAGAATGCACACCATATTTTTGGGGGCTGCGGGAATACAAAAGCCATACCGATAATCCACTGAGTAGGTAGGGTTTGGACCAAAGTAAATCAAAGACAGTCAGACAAGCTAGGTATCCACTCCAGTAAGCAACGTTTCTAGCCACCGTGGCCCTGGAACAGGGCGGAACTTTTCCTTTGACTCCGAGTCAGAGAGACACAGGGCAGGTCACCAGCACGGTGCTGGTTTGACAAGGGGAGCTTAATTGTAGCTGAAGCCTACCAGGCCCGCAACCTAAACCAACACACACAACAGTGCAAGAGCAAAAGAAACAAGGTGGTGTTCAAACTTTGACTCAAAGGCTTTGAAAGCCTGGTACCAAAACCTCATGTTGTGAAGGTTTGGACATGCATGCTTGGCGCTCAAGAGCTGGCTCATCCGAAGATCGAGTCGATATGCGGGGCTTCTTGGTATAGTTAATCACTTGTAGGTTGCCCTGCTTGCGCCAGGTCCAGCTAATTTCTGGTCCTAAGGTTTTTAAATAAGCCTCCGGTCAAAATACCGTTTGACTGCTAGGCTGCCAGTGCATGCCTTACAAGGGTTACAAGGGGTTACAAGAAAAAGGCCTTCAGTCAAGAAGTACGACTGCTAGCCTGCTCATCAAAAAAAACTATCAGTGCATGAAGGAAGAAATAAAGCTTATTGTTTCCTGGCCCAGAAAAGCAGGCACATTGTTTAAGCCTGCGGAAGGAAATAGGGAAGCATAAGTCCTTCGGAGAGAGACCACGTGTGGATGGGTGCAGTGAAAAAAACGTGTTGCTCATCCTGTACATCATGACCATTACAAAAGTCACAAGCAGGGAAGGTATTGTGAGTCCAGGTCACAGTTTCAAATCGTAGCGTGTGGGCACGAAGTCTGAAGCGAGCGACACTGCGAAGAAAGTCACAAGGAAGATCAAGAAGCATGTATCTAGGAAGGGTGTATGGCGAATGTGTGACGAGGGCCCTCCTGGTAGGGGAGTGCACACCATTGATGGTAAGTGGAGCGTTTGTTGTTGCGCTCTCGTGGATGTATATCAGAGTAAGGTGTCTAAAAATCCAAGTGCCTCTCCCTGAGGTCCACAACAAAACGAACAAGATCAATGGGCCCAAACTACATGCCTTAAAAGGGAAAAAAGGCACTTGGTTATATGTGACACTGCTGTACAGTAAGGGGCGAGAAAACAGATTTTACTGTCAGGACTGCTTGACTGCATCAAATCCAACAAGAGATCCACCAAGGCGAGGACTCCTGATGCTCAGAGCATCAAATCTAACACACTGAGATCACCAGGAGTAAGGTACCCTGCAGTACCAGCCGAGCGAGGGCAGCTTAGCTGAAGCCAATCAGGCCTGGCAAGGTGCATTCATTTTTGGCATAGTAACAGTCTAAGCATTTGCTTTAGGCCACCAGTTGTAAACTTCTTTCTTAATTCACGCAAACAGGGGTTACCTTGTCGGCGTAGTCTTTTCTATTGTTTTCTTTTTTCTTTTTTTTAGGCCAAACTCAACTCGATCAGAAAAAAAGAAAAGAAAAAATTACGTAGGCAGTGAAATACTCCCTACATCAATTAAGAAAAGTAGTCACCTAGGGCCTAAGCACTGTGTGACTCATCCACCAGCAAAGGAGACAACTGAAGTCGGTGGGGATCAGGAGGGTCAATAGCACTGCTAGTAGCAGTACTTCACTTCTGGTCTTGATCAAATTGATCAGAGACAACTTTGCTCAGCAAAGCATAGAAAGGCACAACAGTATGACGGCCCCCCCAGCGAGAGGACACGTTCTCAATACAAATTCCAATTGCAACACCTGTCCAGACCTGTCCAGATCATAAGGATCCCCACCAAACTCCTGTCACACCCCCTACGCAATATCTACCTCTGTCTGCCCCTGCTGACCACCCATCTCTGAGCTGTAACTTTCAATTAAATACCCCTAAGCAAAAGAGGAGAAAACTCCTGCAGCTCAACACTAACCTGGAATGCCCAGGCCCTTGCACTCGACCATTAGACCGGTCTAATGGTACCCAGCATCCATGGCCCATGCAATTTGGAACTTCAAGATTAACAAAGCTGGCTCTCTCAATGCCTTAGATGCTGTTAACACCATCTACTTCTATGACTTGGAAGTAACCTCCGTAGATAACTGGAGATTTAGATTCATAACCAAACCTACCAACAATTCTGATCAGGAATCTCACCAACAAAAAAATACCATGTCTACTTTGCGCCCATGAAAAAGAAAAATTATGTAGGCAGTGAAGCGCTCCCTGCATCAATGAGGAAAAAAGTCACCTAGGGCCTATGCACCGTATAACTCCTCCACCACCAAAGAAAACAAAGAGGTCAGTGGGGATTAGCCCATGACCATAGAAAATTGGGCCCACACCTAAAAAAGTTCAACCTATAGCCTGCTTTGCTGTTGAGTGTGCATGCTGTGAGATTTGCTTCTATAATTCTGGCCTCCAACTTGAAACAAATGTGCCCCCCTTTAATGACATCTACATCTGTGAGGTCTGCAGCTGGACTTACCATTGGGTGTACCTCAAGGACACTGGCTGCTACACAGAGAGGCAGAGAGGAAGCTGACAAGAATGATAACTGGGCCTGCCTGGGCTGTGATCACCTTAATGATGAAAAAAAAAGAAAAGATACTCTGAATCCATTAACAAATACACGTGACCTGGGAACCCACCTTGGAACCGGAAGAGCTAAAAGACACGTTGCCCAACCCCCTTGAGTGTATCCATAATTTTGAGACACGGGTTGATGAGCCTGACCTCCTTCTGTCCACAACAGACCAAACCTTAGACAACCTGGAAAGACAAGGCTTTGACATGTCCAACAAGGCCAATACCTGGGTTCAAAATCTGGACATGATCTATGGAGTAAAGTCACCTTTGGTGTCAACCGCACAGACCCACAGGTAGACCTACAACCCACCGGGAGCTGTGAGTTCTGGATCCGTAATGTAGATCTTGTTAGGTACAAGCCTAAACCTACCAACGAGCAGCCCTCCCTCAACACAAACCTTCCACCTATTTTTCTCCCAGGAATCTACTCATGAAGAATAGCATGTATCTACGGCACAGACGGAAAATGCCAGGGCATGATGGCACCAGAGCGCCTCAACATCCTTCATACAGCTTTCCACACAGCCAAGCTTAAGGGTCTCCATGAAAACATAACACCTTCACCTTAAAGCTTTGCATCTGAACTACTAGGGCTGCATACTAGGAAAATTAAGCTAGAAAGAAAGTACCACAGCAAGAAGATAAAGGATTCTTACTCGCGAGCTTTGCCAAATCATGTACACTCTGCCCTCCAGGTAACTCAGAAACAAATTGCCACCCGCTAGACTTCAACCCTAGCTACTCCCATTATTGGAGCACAGACTCATGAGATGCACTCTTTGGTGCGCACCTCAACTCCCTCTTGTCCCAATTCACTGGTTTCTCAGTGTGCCATCCCATCTGTTACAGACATACCATGAATCTTAGCTCTTAGCCTTAGGCATGCCATCTACTCAGCCATCCTCAGTACTGAGGCAACTGTTTTGTACTGTGATGCCTAATCAGGCCACCTGCCAGCAGCAAATGCCACCTGCCAGCAGCAAATGTAGCGCAAATGTAGCGTGTAATTCTGCCGTTTCTGAGACGGTCGGATTAATGTAAAAGCGCGTTGTTAAGGCATAAGGCATTGATGGCTGGACAGCGCAGTTTGCGGGGACTCCTCCGGTGGTCGTGGCTTGGCAAACGGTGCACTCAGGCACTGTGTCCCCGCCCCCCAGGAGCCGCGCTGCGCCCCTTTCCGCGCCCCGCGAGTGTGATTTAGTGCCTGGTGTGTTTGTGGTGGCGTTCTTGTGACAAGGGCGGGCGATGCGTGGTGCTCCAAGAACTCCGACGCGCGTGCTTGCATCGTATTACTGACGCCGGTCGGACCGCCTCCCGCCCTTTCTGCACGGTAGCCCCTCCCAGCACACAGCGCACCCCCCGCATTGCGTGCGACAGGCATCAATATCAACAACAGTGTGCGAAGGAGGGGGCGGGGCAGCAGCGCTGGCGGACACTGTACGATGAGCCCTGACACCCACTGAGCTGAGTCGTTGAGCGCCTCTGAGCTCAGAGCTCTCAGCTGACGCCGTGTGCCAGCGCTGGGGGCGTGGTCAAGGGGATCCCCTTCGCGAATCGATCGATAAATTCAAAGGCAGTGTGCGTGCGCGCGCACATGCGAGCACACACCCACTTTTTGGTGTCCCGCATGTGCAACATAGAAGCCATAGTACAAAACAAATGCCGCTTTCATGTTCCTACCATCTTGAAATGGATCCATGATCACCTACGCTTACTCAAGTCTCCAGACAGCCTATGCCCACGTGTGTTATAAACTTGGAACAACTCCAGCTAACGAGATTGCCTACACTTCCCCTCAATCCTGGATTAGTCAATAGACTCCCCCACCCCAGGCCTCATGGAATCTCCATATCATAGCAGTCTGGAATACAGCTGCACGGGCTTCATCTAAATGAAAACAATCCTGTATGGCTGTTAGATCTTGCTTGTGACATCCCTGAAGCAAATCGGCACCTCAACAACATTGCTGGCCAACCCATATGTAATGCTAGGCATGCTGAGACAGCGCCTGGTCTCAAGAAGTTAGAGAACTTCACTCAGACAAAGTGCATACTACCAGGTGCTCCCACAGACCTGCTTTGGGTGAAGTAAGCCCCCTGTCTCATCCTTCGAAGCAGTGACGCACACTTGAATTATTGACTGGAAATCCTGGATTTAACGGATGGTAGCTGCCATATCCAAGAAGGTTAAACAGTTATTGGGGCAGGGGGCTACCACCCCAGCTCAGGAAATTTTGATTTGGTAGAACCAAATTGTGCTGGTATATGAAACGCCATAGGGAGAGCAGAACTGGCAGCTTAAGCTGCTGCTATCACTCACGATCATATTCATATTGCCACTGACAGTATTACCTCACTCCATCAAATAAGGAAACAATTGTTGTACCCAGAGAAGCACAGTCATCATGTCCAAGGAGACTTCCTCAAAATTCTATCTAATACCAGATCTAATACTATCCGAAAGTCTTATCCCACTTCTTCCTTTATAAATCAAAATCTCATGCTGGAATTGCCGGGAATGAATGTGTACGTGCCCTTGCAAAATACCAAGCCTGCCATGGAAAAAGCCTCCCAGCTGAAACAACCATGTGCACCACAGGCCCTGGTGGCAATCCCTTCTTTGATATAAGCTGGTTACCTGTTGAAGAAGTTAATCAGCAAGAATCTGGCACTGAAGCTCCCCAACACCGCCCTAGATTGACTTCCAAATCTCCAAGCCGCACTGAAATCTTACATATTATGCCAACTAAAAAAAGTAATACTCCTATTACTAGAGTCTGCTTCCACACTTCCACAAAGGCATTAGCAACGCTTTTTGGAACATGTCCAAACTCTCTCTCAAAATGAAGCGCAGTATCTTCCACTACTGTGCAGCACCCTTGTTAATCAGAAACACGCTGTCCGCTTTAAAATGTCCACCAGCCTTCAGTATTCACTCTGTCAGCAAGCAGATAGTGCTCTCCATATTCTCTCAGGGTGTCGACGTACAATCATCTGAGGTATGATCACTGAACGCCATAATGTTGCCTGAGGGCTCATAATGAAAGCTATCAGCAAAGGCTGTCTGGCAGGTTGTCTGATCCATTTGGATGCAGGCAGCACTGATCGCTTGGCCCAACAAAACCTTCAAATTCCTGAGAATGCTAATAAGGGGACAACAACCAGCTGGCTTTTTGATGCTCATTTATCTGCTAGAGATAGACCCACCTCTAGTCGCCCTGATGCCATTTTGGTCAATCCCTTCAAGGTAAGTTACCTACTAGAGAACTCAAATGGGCCATTTGAAATGGCCATCTACTCCTTGTTTGCACCAGCTGTAACACCCAAGACAAGCCAGCAGAGATGTATGCAGATTTCACAAGCTCAATGTCAACATGAGGGAGAATTACCTCGTTCAGGTTAAATTCTGTGAAGATACACACCTGGACACCAATTAGAGGCCTTATGAAAACAACACAAGGTTCATTGTAAGCGCTTGAAGTCCAAAAAAATTATCCTTCGCACCATTCTTCTTGGTGCGGGAGGCTCTACCTCACACACTTTGAATCATCTTAAAGAGCTTGGCCTCGATACACAAAAAGCCCATAAGACTGCCCTCAAATTACATGCTCATTCTGTGCTCTATGCAAAAACTGACAACAACGACGCGCTCTTGAAAGACCCAGTTGATCTCATGGTCTTGGTCTGGAGCAGGGGGCGGCTTGTCACTCTCCAGATCCTCACTAGTCCCTATTCCCTGGTGGAGGAGACTCATGGCTCTTTGAGCCAATGTGTCTCCTTTTCCTTAATTGATGTAGGGAGCTTTTTGCTGCTTGCGTAGTTTTTCTTTCTAGGGAGACTACTTGGCAGTCCATAGAACGTTGTTTCTTTTAGATCTGGCGCGGTGGAAATGGACATTCACATGTTGTGACAAGTGCTCTTGAGCTGCTGTGCAAAATCAGGTGCGTGTTCATTTTCACCGCGTTTGTGTGCTCTATCTGAAAGACGTATTCGTTGCTTTTTGTCTCAGAGGCTCTTTCCATCTCTATTTCTATGCAGGCCCCAACATTTTGCACCCCTTGCCTAGTCAGACTATCTTCGATTTCCTTCTTCAACGGCACAACAAACTTGGCCATTTCATCTCAAACATTATGGATATTTTTTGGCTGGTGATGAGTCATCGCTGATGACCGGTTACAAACCAATCAGTCTAACACTTCTGCTCTTAACGGGCTGTGTTCACGCTGAAGCACACTGTATTACAGAACAGCCTGGCCAGCCTGGCCATGTACCTACAGCATACAGCGCAAGCCAGCTGTGGGTTCGGGGAAGAGCTGGTGGTGCTTGCCAGGGGGTCAGGCATCCAAGTCAAACTCTGGGTAGGGGAGCTTATCCCTTATCCCTTCCACAACCACCTCCCAATGGGGCCCCCTAAACCCTGGGGCATTCCTGTGCGCGTCAGCTGCAGAAATGGCGCGGCAACTGCGCAACCTGCTGGACACTCACCCCTTCACGGGGGATGGCAGCAGCAGCAACAGAGGAGGTGGCAGCAGCAAAAGCAGCAGCAGGAGCAGCAAGGGGGGCAGCAGGAGCAGGGAGGGGGGGCAGGAGCAGCAGCAGCAACCAAGGGAGCAGCAGCAGCAGCAGCAGCGACAGCTACCAAGGAAGCAGCAGCAGCAGCAGCAGCAATTGCAACAAGAGCAGAAGCAGCAAGAGCAACAACGCCGCAGACTGACAGCACTAAGACCAGCAAAGAGAAAGGCGACCGGGACTCCCCCGGCACGGGGCCATGGAGATCCATCAAGACCAGACAACCTACAAGATTGAGCAAGCGGACTGGCTTGCAAACATGTAAGCGCTCTGGCGGCTGGTTGGTTGAAGTAGCTAGTCAGCAAGCCCTGCTCTTTTTGATCTCTTCAGAGGCCATCCTTTGCCTTGATCTTGCCCTTGCGTGCTCGTGAACTACCTTTGAGCATCTTCCGGTTTTCAATTTTGCTTTTCACCACAAGCAGCTGGCTTTCAGGCACTACCTTTCTTCTGATATGACCTTTAAGCTTAGCTGCCCTCGTTCGGCAGGTACGGCTTTGTAACCTAGTGTGGTCTCTCTCCAAAGGACTTATGCTTCCCTATTTCCTTCCGCAGGCTTAAACAATGTGTCTGCTTTTCTAGGCCAGGAAACTCGATTTCTTCCTTCATGCACTGATAGTTTTTTACGAGCAGGCTAGTAGTCGCACTTCTTGAATGAAGGCCTTTTTCTTGTGACTCTAACCCTTGTAACCTAACCTAACCTAATCTACCTTTTTCCTGATATGAGCGCTATTGTAGTCTTGCCAAATTTTAGGCTTCAGCTAAACTGCCCCCGTTCGGCGGATACAGCTATGTAACCTAACCTAACCTTGCCAAGACTGAAACCAGTGGTTCGGGTTGCAGGCCTTTTAGGCTTCAGCTTAGCTGCCCTCATTCTGTGACACACATGTTGTACGCAGATGATCTGAGCTTAACTGCAAATGAGCCAGGTCAACTGCAGATGATGTTGGATAGGCTGAGCGCCTACGCTCTAAGGAAGGGACTGATTGTGAACACATCAAAATCAGAGGTGGTG
>LKMJ01004607.1_pt1 | contig 13001 bp, 11 predicted proteins | sample 643391 | NCBI WGS metagenome assembly LKMJ01 (sample SAMN04112250, study PRJNA286221) | soda lake metagenome | biome: soda lake; feature: Kulunda Steppe; material: water; isolation source: sample PL-Br10 brine of Picturesque Lake | place: Russia: Kulunda steppe | collected 2010-07
GCAAACCGGCTTCGCGAGCTGGCCTTCCTCAACTCCGGTGTCAGGATCACGCTCCGTGACGAGCGCGAAGACGGCGACGACGGGGCCGTCGAGGAGACCTTCGAGTACGAGGGCGGCATCCGGGAGTTCGTCGAGTATCTGAACGAGACGCGCTCGGCGATGCACCCGAGCGTCATCTACTTCGAAGACGAGGACCAGAACATCCAGGTCGAGGTGGCGATGCAGGCCACCGAAGAGCTCCAGGGGTCGATTCACGCCTTCGCGAACAACATCAACACCCGCGAGGGCGGGACCCACCTCACCGGGTTCAAGACCGCGCTGACGCGGACGGTCAACGACTACGCCGGGGAACACGACCTCCTCTCGGACCTCGATGACAACCTCAAAGGCGAGGACATCCGCGAGGGACTGACGGCGGTGATCTCGGTCAAACACCCCGATCCACAGTTCGAGGGTCAGACCAAGACCAAACTCGGCAACAGCGAGGTCCGAGGCATCGTCGAGAGCGCCGTCCACGAGGGACTCGGCACCTACTTCGAGGAGAACCCCGACACGGCCCAGGCGATCGTCATGAAAGCCGTCGAGGCCGCGAAAGCCCGAATGGCTGCCAAAAAGGCCGAGGAACTCACCCGCCGCAAGTCGGCGCTCGAGTCGACCTCGCTACCCGGCAAACTCGCCGACTGTCAGACCAAAGACCCCGAGGAAGCCGAGATCTTCATCGCGGAGGGTGACTCCGCAGGTGGCAGCGCGAAACAGGCCCGAAACCCCGAGTTCCAGGCCGTCCTCCCGATCAAGGGGAAGATCCTGAACGTCGAGAAACACCGTCTCGATCGTATTCTGGAGAACGACGAGATTCGGAACATGATCACCGCCATCGGCGCGGGGATCGGCGACGAGTTCGACGTCGACGACATCCGCTACAAGAAGATCATCATGGCGACCGACGCCGACGTCGACGGGGCACACATCCGGACGCTCATGCTCACGTTCTTCTACCGGCACATGCGTCCGCTGCTCGAGGGCGGCTACGTCTACGCGACCCAGCCGCCGCTGTACCGCATCCGCTATCGCGGCGAGACCTACGACGCGATGACCGACGCCGAACGCGACGAGATCGTCGCGGAGAAATGCGACGGCAATCCGACGCAGGTCCAGCGCTTCAAGGGACTGGGCGAGATGAACCCCGAACAGCTGTGGGAGACGACGATGAACCCGGAGAACCGTATTCTCAAGCAGATCACGATCGAGGACGCCGCCGCGGCGGACAAGATGTTCTCGGTGCTGATGGGCGACGCCGTCGAACCCCGCAAGCAGTTCATCAAAGACCACGCGCCGGAGGCCGAATGGATCGACATATAACGAACTTTTGCGCTGCGGGTCAGCAAAGCTGACCCTCGGCAAAACTTCGATGAAAAGCACTCCTCTCTCCCCTCCGCGCGGCAAGCCGCGCTCCGGGTCGGTCGTCGGCCCGCTCGAGCGTCCGCAGAGCGGACGCTCTCACGGAAAGAGTGCTCGTCGGCTGAGCAATCCACACCACAAAACCTACTGAAGACATGAGTTCAGACGTACCCGATCCGACCGATATCGAGGCCCGAGCGGTAGAGAACGTCCGCATCGAGGACGAGATGGAACAGAGCTACATCGACTACGCGATGTCCGTCATCGCGGGTCGTGCGCTCCCGCGAGTCGAGGACGGCCTGAAGCCCGTTCATCGCCGCATCCTGTATGCGATGGGCGAAATGGGCATCACCAGCGGCTCGTCGCACCGCAAGTCGTCCTCGATCGTCGGGGAAACGATGGGTGATTACCACCCACACGGCGACCAGGCGATCTACGACACGCTCGTCCGGATGGCCCAGGAGTTCTCGATGCGCTATCCCCTCGTCGACGGCCAGGGGAACTTCGGCTCGATGGACGGCGATCCGCCGGCCGCCCAGCGATACACGGAGGCCCGCATGGCCGCCATCGCCGAGGAGTTACTCGAGGACATCGACAAGGACACCGTCGACTTCTCCTCGAACTACGACGACCGCCTCGAGGAACCGGACGTGCTGCCAGCGGCGTTCCCGAACCTGCTGGTCAACGGCTCGTCGGGGATCGCCGTCGGGATGAGCACGAACATCCCGCCGCACAACCTGGGTGAGGTGATCGACGCGACGATCGAACTCATCGACGACCCCGAGGCGACGGTGGAGGACCTAATGGACCACGTCAAGGGACCCGACTTCCCGACGGGTGCCAACATCGTCGGCCGCGACGCCATCTACTCGGCGTACAAGACCGGCCGCGGGCGGATCCGTGTGCGTGCGGAGTTCGAGGTCGAGGAGTGGAAGAACGGCCGCGAACGCATCGTCATCACCGAACTCCCCTTCCAGGCCAACAAGGCCCGTCTCGTCGAGCGAATCGCCGACGACGTCAACGAAGGCGACCTCGAGGGGATCTCCGACCTGCGCGACGAGTCCGACCGCGAGGGCGTCCGCATCGTCGTCGAACTCAAACGCGGCGCGAACAGCGAGATCGTCAAGAACCGACTGCTCGAGAATCACCTGGAACGGACGTTCGGCGTCATCAACCTCGCGCTCGTCGACGGCCAGCCGAAGGTCCTCTCGCTCAAGGAGACCCTAGAGGAGTACATCGCCCACCGTCGCGAGGTCGTCCGCCGACGCAGCGAGTACGACCTCGCGGAGGCCGAGGATCGTGCACACATCCTCGAGGGCCGGCTGAAGGCCTTAGAGAACGTCGAGGACGTGGTCGAACTCATCCGCAACAGCGAGAATCGGTCGACGGCAAAAGCGGGTCTGCGCGAGGAGTTCGACTTCTCGGCCGACCAGGCCGCCCACATCGTCCGGATGCAACTCGGGAGTCTCACGTCGATGGAGGCCGCCGAGATCGAAGACGAGTACGAGGACGTCCAGGCCGAGATCGAACGCCTGACGGCCATCCTCGAGAGCGAGACGGAGCTGCTCTCGGTCATCAAAGACGAACTCCGCGAAATCAAAGCCGAGTACGACGACGACCGGCGCACCTCGATCATCGAGGACGAGGGAACGGTCACCCACGAGGACCTCATCCCCGAGGAAGAGGTGTTCGTCGTCATGACCGAAGATGACTACGTCAAGCGGATGCCGATCGACGGCTTCGACCCCCAGGGTCGGGGTGGCAAGGGCATCATCGGCGCGGACGTCAAGGAGGGTGACCGCGTCACGACGGTGTTCCGGGCGAACACCCACGACTACCTGCTGTGCTTTACGAACCAGGGGCAGGTCTACCGGCTCAAGACCTACGAGATCCCCGAGATGGGCCGGACCGCCCGGGGGAAGTCGGCGGTCAACATCCTCGACCTGGATCCGGGCGAGGACATCACGGCGATCGTCGACACCGACGCGTTCGGCGACGGCGAGTACGTGACGATGGCCACGAGAAACGGCTACGTCAAGCGCACCGCCGGCGAGGAGTTCGACAACATCCTCTCGACGGGGATCATCGCCGCCGACCTGGAGGAAGGCGACGAACTCGTCGACGTCGAGGTCACCGACGGGACGAACGACCTCGTCATCGCCACGGAACAGGGGATGACGATTCGATTCGACGAGAGCGAAGTCCGCGCGATGGGGCGAAACGCCCGCGGGGTCAACGGCATCAAACTCGCCGACGACGACGCCGTCGCGGGCCTGGTCGCCACCGACGAGGACGACGACCGGGCGCTGTTGACGGTCACTCGCAACGGCTACGGCAAGCGGACGCTGCTCTCCGAGTACCGCACGCAGTCCCGGTACGGGAAGGGCCTGATCGACATCAAGACCGGTGAGCGAAACGGACCGGTGACGGCTGTCAAGGCCGTCGCCGCCGACGACCATCTCGTGTTGATGAGCGAGAACGGCCAGATCGTCCGCACCCGCGTCGACGAGATCTCGACGGTCGGGCGCAACACGATGGGCGTGATCGTCATGGACGTTGAGGCCGGCGACGCCGTCGCGAGCGTCGACGACATTCCCGCGGCGTCTGTCGGCGCGGACGAACCGGTCGACGACTAGCGTCGTCGCGTTCACACTGCTCGTTTTTGGCCCGACTTACCGTCACGGTCGACGGCTGCCGCTGCGTTCACTGACGACGGCTCTCGAGGGACGTCAACCGTCGCTCGGATGGAAGAAAAAGTCGAATAGAACGCGGTCGCGGTCAGTGGTCGGGCTCTTCGGCGGGTGCGACCATGTCCTCGATCCGGAGGATGAGGATGTTGTTGGTGTCGTCTTTCCCGTCGATGCGACCCTCGACGACGAGTTTCGACAGCGGCGTCGGACCGACGATCACGAGGTCGTCCTCGGCGATGTCGCCGATCGTCCCCTGCAGGTGGATCTCCGCGCGGCAGAGTTCGGGGTGGTGAACGCTCGAGAGGTCGATCTCCTCGACGATGACGTCTTCGACGGGTTCGCCTTCGTGCTCGAGCGGGACGGACGCCGGATCGTCCATCTGCTGGATCTCGAGGGCCTCGTAGGCGGCCGCTGTGGGTTTGTATCCGCCTTTCGGCCCCGGTACACCCTCGACGAGCTGGAGGGCTTTGAGACTCTGCATCTGGTTACGGATCGTCCCCGGGTTCCGATCGACCTGCGCGGCGATGTCTTCGCCTTTGATCGCATCTTCGGACTCTTTGTGGAGATTCGTCAGCGCGCGGAGGATTTTTTTCTGACTCGGCGTCAATTCAATGGATGACATAGCCAATTATTCGGATTTGAATTCCTTAAACCCGCGGGTTCTGGTTTTTCGGCGCTGGCGATTACCGATCGAACTCAGAGAGAACGTCAGTCCGTCCGGATTGCTGTCGCGTTGGTGATCGGATCGATAGCAGCAGGGGCCATGGCGTCAAGCCGGGACGAGCCACCCCTCGAGGAGGACCTCCGTGAGGACGTCCTCGAGTAAGAACATGAGTGCGAAGCCGACGGCGAACGTCGCGGCGTTCGTCCGCGTGAGGACGGCTTCGGCGTCGAAGCGGATGAGTTCCGCGACCTCGATCAGCACCTGCAGGATGGCACCGATCGCGATGGCGAAGAACAACACGGCGAGCAGGTTCGACTGGGCGAAACTGCCGATGTAGCCGCCGAGAATAACCGGCCCGCCCGCGATGACTCCCATCGCCGCGAAGTGACGCAGCGGCGGCGTGGCCCTGTCGCGAGCGACGGCAGCGACGACCGTCGGTCCCTCCATGACGTTGTGCATCACGAACGCCAGGACGAGGAGCATGAGCAACGTCGCGTCGCCGTTGATGTAGGCGACGCCGATGCCGAGACCCTCACCGATGCTGTGGAGGCCGAGTGCGAGCGCGACGAGGTAGGCGATCTCGAGCCCGCTTTTTTCCGTCGAGGCCATCTTGCGCTGGCGCCACTTGCTCGCGGCGTACATGATCGCGAAGGTGCCACCGACGCCGACGACGGCGAGGATCGCTGCGAGCGTCGTGTTCTCGGCTTCGAGGCCGTAGTCGAAGATCATGTCCTCGGTCATCTCGACGGCGATGAACACGAGCACCCCGGCCGCCAGCGCGAGGAAGGCATGGAGGTACCGGGGCTCGAGGTCGCGGATGAACGGGAACCAGAGCATCCCGATCGCGACCGGGATGATGCCGGCGATGGCACCGATGATCGTCAACATCCAGACGATCTCGAGCGTGCTGGCCTCGTCGACGGCGGAGAGATCCCCGAATGGCGACGTCAGATAGAGGACTGCGAAGACAGCTACCAAAACCACGACCGGGCCCACCGCGAGCACCCACCGTGGGAGATCGTACAGCGTCCGGCCACTCATCTGTGGGAGTCACCCCAGGTATCTGCGAGTACGATAATCCATCTCATTGTGAGTGGTTTAGACGCGCCTAAACATATATCTTTTCTACCGAAATTATAGTTAGAGTCACTCAAATTCGTCTGCAGAATCGGTAGAACGACCTGAAAGACGTCGACTTCGGCTACGCGTCGACTTCGGCAGGCTGTGCGACGCGGACGTGGTGGGCGACCGACTCGGGGAGCGAAACCGCGTCCTCCCCGGTGGTGGGTCTGGCCGTCACCATCCCGAACGGTGCGACCTCGACGATCTCGAGTTCGACCCCGGGCTCGAGGCCGTGATCGGCGAGATACGCGAGTACGTCGGCGTCTCGGTCGGCGACCTCCTCGACGACGACGGTTTCACCCTCGGTGAACTCGCTGATAGGTGCGCCGTCCGGTCGTTCGGGCGGCTCGAGGTCGGCACCCGGAATTGGCGAACCGTGGGGGTCGACGTCCGGCTCGCCGAGAACGTTCGCGACGCGGGCCTCGAAGTCCTCACTGATGTGGTGTTCGAGCCGGTCGGCCTCGGCGTGGACCTCGGACCAGTCGTAATCCAGGTGTTCCGTGAGGTACGCCTCGAGCAGTCGGTGGTGACGGATGACCTCGAGCGCGACGGTTTCACCCTCCTCGGTGAGGGTGACGCCGCGGTACTTCTCGCGGTCGACGAGCTCTCGCTCCTCGAGTTTCTCGACCATACTGGTGACGGTCGGCGACGTGACGTCCAGTTCCCCGGCGATTTCGGAGGTCTTGATCCGCTCGTTGCTCTCGCGCTGGAGGTGGTAGATGACCTTGAGATAGTCTTCCATCACGTCGCTCAGCATCATCGTAGGTTGAATTAGATGCGTCTAACCCTAAATCTGTCGACGGCCGCGTCCGTCTCCGGTAGGATCAAACCGGCGGGCGTCGAACGCGGGGACGATGCAAACCGTCCGAATCATCGGCACACCGATGGACTACGGGGCGAATCGGCGCGGCGTCGACATGGGACCGTCGGCTATTCGATACGCTGGGCTCGCCGACGAACTCGAGCGGGCCGGCGTCGACCCCGTCGACACCGGCGACCTGTTCGTCCCACGCGCCGAAGAGCGCGATCCCGATGCGACGCCACCGAGCCGTGGGAACGCCAAGTTCCTGCGGGAGATCGAGGACGTCTGCTCGAGGCTCGCCGACGAGGTCGCGGGAACGATCGAGGACGGCGTCTTCCCGCTCGTCCTCGGTGGCGACCACTCCGTCGCGATCGGATCGATGAACGGGTCGGCTCGGACGGGTGATCTGGGAGCGATCTGGTTCGACGCCCACGCCGATCTCAACACCCCCGAGACGTCTCCCAGTGGAAACGTCCACGGGATGCCACTGGCCGCGGTGCTCGGTCGCGGCGTCTTCGGCGACCTCGAGTGGGCCCACGCCCCGGCCCTCCGCGAGTCGTCGATCGCCTACGTCGGCCTCCGGAGCATCGACGACCGCGAGCGAAAGCTGGTCCGCGACAGCGAGATGACCGCGTTCACCATGTCCGACATCGATGAACGCGGAATCGCGACCGTCGTCGAGGACGCCCTCGAGGTCGCGACGACCGGCACCGACGGCATCCACGTGAGCCTCGACCTCGACTGGCTCGACCCCAACGCGGCACCCGGCGTCGGGACGCCCGTTCGCGGCGGGGTGACCTACCGGGAAGCACACTCCGCGCTCGAGACCGTCTCGAAACGTCACGATCGAGACCGCGTGGTCAGATCGATGGACGTCGTCGAGGTGAACCCGATTCTGGACGAGGCAAACGAAACCGCGGCCCTCGCAGCCGAACTCGCCTCGAGCGCCTTCGGAAAACGGATCCTCTGAACGCTCTCCTCGGTGCCGTGTCATCTCCTGGCAACCGACTGCGCGTTTCAACACCTTTGTAACCGAGTGTTACTCACAGTGTACTATGGCTGAGAAGGTCGTCGTACTCGGTGCCGGATATGCCGGTGCTGGTGCGATCAAAACGCTTCAATCGGAACTCGGGACCGAGACGCGGATAACCTGGATCGCCGACGTCGATTATCATCTGGTTTTACACGAAGTTCATCGGGTGATCCGCGACCCCGACGTTCGCTCGGACGTCACCTTCCCCGTCGACCGGATCGCCGACCCCTCGACCACCTTCATCCAGGACGAAGTAACCGGCCTGGACGTCGACGAACAGGTCGTCGAACTCGCCGACGAAGCGGACGTCGAGTACGATTACATCCTCGTCGCGCTGGGAAGCCAGACCGCCTACTACGGCATCCCCGGCCTCGAGGAGCACTCGCTGACGCTCAAGTGTCTCGACGACGCCCTCGAGATCCACGAGGCTATCAAAGCCGCCAGCAAGGATGCGACCCGCGGCGACCCCGCACAGGTCGTCATCGGTGGCGCCGGCCTCTCCGGTATCCAGACCGCCGGTGAGGTCGCCGAGTTCCGCGACGCCCACCGTGCTCCCATCGAGATCCACCTCGTCGAGGCGCTCGACGAGATCTTCCCCGGCAACGACCCGGAGATCCAGCAGGCCCTGCGCGACAAACTCGAGGACGCCGACGTGCAGATCCACACCGACGACCCGATCACGGAGGCGACCGACGAGGTCATCCACTTCGACGAGGGCGATCCCCTCGACCACGACGTGCTCGTCTGGACCGGCGGTATCACGGGCCGAGACGCCATGGACGGCGTCGACCTCGAGAACGAACACAACCGCGTCAACGCCGATGCGACCTTCCAGACCTCCGACGAACGTGTTTTCGCCATCGGTGACTCGGCGATCCTCGACCAGGGCGACCGACCCGCCCCGCCGACCGCACAGGCCGCCTGGCAGGCCGCCGAACTCGTCGGCGAGAACATCGCCCGTGCGATCGACGGCCGACCACTCAAGACCTGGGAGCACGACAACAAGGGGACCGTCGTCTCCGTCGGCGACCACGCCGTCGCCCACGACATCAAGCCCGCGTTCGGTATATCACTTCCCGTCGACACGTTCGATGGCTTCCCGGCTGAGACTCTCAAGAAACTCATCGCCGCCCGCTGGATCGCGACGATCACCTCGTGGAGCGAGGCCCGCCGATCCTGGTCGTCGCTGTAGCCGACGCACACTTCACCGGTTCCGGTTCCACCCTCGCGTTGTCTTTCGAACCTGATCCCCACCACTGACTCTCGAGATCGTATCTCGCCGCCGAAGGAAGGCCGGCGGTCGATGCTGGCGAGCGCTCGTACCGATGGGTACCGTCTCTTTCCGTGACTGCTGTCCCGAGAGCGATATCGGTAACCCGTCCCCTCCCAGTATCAGTCGTCCGCCCCGGCAGCACCGTCGCTCCCGACCGGTCGCGCCGGCACACCCGCGACGGTCGTCCCTGACTCGACGTCGTCGGCGACCAGCGAGTTCGCCGCGACCTGTGCGTCGGCACCGATCTCGACACCCGGGAGGACGATCGCCCCCGCGCCGATCATCGCCCGTTCGCCGACGACCACCTCGCCCGTCCGGTACTCGTCCTGGAGAAACTCGTGACACAGCAGCGTCGCGTCGTAGCCGACGATCGCGTGCTCGTGAAGCGTGATCAACTCCGGCCAGAAGACGTCCGGCGTCGCCTCGAGACCCCAGGAGACGCCCGCACCCACGGTCACCCCGAGCCGTCGGAGCAGCCAGCGTCTGAGCCGAAGGCTGGGTGCGATTCGAGCCAGCCAGACGATGACGTAGTTGACCGCGACCCGAAGCGGTGACTTGGCGTCCGTCCAGGCGGCCAGGGAGTTTCCCGGTCCGGGCGTCGGGTGACGTCGGACGCGATCGTATCGGGATGTGTCGTCGCTCACTCCCGGGTGTTCGACGGAACGCTACAAGAAACCGACTGGTTCTCCCGACCGAACCGCCAGACGGTCACACTACGCAGATTACGAGTCGACCGAGGCGTCTCCGGGCCCACGCCCCTCGAGTGGCCCGACCAGTTCCCGGAACCGGTCGCCCGAGAGCTCACACCGGTAGGCTGGCTTGAACATCATGTTCTGGCCACCCTCGCGAACGTTCCAGGCCGTCGTAATGTCCTCGCGAAGGTAGTACTGTGCTCGTTCGTTGCCCGGTTTCACGTAGTAGTCGCTGAGTCGGGTCGGGTGTCGATCGAACAGTCCACCCGGCGTTCGACCGTCGACGAAGACGACGGTCTTCTCCGAGCGATACAGTTCCCCATCTCGAGCCCGCTTGGTGTGGGCGTTGTGCGGGTGGGAGGTGAGGATCGACTTGCGTTCGGCCCGGGGCGTCTCCGGGGTGATTACGTCTACCCTGTCGACGGTGAAGTGACCGATCAGGTAGCGGTGGGCGCGGTCACCACCTGGCCGGCGGAGCCCGGCGTAGAACCCGACGACGTCGCCGGGCTCGAGGGCCCGCAACCGCGCGACGTAACCGCTAGTTCGATGCTCGCCGTAGCTCAGCGCCTCGAAGTTCGGATCGCGGTGGAACGGCCACTCGGCGAGTGCCCCACCGGTGACCGGCTCAGCCTCCCCCCGGACGGGCTGGGGCTCGATCCGGGTCGTCAGATCGGCTGCGACGCGGTCGTCGCCCCGTAGCTCCCACGAGCCGAGCGTTGCAGACTCGCTCGTTCGGTCGGTCTTCTCGGGGATCGGCACGTACTCGAACCGTCCGTCGTCGTACAGCGGTGCGAGCGCGCCGAGGTTGGTGCTGTCCGCACCGACGCCCGCGAGCACAACGGTCATGAGTCGTTTCTCACCCCTGGTCAGGGATAACCCTCCCGAACGCGGCCGTAGCCGAGGACGGACCGAGAGCAGGCTGGCATCCGAGAAGGGGGATGGACTGCCAGAGCGGTACTCATCGCTTGTTCGAGGTGTAAAACAGCGTGATCAGGAGCACGAGGAAGATCGTCCCCATGACGGCGATGCCGATCCAGATCGTCGAGAGGAGCCGTTCGGGGATCAGGCCGGCGACCTCCGCGAGCCAGAAGAGGCTGTAGGTGCCGGCGAGCAGGAGGCTCGCGACGTACAGTCGAAAGAGCAGCCGAACGGTGTGATAGAGCGTCGTCTTCGTGGCCCCGGGCGCGAGGTGGTCCTCGAGCCAGGCCATCATGGGCTCACTCTCCGGCCGTTCGGACGACAGTCGGCCACTGGCGACCCCGATCGGGGTCGGTCGATGCCCCACGAGCGCGTGCATCTCACCGGCCGGTAGGGCGGTCCCCTCGAGCCGTGATCGGGGGCGAGCGTTCGACCGGCGTAACTCGCTGGCACCATTGTCCTTCCTGTACGTTTCAGGCCAGAATAGTTATACGTTTGCCCCGCTCGAGTCGCTGTGGTGTCGGCACTCGAGCCCGGGGTGTGTGACTCCCGGCGGGGAACCAGGGGTGCATGAGCTGCTACCGCCGACGTACACGCTCGAGAGGATTTTCGAGCGACGGTTCGTGGGCGCTACAACAGCCACTGAAACGGGTTGGACACCGGAAACACTGTTCTCGGTTCTCGTTCGGCTCCGCTCCGAATCGCGCTCCCGTCGTACGATCGCGTGTCCACTCACTCCCAGTAATCACTATATGTCAACTGACAGTTTCGTCGGCCGTCTTCACGGGCTGGTGGCTCGCGCAGGGTGAAGTACAGGTCTCGAACGCGACGATAATTACTTGCTCTTTGCGTCGCTTCGAGTAGGTATGAGCGCGACCGCAGTGTCCTCAATCGCCGTCGGCATGTTGGCCGGCGCTTCTCCAATGCTGTACCTGGCTATCGGCGTCCTCGTCGTCGTCGCAGCCGTCGTAACCGCGCTGGTGCTCACGCTCCTCTGGGAGCGACGGGGAGCGTCTCCGGAGTAACCCGCGACCCGACTCCTGCGTGCTGGACCACGAACTCACCGCACGTGCCGTAATCGTGGACGTCTACCTTCGACCGGGATCCGACATAGCGGCAGGCTCAGGTCTCCTCCCAGAGCCCGTCGGCAGCGTCGAATCACACGACGGCGACCCTCTTGGTTACGACGTACTCAGGGGTATGAGGCTCTAAGAGTTGAACACGTGGAGAATATGTAGTGGAACCGTCTAGCTTCCGTCGTTCCACCCGACACATCCCACTCACTTGTTTTACCCGACCGTACGGTAATCTGTGGTGAATCGAATGGGTTGCTATATCGACTCACTCAGTATTGCTAACGTGCCGGTAGAGACTAATTCTGTATGCGAAGGCCGAGGGTTTCGTGGATGACACGGGCCGATGACCGGCTTCTCGAGCCCCTCGAAGAAAGCGATCTTGTTCGTTCTCCGCGTATTTTATCGGCGAATACGGATTGATCGCGCCACTACATCAGCACCCGACTCGGATTCCTCCACGATGCCGAGCTCGTCGACAGACTCGACGAAGGTCTCTATCAAATCAGTGGCCGGGACCGGGCCTATCTTGTCGGCGAGATCGATGGCAAAGACTTAGAAAAGCAAGCGGAGTAGCCAGTTTCATCGCACGGTGCCTGAGTTCCGGGCTCTATCTCCCGAGATGACAATCCTGGCTCACGGAGCTCATCGCCCCCACCAGCGACTCGTTGACAACGTCAGCCAGGTCGGCAAGAGAGCTGCGATTCCGTTCACGAACCCGACGTCGTCGTATGTACACTCGAGCCAGCCGTGTTCGTGGGCCGACTCGAGGCCGCGGACGACGGCCGATGCGCCGCCGTCGTCGATCCAGGTTCGTAATCGACCCCGTGGGAGGTCCAACGCACTCGCGGTCGCACTCGATTTCACGTCGTTGCGAAACGCGCAACTGGTCGCTTTGCGAGACTGTTCGACAGCGTCCCACGCATCGACGTATGACCCGTCATTATATGTCGCCGAGAAATCATGCTCGCTGACTACCCCCTTCGGATCGCACATGCGCATACTTCGGAGTCTGAATATACGTCCGTGGTTCTGTTTCGCACTTTAGATGGTAAAATCGACAGATAGCGACGTGTTCAAGGGTGACCTGTAACGCTTCTATGACTGTCTAATTATCACAACTGAAAGCCTTTCAGGACTGTATTTACTCCAGAAAGGCACACTATCAACTAATTATATATGGGTGGGGTGACCATCGGCTATTAAGCACCGAAAACGGGAGACAGAGGGAAGGTAACGCGCAAGGGACGGTTATACCCCCAATCCCTTCGCACCGTCATGGTTTCATGCCGGACGGTATAATCCTTCTGACCGTTTTGGTGCTGTCAATGGGATA
>LKMJ01004608.1_pt1 | contig 13000 bp, 15 predicted proteins | sample 643391 | NCBI WGS metagenome assembly LKMJ01 (sample SAMN04112250, study PRJNA286221) | soda lake metagenome | biome: soda lake; feature: Kulunda Steppe; material: water; isolation source: sample PL-Br10 brine of Picturesque Lake | place: Russia: Kulunda steppe | collected 2010-07
ATTCGATCGCACCCTCCCCGCAGATCGGGCAGTCTGGGCGAGGTTCTATCGAGATTTCTTCGAACGTCATGTCGGCGGCATCGTAAAAGATCATTCGTCCGTCGAGCGTCTCGCCGTACTCGAGACAGAGTTTGATCGCTTCGGTCGCTTGCATACAACCGACCGTACCCGGGAGAACACCCAGCACGCCCGCCGTCGCACAGTCCGGGACGGTTCCGGGTTCTGGAGCCTCGGGGAACAGACATCGATAACAGGGACCACCATCGTTCGCCTCGAAGGTCGTCACCTGCCCTTCGAACCGCAAGATCGCGCCGTGAGCGAACGGGACCCCCGCGAGGGTACAGGCGTCGTTGACGAGGTATCGTGTCGCGAAGTTATCGGAGCCGTCGACGACGAGATCGTACTCGTCCAACAGCGTCTCGATGTTGTCCGGTCCGATCCGCATCTCGTGGGTTCGGACGGTTACGTCCGGGTTCTGTTGTTCGATGAAGTCTCGCGCCGAATCGACCTTCGGACGGCCGATATCGGCGTCGGCGTGAATGATCTGACGTTGAAGATTCGACCGTTCGACGACATCGTCATCCGCGATCCCGATCGTCCCGACACCGGCAGCCGCGAGATACTGCAAGATCGGTGATCCGAGCCCGCCGGCACCGAGACAGAGGACCTTCGAATCGAGCAGTCGCTGTTGGCCCTCAGGGCCGATTTCGTCCATGATGATGTGTCTGGAGTACCGGTCGAGTTGCTCTGCGTCGAGCGAAAGGTCTGACATGGGGGCGTGTTAGATTCCCACGTATAAATCGACGGGGGTGCCACAGGCGGGACGCAACTCGATCAAGGACGCGCTTTGCGTGCAGGCGGTGCAGCCGCTTCGACGATCCGTGCACCGCACTCCCGCCTCGGCGGATCGCCGTCGATCGGTCAGTTCACGGGCGGTCTGGTCCCGTCGCGTTATATAAATGATCGGAAAAAGAGAGTTAGCTGTCGTCGAACTCGAGCGCGACGGAGTTCATACAAAAGCGCTTGCCGGTCGGCTCGGGGCCGTCATCGAAGACGTGACCCAAGTGTCCCTCACACCGTCCACAAACCACTTCGGTCCGAACCATTCCGTGGCTTCGATCCTCGCGGAATTCGACGGCACCGTCTTTCGCCTCGTAAAAGGACGGCCACCCAGAGTTCGAGTCGAACTTCGTCTCCGAATCGAACAGCTCGGCCCCGCAACCGGCGCATCGGTAGGTCCCGTCGTCGCTCTTGCCGAGGTATTTCCCGGAGAATTTCGGTTCGGTTCCCTGCTCGCGAAGGATTCGATACTCCTCATCGGTGAGTAGCTCTCGCCACTCTTCGTCGGTTTTCGGGATATCGTTCGTATCGGCCATACGTACGGTTGTATCTCGAAGGGCTTTGTCGTTGTGCCGGGGAACCACAGCGTAGGATCGACTGATAGCCGCAAGGGCAAAGGTCGTTCCGGTGATTCGTTCGAGTATGCGCACAGAAGAAGAGATCAAAGCCCGCATCGAAGAACTCGAAGCGCGATACGATGACTACGATCCACCGTCGTCGGAGTTCGAGGACACGGCCGAGGTCGCGATACTCCGGGCGATAGAAGAGCTCGAATGGGTCCTCGAAGAGTACGAGGAATCCGCTGGTTTCACGACGTCCTGAACGTGAAGTCCGATTTTATACGACCGGCATAAAGTTATTTGATCGATGACCATCAAGCGTCCTACATACCAAGTCAACAGATAACACTGACCCCCCTACACTTTTAAAATAAGCGGGAGTTACCGACAGGTATGACGGAGGATCCGGAGGGCGAGACGGCGGAACTGCTCGAACACGTTCTCCTGCCGGTTGCAAACGAGGAGGATGCGCTGAGAACGGCAAAAGCGCTCGAACCGTATCAACCGACGCGGGTGACCGCACTCCATGTAGTCGAGAAAGGAGAGGGCGTCCCAGATAAAACACCCGTTGAACAATCGAAAGAAGTGGCCGAAGCCTCGTATGCTTCGGTCCGTTCTGTCTTTCCGAACGCCGACGAACACACCGCCTACGGGAGGGATATCGTCGGTTCGATCCTCGAAGCGGCCGAAGAGATCGACGCGAGCGCCATCGCGTACCGCGCTCGAAGCGGTGGCCGACTCATGCAATTTCTCTCGGGCGATCTCTCGTTGAAACTGGTCACGGAATCAGATCGACCGGTTATCGCCCTCCCCCGCGAGGACGCTCACGAATGAGCGACGAGGAACTCGCGAAAGACCTCGGATTGGTCTCCGCGATGACGATCGGGATCGGAACGATGATCGGCGCGGGGATCTTCGTCCTTCCCGGCGTCGCCGCGAACGCCGCGGGACCGGCCGTCGTCATCTCGTTCGTTATCGGCGGCGTGATCGCGATGGTCAACGCGCTCTCGGTTTCGGAGCTCGGCACGGCGATGCCGAAGGCGGGCGGCGGATACTACTTCATCAACAAATCGCTCGGCCCGCTGTTCGGCTCGATCGCCGGCCTCGGCGACTGGATGGGGCTCGCGTTCGCCTCGGCGTTTTACTGCATCGGCTTCGGCCAGTATCTCGTCGTCTTCGTCGGGCTTCCGAGCCTTCTCTTTTTGAACCCGATTCAGGTCGGCGCGTTGATCGCCGGAATCGTCTTCGTCGGCGTGAACTACATCGGTGCGAAAGAGACCGGCGGGATTCAGACGGTTATCGTCACCATTCTGCTGTTGATCTTGACGGCGTTCGCGATCGCCGGATTCCTCTCGTTCGATTACGGCACGTTGGTCGGCTCGGGACTGCCGGCCGAACAGGCCGGCGTCGCACCGCTCGCGACCGGCGGCTACGGTGCGATCTTGCCCGCGACGGCGCTCGTGTTCGTGTCGTTCCTCGGGTATGCGAAGATCGCGACCGTGGCCGAAGAACTCAAGAACCCGGGTCGAAACCTGCCGATCGCGATCATCGGCAGCGTCGGCCTCGTCACCGTCCTCTATGCGATCCTCGTAACGGTCATGCTGGGCGTCGTCTCGTGGCCGGAACTCAGTAATGACGCGCCGGTCGCACAGGCGGCCCAACTCGCGTTCCCAGAGACGATCGGACCGATAAGCGGTGTCGCGGGGGCAGCCGCCGCGATCATGACGATCGGTGCGTTGCTCGCGACGGCGTCGTCGGCGAACGCCTCGATCCTCTCGTCGGCGCGGATCAACTTCGCGATGGGACGGGATAAGATCGTCACGAACTGGCTCAACGAGATCCACCCGAACTACGCGACGCCGTACCGGTCGATCCTCGTGACCGGCGCGATAATCGTTCTGTTCATCGCGCTTTTGGGTCGATCGATCGAGATCCTAGCGCAGGCTGCGAGCGTGCTGCATCTCATCGTGTACGCGCTGATGAACGCGGCGCTGATCGTCTTCCGAGAAGCCGATGTGCCGGACTACGATCCGGAATTCAGGGTTCCGCTGTATCCGTTCACGCCGATCGCGGGCATCATCCTCTCGTTGGGGCTCGTCGGCTTCGTCGGCGGCGTCGAACTCGCCTTATCCGCGCTTTTCGTCCTCGGATCGATCGCGTGGTACTTCCTGTACGCGCGCGACAAAACCGACGAAGAGGGACATCTGGTCGAGTACATCCGATCTCGCGGTGATGAGATGCCGGACGCGGTCGTCGATGCGGCGGATGCGGTCGCGCCGAGCGGAACGGGAAGCGATACGCCGACGGTCATGGTCGCGCTGGCGAACCCCCGGACCGAGTCGGCGCTGATAACGATCGCCGGTGCGCTCGCGAAACAACAGGACGCGAAGGTGTTAGCGACGCATATCGTCCAAGTACCCGACCAGACACCGCTCGCCGTCGCGGCCGAAAACGAGCAGTTGAAAGCCAACTCGGAGGAGCTGCTCGAGGCGGCGAAGGGAAGCGCCGAATCGATGGGCGTCGAGGTCGAAACGAAAACCGTGCTCTCACACAGAGGAATCGAAGAAATTTTCGATGCCGCTCGGACGAACGATGCGTCGACCGTCCTCATGGGATACGGTGGGACCAGACTCGCCGGCGGCCGTGTCGAGGGTGCGATCGATGAACTGGCCCGCGATCTGCCGTGTGATTTCCTCGTCTTGAACGAGCGGGAGTTCGATCCGTCCAGCGTGCTCTTGCCGACTGCGGGTGGGTACTCCTCGGAGCTCTCCGCGACGGTCGCGAAAGCGCTTCGAGAGACGGTCGGTTCGGAGGTATCGATATTGTACGTCGCTGAAGACGGTGATGTCGAAGCGGGCGAAGCGTTCATCACCGAGTGGGCGGCGGAGCACGGCCTCGAAGACGCGAACGTATTGGTCGAAACCGGCGATGTCGAGGCGGCGATCGCGGAGCATGCGGCCGAACACAGCCTCGTCGTAATCGGCGCGACGGGTCGCGGACTGCTTTCGCGAATCGTCGGTGGATCGCTCACGTTGTCGGTGCTCGAAGACCTCGATACGTCCGTCTTGATGGCCGAACGACCGAGAAAGCGATCGCTGCGCGAACGGCTGTTCAGCAGAGAGTAGTCAAAGATCTCGACAGCCGGGATTTATTGAGAAGGCTCACGGGAAGCGACGGGCGGATCAGACCGTTCGTTTCTCGAACTTCGATCGGATTTTATCGATCTTCGGCTGGGCGTGGAACTGACAGTAGGCGTTGGTTGGATTCTTTTCGAAGTAATCCTGGTGATACTCCTCGGCTTCATAAAACGTCTCCAGCGGTTCGAGTTCGGTGACGATGTCGTCGTCGTACTCCGCGTTGAGTTCGTCGATGAACGCGTCGGCTCGCCGGCGCTGGTCGTCGTCGTGGTACAGGATGATGGAACGGTACTGGGTTCCGACATCGGGACCCTGCCGATTCCGCTGTGTGGGGTCGTGGATCGTGAAAAACACCTCCAAAAGCGCGTCGTAGCTGATCTGTTCGGGATCGTAGGTTATCTGAACGACTTCCGCATGCCCCGTTTCCCCGGAACAGACCGCTTCGTAGGTCGGATCGAGAGTGTGTCCACCCGCGTACCCAGAGGTCACTGATTCGACACCCGACAGCTGTTCGAGCGCCGCCTCGACACACCAAAAGCAGCCGCCGCCGAACGTCGCGTTGTGTGGTTCCGTCATATTCGGTCGTTGGGGCCACAGAGGCATTAACCTCATGCGCGTTGGATACATCGAGCATATCCCAAGAACTGCAACAGGGGAATACATCTTTAGGGCCTGAAATCGAGTTCTGTTGTATGTACGATCGAATCTTACTCCCAACGGACGGAAGCAAGGCCAACACACGTGCCGTCGAACAGGCGGTCAATCTCGCAGAGCAAACAGGCGCGGAACTGCACGTGCTCTTCGTCGTCGAAGAGATCCCGTACGCCCCGGAGATGACAAACGAAAACATCGAAATGCGCCTGCGAGAGATCGGTGAAAACGCGATCGAAGAGATCCGAGCGCAGGCTGATGAGGCTGGAGTATCGATTCAAGCGGCGGTAGAAAAAGGGACGCCACACCACGGGATCAACACGTACGTCGATGAACACGGAATCAATCTCATCGTGATGGGAACGCACGGCCGGAGCGGGCTCGATCGATACTTACTCGGCAGCGTCACTGAGCGGATCGTCCGAACCGCAGACGTGCCGGTACTCACCGTGCGAATGGACGACGACAGCTGAACAGAGTGATTTCGGTCGGCTGTACGATCAGATTTAATGTCGTGCCGGGCGCACGATCAGACACCATGCAGATCACTTGGTACGGACAGTCGTTCTTCGAGCTCGAATCGGCAGCAGGCACGACCGTCCTGATCGATCCGTGGATGGACGGAAATCCGATGAACGACGTCACTCCGGACGATTTCGATCCCGATGTGATCGCGTTATCACACGGACACGGCGACCACGTCGCGGATGCGCACCGTTTCGACGGTGTCACCGTCGTCGGACAGCCGGAAACGACGGAGTATCTCGCACAGAAAGGCCACGACGAAACGATCGGGATGAACATCAGCGGTAGCTACGAACACGACGACGTTACCTTCACGATGACGAAGGCGTTTCACTCGTCCGGCGCGCCCCTCGATGGGAGCTACGATTATTACATGGGGACGCCCTGTGGGTTCATCATTGACGACGGCGAGACGGTGCTGTACGACGCCGGGGACACGGGCTTGTTCGGCGATATGAAGACCGTAATCCGAGACGTCTACGCGCCGGATATCGCGCTGGTACCGATCGGTGACCGGCACACGATGGGGCCCGAAACGGCGGGCATCGCCGTCGATTGGCTCGGTGTGGACGCCGCGATCCCACAGCACTACGACACGTTCCCGTTCCTCGAACAGGACCCGAACGACTTCGTCGGCGCCGTCTCGTCGGCCGATGTCATGGTTCCCGAGATCGGTGAGACCGTGGAGTATTGAGTCAGAAAAGTCGTTCAGAAACCTCAGGGAACGATCGTAACGGGGACGGATGCCCGACGGACGACTCGTTCGGCGACACTGCCGAGAAAGAGGCGATTGAATCCCGTCCGGCAATGACTCCCCATCACGACGTGATCGAACGCGTTTTGGTTGATATACTCGGCGATCGTTCGGGTCGGGATACCCCGTTCCGTCACCGTTTCAAGCTCGACATCGTGTTGGGTTGCGAGCTGTTCGACGTCTTCAAACAGCTGTTCGGCACGGCGTTCGCCGTACTCGCTTTGGACGGTGACCGGGAAGAGATCGCCATACCCGACCGAACTCGTGGTGTTGATTACGTACAGAACGGTGAGTTTCGCGTCGGGATACGTTTTCAGCGCATGCTCGAGTGCGGCTTTCGACGGCGGTGAGTCATCCATCGGGATGAGAACCGACCGAGACATACATCATTATAAATCATTGTATAATATATAACTGTATCGGTGATTGAAACCGTAATATCGGTGTTTCGAACGATACAGCGGGTGAAATCGGATATTTTCCTGAGAAGACGTTACCTGAATCCGAACGTCCGAAGCGCAGCGCGTCCAGCGACCGCGGCGACGATGCCCGCACCGACGCTCACGAGGAGATATTCGACAGAGACGGTCAATCCGTAAACGACGGTGAGAACCACGGTGAAGGCCGCGAACGCGGTCAACCAGATAAAACCGAGACCGACGAGCGCACTTCGGATATCGATAAAACCGGAGCCGGGAGAATCACCTCGGTCAGCTCGTGCGTCGGATGCCGTTTCGGCATCGGCCGTGAGATTCGTATCTGCCGGCGTATCGTCCATACGAAACAACACGTCTCCGGTGCGATTAAGCCCTCGTTTTACGCTAGATCGGACGGTTGGACGGCCGATTCGGACTACGGCGTGACGACATCGGCTGGTGGAGGACCGCATCTCTCGGGGTGGCAAAGTGCTGCAAGTCGTTCGACCGCATCGACGATCCGCGGCGTCCACCGGGTCAGATACGCGCTCCCGTCGAGAATGTACACCCGATCGTTTCGGACGGCACTCAACGCGTCCCACCCGGGTCTGTCGGCCAATTCATCGAACTGCCGACGTGTTCTATCAGCGTCGAACCCGCACGGTGCGACGACGAGAACCTCGGGGTCATACTCGCAGATGTCCTCCCAGTCAGCGGGCTTTGAGCGGTTCCCGGGAGCACATAACCCATAGTGACCACCGGCCGCCTCGACGACATCTGGAACCCAACTCCCGGCGGGTCGAACGGGATCCATCCATTCGAGGACCGCAACCCGTGGCCGGTTCGTGGCTTCGAGCCGTTTTTCGACTGCGTCGACGCGGGCTTGAAGGTCGTGGATCAGCGACTCCGCGCGCGCCTCTCTCCCGGTCGCCGTTCCAACGGTTCGGATGCATTCGAACACGTCGTCGAGGTAGTTCGCATCGAGTGCGACGACTTCGGGATCGGCCTCCAGCGAGTCGAGCGTTTCACCGACCAGCACGTCGTCGACCGCACAGACGCCACAGACACCCTGCGTTACGATCAGATCCGGTTCGACCGCATCGATCGTCTCGGCATCCATCTGATAGAGGTGTCCGTCGGCCGTCGCCGCGCGGACCTGTTCGTGTCGATCCGCGCTCGCCTCCGCATCGACTTTCGAGACGTCGATCGCGGGAAGCGCGTCTACCGCGGGCGGGTGATCGCAGGCGTGTGAAACGGCGACCGGTTCGACGCCGAGGGCGTACAGGATTTCGGTCGAAGACGGTGACGTGGAGATGACGTTCATACCTTATCGTTCGCCGGAGCGAGCACTTTGTCGTTTCGCTGCGAGCGAACCGACAACGAGCGCGACGAGCGCCGTGAGCGCGCCGAATCCGGGTTGCTCCTCTGGGGATTCGACATCAGTGGCGGTCGACTCGGACGACTCCGAATCAGTACCTGCCTCGGTGTCCGTGTCTGAAGACTCCGTGTTCGAATCGTCCGTATCAGCGGAACTCGCGTCGGATTCGTCTTCTTCAGCCGAAGCCTGGGCCGCAGCGTAGGCGTCCGGATGGAACGTCTCGGCTAGTTCGGTGATGGCGTGAATGACTCGTGGTCCCGGACGGTTCAAGTGATTGACGTCAATGACGACCGTTTGGTTCTCTCGGATTGCGGTCGTTTCGGCGTACGCCGGACTATCGGGGACCTCGGGTGAGTTGGTGTTGAGAACGATCCAGTCGGGGTTTTCCTCGATGACCATCTCTTCGTTGACCTGTTGGTACTCCGGAATGCCGACCTCGGCCGCGATGTTCGTGGCACCGCTCGTTTCGATGAGTTCGTGAATGAACGTCTCGGAGCCGGCGGTGAACCCGAAGAACGTATAGAGGACATCCGGTCGGTCCTGTCCGGCGATCGTCTCTTCGACGATCGCCAGCTCGTGGTTCATCCACTCGACGGTCTCTTCGGCACCCTCGCACTCGCCGACGAGCTGTCCGGTGAGGAGCGTCCGCTCTCGGACGTCATCGATCGACTCCGCCGAGGGATAGTAGTAGACGGTTACGCCGGCGCGGCGAAGGGTCTCGACGAGCTCTTCGGTGACCATCTGCGAACTCGGAGCGAGGACGAGATCGGGTTCGAGTTCGACGACCGCCTCGGGGTTGATCGTCTCATCGGCAGTCGAAATGTTCGTCCGTTCGTCGGCACCTTCGAGGTTCATCGCGTGTTTCGTGAGCCCGACGACGTTCTCTTCGGCGCCGATCTCCCACATGATCTGTGCGGCGCTTGGATTCAGTGTGACGATTCGTTCGGGCTCTTCGGGGACAGATACCGTAGTGTTAGTCCCGTCCGTCGTCTCAAATGGAAACGCACACTCGTACTGAGCGGAGGATTCGTTCGCAGGCGAAACCCCCGCAACGGGAGCGATCAGGAACGCACATGTGAGAACTCCCGCGAGAAGGATTACTGACCAACGTTGCATATGCAAGAGGAGCTACCAACTAAATAAAAGTGTAGCTATTACAAATTCACTTTCATTAAAGTGGTATCGGCTCGTCGATACCTTATTAGCGACGCCCGTTCCCACTCCGGATATGCCCGATCTGTCCGTCTCCGAATCGCAACTGGAAGCGCTCGAGTCGATACGCGCAGAGCTCGAATCGGCCTACGTCGGTGAGTACGGAACGATGCGAATGACCGATACGGTACAGTATCTGCTAGATACGTACACCCCTCCGGACGCGGCCGAAGGTCAGCGTTCGCCCGCGGATATTGAGGGGTTAACCGCGCTGGACGGCGTCGGCGAGGCGACCGCAGAGGCGCTCGCGATCGCCGGCTTTCGGACCGTCGAGGATGTCGCCTCGTCGAATCCACGTTCGCTGACCGAGCTCAAGGGGATCGGTGAAGAACAGGCGGTCGATATCGTCGCCGCAGCCACCGAAGCGATCGCGACAACGGAAACCGAACGCGTAGCCGAAAAGGAGATGAAAAACGAGACGGCCGATGAAGCGAGCGGATCAAAGACGACCGAGCCTCGCGATGGCGACTCACCCGAGAGCACACTTCAGCAGGCGATGAATCTCCTGGATGCGCACGACGATCGGTGGCGCGAGGCGGACGGGGACGAACCGTACGAAGTCGACCTCCCGGACGGATCGACGGAGGCCGTCCGCACGAAGGACGACATCAAACGGCTCATCTTCAAACACTGGCGATAACGGGATCGGAACCGCACGTTTCTTACCTGACTGCTACCTTTCGATACGCAAATGGACGACACCGTGCTTCTCACCGGTGCGAAGGGATCCGTCGGGACAGCCATCCGAGAGGGATTGGCTGACGAGTACGACTGGCGGTATCTCTTTCACAACCCGCCGCCGTTCGAACCAGACCATCCGTATCTCGTCGGCGACGTCACCGACGAGAGCCTCGTCGCTGAAGCCTGCGAAGACGTCGGTGCGATCATTCATCTCGCCGGTGATCCACGTCGTGATGCGCCGTGGGATTCCGTACTCGAAAACAACATCCACGGGACGAAAGTGCTGTATGACGCGGCTATTGAAGCTGACGTGGAAAAGTTCGTGTTCGCCTCGTCGAATCACGCCGTCGGACACTTCGAAACGGACCGAAAGCCGAATCTCTACCGGGTGGACGACGATTTCATGCTCGATGGAACCGAGCTCCCTCGCCCCGGCAATCACTACGGGATCTCGAAGGCGACCGGCGAGATCATCGGTCGGTACTACCACGACGAGTACGGAATCGACGTCTGTAACATCCGGATCGGCAACCTCACTCGAGAACACCCGCCGATCGACTACGAACGCGGCCAGGCGATGTGGCTGTCATACCGAGATTGTGCACAGATTCACGCCTGTGCACTCGAAGCCGAGTACGAGTACGAGATCGTCTACGGAATCTCCGATAACGACCGAAAGTACTACTCGTTAGCGCGCGCGAAAGAAGTGCTCGGATACGAACCGCAGGACAACTCCGCCGAATGGGACGGCGACGAGAAGATCGTATAACGGACCTCGCCGCGAAGCACGTTTCGGTTCAGCCGTCCACCGGATCAACGCAGTTTCTTTATTTTCCGGGAGTATCGTCTCCGTATGGAGTGTCCGCTCTGCGGCGACGAGCTCATTGAGTTCGCTGAACTCCCGGAACCGCTGCGGGAACGTCTCGCGGCCGACCCCGAACGGCAGCGCCAATCAGTGTCGCATCGTCGGAGAAAGCATACCGTCTGTCCGGCGTGTACCCTCGAAATCCACGGCTGTGGACAGCCGTACGCGATTTCAGAGCCAGCGGGAACGTCAGCCAAACAACAGTAGAGAATACACCCGTCCATCGGATCGACACGGCGCGAACGAGAGTGAGAGTATTTATCACACCGCTCGATGAAACCTCCGAACGGTGATTGAACGACGGTGAGTTTCGGTGGGACGCTGAACGAGACGTTCGAGACGATGTGGAGCGATGGGCGAGGTCCCGCGCTCCTCGCTGTCTCCGCCGGGTGGTTCCTCTCGCTCGGCGTGCGCATGGTGTATCCGGCGCTGTTGCCCGCGCTGCGTGATACCTACGGGATGAGCCTCACGCTCGGTGGCTTTCTCATCACGGTGTTGTGGGTCGCCTACGCGCTCGGACAGCTCCCGGGTGGGCTGCTCACGGACCGACTGGGCGAACGGGACGTCCTCATCGCGAGCACGGTGATCGCCGCCGTGCTACTCACGTTTTTCGTGTTCTCGAACTCGGTGGTTGTCCTCTTCGTCGCAACGGCGCTGTTCGGTCTGGGAACGGCGTTATACGGCGTGGCACGGTTCACGGCGGCGGCGGCGTTATATCCGGAAAACGACGGAACCGCGATCGGCGTTACGCTGGCGGCGGGACAGATCGGCAACGCGTTGTTGCCCGCCGTCGCGGGGGCAATCACCGCCGCGACCGCGTGGCAACTCGGCTTCGGGTTCACCATCCCGATCTTCCTTCTCGTGACCGTGCTGTTGTGGGTCGCCCTCCCGTCGGATCTCTCAGCCGGCGATGGATCAGTCGACGGGATCTCGAGCGAACTGATGCGCGAAGTCATCAGCGAGATACGCCGCCCGAAAGTCGTGTTGACGGCGCTGGTTTTGACCCTCGCGTTCGGCGTCTGGCAAGCGTTCACCGGCTTCTATCCGACGTACCTGATCGAGCAAAAGGGGTTATCGCCGACGGTTGCCGCCTCGCTTTTCGGTCTCTTTTTCGCGCTCGGTATCGGCATTCAGCCGGCAACCGGTGCTGCGTACGACCGGTTCGGCCTGCGTCGGACGCTCCCCGTTTTGTTCGTGATCGTCATCTCCGGGTTACTCGTGTTACCGACGCTCGAAGGGATCTGGCCGTTGGTGGGAATCACCGTCGTTTTGAGCTTCATGCTCGGCAACATCGCGGTGTTGTTACCGTATCTAACCGCACAGCTGCCGAACGATATACAGGGGACGTGTCTGGGACTGACCCGAACGGTTTACATGACGATCGGTGCGACGAGCCCGTTCATCTTCGGTGCGATCGCCGATAGCGGACTGTTCGACGAAGGATTCTGGATTCTAGCGGGGGTTCTCGGTATCAACCTCCTTCTCGTCTTTCGACTTCCGAAAAACGAGTAGTGTCGGTACTCTTACTAGATATTTCGTACGCCGGACACTACTGGGAAGCGTCACCGACAACGTGATACGACAGTCGCCGGTCCCCGTCTTCGTCGTTCCTGCGACGACCGAGTCAAAGTGACATCCTCGCCCGCCGTGAACGGAGAGGGATCGAAGATCCCTCAAGCAGTCGGGCGCAGCCCGACGACGGCGGGATTCTCTCGTTGATCAACGATAGCTCGTTCACGGCGTTCGACTCGACAAGCCGGTACGCGAACCGTTCACTCGACGACGAGGACGGTCGCCTCACCGACTTCTAACACGACGACCTCTTCGCCCCCTTCGGAGCGTTGCTCTTCGACGATGTCGAACATATCTGACTCGACGGTGACCGTCTCACCGTCGATCTCGAATTCGACGTAGCCGGCGGTGTCGAGTTCAGCGCGTAGTTCTGTCGGATCGGCGGCTTCGAGCCGACCGATGACTGCAC
>LKMJ01004609.1_pt1 | contig 12994 bp, 9 predicted proteins | sample 643391 | NCBI WGS metagenome assembly LKMJ01 (sample SAMN04112250, study PRJNA286221) | soda lake metagenome | biome: soda lake; feature: Kulunda Steppe; material: water; isolation source: sample PL-Br10 brine of Picturesque Lake | place: Russia: Kulunda steppe | collected 2010-07
CTGGCCAAGTATAGATTCTGCATCTTCAACAAGGCGACTCCGGTACGTTTGATATGATGCTACATCGGCAGCTGTCGGCAGTTCAACCGATCGGATGAAGTGGTCCCCGCTGTTAGTCTTGACAGTCGAGGGGATGTCAGTCACACCCTGCTGTGGATAGACGAGGATGCCTGGAGTGTTTTCGTGCTATCGAGACGATGGATGACTACCGTAACGGGGAAACCGGATTCGATTGGGACAGTATCCGGGACACAGTGAGTGCGATCGATATCGTTGAACTGGCTGAGCAGGATACCATCAACCGTACCGACGGGGATATCGGGAACGCTCGACGACGTGGGATTCGATGGCCACCCCGCGGCGCCGACGAGCATGTAACGGTTCCCGCCGGTGTCGTTAAGTTCGCTGACCCCGACGCCGACGAAGAGTGTGGTGCAACACGCAACCCTGTCGGACGCGGACTCCCGTGGGGCGCGCTGAAAGACCGCGTGCTGGCCGATGCGCGAGATATCGAACTGCAGTACCACAACGATGTCCAGCAGGGTGGTTTGCGAACTGCCCGAGTTCCAATCGCCGTCTACAAGAAGGGGCTGAAGCCATCATCGCGTATCTCGCTGCCCACGACCAGCCGACAGTGTATATTGCCGTCACTCTCGAGTTGGAGCGCGAGGACGTTGTCGCGATGCTTGAGCGATATCCAAACCTTGCGTAACGAGTTCGGAATCGTTTGAATATGTAATAGGTTCGGACTACCGATCGCGTTTTGAATTGATTCTCGGTTCCCATCCCAAGCATGAAACAGTGGTGAGTCGAGATATATTACCGAATGCTCAATCCCAGTTACCGTCGGTCTTGGCAACGTTCTAACCTATGAATCCGCGATAACTTCGCCGTAGGCGGGCCTCGGACGCGTTCTTCCAGAGCTTCAACTGAGTGTTCAGCTGCGAGTTGGTTGATACGTCACCACTCGAAATGAGCGTCGTTTCGCTCACAAGTAATTGGGTGATCGTCGTGCTGGTAACATCCCGACGGCAGTGGACCCGGTCAAGTACTGGCTGCGGATTTGGGGTCACGACATGTTGGCTATATGGGTCACGAACTTGGAGGATCATACCCGAAGTCACAGAGGTAGTGATTCAGCCCGCTCGTCCGTTATACATCAAACCCAGCTTCCCGTAACGCCTCCTCAATTCCTCCGAACTCGTCTTCGTACTCGAGGTAGCCAAAGTCAGTGTCCGCATCTACCTCTGCAGGCGTTGGCACACGACCGACCTGTTGAACGACACCAACCAGCTGGATGATCATTTGACGTGTATCTCGTTCTCCGCCAGTTGGTTGGTCATCTGACTCTAAAGACGATGATGCGCTACCTGGCGCCCACGTCAATCCGACATCACCGCTACGAACACTCTCGATATTCTCCTCAACGTACCGGCGCTCAGTCCTCACCTCATCAGGCGTTGGTAGCGCTCCGTCTGGCCCAAACTGCGCACACGACGGACAAACCTGCAACACCTCTTCACTCTCGATCTCGATCTCCCATGGTTCAAGATCGTCGTCTAACAAACATTCACACACATCACAGCGATCGGGATCGACCGCCGGTTCGCCGAAAAACTGTTCGTACAGAGTTTCCACTTCATCGTAGTATTCGTTCGCTTCCTCGTACGCTTTAACCGCGTCCTCGTATTCCGACGCCTGAAACGCTGTGTTCCCTGTTTCAGTATGCTCACGAGCCTTCGTTACGAGGTCAAGTAACTCTCGATGCCGGTCTGATAATTCGAGATGCTGACCCCGTGCCTGCACTCGCCGGAGGCGATCTTCCAGGTCGCTGACGCGATCAGGCGCGACATCCGAAGCGAGTTTTGTTGCTTCCTCGAACGCCTCAATGCTCTGTTCGTACTGATGTGTCGCGTCTTCCACCCTTCCTTCGAGTGAAAGGTGGTCGCCGACATCACATGCGTTCTCCCCTTGGTCAACGAGGTCGTCGAGTTTCTGTAGCCTCCGGTCGGTTTCAACATCAGATATCGCTTCGAAGACCGAGCAGCGTTGGACTTCGATGGAAGCGTTGTCCTCATCAATAAATAAGCCCGCTTGCTGTAAGTGCCACAACGCAGCCTCTAACTTCTCGACCGCTACGTTGTAATGGCCACTGTCTCTCGCCTCCTGAGCCGTTTCCTGTAACTGCGTAGCCGTCTCCAAATGGGATTCGTACTGAAATTGGTCACTGGTCTCGAAGCCGAGTAGATCCCAGTTGTGTTGCTCGTCGCACTGCGCGTCGATATGACTCACGACGTCTTTGATGGGGGCTTCAAACGCACATCCCGTGGCTGGGCAACGCGTATTCTCGGTCATTTCGGGCACCACTTCGCTGATGGACTTACGATCTTATCTCGGCAATTCTGCAGCGAACATAATAAATCAAATACTGCTGTCGTTCCATGTCGAGTTTCTTCACCGAATGTCCTGTATCAGACTGTCGGCGAATAGTTATTTGTATTGACGACACCCCAGTTGTCAACATATAGCATGCAAATCCCCAGCCAATGCCCGTTATTAGGCTCTCCAGTAAGGGCGGAGCATGAGTCACAGGCCAGATCACCAGTTCACATTGACCATGAGAAAAATCGATAAACTCGCTGATGAAAAGACGAAGTACGTTGATACGGCCGACCAGTTCTATGACGAGCGGTTAGTGAAGCATAGTCAAGATGAGTGGCCATCTCGAATTGATCGCGCTGCACTCGATATTCTGCTGGACGTGGCGATCGGTTCCGAAGATGCAACTGACGATCTAGGCGGAACCATTGGGAAAATGGATTTTGGCAACGCAACGGGTGAGTACTACGCCAAGGGACTCAAAAAGTTAGCAGATGAACAGTCTGATTTGCCCACCCTGGTCGCTCAATACGAACGAGAAAACGATCCGTCATCAATAGGCGACCTGGTATTTCGGCTCAACGAACTCCGGTACGAACTTGAGCGGCATTTGAGCTCTGAGGAAGAGATACGGAATCTCAACCGCGCAGTTGAAGCCCTCATCGATAAAGTTGCGACAGCCTCCCTCTCCGAAGAGGTACGACGGACGTCACTACAACGACCTGAATCAGTTACCGACGCGATGATTCAACTGTTCTCTGATCCCGGTATCGCGGCATATGCGGCGGCATTAACGGAGACAATGAACGACATTTCCCAGTCGGAGTCCTTTCTTGAGCGCCTTGACGCGCCGTATATGACGACACCGCTCTGGGAACACCAACAGGAGGCGTTGCAAGAATGGGTCGAACACGAGTGTAAAGGATACGTCGATATGGCGACCGCCACTGGGAAAACAGTTCTCGGACTGTCCGCCGTTGCCCTGCTCTACGGTCAGCTCCATCCTGACGACACAGCAGAAATTTTCCCCGAAATCGACGATCAAGGGGCCCTAGAGCGAGCGGATTACACCCATCGTCTCCCTTCCATCGCCGACAGTGAGCATGCACGCGTACTCGTCGTCGCTGGGCAAGAACTCATCCTGGAGCAGTGGCAAAGCGAACTCGACGAGCATCTGAATATTCCTCGAGAACGCACGCAAGCTGATGGACGAAAAATGTCGTTCACGTGGGGATCAATTGAATTCAGAACCGCCCCAGACCTCCTCCAGATGGAAACCCTTGCTGGCTATGATCTCGTCATCCTCGATGAAGCCCATCAGTACAGCCGTGGGGGCCAAAGTGGTGGGTGGCGTACCGTTTTCGAAGAGTTAGCACAAAAAAGCGGGTCAATCCTGGCGATGTCAGGTTCGATCGATACCTCCTGGCAAGGCGATTCTGCCGTCAAACGGTCGTTAGAAACCCATCTTCATGAGTGTAAACGCTTCTCTGTCGATGAAGCGCGGGCAACCGGTGTTGTCGCCGATTTCGAATGGGAGATTTTCTACGCACACGCCGATCAATCGTCATCACAGGATGGGTTAGTCGACTCTACAAAATCGATCAAGCACGTATACGACCGTGAGAACCACAAGATTCGCATCGATCAACTCGAAGGGTCAGTCCCGTCGACCGTACCGGATACGTTTGAAACCCTCACCGATCTTCGCTCATTCAGTCAGTCAAAAGAAGGGGCAAGCGCCCGTGAAGCGTCGCCTGCATTCGACAAACTCGCTACTGACGCGTTCACTCGCCGACCAAAGCGCTGGCATCTGTTCCCACCAATCGAGACAATCGTCGAATTAATAGATTACCACGCGCCGGAACAGCAATGTGTCGTTCTGGTGCAAAGCTACGAACAGGCAACCCTGATTGGTGAACAACTCGAAGAACGATACGGCGAAGACTTAGTTCTCGTTCCGAACAAAGGTGCCTCAGAGCAGTTTGCAGGCATAGACCAGTTCAGGCAGAAAGACCGTGGCGTCATTATCGGCCCAGCAGGTGTTCTCGGCGTCGGAGTTGACTTACCAAATGCAGAAGTAGCGATCAACCTCTCGAAAGGCGGTGTCAACGCCTCGCTCATCCAACGCATTGGTCGTGTCCTTCGCAACCCCACCGGCGAGAAAAAAGCCCTGTTTTATCAACTCGTCACGCTTCCATCGGATTCACGAGGATTGCTCCCCGGAGAGGACGGGCGACGCCTCCTTCGACGTGCGAGTGAATTCCGTGCATTGGGAGCTCGACTACGACAACTACCCGGCTTCGACACTGCAGACACAGAGACGGCAGCGACGCTCCAGATGCTCGAACGGTATGGCGCTGATGCAGTCACCAAAGATCATCGACCTATCGAGGAAATCGTCGAAGATGAGGTTGCACAAGCCTTCCTCCGAGAGCTACGGGACTCTATCACCGAACAGGCATCCGATGATGATTCGGCCGACCCAGTCCTCCCTACGTTTAACGGGGGTGCTGTTGACCGGCAAGCGCGCCCGATCGCAGAAGCAGTAAAAAAACATACTTCATCCAGTCTATCGTTCCATGAATCCGAAGAGAAGTCTGATAACGACTCATCACCGTCCACTGAACAATCATCTACTATGGTCACAAACACCCTCGAAATCGAACTACCTCCACCCCTCCATCGATTAGTTGAGCGCGAACTCGAATCAACAAACCATCCCTCGCTCGATGAACTCGTGGACGAGATTACAGGCGAGTACGTCGCAACTCACCACACAAACAACAATCCGGACCCGACGAGTACTGATAGAGAAGTCGAAATTGCGCTCTCACCTCACGTGGAGCGCCTCATTAAAGTCGAAACCGGGGCTGAAACAAAAGACGATGTCACCGAGTACGTGCACAAAGCCGTCTACCAACAATTGGGACTTGATACGGACCCCGTGTCACTGGAAATCTCGCTTGGGAGCGGTCTCTACCGGATCATCTCAACTATTGCAGACACTGCAGACGTGTACGACTCTCCAGACGAGGTGATCACTGCAGCCGTCAATGCACGGTTCGAACCTTCTTCCACACATGGTGATATAGACAATAACACCTCGAATCACCAGACGAATCCAAGCGGTCATCAACATGAGGGCTATGTTATCGGGTTCTCGAATGGAACGGAAATCCCCCAGGAAAATAACGTTCACACCTCACAAAAAGAGAGCATTGGGGCCGCGATCGATTATTTACTAGAAGAACACAACCTTGCTGACTGTATCGATATCCCCTATCACAACAAGAGCGTCGGCAAGCAATCCCTGATCAATGTGGAACCGAATCGAGCTAATGGTGAGAAAATGAACAATCCATATCGACTCGTGGATGGGAACTATTTGCAAACTACAATGGGAAGTACGGAAAAAAAGAGCTGTCTCCGTGAAATCGCTGATAAGGTAGGTCTTGATGTGTCATTTAATGGAAAGTGGGGGCCAAGCTGAGCTTAGCCGATCCCATCAATTCATGTTGTGAAGGTCATCCAGCACCATTGTGAGATCACTATTGAGTTCTCGTGAACGATAGATTGCGACAACTCCCGTTGAGAACACACGTCACTCGAGGTGTCACACTGGAATAAATTGGACTGCGATATCTCGTATTCTCCCCAGTGATGAAGTCTTCGGACGTTCTACGCGAGTAGTGAAACCCGGGGCGAGTTTCAGAGCTATGTATCGACTAAATGCTCGAATTCGTCGACGACGATGCTACCAAGGATAGTATAGTCTTCACACCAGTCTTCTGCCACCGCTTCAGTCGTAACTAACCACTGACTTGATCAGAACAATCGACGTCGGGCGATGTACTCGTTGAAGAGTTATTGCCCTGTTTTAAGCAGTTTAGGGGGACAGTTCGGTGTGGGCATGGTTGATGCGTTCAAGTGGCCAGACGTAGTGGGGTGGGGCATGACCGACGCACTGTCCCGATATCTCACCATCGAGAACGAGGATGATTTGACCCGGGTCGTCTTCGGGGTGCTAGACGTGCTCGGCCCGACACTCTTCGCCGAGATTCTGGATCTTCCCGAGGAGTGGACCTCGGAAGCGCTTCGAATCGAGTTTCACACGCGGATCGACCCTCGAGCCCACCGTATCCCTGACGTAGTTATTAGGGACGGGGCGACAACGGTTATCGTCGAGGCTAAGCGGGGAACCACCATCGACATCGAACAGTTGCAAGACGAACACGCCGACCTCAGCCAGTACGGAAACGAGCGACAACGACTACTAGTTGTGACTGGTCACGAGTCCAGACCGGTGGCGTTAGACGACCTCGATCTCGACAACGTCGAGTGGGTTGGCTGGCGAGATATTGCGCTTCGCATTTCGAACACCGATCGCTCGACGTTATCGCATTCCCAACGACGATTGCTTGACCTCCTCCAGCGCAAACTTGAGGAAGAGGGGTACATGCCGTTTGCCGGCTTCTCCGAACCGTTGCTCGAGGATCTGCCCGACATCTGGGGACTGTCGAACCAGTACTACGCTGACGTCGCTCGATTGTACCGCGCTCTCGAGGGAAGACTCGTCGAGCAGGGTCTGCAAGCAAAAAACGTGTGGCGCGACGGCATTTCACAGGACTTCAATCGTTTCCCGGCGGAATTGCGGTACGTTTCCTCTCACTTGTGGATCGCTTATGCAGAACCCAGTACTGAGATCACGAACAAGCAACACCACTATCTGTTCGTCGCGTTCTGCATCGAAAATGGCGAGACGCCACTCGTGCGAGTCGGGTACTCAATAAGTCCAAAAGGCCATCCAGAGGTACGCGAAACCCTCGTTGAAAATGTGGAATCGATAGCCGAGTTCCTGCTCGAAACTGACCGACAACTTCTCTATGCCGATCGGAATTTCCACGTCGACGATCGAATCACCGATGAGTCGGAGATGAAATCATTGCTCACCGCCGAAGAAACACTGTTGAACCTCGATCGAGTGCAACTCGCCACGGAATACGGCCCGGATAGCCTGATCAACCCCGAATTGACGGAACTAGTAGCCAACGATCTCCTCGATTTCCACGAGTTCGTCCAATCCGACTTTGACCACTGAATAATCCTAACGGAGAAGCGAATCCGACTCAACCGTAGAATCATACGGTAGTGGTGAATTGCCATATGGATATCATAGAAAACTTTGCATGGACTTCGAAAATGATCAGTACAGGGCATCTACTTCCCACCTAACACGTTCGTTGTCTCGTGTTCAATAGCGACTTCATACGCAGTTCGCCGTTCGATTTCTGAGACGTAGCAGGATTCAGCACCAGAATCATCTAGGGCTGTGAAGTCTGGAACAGAGATTGGGACAATCCGATGTACATCAACTACGTGATGGGTGGTTCCTTGCGGGGAGATAGATGTGTCGTAGTCACCAAACAGTAATTCATGCCCATCGTACGTAATGGTCCGAGAGCGCGTGAATCTGCTTGCGTGGCTCCGGATGTAACCTGGTAGCTTCGAAAACGGTTCCTCCAATTTTCCAACATAAAACCAAATAGAAGAGTCGGTCAATCGTTTCAATTCAAGTACGTAAACATATGCGTCAGCATCTCGACTGAATCCCGGAGCGTTTCGTATCCTCTCTTCCCAATTCTCAACCGGCTGCTCTTCGACTTGCTGCTCCTCATCGTCGTCAGGAACAATGATTTCCAAGGAATTAGGTCGGTGCCTCCGAACTGCTTCTGTGGAATCAATTTCGTGTTCAAGTTCAAGAATAGCCAAAATCCCGGGCATAAGAGGCCCGATCGAGTCTGGGATTTCGCTGTAACTATCTCGTCCAGGAATTGTCAATTCACCTGATGAAGTGATAAATCCGGCCCGTTTGAATGCATTGCCCAACTCTCGTTTGAGGGATTCGACACTATTGTGCCGTCTGTTTTCAGACCCAGATACCCCAGAGTTTGTAACAACAGCACTGAACGCCGCATAGGTGTTAGCATTCCTGTGGATTTTCCCGACAAGATCATTCCCGTCAAAATACTCGATAATCGCACCTCGTGTTCGAGTACCCAGCTCTCTGACCTTGTTTTCTGCATTTATTTCCCGTGCTCTGCGGGCGATCTTGTCGTGATTCATGTTTCTGTAAGTGTAATAAGGAGAGTTGAATATTTCCCTCTAATTATCCTAATCCCTTAATAATAATCGCCCTGCAAAATCCGCAACTCTATTTTTGTGCGAGAAGAGAATCCCGCCGTTTAAGTCGAGGAGGATGCCACTGATCGCTGTAATTGATCTTGTGACAGGCTTTATTATTCGCTAACCACCACCATGTTGATACGTTAGTGTTGCGAACATGTGAGTATGGATCGGGTCTGGATCACGAACGGGTCAACGAGTATTGCACCAGTCGTCAACCCACTAACGGCCGCCTGCCACAACGAATACGTCCCGACTGATATCTACGTTCTTACCAACCCAATCATCGACGAGATTACCGACGCTGCAACGTCCCTGATGAAGACTGTCGTGACGGCACACGGTGGGGAGGAGCCGACGATTACGGTCGAGATGATCGACGATGAAACCGACTTCGAAGCGATCCTCGCGTATGTCCAATCCGCAATCAAGGCCGGTAGTGACGCGGATGCCGACATCGCCGTTGACATCACCCCTGGCCGTCGGTTCTGGTCGATCATCAGTTTTCAAGCCGGAATCAAACTCGACGTCGATCATCTGTATTACGGCCACGTCCAGACTGAGGAGTATTTCGGGGAGTGCTACCCGACGATTCCGCGGACAGCGATCAACTTAATCGACTTCACGGAGGAGATCTGATGCGAGTCAGACGCGACCACTTGACGGTACTGTTGAATCGCCTGTATGACCGCGGTGACGACGAGTTCGTTATCGAACACCCATCGAGTGAGATTGGCGATCTGCTCCGTATCGAACTCGACACTTACGACGAGTGTACGATCCATTTCGTGACAGACGTCGACGAGTACGGCGCGGCCAGACAGGCAGTCGGCCGACAGTACGGCAACGGCGTGTCCGACGATCTGCCACCCGCAGACGCGTTCCGAAAGACGCTGTTAGCCAGCGGCATCCTCGAACCAGCGAACCAGGACGAAATCAAGACGTTCCTCAAGCGGTACGGCGACCCGGATCTGATGGCCGGTCACGCCCCCGCGTTCGCCGGCTTCGATACGAATCTCATGCCGTGGCGAATCGACCGCGTACTTGGCTTGCATGATCCCGATAGCGGGATCGGCTACGTCAACGGGTTCGTCCTTGCGACCGGCATCCGCGACGAACTGGAGTGGGATTACAAGTGCCACGACACTGACCCGTTCGTCGACGCATTTGGTGACGCGTACGAAGAGTACTGGAACCAGCCGTTAGGTTCCGCTCGGATTGGCCGACTAGGCCTGCTCACGTACCGACGAATCCGCGATATCGAGCAAGCCGTCGAAGTCCAAAGCGACCGGGGCGACGAAAACATCATCGCCGCCTACGACGAGTACGACCGCGAATACCGGAGTGACATCTTGCTGTTCAGCAACGACCGGAACTTCGTCGAACGCGCACAGGCCCACCGCATGCTCGGCCAGTGGGTCGATATCCCTGCCCACTTCCCGAAGAACACCACTGCAACCTGGCGCGAACTCGAGATGCTGCTCTACATGCTGGCGGTTGTCTTCGGCATCATTGAGGTTCCCAGTGTCACGGTGTACGGTGTCTGGCGCGGCAAAGACGAACTCGACTGGCAACACGAACGCGTCAAGCTTGATGCACGAAGTCCGAAACTCGCCTCGAAACTAGAAGGCGATCTCTCAATCGTTGAATCGTACGACGAACTGAGTAGTAAATAGACCTCTTGACCCTAGTTCATTTGAAGAGAGAGTGAAAACCGGACCATATATGACTGAGACTTCCCTGGTGTTCGACCGTGATGAACTGGAGCACTTTCTAGAGGAGTATATTCGGCTTGACCGCGGCGTTCAACGTCCGAAAGGCATCTATTCGATACTTCGCGGCCCACGGGAACAAAAATACCAATACACGCTCAAATACTTTTTAGATCCGCAGCAATCACACGGCTTCGGATACACACTTCTCACCCAATTCTTGGAGTGTCTTGATGTTCATGAATTCAACCTCTCTCGACAGCATATCGAGATTGAAGATGAGGTGCAGATAGCAGACGAGGGGGCAGGTGGCCGGATTGATCTGGTTATCTGCGGTGGGAATGCCTTGGAAGACCACCCGCGATGGGCCGTCTTCCTGGAATTGAAGGTCGGCGCAGATGAAGGAGAACAGCAAACAACTACGTACGCTACGGCGGACACGTGGCGGTTCAATTGGTTCGACTCAAACAAAGTGGATGTCGAAGAACTGGATGATACGAAATACGTGTATGTGAAACGAGCCGTTGCGGAGCCTCCAAAAGACGCGACCGGGACCTTCGAGCCGTGTGCGTGGTCTGACCTCGTGGAGAGTTTCGAAGCGGGGATACAGGATTCGATCTTCGAGTACCCCAACCGTAGTGTTATTCAATTTACGGACTTCATTCAATCACTGAAGGAGACAGAGGACATGGATTCGCCAATCGAGGAAGATGAACTCAACGAGCGCCTGCATCTGTATTTCGAACACAGCGATCTGATTCAGCAGGTCGAGCGAGCGAACAGCCAGTTCGAAAGCGACTTTGAAGATGTCAGCACGCATCTGAAAGACAATTGGGTGAACAAACTCAGCAAAAAATACGACCTCGAAACTTCTGGGTGGAAAACATCGAGCGGGAGCAATCCAAAGTGGCAGAAGATCCTCCCGGCGTATTGGGATCAAGATCCACTTGATAACAGAAGCACCATTCAATTGTATTACCGACACTCACCGACGAGCACTCAGCTTCGAGATCAGCATCTCAGTTTCAGGCTTCGACTCCCGCCACAACGGAACGTACATACAGCGAAGCGACACGAGGGACAATCCTTTAACGAGGTCTTTACTGGAAAGTGCACCTTAGAGTATGCAGAGCGCATAAAGGGTTCACTGGAGGAAATAGACGTGGACGAACTCCGACTTGGAAGTGCCTCCGCGCTCGTCGTAAAAAATTACCAGCTCGATCCCAACAATCTAACTGACTCGTATTTCGATCAACTGGACAACGCCGTATCTGACTTCTGTAGCGATCGAAGCGAGTTCTCCCAGATCTTCAATGAGGTGTTCGAAGCGACGTATACAGAGGTGTTCGACGAGAAACCTGCTGGTAAGTTCCCTGGCCCAATCCGCAAACGAAAGTAGGCCGCTTCAGCGTTCAAACCCGGGACCGACGGTGAACGAATCCGGTGCGCAGGCCAGTTGGTTGTGTTGACACCACTGACAGTGCTCACCAGTAGTGTACCGACCGAACGAGAACTCGGCAATACGGGTCATTGACGCCGTCACGTCGTCCCTGACCGTTGCCAGGTCACTATCGCTGAACGTCCGCGTTTCGACCTTCGGCCCGATTTCTCCGACGTACGCGTACCCAGCACGCGCCACTGGCTCGTCGTACAGGTCACGACACGCTAACAAGTAGATCGGCAGTTGCTTATCGTCCTCCAAATCGCGGTGACGTTCGGTTGCCTTGTAGTCGATGACAAGGAGCTCATCGTCCGGCGTCCGGTAGACGGCGTCGATATAGCCAACGAGTTCATGCCCGTCGATGTCGAATTCGAACTCCCGCTCCGCGTCGATGATCTCGTAACTGGGAAGATCTAACTCGAAGTATCGGTCAATACACTGCTTTGCCGCCGGGAGGACGTCCTCGGAACGGCGCTGGCTGGCGAGCCGGTCACAAATCTCGTACCAGCCCTCAAGGTTGCTCACACCCTGATTCGCGGCTTGCTCTGCAGAGTCGTGGAACAGCAACCCGATTTCACGCTGAGACACGCCATCACCAGGTCCGTTCGTAGCCGCTGTCTCCTGATAATCGGGGAATGCGTTGACCACGTAGTCCAAGTAGTGGCTCCGCGGGCACTCCTCGTAGGCTGCCAGCGACGTGTAGCTGTGCGAGAGCGACGGTGCTGGCGTCGATGGGCCGGTCAGCGACGCAACCTGGAGTGTCTCCAGCTCGGCTCTCGGGGAGAGCTCTCCATTGAGGGTGGCTGTTGCGAGGCCTAGCACGCGGTCGCGCGCCGCTTCGACTGAGAGTTCTTCTCCGTCGTGATTGACGGTACCACCAACGTGCCCGACAGTCCCGCTGGCCAGCGTCTCAGTCCAGTTTACCGCTTCATCCGGGAGACACTCCTGCACGTCGGCCCAAAGCGGGAGCTGTCCTCGCTCTGGCTGCCACGGAATTCGGGACGGGAGAATCTCGCCAACCATCTCTGAAACCGGGTGCTCGTCCGCAGCACCGTCGTCCTCGCTGCCGCCCTGAAGCACGAGGATGTCTCCGGCGCGCGTGATGCCGACGTGGAACACGCGGCGGGTCTCACGGGCGTCACGCTCGACGAAGTCCTCGGCAAACGCAGCCTCCGGGCCGTCCGAGAGGCTGGTTTCGAGCGCGTCGTAGGTGCGTGAACTCGGTGCCCACTCGTCGGCCGTGACTTGTGGAATGATGACGACCGGGAAGTCTAGACCC
>LKMJ01004612.1_pt1 | contig 12992 bp, 12 predicted proteins | sample 643391 | NCBI WGS metagenome assembly LKMJ01 (sample SAMN04112250, study PRJNA286221) | soda lake metagenome | biome: soda lake; feature: Kulunda Steppe; material: water; isolation source: sample PL-Br10 brine of Picturesque Lake | place: Russia: Kulunda steppe | collected 2010-07
CACACACACACACACACACACACACACACACACACACATGGCGCGCGCGCGCCTTTTGTCTAAGTCCAATTGGGAAAATGCTGAAATGTAGAAGTGAAGCAGAACAGAGGTCAGGATGCACTCAGTGCCTCGGCTGACAGAAGAAGCCCGGGTCATCGTTGCAGCGCTGTGCTTGCTGGGTCGTGACAGCCGCAAGATTTATGCAAGTCCAAATGCTTGGAAAACTAGGAGGTGACTGTCCAGTTCCCTGCTCATGGACTTTGCCCTTTTCGGATGTGAACCAAGTATGGTAAAAGTTGCTGAAGGTCTTCTCTCTCGTGCAGCATCTACAAGGTAGTCTTGCAAATGTGCGGCTGGATCTCTCTTCCAAAATCAATGCAGGAGTGGACAAACCTTCTTTGGGGCTTTGGCAGATTGAAGGCAAGCACTTTCGCGACGCGTGATTTCCTCCAAATTGCAAGAAGGGCAACTCATGAGCTGCTCCACACTTACCTACCGCAGGTGCGATGCTCCAAGGGGGGGGGTACTTGCTCCACCTTAGCTCACACGCTGCCTTGTCACAATTTGGGCACATCCAGGTTATGAAATTAACAACGCCTAACAAGATGCATGCAACAGCATGCACGCCTTAGCCAGTAAACCTTACCTAATGATGCATTAGAGAAGGGTTTCTCATCATGACGAGAAATGAACAAGAGAAGACAGGACACCACATCCAGCTGGAAATACAGGACGATTTTGAATGGACACATTGGATGCATCTGTGCTTCTTGGTGGTGTGTGAATTCACAAACTAGATGGTGAGCTGGCATTAAGACGGTGAGCACATGATCCTGAACAGAGCTCTCTTTGTTGGAAGGTCACGTTGGATGTGCCCATATATACTTCCAGGGTCTGTCCAACAGTGTCTGGGCGCTGGCAAGCCTTGGCGACACTCAGGGCAAAGACTTGGCCTTTGATGTTATGGATGCAGCTGCTGCCACTATCCAAGACTTCAGTGCACAGGAGATTGGGAATATGTGCTGGGGAGTAGCGTCGTTGATACACCAAAACAGGTGACGGGGATAGTTTGCAGCAGGGCTACCTTGCTGACTTCTCTGAAGATGGACAAAGGGGTGTGTTCTGTGTGGTATTGGGTAGCGAGGGTAAAGGAACTGAAGAAGGCCAGGGATTGTCCCTGTGTGCCCAAGGACCCAAGGTCGGGAGCATGCTCTCTCATGCTGCGTCTCAGATGCAAATGGAAAATCAAGGGCTTCAGGATTGCAACCTAGGCTAACAGATGCAAACTAGGCTGCCTCCATTATAACAGCAACAGCACTTAAGACTCTCATTTCCCTGCACAGGCTCCCTCTTCATGCTCAAAAAGTGTCCACTTGCACCCTGTCGATTGAAACAAGTAACATGCTGGGGTTCGGTGAGCACATGTCAAAATTTTGGATGTGCCGTGCTGAGTCATGGATGTGTGCCGTGCTAAGTCATGGATGTGTCGTGCTGAATTATGGATGTGCCGTGCTGAATTATGGAGGGGTGTCTGTGGGTCTAAGTGGAAGGCAATCCACCCGCTGCAATTGGGAGAGAGAGGCTATCCCTGCTCCTGTTATAACTTTGTTGGTGCACTTGGTTTCCTTCTCTGCAGGCTGGACGCAGCTGCATGTGCAAAGCATGTGAGACCTTTCTGTATTGCGGTTGCAGACCAATTAACTGCTCCTGGTAGTATGGCGGACGCTGTAGCCCAGAACTGTAAGTGTCAATAAATGTTTGGGCTGGGGAATTGATCAGTGGACCTCAAAAAGTTGCTACAAGGTTGTACTTAAAGGTTGTTTTTTGTCCTTCTAGTGTTGGAAGGACTGAACCGATGCAGTTAGCATGGCATGCTAGAGTTGGTGCTTAAAGGGGATGGCAGTTGGTTGATCCTCTTTGTGATCTGGGGTTGATAAATTGTCGGACGTGTTCCTGTGCGTCCGTAATGAGCATCAGCCAAGTTTGCCTGCCAGTGTCTTGGATCTTCTGAGAGCGTGCCAGCGTGTGTTTCTCTAGATGCTTGTCTTCATACAGCAATCGTAACATATGCAGCGATCGTAACACAACCACTCTCAATGCTTGCACATGCCACTCTCATTTGCTGCATAGCTTACTGTTTAAATGTCCATAAAACCAAAGATTCATTGTAGGATCGAGGCTCTACAATACATTCTCAAATAAAATGTTTGATGGATTGGAGCTTATTAAATTACTGAAGCGTTGTCCGACTGCAACCAATTGAAACGCCCCACACAGCATCATTTTCATGTCCGGAGTGGATGAAGGCTGCCGTGATACCACTGTTTCCGCACCCTAACACAATGAAGCAGGTTGAAGATTAATATGCACTGAACTCATCATTGCATCAGCAAATTGCCATGCTTGCCTTGGCACACAGGGGCGAACATTTGCTGGAGCTTTGCTACACTGCTTGTGTATTCTGCCCCTGTGTTCTATGCAGCCACTGCCTGGGTAGCGCAAGGTGCGTGAGAATTGCAACAAAAGTTCAAGACTGAATTGTTTTCCTAGAATCGCGCCCTTTTAAAGCACTTTAATTAGTTTGAGTGAGGTGTGCAGGATTGTAGGCTTTGGATTGAGGGACCCAGCAATGCGCCAAGGCTGAAGTCGTTGTTAAAGCTCGAGTCCTTGTGTCAAAGCCTACTTTACAGTGTCAAATCCTTTTGTATATCCTTCTTAGACTCTTTGTGTCAAATTTTCCATGTATTGAGTGCATTACAATTCTGAATGAAGAAGTGAATTCTCGGGGATATTTGCCCATACTCCTCAACCTCTCTTGCTAACACGTCTTGTATGTTCCGACAAGCCTCATGTGCTCCCTCACGCATTGTGTTCTTCAATGTTGAGCTCCTATTATTGGGCAAGTGCAGTGTGCCTACCAGATTGCACTACACCTGTGCCAGCTTGAGCGCTTTTTCCCTGCAGGGCGCTGCCCTTCATTTTGCAGTGTGGCAGCATCCAATTGCTGCCCGCTGCTGGCCTGCTGCCTTAATTACGCAGGCTATACCCATGTGCGACATGTTAAGTGCGTTCAACATGCTAAGCTCAGCTTGCTGGGCATGCTGCACTCATTGGAACAGCAACAATTGGAACATGCGTACAGAGTGCGTCCTGTATAGAGGAGGTAGAGAGAGAGGGAAGGAGAGTTGGCACGGAGCAAGGCTCAAATTGTGCTGAATCGCTACCGGGGAACGCACATGGTGCTTTGTATAATCTGCCGTCACATCTGAGTGCCGTCCCACCTGAGTGCCCTCCCGGTTCTCCTTCCCTGCAGCAACTGTGAAGGACCCCTTCAGTGTGCTTCCCATTGACATTTCGACTCTGGCCCTAGCGTGCGCGGCTGTGGGCCATGACGCAAGTGACCCACATCTCCGGCAGCTGTGGGCATGGGCTGAGCGCCTGTGCAAGGATGTACCCAGCCACCTCCTGGACGAACAGTTCCTGTGCAACTTGCTTTATTTCTGGGCGGTGCTTGCTACAGATCCAGGTCAGTGTGCGCAAGTATTTGTATTCTTTAGAAATCATTACATTTAACATCTGCTCATGACCAACAAACTGTCTTTGGCTCAGTCCAGGCCCATCAGTTGTGTGTGTGTGTCGACCCTTTGACAATTTCCAAATTGGTGTATGCTTAGCCAGCTGTCAAAGGCCCCTGATTGCTTCGATTTCATCGTAAGAATCTCAAGAAGCACCAGCGTTATCTTTCAGGATCGGCATACAGTGCTAAATGAGGCAATTCTGCAGTGCTGGCTATATTTTGCTATATTTCAGCTGCTATAACTCCCAGAACTCCACCCTGCACTTTGAATCCAGCATCAGAAAGTTCAGCACCCTGTACAATACCCACATGCAAAAATTGTGAGTGATGAATTATTTCTGTTGGGGCTTAGCAACCAGATACAGCTCTATATCTGGCACTTGAATAAGATTTCCACTAATGTGCGATCACATGCCTTAGTACCCCTGGGCCCCTCGGTCCTCAATTCCCATTACAATTGGGACAGCTCTGGATGTCCCCTAAAATTATATTTAATAAGGACTACCTAACATGAGCAATGTAGGCATGTTGGCCCTTCAGATCAGGTACATCGTGGTCTGGAAAACACGCTGGTATTACAAGGCACAATCCAGCTGTCCAATCCCATGTGCTGATTGCTGCCCAATTCCAATTGCTCTACACTGCTGTCTGCTCTCTAAATGCTACTGCTGGTTCTGATGCTGGTGCTGCCTACTGCATGGCTGCTTGCATAGAGCTACTTGCATGGACACAACTCACTTTAGCGGAGGGCACTCCAGCTTGATGAAGAGGACCTCCTCCGTAATGATGTGAACTCCTGCTGCTTCCAGTGCTTGCTGCATGCAGTTGTGACACTGCATCATTGAGGGGTTCGCGTGGCTAAGGTTGGCCTAACACCATTTGCACTCCATCACACACAGCCCCCTGCACTCTGGCTTGACCTTGTTTGTTAATCTGTTAGACCACTTTTTAAGGGGACCTACTGTCGTCCTCTTGAAGGGGTCTGTAGGGCTGACACTGACCTGGGCGTGGAGCTGCGTGCCATTTATCCCTAGTTCCATCTATGGCTCGTCCCTATCTGTAATCTCTGCCATTTTATTTGAATCAGCTAGCTCAGGGGCCCAGGGGTGAAATTTCTGAGTATAAATCTAGGCACATGCTATACCTGAACGTCTTAAAGCGTTTTAAGCGAGCGCTGATCATTATTATCGTTCATTTGTCAGCTTTGTATGGATCGGTCTACCACTTTTCCATTTTTTTAAGGGAAGGAGTGGAATATACGCCAGTTTGAAGTCAATAAAAGGCTGTCTGCGTCCTGGATGAGCGTCACCTCCAGAAACATAAAAAGGACAATATATTTTTCAGCACAACGTTGATAAATGCATCTTTAAATAATCCCAATCTATGAACATCCCTGCATAAAATGAAAGTGGGAGCACGGGTCCGGCAGTTGCTTTTCTTACTGGAACATTTTGTGGACTGTAAAGCGTCCTTTGGCGATCAAATCACACTTCATACTGCTGCCGATCATTCAAAAGTGCCGCAACTTAGCCTGCCTTGTGCCAACCTATTTATCCTTTGCCCAATTGCCTGGATCACTCCACTTTACTCTGTTAACTCTTTGCAGGGGCAAGGACGAAGGACACGGATGCAACTGCGCGCTTCATTTTTGACTTGGTAGCCTCGAAGGGAGCCAAAGGTCTCACTGACTCTGGGCTGACAATGCTTGCGCAGGCACACATTGAGGTACACAGCTTGCCTTCCATCCAAACACATGTCATGTTGTACCTTTGCACCTTGACAGCGCAAAGGATGCTTGTTGCACCTTGCTGCCATGAATTTGCCCTCGAATATGGCACGGTCCAGGCATGCTGGCCCTCCTGAACAGATGTCAAAATGTATACTGTGCGGGTGTGCTGATGGCTGTTCCCTTTCGCATTCCTCATCTCCTGTGGTCTGGTTGCTGGTAAGAGTATTTCAAATTTGCTGTATACTCGCACCCCTGAAATTATGTGCCCAACATCTCTTGGTCCTTCAGGCATGTGATATCAGCTTGCCTGGTGGTGGCATTCCCTCTGGCACAGTCAGAGATGCTGCACTGTCAACATGGGTCGAACAGAAGTCCATCTTTACATGCAGCGACTTCCAGAAAGAGTGAGGCAATGCCTGCAGATGCCTGCTTGAGCCGACAGCTATCACTCTAGCCCTCTGGATTGTAGTTATCAGTTTTTGCTCACAAATGGAGCACGCTCCACTGTTTTTTTGGTATTGAAGATGGCAAGGCCCTCTTGCTCTATTACATGCTTTTACACAAGCTGTTTATCTGAGGTGCACACAAAACTAAACCAAGCTTGGACATGTGTGTGCGACAGCACACAGGCAATGCAGCATACAAGAGGAAGTTGCATAGCCTGTGCGCTCTTCAAGTGAGACTGTGCTTGGTAGACACACATGCACGCGCATGTCCACATTCTCACGCACATCATCACGTGACATAGTCTGATCTTAAGAGTAATCTTAAGACTAACAAAAATGTGTATGTTTACTGTTGGATTAGATCCAGATACTATAGCATATCTTACCTCAGCCACTATAAGTAGACACTACGCAGAGAGGATTAGAATGCGCATGAGAGTGTAATCACAGCACACACAGGACAAAAGCATTTGGGCAGTGGCAGGACTGCTGGCATGCTCCTCTGCCTCTGCTCCAGGGTTTCGGCGGGAGCAGCAGCAGCAGGTGCAAAGGAAGTTTGCCTAGAGTCCACCACATCAGATGGGATGCACCGAGTGGACTTGACCTGCCTCTGGCCCGCACCACACTGCCTGCTTTCTACTCCATTGGAGGCTGAGGCTGCAAGACAGCAACAGCTTGTGGAGGTCTGCATTGAATGTGATGGTGAGCAGCTGTCAGATGTCATTTGCTTCATAGTAGGCCACAAGCTGAAGGGGGACTGCCCACAGGGTGGGGGGAGGGGAGGTTGTCTGGGGTTGTCCTACAGGGGTATGCAAGGTGCTCAAGTTTCCAGAGGTGCTCAGAGATCAAGGGAGGTAGAGCAGGTGGTAGGCCAAGGCCACATGAAGACGAGTGGGGCAATGGTGTTCCTCAACATACTCAACGGATGTGTTGAGCACTTTGGTCCTCGAGCACACTTCAGGCTGGGAAGGGGCTCCCACATGAGGTTATGGTTGTGGAGTCACTGGCTCAATTTTCTATTTGTCCAGCATACCGTCTGCTTGTGCGCGCACTGCACCTCACCGCAGCTGTGCAGGCATCCCTCCTTGATGGGCAAGCCAAGCCTCTCATTCCAGCCCATATCCAAAGTGTGCGCAGGCCCCTACCACTTCCTCGTTTGGCCAGCTTCTCAAATCAATGGGGCCACCAAGATCAGGGATGCTCAGCTGGCAAGGAGGTGCGATGTGCAATGCATCAGCCATTAAAGACCCAGGGGGGTGGGGGGATGGGGTGACATGCAAAAGGATGCGCATGCTGTGGTGCAGTGCCAAAAATAAGTGCCAGAAAAGTGCCCAAAAGTGCCAAAAAATTTGCCAAAAAAAGCCTCATTCCCTTCTGCTGTGAAGCTGTGCCTTCTTCCTTTCTTTCCTCTGCTGCGATCCTATGGCTTCCTTCCCCCAGAGGTCCTCTGCATGCCCTCCAGTGCCCTCTGCATGCCCTCTGTATGCCCTTCCACGCGCCAGTATGGTTTGATCACCCACGGCGCAGGCGTATGTAATGAGCGCTCCGGGGCAGCAGCATCTCAGCTCAGCCCAGGCATGGTATGCACCTGTCTACAAAGGGCCTCTCCTAACGCTAATGATTCATGGAAAGAACACGCACACACTCTTGTTCAAGAGCACTGTAACTTTGATGCCCCTGCGGCTCCCCCGCTTGCAGGTTCCCAGTGTATGTTGCTATCTCGCTTCAAGCCTGGAAAGACCTGCCACCTGTCCACCTTCCACCCCCCCACCACCACCACCAGGAACAGCAGCAGCAGCAGCCACAGCAACCACAACTCAGGCATGAGCATGAAGAGGAGCAGAAGGCTGCAAGTCCCGACCACCTGTCTGCGGACATGCCCCCCCCAGCTGCAGCCTCTTCCGCTACCAGTGGCGGAGCAGCAAGCAATGCGGGCAGGGGCCATGCACAGGGCACTGCTGATGGCGCTGGGGGCAGGGCTATTGCAAGCACTGAGGCTGGGGCTGGAAGCAGCCTTGTTGGCTTGTCATCCTCAGTGATTTTGACAGGCAAGGGAGGGGGCATCGATGGTGATGGTGCTGACAGCATAAGCCTGCGCCCCAGCGGTGGCACAGTGGGGAAGCTGTGGGGGGCAGGGCGCCGTGTGGGTGCGAACAGCAATGCTGTTTGCGCGCCTTCCCCAGGGGGGTGGGGGCCATCCCCAGGTGGAGAGCACGCACACACTGCTCAAGGGTCTCCGTTTGCTCTGTGGAGGCGGGGCTGTAAGGCAGGCAAAGCCGCGGCCTCAAAGAGTGCGGCCGATGGTGCCAGTGATGGCCCGCTGGTGGAAGCCCCCCTCAAGGATGGGCATGGATCCAGTGCCCTAGCAGACACAGGTGGCCAGCGGGTAACATCCGGCAGCCCTTGTAAACAGGCAGCTTACAGCCCTGTACCCGCAGCGCCACGCGCTGGCCCTATCACGCAGGCCATGGCGCAGTGGTTGGCATCAGTGCTGGACTGCGCAGTTGCTCAGGCCCTGAAAGCCCCTGCCAATCAGACTTGCTTCAGGCTATAAGTTTTCAGGGGCTGCAACGTATTCAGCAGCCCAGGCCTGTGAAGACTGACAGGTCTGGCCAATGGCCTATCCGAGTCCTCAATCCCATGTCCTTTTTCTGGTGGCCTCCTTGATTCGCCTCTGTAAATACCTGACGGCCGCACTTTTGTAGCAATAAGCCAGACATGAGAACGCATACTCTCGTCATTGGCCTGATAGGATGCTGAAGGCAGACATTGGAATTCATCGCAGAACCCTGCCTGGTGCTTGCACCCAGCACATGCCTCTCCCCAGATAAATTAAGTATTCATGGGGCGCAGTCATTTTCTTCTTTTCTTGCGCAACACAAACACAGTGCAACCAAGACCTGAACTCAGTTACTTGCCAGGAATCCATGCGCAGGGGCAGGTCTAACCTGAAATCAACATAACAGCGGTCCAAAACAGGCGGGCAAAACTCAAAATGTATTACCTCAGTAAGGGTGAGGGGTTCAGGGTATAGACCCTTAGACCTAGCCCTGACCTTTTTTCCAGTCATTTCCTGTGGAACCCCCTTACAAGCCTTGCCTGATCAGATTGTCTTTGATCATCTGTGTCTACCCCCAACTTGTAACTTTAGTTCCTGAGATATGATCTGCAATTTTGATACTTCATTTCAGACGTCATTGATTTCTTAGACTTGCGGGCCACGAACCCATCGGCTTAGGTTTAGTTAGATTAGGTTACATAGCTGTATCCGCCAAACAAGGGCAGCTGAGCTGAAACCAAGAAGGCCTGCAACTTGGACCTAATCTTAAGAGGCACAAACTCAAAATGAAAGCTTAGCCATCAGCTTAGCAGCCAGGCAGGTTGTTCCTTTTTATTCCCTTCTGCAAGGGGCCTGTGGAGGCCCCTTAAATTTTGCACGCCTTGCTAAGTCAGACAGTCTTTCAAAGAATCAAGTTGATTTCCTTTCTCGACGGCACTGCAAACTCTTTTCAGACATTTCATCTCAGACATTACGGATTATTTTTTTTGCTGGCAAAGATCAGCAATAAGTCAACCAGCCTTTTTCTTTTCTTTTCTTTATCTTTTCTTTTTCAACCAGCCTAACAACCAGGCTGGTGGTTAGCCTTACCTTGTAAAACTTGCTCGGTTTCGGTAACCTTTTTAGAATGTGATGCAGACCTAGCAAGCCTTGCCCACTAGCCTTCCTGCTCTTTCTGTTTGATAACAATTTGAGGCCTCTAGAAATAAAACTTCTTGATGAGGTTCTTGGTAAGCGCTCGAGGGCCAAGAAAACTATCCTTCATGCCATTCCTCTTGGTGTGGGTGGCTCTATATATACCTCACACACTTTGAGTCCAATTCCGTTGTCTGACAGAGACAGAATATGAGTCACCTTAAAGAGCTCGGCCTTGATACACACAAAGCCTGCAAGACTGCCCTCAAATTACATGCTCATTATGTGTAACTTGTAAGCTCGCAAGCTTGTCAATTTGTGCTCTATGCACACAAACTGACAACAAGTCGATGTGCTCTTGAAAATTCCAGTTGCTCTCGAGGTCTTGGTCTAGAGCAGGGGCCTGCTTGGCACCCTCCAGATCCTCACTAGTTCGTCCTCTTCCCTGTTGGAGGAGACTCACGGCTCTATGGGCCAATGTTTCATTCATTGATGTGGGGAGTGGCTTCACTGCCTACATAATTTTCTTTTCTTTCTTGTTAAGCGGCCGCTTAGCCCTCAGGTTCAGCATGCTCATTGTAGCATGTGTTTCCTGCCTTCTTCTTATCCTGATTCCTTGCTGGTCATCCTTGCTGATTCATTCGCTTGGGCCGCTTTTCTTAGCTTTGGCCCTCATGGGATGTTACTACTTCCTGGGCCCCGAATGGAATAAAAACAATCAGGCCACTAATCTACCAAAAGCTTGGAGCCAAGTCCCAAAGAATGATGTACAGAATGAAAAAAGCCAAGACATGATAAATCCAACTTGTCGAACTCTTATCAACTCTCACAATGGCTTGTGCTCTGACTGAGCGCCGGGAGCTATGTACAAGACAGTACCTTCTTTGTCCAATACCCAGCGAAATGGAGCTATGTACAAGGTGAAACACATCAAATCAATGGTCAGGCCTTCAGGCCCTCAGCAACCAATCGTGAATTGTCTCCAGGTTGCTCCAAAAGAGCTGATGAAAATGGTCATGGGTGCAGTTGGAAGCACATGCCTGGCTGTTATGCGTACCGCCCATTCCCTTTTCAAACGGAGTGCCTTTGTCTTGCTTAACAATTGTACAACCTGAGCAGAAGCTAAACAATGTACGCGCATGAGCACTCATACAAACACCCGACCCACACCAAACCAACTGCAACCAGTCCAACTCGAATGCAAAGGAGGGGGCGATGCACAGCTCCTTTCCGTAGGCCTGTGCCTTCCTTCTGTGCATACTTACGCTTAGTAAAAGAACTTGCTATCCAACTCTGTGCCTCTCAATTCCTTGGATTCCCTGCACACAGTCCTCGACCAGGTGACGACTTGAAAAGACGTATCCCATGTGCTCAACATCCGTGATTACTTGGCCCCTTTGCCCGCGGTCCTGGCCTCTTTTTCTTTGCCTACAACCTGTGCAGCGCGGCCACAGCAGCAGCACGTGGGCTGTCAGGAAGGCAGCTATGCCAAGGGCAGAGCCAGCTTCACAGTTGCAGCCACAGAAGCAACACCTTCAAATTAGCATGGCTGCAGAATGTCAGCCAGTTGCAGCCAAAAGTGCAGAAGTACAGAGTCCTCTCAGGGTTGCAGTGAATTATTTTGAGGGCAAATATCAAGGGGGAGGAGGGTGCACAGCAAAGAGCTGGCAACCAAAGGTACCATGCTCCATGCAGAAATGAAGAGAAAAAAGGTTGTGATGTGAAACCTGAGTATGTGCTCCAACACCCCTCCTGAACCCACTCAAGCATGAGGGGATAGAAACCACAGGGAAGAAGGCAGCCATGGCACAAGGAAAAGGTATCATGTCGTATGTCATGTCATTGAAAAGAGGAGGAAAACATCCAGCTAACATAATGCATGCCAACGACCAGGCTGGCAGTTAATCCTACCTTGCAATGCATGCCAAACACAACTATGCTGGGCTAAACAAGCTTAAAACATTACACTGCACAAACCTAACCACACATGCGTAGGCCAAAGATGCACGCATGCACTTCACAAACATGACCAATTGTGCTTAGGTTGAACACGCACACATACACACGTCCACACACGTGACCACTCATGCTTAAACGTAAGCAAGCATACATACAGTATGTGACATACTATAAACAGATCACCGCAGCTGACGTCAGCCAACTATCATCCACTAGCTTCATCATGCGTGTGCTCCTCCCCCACGCCCCTTCAGTACCCAGAGTCAGGTAACCAGCTTGACAGGGTACGCAGACTTATCATGAAAGCTATTGATGCAGGTTCCCTGTGGGGCTGTTGCGTCCAAAATGGATAACCTTTGGCCCATTTGGCCAAATGGACATTGGCAGCCCAGACCACTTGGCATCACAAAACCTACAGATCCCTGTGGGATTTACCAACAGAACCAAATCTGAATGGCTTTTCCCTCGCCGCTTCCCTACTAAGCAAAGACTCACTGCAAGGCGTCAAAACGTTATGCTAGTAACGGAAATGCCTACTAAAAGAAGAATTGTACCAGATGCCCACCCTAGATATGCATTAAGGAGTAGGGCAAGGTATAGAGGGGATGGGGGGCTCTCAGCAACAGCAACAGCCTACCAGCAACCAGGGTCCAGAATACTAGTCATCTCACACCCAATCAGTGGCACATCTAAGTCAAGCATTCGAAAATACCAGGTCCAGGAGCCAGCTCAAGGCCGCCAACCAACAGCACAGCGTGCTCTGTCATCATCTACGCAGAGCTGCCGCCAACGTCAGCCTCCACACTATCCTTTTGGGAGTGGGTGGCACTGCTTACAGTCCTTACAGCATGGAGCCTCTTAAGGACCTTGGTCTTGATTTTCAGATTGCTACCAAGCTTGCTATGAAGCTCCACGCTCATTTGGTTCAGTACGCTTATAAACTTGTCAGTACCAGACATGCTCTCAAGGCTTTTGTGACCTCTCATTGCCAAGGTCAGGTATGGGGTACTGCTAGTCACCTTCCTGATCCCCATTGACTTCTTTGGGTTTAACCTCTGTTTTGCTGGTGAGGGGGTCATATGGTGCCTAGGCCCTTGGTGGCCCCTGATCCTTACTTGATGTAGGGAGTGATTTTACTGCCCAAATATTTCTTTTCCATAAAAGATACGCAAGCACATACGCACGTGCACACAAATCACATGCGCTACGTCCAAGTTGCCCACCTTGAAGAAGTACGCAGGCTTGCTCTGCCTCCACTGCCTGTACGCATCTGTGCCCTTGACATTCTTTAGCAGCTCCCAGTCGCCTTTCTCGTTCTCGCCGTTGCCCAGGCGTAGCTCATAACCCTGGGGCGCACACCATGCGCACCAGCATGATAACATAGCAGCAAGCGGCAGGTGCAGCGGGATGTCTGCAGCGTCAGAGGGCATGCACAGCAAAAGGCGGCAAGCACACAGCGGGTCCACAGTGTCAGAGGGCATGCACAGCAAAAGGCGGCAAGCACACAGCGGGTCCACAGTGTCAGAGGGCATGCACAGCAAAAGGCGGCAAGCACACAGCGGGTCCACAGTGTCAGAGGGCATGCAC
>LKMJ01004613.1_pt1 | contig 12991 bp, 13 predicted proteins | sample 643391 | NCBI WGS metagenome assembly LKMJ01 (sample SAMN04112250, study PRJNA286221) | soda lake metagenome | biome: soda lake; feature: Kulunda Steppe; material: water; isolation source: sample PL-Br10 brine of Picturesque Lake | place: Russia: Kulunda steppe | collected 2010-07
ACTTCGGCGACGGGCTCGAACAGTTCCACCGCCTTCTCAACCAGATCCGATCCGTCACATGCCCCCGGATCCACCCAGAAACGTCCGGCATCCATGCGGGAGGCCGTCAGGAGATCCTCTATCAGCCCGCGCATTTCCTCGGCCGCGCGCAGGATCATCGCCGAATACCTCTCGACAACCGGTGCATCGGCGGGCGTGCTTATGAGCAGATCGGCCGCGTTCACGATGACGTTGAGTGGATTCCTCAAATCGTGGGACACGAAACTGAGGATCTCGTCGCGGGCGGAGACCGCTTCATGGGCCTGACGGTGGAGCCCTGCGTTGTCCATGGCCACCGCGGCGCGCCGGGCGAGCTCCTCAGCGATTCGTAGATCGGACTCGCTGTAACGCCGCCCGGAGCCTGACGCGACGAAGGTAAGCGCGCCGAGCGTCCGACCGCGGCAGCGGAGCGGGACGATCATGGCGCTTTCCACGCCCAGCTCTTCCAGGATCCGGCGATGCCGCTCTCCCTGGGCTGCCTCGTCGACGCTCCGGTGATCGACATGGCTCACGAGCACAGGCTGGCCGGTTCGTAGCGCATGAGGGACACCCTGCTGTCTGCCCATGTCGGGTGGAAACTCTAGCAGGGCATCCGCCAGATCCTGCCTGGACGGGTCCGCGTGCCGGGCCGCGATTCGGCGAACCGTATCATCCTCCATCGCGTCCACCACGCACCAGTCGGCCAGAACGGGTACGGCTTGACGCGCTACCGCGCGGAGCGTTTCCGCGTAATCGAGGGATGAGGCCAGCGCTTCGGACGCCGTGGCCAGGAACCGGTCGATCTTCGTGGCACGAACCTGTTCCGTTACGTTGCGGGCGAATCCCTGGAGCCCCACGACCCGTCCATGGCGTACCACCGCCGACTCGACGAGCTCCAGTACGATCACATCCCCGTGCTTATGGCGTACACGCGCACGGTACGTGGATGGTGGTGCGTCCACTCCACCCGACAGGGCCGCGCCGGTCTGTTCGTGTACCAACCCCGCCGCGGCGTCTTTAGTGAGCAGCATGTCGTAGGGCCGTCCCAGAAGCTCCCCGGGCGAGTAGCCGAGAACGGACTCCACCGACGGGGAGACATATTCGAATCGGTGCTCCTGATCGTGGGTGTTCCGCCGCGGGGTTCGCGTACAGGTGGCGGCCCGCGCGGTCGAACCGGACGATGACGTCGGTGACATGCTCCACAATGGAGCGGAAGCCGTGGCCGAGGTGGGGCGGCTGGACGACGTCGTCTGGATTGCTGGAAGTCCTGGCGGCCATGCCGTCCTCCCGCTGAACTCCGCAGGGGACCCGCCGTTCGGTCAGCGTCGCGTGGCATCGGCCGTGGACGCGCGCGCTCTACCGGCAGAGGGGGATCGAAACATACCGATAATAAGGCAATTCCCATGCGATGACCGTGCCCATGGGGTGTACGACGCAACCATCATCCCACCCCCGTTCGGGCAGCAGTCGTACCCGGCGGGTACCTGCGCTATTGAGGTCCTCCGGGATTGGAGTTCCGATGGCATGAGGGTCCGTCTCACGGGTCGGCGTCACCCGGCTGAACGTCGAAGGCGACGACAGGTTCGTCGCCAACCACCCACGCGTCATGGTCCGGAGGGATCGATCCCAGGTCTGCTGCGCCGTACTCCTGCGTCGTGCCATCGCTCATTTGCCGGCGAGGGTCCCGGAGATCATCAGCCAGAGACTGTGCTCCGCCGGGCAGAGGTCCGTTCCCTCTCTCGGACCCATGGACTCCGAGTAGCGCCAGCCCGGTTCGGCGACCATGCGCCATACCTCCTGTCCGCCAAGTCGGACGAGTTCCAGTCTGGCTCGGGCGAATTCCATCACCTTGATGGCGGAAATGCTTGATTTGACGCGAATATTGGACACTGTTGGACACCAGCGGACGCAAAGCGATCGAACGTGAAAACCGCCGGGCGCAAGCCCATCGGGGTTCGAATCCCCGGCCCTCCGCTTTGTAGTGACGGCGCGGGTTTTTGCCACTTCGGCGGGAGCCCGCGCCGTTGCTGATTTCTCAGGTCTGGTCCGTTCTGGGAGGTGGAACCGAAGCAGCACATATGCAATGAGGTTCCATACCGGACGAGCCCACAGGGCCGCGCTTGCCCTGGCCCGGGCCGCTCATCGGCTGGTGTCCATCCCGGTGGGGGCGAAGACCTCGCCTGTATAATACCGCCCGTCGTTGGACGCCAGCAACACGAAGGAGGGCGCGATCTCCGCCGGCTGGGCCGGCCGCCCCCATACCGTCTCCTCCTCGCCGAAGCTGCGGACGTTCTCCGCCTCCATGGTGGCGGGGATGTACGGCGTCCACACCGGTCCCGGCGCCACGCAGTTCACCCGGATCCCCTCCGGAGCCAGGCTCAGAGCCAGGGACTTGGTGAAGGTGTGAATGGCGCCCTTGGTGGCCGAGTAGTCCAGCAGGGTCGGGTAGCCGGCCATGGCCACCACGGAGCCGCAGTTCAGGATCACGGCCCCCGCCTCCAGGTGCGGGAGGGCGGCCTGGACCATGTAGAAGTAACCATAGATGTTCGTGCGGAACGTGCTGTCCAGTTGCTCCGGGGTGATGTCCAGGATGGACCGCTGCTCCTGTTGGTAGGCGGCGTTGTTGACCACGATGTCCAGCCTACCGAAGGCGTCCAGCGCCTTCTGCACGAACTCGTGGCAGGCCTCAGGGTCCTGGACGTCGAAGCGGTGGGTGATGGCCTTCCGCCCAGCCTTCTCCACCCAGCCGGCGGTGTCTTCCGCGTCCTCCGCCTCCTTCTCCGCATAGTAGCCGATGGCCACGTCGGCTCCCTCCCGCGCGAAGGCGATGGATGTGGCCCGGCCGATCCCGCTGTCTCCGCCGGTGATGACCGCCGTCAGGCCTTCCAGCCTGCCGGAGCCCCGGTAGCTCTCCTCTCCATGATTCGCCTGGGGCTTCAGCTTTGCCTCGATCCCCGGTGGGTCCTGGAGGGGAACATCGTCGGCGGGGGTGGGCCCCTGGCGCGGATCCCTCATCTGTCTCATTTCCAACCCTCCTGGCATCAGGTTCACTGGGCAGAGGCGGGGTGGTGGTTGGCAAGGCGCGTTCCACTCCGGGGACCACATCGCATACTACGAGGTGCCAAAGGCTAAGCCGCCGGATATGTTACGGATCGGGGCCAGAGGGCCGGGCCAGACAAGGCGGATGGAGGATAGACATGAGGGTATCATGGGCGCTCGCCGCCGTTGGGCTGATCGGGGCTCTGGCGTGCGCGGATCTCCGGTGGGGTGAGTCGGATTCGGCAGCGCCGGATGAGGTCGCTACCACCTACGCTCCCGAACTCGGCGTGGATCTCACCCGGATGGAGAGTCGGGAGGGAGGGCTCCTCTACCAGGACCTGCACGAGGGTACGGGTCAGGTGGCGGAGCCGGGGAGGACGGTGGTGTTCCACTACACGGGCTGGCTTCCGGATGGCACGCGCTTCGACTCGAGCCTGGACCGGAGCCAGCCGTTCCACATGATCCTCAGCGTCGGAGAAGAAATCACCGGCTGGGAAGTGGGCATCCCGGGCATGCGCGAGGGCGGGCGGCGCCGGCTCGTGATCCCGTACGGCATGGCATACGGTGCCAGTGGCAGGGGTGAGATCCCGCCCCGGGCCACGCTGGTCTACGACGTGGAGCTGCTGGAGGTGCGCTAGCAACCCTGGCTCCACGCCACTCGACCTCCTCCTGCTGGTCGAACACGTCGAACCCGGGTAGATCCGCCATGTCCGTGAGCAGTTGCCGGATGCGCCACAGGAACTCTGGCCCGAGTCACGATAGGCACACCCGCCGGACTACCGGCTGCCCCCTGCCCGCTCGATACTCGCCTCGGCGTAGCGGCGGTTGGGGGTCCGCTCCAGCGACGCCTCGTACGCCGCGATCGCTTCTTCCGTGCGTCCCTCCCGGAGCAGCAGGTCGCCGTACAGCTCGCGCACGGGCAGGACCTCGCCGGGCGTGATGGGGTGCTTCTCCATGGAGTCCTCCAGGTCGGCCGCGTTCCTCATGAGCGCCAGCGCGCGATCGGTCTCGCCGTGCTCGTGGAGGATCCAGGCTTCCACGGCGTCGCCCAGGGCCTGCGTCAGGTGCTTCCAGTACTCGTCGCCATCGTCGCGCAGGGCCCGGACGGCCGCGGCGATGCGGTCTCGCTCGGCCTGCGCCTGGTCCAGGTCACCGGTGCGTGCCGCGCCGATGCCGCGGGCGTAGTGGAAGAGGGCCTCCGCGGCCGGGTACTGATCCCAGTCGGTGGCGGGCGGCTGGCGTGGCTCGAGGCGGGCGGCGCCCTGCCAGTCGCGGCGCTCCAGGTAGTAGCGCGCCTGGGGCGCGGCGAGGCCGTAGGCGAAGGCGAAGACCGGCCAGGTGCCGTCCACGTCGCGAACTCGCTGGAGCGTATGCCGTGCGCGCTCCTCGTCGCCCATCTGGAGGTAGGCGTACATGGCGTAGTCGAGGGCGTGGATGTAGTGGCCGATGGCGTCGGGATCGTGCTCGGCCTGGCGCAGCGCCGCCGCGGCGGAGCGCTCGTTGAACTCGGCCGTCTCCTCCCACTGCCCGAGCCGGACGAAGATGTGGCTCGGCATGTGGAGGGCGTGCACCGTCTCGGGCGCCAGGTCGTCATAGGCCCGCGCGACCTGCTCCGCGCCGGGCGCCAGCTCCGCGCTGTCGTAGGCGTGCAGCAGGTAGTGGTGCAGCCCCGGGTGCTCCGGGTGATCGTCCAGGTAGCTCGTGAGGATGGCGCCCGCCTGCCGCTGCTGCGTATAGTCCGGCTCCTCACCCGGCGAGAACTGCGTCTGGGCGTAGGCGACCGTGGCCAGAGCGTAGAACGCCGCCGCCTCCACGTCCTCGGGGTGCGCCTCGTGCAGCGAGCGCTGGGCCTCCTTCCAGGCGATCACCCGAGCTTCGTGGTCGGCCGGTCGGCTGGCCGCGGGCGGTACCGGGTCGGTGAAGAAGGCCTCCACCGCGGCGATGTGCGCCTGCTCGCGCTCCGTCGGCGCACCGATCTCCCGGGCCGTCTGCACCGCCGCCTGGCCGCGCTCGAGGTTCTCGTCGCTGGTGGGGTGCCAGAGCGGCTGGAAGCTCGTCATGGCGATGCCCCAGTGCGCCATCGCACACTGCGGGTCGGCCTCGGCGGCGGCCTGGAAGTGGGGCCGCGCCTGCTCGTACATCATGTGGTGCAGCTGGGCCACGCCCAGCTCGAACTCCTGCTGCGCCTGGTCGCTACAGGAGATGGGGAAGTCCACCTCTCCCAGCTCATGGCCATGGTGCTGGGCCGTTGCCAGCCCCGCCGAGAGAAGAACGCCGATAATCGCAGTCGGAACGGTACGGAGTCTCATGGGCATAACCTCCAATTGCCTGTGATGAATTCCGGGGCCGTGACCTGCTCATGTGGGGATGACCAGCGCCGTGGCCCGTCGTAGCGCGGTACCAGGGCAATGACGCAAGATTCGTTCGGCAGTTGTGTGGGAGTGACATTCCATCGGCTTGACCCGGAGGGCTCGGAGGTCGGAGGAAGCGGAGTGGGTACGGGTTTACGGCAAGCTCGATACGGTGTCCTCCGACCTCCGATACCTCCGAGCCCTCCGGGTCACGTCGATGTAGGGTTTCGGATCTCACCCGCTCCCGTCCCCGTGCCACCGCTCCATGTGCTCCGCGTGGGTCCGTAGGTACGCGCCGTCCCGGTAGTGGGTATCGTAGAACCCGTTGTCCAGGTGCTGCGCCTGCACGAAGCCCGGCAGCACGATGGTGCTCCGGGTGCCCGGGAACTTGCCGTGCTTGTCGTGGATGTAGCGGGCCACTTCGGAGAGGCAGTCCACGAACTCGGGGTGGTACGGCTCGACGCTCCGCTTCACCGTGCCCGGGTCGCGCCAGGGCCCGCTCCCATGGTCGGCGTACGCGCCGCTGGGGCCGAACTTGCGCTCGACGAACGCTTCAACGTCCGCGTGCATGTCGGGGTAGTACGGGGGACATAGCCCCTCGTAGACGCCATCGAGCCCCACCGGGTTGGGGTTGACCCAACGCTCGTCCTCGGTGCAGCGGAACCCGAGCCCGGCGATGCCCTGCGCCGCCCGGGCGCCCAGCACGCTCAGGCTGTCCATGCCGTTGAAGAAGAGGCCGCCCAGCCCCATGGCCTGCATCATCAGCGTGATGTTGTGGCCCATGAAGGCCGTCTCGAGGCAGACGCACTCGTGGATGTCGCCCTGGAACTCGGACAGGGGGAGCCGCTTCTCCCGGTTCAGCAGACCGGATCGGACGAAGGGCTCCAGGTTGCCCGCCGGCTCGCCCGTCTCGTCGTCGATCACCATCACGCCATGGCGCGTCATGAGGGCCAGAAGCCCGAGCGCCTCCTCACTGGCGTCGGCCACCGGCATGAAGAGCGTCGATCCCGGCTTGTTCGCCCACCACAGGTTCGGCGGCAGCACGTGGGGCGGCTCGGACGGCAGGTCCAGCCGCGCGTCGCGGATGCGGATCGTGTGCTCGCGGCACACGTCCAGCAGGCCCTCGATGCCGCCCCGCCTGTCGGTGCCCTGCCCGTCGGCGCCCCGCTCGTCGTCGTACTCCCGCACCCGCTCCGGCCGGACGTCGCGAGTGCGGGTGCAGTAGCAGCCGTCGTCGTCGGTAAAGAAGAGGGCGGGTGTGCCCAGGCCGGCCGCCGTCGGCGCCGTGCGCCCGGTGAAGCGTAGCGTGAATTCGCCATGTGAGGCCGGGGTCTGCGGTCCGAAGGGCACGCCGAAATTCCAGCCGGAGACGCCGGTCGCCGCCGCCACCAGCAGCGTCTGCTCCAGCTCGGAGAGGGGCAGTGGTTCGGCCGTCGAACGATAGGCCAGCGGCCCGGAGGGAATCTCCATCCCCAGGCCGAAGCGGCGTGCGCGCCGGCCGAAGAGCGCCTGTAGCAGAGGGAACTCCAGTGCCTCGGCCGGAAGGGCAGGGGTCGTGTTCGTCGTCGTTGGTCCTTCGACCAGCTCGTCAAGCCGGCCATTGCGGTGTTCGGTGGTCATGAGACCATCACCTCCATCGCAGCCAGGGCGGCGCCCAGCGGATAGCCCATGTAGGGTGTCCCCCCACACGGTGCCCCGGGGGCGAAGTCCTGAGCCGAGTTTTCTATACCGTTGCAACGTGTGGTGTTGCGCGGAGCGACACAAGGGGATTGTCAGGCAGGCCCCTACAGCCGCCGTCCTTGACCGGCCATCGGCTCGGGAGCCCGGCAAACAGGGAAGAGACACTCTTCTCCAGACGCTCCCGGGCGCCGCCGAGACGCAGGTGTTGTTCTGGCGTCCGCACACTGGCGAAGAGGTGGATTCGCCATCGAGGTGAAGAACGCCCCGCGACCCCGCGTCCACACGTCCCACTCCTCGTAGCTCATCCGCATTAGCTCAACCAGCGATGGCTCCTCCGTGGTCGGAACGGATCCGGACGTGGATCCGACCTGCCCTCAGCTTTGGGCTGTTCCACGGTCAAACCTGCTGGGAGGATTGCCCACTTCCGCGATGCGTGATTCCCCTAAACACCGGGCGGTTCCGACGAAGAACGACGAATAGGTGAACGGGCGACAACCGTGGGCACATGTGCCGACTCACCTGTTCTGAGATTCTTCTGCGGATGGGCCATGGAAAGGTGAAGGGGCGCAATGTCAGAGCGGCCGACTGACCATCAGCCCGTCCTGGCCGCGGATCCGGAGCAGCCGGTCGGCCAGCGGGCGCTCGCTGATCTCGAGGGAATGGCCCACCAGCGGAGCGTGCATGAGGTGCAGCCGTCCGTCGATCCAGATAGCGAAGCCGGTATGGGCGATGTCCAATCCCTGGAGACTGCTGGTGGCGGCGATGATGTCGCCGTTCCGGATCCGGTCAGCCACGGCCGCTACATCGCTCTCCGGGATCATGTAGCGCGGCTGCGTGGACAGCCGCTCCTCCGTGCGGCGAATCTCGTCGACGTATGCGGGCTGCTCCACCAGTTTGGCATAGGCCTCAGCGTTCCGTGACATGAAGTCGATGGGCTCATCGACTCGCCTTCCTCCAAGGTCGCTCGTGATGTCGCGGATCAGGCCGAGGCTCTGGTTGTCCGCGATCCAGTCGCTGAAGTAGTGAAGTCGGCTGGGATAGCCATCGAGGCGGCCGCTGCGGTAACGGATTCGCCGCAGCTCCTCGGTGAAGTCAGCGAAGGAACGGCTTCCTTCTCGAATGGTCCTCGCCAACGCGAGGGCGACCTCGACGTACGTGACGCAGTCGAGCTCACGGAGGTTCACTACCAATCGCTCGGGCCCGGGCAGTTCGAGGGTGTGGGGCACATAAGGCTCCCCCACGAACGGACGGGCTACACGCACGATGATCTCGCCGATGGGGAGGGTGTCCAACCGCTCGGCTGCCGCTCGCGCCATGGCCTCCTGGAAGATCTCCAGGTCACGGGGTGTGTAGACGACATCGCCGTCGACTCGGGCATCCGAGGGCGGCTCTGCCTGGTCTCCCGGGGCCGCGGGTCCTCCGATTACGCCTGTCTGCGGCGCGGTCGGCCGCCGTTCCGGAGCGAGGGCGAAACGGAACAGCAACCACCCCCCGATGAGCAGGACCAGGACGGCGGCCACTCCGAGGAGCTGCTTTCTCGACATCACGGCCTCAAACCTGGTTACGTTGGCGTATCGACCTCACGGTTGATCTCACTCGGTGCCGCACTGACGGTCCGCGCTGACCTCGAAATCCGGAACGGGTCGCGCCTCCGCATCCGCCGTGGTCGTGGCGGGGCCGTTTCGCCTGATGTCGTCGATCAGCCACTCCATCTCCAGGATCTCACGGCGCTGCGCTTCGCTGATCTCGACGGCCAGGTCGCACACCCGCAGGTCCCGGATTTCGGCACGTTCGGAACGGGTAATCGCCATGGAATGGTGCGGGATCATGGCACTCATGAACGAGTTGTCCTGCACGGTCGTCTGGCTGCGGTCGAGGAAGATCGCCCCTGTGAGCAATAGGAGACTGCCGCCGACGATCGCCAGGTTGAGGCTCGCATTCCGGTACATGTTGAGCATCCAGGCCAGCATGACCAGTCCCATTGCCCCGCCCATGGCCAAGGTCATGAACAGCCGACTCTCGCTCCACCGGACGTGACCCCACTCCCAGGCGCTCACGTACATCAGCGCGTACATGACCACCATCGCCGTGAGGATCATGGCGCCGAAGCGCAGGTACATGCCCTTCATCTCGCGGCGCCGCGAGTGCTGGTTGTCTCCCTCGGTGTCATGATCCATGGTAGTCTCCGTTCCGTCGTGCACGTTCGACGAGGATCGGGCTCTGGGCATTTCCCGTACCTGTGGATCGTCGCCAGCAACTCAGGGAGCGGTCGTGAAGGTGAACGTCATGCCATGACCTCCGTTGGTGTGGTGCCGCCACCCGTCGCCCATGTGCGGGTGGGAGCCACCCATCATGCCGCCCATCGTGGACGACCCGGCCCAGTGTCCACCCATGTGCGGACCGTGCGTCTCCAGATCGACGTGACGGCCCCGCGTGTCGGTCATCCCCCCACCGATGTGGATCGTGTAGTCCGTGTCCGCCTCGAGCGCTTCGGCCGGCTCGAGCACCAGCTGGGTTCCGGCCTCCCGCAGCTCCCACTGCCCCGCGACCACCGGCCCGTTCACATCTCCCAGGTGGAGCGCGACGTAGTCCACCATGTGCCCGTGGATGGGATGGTCGAACCGGATCACGACGGGTTCGTCGGGATCCACCATGTCCGCGCCGCCGGCTGGCATCACGCTAAGCAGCACAGCCCCCGGCTCGGTGGCCGCGGGATCGGATCCACACGCCACGGTCAACAGTCCCAGGGCGACGACGCCCGCCCCGCTCAATGCACGCATCTTCATGAACTCGCTCTCCGATGTCAGGGTGACGCGCGCCGCTCCGCGGCGGCTCGCAGGAACTCCAGCGCTGATTCCATCTGCTCCTCCGGGGGAGGCATGGTGCCGGACCGGTTGATGTGGTGGCGCATCCGTTCCACGGCTCCGTACCAGGCCCGGGCTTCCCGGGCGCCGGGATCCGGGAGGACATGGCAGGACGAGCAGCGCATGGCGTAGTCATGGAAGCCGGGGATGTCGCGGAGCTCCCGGAGCGTGCTCCGGGAGGCCGCTGGAACCCGTTTCGGCGTCGTGCTCATACCGGCGCCCGCTTCGGCGCGGGCCCAGGACCGCGTGAGGCTCGACTCTACCGCTTCCCGCCGCTCCGCTTCCCGTGCCTCCCCAAGCCACCACGCGCCCAGCCCTACCAGCACGCCGGCGAGGACGGTGACGACGACAATCGTACGGACCCTCATGATCGCCGCGCCCGTCAGGTCTTGTAGACCCGGTCGATGGCCTGCCGGATCTCGTCCAGGGTCTTGCCCTCTTCCTTGTACATCCGATAGGCGATGTCGGCCTGTGACAGGCAGATGTCGCAGTAGGCGCCGTGATCGTCGTGGAAGCAGTCCAGCAGGGAGTAGTGGCCGGAATGCTCCGAGCAGGCGCAGTAGCAGTAGATGCCGTCGATGACGTGGGGGATCTCGGCCACCTTCTCGTAGGTCCGGGCCACGCGTGGGAACGCCGCGTACCGGTCGGCCGGGACCACGTGGCTGTGATCCACCTCCGCCCGCGGCTCCGGGTGGTGGGTACTGGACGAGGCGGTCACCACCCAGCCGACCAGTAGCCCGAGGATCAGCACGCCCCCGAGGCCCCAGAGAAGCGCGACGTTTTTCGACCCGTTCCGACGTTGCTTGCGGCTCACCTATGCCTCCACGTGCTCAGGATGATCGACTCCGGGGCGACGTGGCCACCAACTGGGATCCGCCGCCGCACTTGAGCCATTGTATGCGTCCCCTCGTGAGAAGACCATGAAACGCGCATGAAGCCTGGTTCATGAACCGTCGCGCCGGGATGCTGCTGGCGTATGAGTTGCTGCGCCTGGTGGCTCCGAGTTCACCGCGAGCGGGACGGAGGCGATGCAATGCTACTCACGATTCAGGACTGGTGCCCCTGGTGCCCGGGGCACATGGGCTGGGGCGGAGGCTGGCTGATGATGCTCATGTGGCTTGTCGGGCTGGTCGTGCTCGTTGTCGTCGTATGGGCCCTGGTCAGGGGCCGCCAGGGCCGTGGACCGGGGCCGTCGCACCGCGATCCCGCGGAAGAGATTCTGCGGGAGCAGCTCGCCCGGGGTGAGATCGACGAGGACACGTATCGGCGACGGCTCCAGGAGCTGCGCAGAAAGTAGCCTCGCCCGACTGATCGGAGCGCACCAGGCGCCGACCCGTGCGCGGCCCCTCGCACGTCATATCAACCGCCGGCCCGGCGAGACCGCGGTCGATCCGGTCGTTCCATTCGCCCTCAACGGCCAGCAGTCCTTCCATGTACTGCCCCACTTCGCAGGAGGCCTCAGGTTTCCTCGCGGTCAGGTGAACGCTTCTTCATAACTGTTTAACCGCGGTTTCACATGTCCCCCCGCATGTTGAAGGCGAACGGAGCGGTAAACCACCGGCGGGAGGCGCAGGATGAGGCGATTCTGGAATAAGGCAGGGGCGACGGCGCTGCTCGGAGTGCTGCTCGCCGCCCCGTGGCCGGTGAGTGGTCAGGCGACGGAGGCTGTGAATGCGCGCTCCGGTGCGGCGGACGTCCTCTCCGCGCCAGCAGCCGCCCTGTCGCTGGATGATGTCTACCGCCTGGCCCGGGATCGGAACCCCATGCTGAAGGCCGCGGGGGCCATGGCGGACGCCACGGCGACGCGCGAGGCGTCGGCGTCGCTTCCGCCGGACCCGACGCTTCAACTGGGCGTGATGAACTTCTCGATCCCCGGGTTCGACACGGACATGGCCAGCTCCATGGCTCCGTCCATCCAGGCCATGCAGATGGTCCCGTTCCCGGGCAAGCTCGGTCTCACCGGCGAAATAGCGGGTCAGTCGACGGAGATGGCTCGGGCGGCGGCGGACGAGCGGTGGTGGGAGGTCCGGAGCATGGCCGCGGGCGCGTTCTTCCGGATCTTCGAGATCGACAGCCAGCTCGAGGTGATGCGGGAGACGCTGGGCCTGCTCGAGAACTTCCAGGAAGTGGCGGACGCCATGTACCGGGCGGGCGGCGGCCGCCAGAGCGACGTGCTGCGCGCCAATGTCGAGGTCGCCCGGATGCACGCCGAGATCAAACGGATGGAGGCCATGCGGAAGGTGGCCACGGCCCGGCTGAACGCGGTGCTGAACCGGCCCGCGGGCACAGCGGTTCCGGCCGTCGTCCTGCCCCAGCTGCCTTCCGCGTCTCCCGAGCCGGCCACGCTGCTGGCCTGGTCGGAGGAGACGCGGCCGCTCCTGTCCCGCTCCCGCACCGGTGTGGACCAGGCACAGACGCGCCAGGCGCTGGCTCGCCGACAGATCTGGCCGAACTTCAGCATCGGGCTCCAGTACGGGCAGCGCGACGGCGGCGTCATGGGCACCGAGCGGATGGGCAGCGCCATGGTCGGCTTCAGCGTTCCCATCTTCGCGGCCAGCCGCCAGCTCCGCATGCGTGACGAGGCCGCGGCCATGGAGACCATGGCGCAGGCGGAGCTCACAGCGGTGCGGGCCCAGGTGGACTCGCGGATCGGCGAGCTGCTGGCCGAGATGGACCGCTCCCGCACCCTCATCGCGCTCTACCGCAACGACGTCCTGCCGCAGGCGGAAGCGAACGTCGAGTCCTCCTTCGCGTCCTACCGGGTTGGCGCCGTGGACTTCATGACTCTGGTGGACGCCCAGATGACCGCGAACCGATACGAACAGGAGCTCTACGCGCTGCTGGCCGAGTACGGCCGCGCCGTGGCGGAGCTGGAAGCCACCGTGGGGCGGGAGCTGCCCGCCACAACCGAACTGATGGCGGAGGTACCATGAGCACCAAGAAGCAGATCGTCTACTCGTTGATCCTCCTGGTGCTGGCGGGAGGCGCCGTGGGGTTCTACACCCTGAACGCGGCGCCGGCCCAGAGCAGTGGAGGTAT
>LKMJ01004614.1_pt1 | contig 12990 bp, 20 predicted proteins | sample 643391 | NCBI WGS metagenome assembly LKMJ01 (sample SAMN04112250, study PRJNA286221) | soda lake metagenome | biome: soda lake; feature: Kulunda Steppe; material: water; isolation source: sample PL-Br10 brine of Picturesque Lake | place: Russia: Kulunda steppe | collected 2010-07
GACCTTCTTCCTCGTTTGATGGTGGAAGTCTACCTGGTGCTTGCACCAGATGTAAACTTCTTCCTTAATTCACGCAAACAGGGGATACCTTGTTAGCGTAGTCTTTTCTTTTCTTTTCTTTTCTAAGCTGCCCTCGTTCGGCAGGTACAGCTATGTAGCCTAACCTAACCTAATCTGGACATGAATGTTACAAGAAAAGAGTAGACAAAAAACAACGCTGTCTTATAAACCAAAAAACGAAATCTAAGTGTTTGATCACCATTTTTGACACGTATTACTTGCATGACAGGACTTTCCAGAGAATTTTTCAGCTAAACTTGGCAGTTTCCCTGCCACAGACCTGCTTGCACTTACTTCTTTCTTGCCTGCTTGCACAACTGTTGTGTAAATGCTGGTACCATGGATGTTCCAATCATAAGACCTAACAAAGCTTGCAAGCTCCCCTCTTCTTCCAGAAGTTTACTTACGTTTAACCGCATCAGGTGTGAAATACCTAACCCTGTCCTTGGCTAGCTGTGTCATTTGGCAATGCTGCCATTTTGCGCTCAGCTTCTACAACCTCAGAGGCCGCAAGGGAGGCTGTCAGCTCTGCAGGTATGGTGGTGTGGAGGGGGGGGTCCGTTTGTGCTCGTATGTGGGAGTTGATGCTTGTGCGTGTCTGTGAGTGTGCACATGTGTGCACTGCAAGACATAGCTTCTCTGCACAAGCCAGCTTAAGTATCCAAAAGGTTGGTTTTTGGGATAAATCTGGTGGTTTGCATGCATACAAGCGCAAGTGCACATTCACAACTCCACATTGTCCGCTCTTTCGCACCTAGCTGCTGTTTGAGGGATGTGCGCAGGTCCATAAAATCAGTCCTCAATGCCTCCACCTCCCCGTTCAGTGTCTGCCGCAAGTCCGTGATTTCCTTCACACAACATGAGCATGGGATAAGGATTGCAGCAGACCCAATAGCGGGCCTCTTTCAAGCGTTTGCTGCAAGTCCAAGCAGCAGCAGTAGCTGGTACTTGCCGCCGCTGCCACCATTGCCACGCGGCGGCAGGCCAGAAGCTCATACACAAGCACCATGGAGCACACAAAAACATGTCTCATGGGTAACAGGAAGGGAACAAGAGTGGCACCAGGGGGTGGCAATTGATTAAAGGGTCCTTGAGCAGCCACGCACACAAGGCTGTCAGTCATACCCATGCCACTCACATTCCTGTACGTCTTGACCTGGACGTCCAGTTTGGCCCGCCAGTCGCCTAGCTCCTTCTTCAGAATATGCACTTTGCTGAGTAACTCAGCTTTCTGCTCATTCAGGGCCTGCAAGCGTGGGATGGCAAGTTGTGTCTATGTGACTACGCGACCATCGAATGCAGTTGAGTTTTACTTGTCTGAGGCATGATGACTCACATGTGGATGTAGGCACACCTGGGCATGTAAATCTCCTTAGTGATGAGTGAGTTCACAGTCTGAATGTGCAGAATTTCAGGGTTGTCTTGCAGTGTCTTGCAGTACAGTTATGTCTTGGGTGTGCCTGTAATTTGGGTCAAGATGCTGGCTGTAAGAAAATGTGGGATTGACAAATTCCCCTGAGCAATGTTGTAAGTTTAATCTGGTGTGCTACAATGACAGCCTTAGAGACAGCTGACTGGTAATCAGCTGAGGTAATGTACCTGCCATCCCTGCAATCAGCAGGCTCAAAACTTGCAGCACCCATGGGGTACATAAAGTGTTTCCTTTTAAAACACTTGCGCACAACTGAATCTGTATGCTTAAATGATATGTGTGTTTGCGTATTTGCGTGTTTGCTTGCGTGCGTGCAAACATGCATTTTGTGTGTGTGTGTGTTTGTGTGCGTGTGTGTTTATATGTGTTTGCTTGTGTGTGCATGCGTATGTATATGTGTGCGTGCGTGCATGCGTGCGTGCGTGTGTGTGCGTGCGTGCGTGCGTGCGTGCGTGTGTGTGTGTGTGTGTGCTTGTGTGTGTGTGCGCGCGTGCGTGCGTGCGTGCGTGCGTGCGTGCGTGCGTGCGGGCATGTTAGTGCACGTGCATGTTTGTACGAGGGCTTTTATAAATGCACATGCCATTAAGTCTTAGAATCTTGTATCATGGAGTTAAACAGAAAGACATAAACGCACCGCCAAATGCTTTGACTCCACATTGACTTGCACATCCTTCACCAACTCCTCTGCCTTCCCTTGAGACATTGGTTGTTGTTGAATCTGGATATAAGAAAGAGTATTGAGCATGCTCTCGTTTTTTTCATCTGAGCTGCTTGTACAGCACGGGTCAGGTATGCCACTTACCATGTTGAACGCTGTTTACTAAGACCTAATTAAACTAGATATGTTTAAGTGTTAAAGCCAATTCAGCACCTCAGGAGCTGCCTAAAGCTGAGAGCTTACTATATCACGGCTGCCAAATGAATGATCAATATATCTCTTGAAGTACTGTATGATGAAGAACAGAAATTGAGGAGAGGGAACGTCATGCCTCCGACAGGTATCGTCGGGCTCGTGACCACACTATTTGGGCTAGCAGGAGTGCTTGCCGGAGCAGGACAAGGGGATTACGGACCCACCTGGAACCTCTTACTGTTCCCTTCATCCGACTGTGGGAGCCAGGTGCTATCGGAAGCAAGATACTGATGTAGCCATAATTAGCCCTGCAGGTTCAAACACACACTTTCAAGCAACCAACACTCCAAGAACGACATGTTTACTCTGCTTGTGAAAGCCTGCCCATTTACACGCATGCACATGTTTGCATTTGCATTCGTTGCGGATTGTTATGCTTTTTTTGCCCGCCTGCAAATCCTTCGACCTATCTCTACATGTGGAAATGCGTTTGATTCTGCAGTTAATGGCATGTACCTACATGAGCAGAGTGGCTGAGTAACCTTCTATTGCCAGAGGTGGCCATTGCCACTGAAAAGAAGAAAATTCCTTCCCTGAGTTTTGTTGGAGAAATGGCTGCGGTGCTTCCGCTGTCCGCGTACTCAGTGTTGCACAAGATCTGGGCTAGGGTTTCTAAGCAGTTGACCAACAGTCGTGCATGCATGCATGCATGCATGCGCAGGCTGACATCCTGACCATTGGTGTGCAGATGCAGAGACGAGGGCACCAGGTCACTGCCCTGGTGGCTGACAGCTGCGCTGCAGAGGCACGTCACTTTTTGCGCAGCGACAAGTTCCTCAGCCTTGTACCCTCAGACGCCCCACCCCCGAGCTCACCCCCTCAAACCTCGTCGGATCTGGATCATTGCAACGATAGCAGCAGCCATAGCTGCGGCGGTGACAATGAAGGACTGGCCTGTGCAGCTGAGGGCAGTGAGGTGGGGTCTTGTACAAACTCTGGGAGCCCTGGTGATGAGGTCGAGGACAGCCAAGAAGAATCTGCCGATGCAACACAAGAAGGCCATCGGCAGGAGACACAGATGCAAGAGATGTATCAACAGCAGCAGCAGCAGCAGCAGCATCAGCAGCAGCAGCAGCCAGGAGTGGATGATAGGGAGGCACAAAGGGATGCGGTCTTAGTATCAATCAATCTGATGGTGTACTCGGGGGGCTTGAGCTTGGAGGAATTTATATCTACCAAGGTAGGACACGAGAGGCAAGGGTGTGGGGTGGTCTGAAAGGGTGTGGGCGGGCATAAGTTACGCCAGGGTGTGCGCCACAAGTTATAAATGTTTCTCGCTGCTCCTCTTGGCGATCAAGATCAATATCGAGGGGAAGGGGGAGGGGAGATAAGCGTAGGGGAGCGGGATAGAATGCAGCACTTCATTGTTGTGTTGTGTGTGCTGTGAACTGCACAAGTGCACATGACTCATTGAACGTGATATGATTTCTACGCGTCTGCCAGCCTGTTCGCATGCATGCATGCTCAAGGCGATGTGCGAGCCTGTGACCTAAGGTGCATGCACACACACACACACGCACACGCGCACACACACACACACACAAACGCGCATGCGCACGCAGACATGCACACATGGGCACACATATACACAAGTCGTATGTGACTTGTATACACATGCACACACACACACACACAGGCGCTGCTGCGTGATGAGAGCAAATGGGTGTCGCTGGCGCAGCGTACTGAGTTTGCGCTCACAACCTGCGGCGGCCTCATGGCCAACACGAGCCTAATGATGGAAATAAGGGATATGGGCTTTGACGCGATCATGGGAGATGTGAGTCAAGTCAGAGGGAACAGGAGGAAGGAGGAGGGAGAGAGAAGGGAAAGCGTGTGGGAAGACGGGCTGAACTAAGAAGGTTACAATTGTTGGTGAAGCCAATGGCCAGCCCCTGCTGCTTTGTGATCGTGTGTTTGTGTGCATCTATTGGTAGTTGCACATGCAGCTTTTGGCTACAGCTACTGCATGCAACCAACAACAGCTGCCTGTCCCTTACCACCATCTTCTGGAAAGGCTTCCCTGTCAACTACCTGACTGCTTTCTATGCCCCTCAGTGGCACTGAGTGCCTCAGCTGTTCAGGCCAGCCATGATCAGAAGGCCATCAATGAAGTGAACAATCATGGTGTGCAGCATGCGGCTCCATGCAGCTGCGAATGTACCCTCTGGGGAGTCAGGTTGCGCTTTGTGTGCAGCGCTCCGCACCTTCGTGTGCCTCCGTGGCCGTAAGCCATGCTCTGTTCTAGAGTTTGAAGGCTAAGGCGGCTCATGCATGGTGTGGGCCACCCTGTGGCTTTTTGCTCGCACACACCTGGAACACCCATCCTTACCTGTCTGCGCCGCACTGTGCGGCTGTGCTTCAGCTGTACTCAGAGCAGTCCTCAGTTGTGCGCAAGCATTCCTTAGATGCTGTTGCGATGCGTGTGTGCAACCCTTGCAGCTGTCGGATGCGTGCATGTGGCCACTGGCAGACGCGCTGGGCGTGGACGCGCGAATCGATGTCGATACGACAGGATCCACTGCCCCCCCTTACCTAGCATACAACATGAGGTGCGTGGTCTATTGGCACTTGCATGTGCTGCAACTATCATCTGGGTGGACCCCCCTACTCCCCCTTTGCTTTACACACAAGACGAAATGCACTACCTCAAGTGCTGCTGTGCAGCACTCCTGCTCAATTGCGGGTGTGAGGTTGCATATCTTGGCTCGCGCCCGCCTGCAGTGCGCGGTAGTGCATGGTAGTCCATGCAGTCAGCGCCAGGGCTGCCATCTTGCCCCCTATGAGCTTTGGAGCTTTGCTGTTGCTTGCCGTGATGTGCACATGGGGCGTGCTCCATGCCATGCGTGAATGCGTGAGGAAGTGCTAAAGAAGTTGAATGAACATTGGTCTCGGTGTGCCGAGTCACTGGTGTTGGCGATTGGAAACGTTGGATACCTGCTGGCTTAAGAGCGCCCTTGGCTTTGTCTCCCCTCAGCTGTCCCAGACGCCCTTGCAGGCCCCTTTAGCTGACCCCTTCGCTGACCTGCACCTCCACTGTGCCTGCTGCCTGCCCTAGAAGTGTCCACTCTGGCCACCCACACCCTCATCACTGTCCTGCTGGGCCGCTTCATGCCTCCTTGCTGTGCCACTAAGCTGCCACAATGTTGTGCTTAACTTGATAAGCGCGCTTGGCGTGCCTATATGAACATGCGCACTCGCAAGTGCAAGCCATGCCTGACTTGATGAGCGCGCTTGGTGTGCCGAGCGCAGGTACCCGCTTGCGTACGTGCCGGCAGAAGGCAGCGGCTTGGCAGGGGGCACGCTGACTATGAGGGAGAAGGTCAAGAACTTGTACTACCATGCCAAGGTGTGCACAGCAGTCCTGTGTGTATGTAAATTGAGTGTATGTGTCATGCGCTGGTGAATCCTTTGTCCAGGCACGCTCGTCTTGTGTTGGTGCCACTGTGCATGATTTGGGCTTGCACTCCTTCAAATGCCTGCATGTGTTTCTCAGATGCCTCACCATTGCTAACCCAGCGCTTGATTGCTGCCCCCGCTTTTAAGCCAGGCAGTTTTTTTGTGAATACCAGGTTCCTTCACTCACCAGAACAAAAGCATTGACACACACCCACAGGCAGGCACATACGTGCACACATACACCAACACATGTAAGCACATGTACACACACGCGTGCAGCTGTGGTGGGAGAAGCGGCGAGTGCTGGTTCCCAAGGTGGAGGCATTCCGCCGTCAGTATGCTGAGCTGCACCCAGGCCTTCTGCGCGCCCAGCACACGCAGCAGGCACAGCAGACGCAGCAGGTCCAGCAGGCGCAGCAGAAAGCGCAGCAGGCGCCTGGCGTGAATCCATCCTCCACAAGCATGAACCTGCCTCCCATGATGGGGCAGCAACGCCAGCAGCAGGTGTGTACGTGTACTTGTATGTTTGTATTTGCGTATGTGCGTGTCTATGTGTTGGTGTGTTTGCATGAGAATGTTTGAGTGTACACACGTGTGTGTGCATGTGGGAGGGGGAGGGGGAGGGGGAGCGATGTGTGTACGTGCGTGCATGTGTATGCGCGTTCGCGTGCATGCATTCTGGATTTGCTCGGTGTGAGGCTGGTGTCCATGTGCATGTCCACAAGCGTATTTCCCATGTGCCTCTGTGCGTTGCCGGTGTTGCCATTCATTGCCAGATCAAACCACTTTTTGGCATGTGCAATCAAGGTTTCAAGATTCCTTCATCAAGTGTAGGCTGTCTGTGCGGGGCCAAGAGTAAATGTCTCTTGCAGACGGTTGTGCTTGTTCAAGCACGGATGGGTCTCATAAGACTCCAGGAGTGCTTTATAAACTCTGACTTTCCACAGTGGAGGCGGCAGTCATGTGCTGTTGCTGGAGCATGCCCTTGGAATAAGCCAGGAGTTGGGTTTCAGGAGTTGGCTGCCTGTGCTGTGTTAAGCCGTCAGGCGCCTACCCTGGACGGCAGAGCGCCCAAATAGCAGATTGCTCTAAACAGGCGCATGCCCTGGAGTGCAGGCTTTTCAGCAGGCGCCTTGCTGCACCGACATTTCCTCATCCCCAGTGTAGCTCCGCTGCCCTGCCCAACACATGGCATGAGCAATTGGTCACCAAAAGTTGAGCTATGGGTGCTGCCCACCTGCACATACAAAGCACGCCCTCTTGTTGCTCGTCCCTGTCGTATGTGCGTGCAGCAACGAATGGCTTTGGAAAACGAGCTGAACGCCATCAGGGATGTGCGCTTGGGCACCCTGCTGTGCATCGTCACAGCGGACTGGGCCTTCCAGGTGCGGCTGCTGGAAGGGCGTGGGCTTGCTGTTGTTGAACAACCAGCTGGTCTGGGCGGTGCTCTGCTGTGCATGATCTGAACTTACTGGGCTTTTCAGGTGTGGCTACATAGGGGTTTACCTGTTTCGCATTCATTTGGGCATACTGCTGAAAATAAGGTGGCGTGAGCGCTTGTAAGCGCTGTTGTGTATCAGCTGTCATGGGCACTCCGGTTTGCTGCTGCATGTTACAGGGCGCGACTGACCCACACAGCAGCGCGCACTGCACCGCCCCCGCTGGTGAAACATGTGGGGCTTATGCTTGCTTCTCCCAACCCAAACAGCCTTTCCATTTGCGCCCCTGCATGCCGCGCTGCAGGAGCCGTATGCGCTGCCCCCGCTTGTGAAGCATGTGGGGCCTGTGTTGCCAGGCCCTGTGCAGCCCCTGCCTCCGGCGCTGAAGGCCTTTTTGGAGGCAAAGGGCAGGCGCAGCGTCACAAGTGGGTTGGGGTCAGTTTTTCTCTCAAGGGGAAGAAGGGGCAACAAGGGTTAAAGGGGGATGAAGATGCAGACTCACATGTGGGTCGGGGCCAATTAGCGCATTTAAAGGGGGGTTGAAGGGGCATTGGGGTGGCAAATGTCAGGAATCAGGTGCAGCATCGCCAGTGGTCCAGGGCTGACGGTTTCAGGGGTGAAGAATGAGTGGATGGATGGAAAGGGGTCAGGTGCAGCGTCACCAGAAGACTGCAGGGACCTTTGGACCTGTTGCATGGCTGCTTTTGGCAAGAGTGCTGGTTGGCAAGCACTACATGGATTCCATGTCATGTCGTGGAATCCGGTAAAGGACCTGGATTGCTCGGTCCGGTGGATGCTGTGCTTGGCGAATGCTTCTGGAAAACTTGACGTCTATGAATGATGCTCTCAGACAACTTACCGTGAGATCTACTTCCAGCAGGGCTTCAACATGCAAGCACTGCCGCATCCCCCTTGATCCTTGCCCGCATACAGGCTCTGTGCTGTGGCAAAAGCTGCTGCGGCTTGCTTAGACTGGCCGTTGAGGGTAGATCTGTAAAAGATGTGTGTCAAGCTTTTGTCTGGGGTACCTCTGGAGCTACCTCCACATTCACGTGACCTGGAATCTGCAGGGAGAGTCTGCCGGGTCAAGAGGCTGGTCGGTGTCAGACCAATTCAAGAGAAAGGATGCGTGTTGTATCACTGCGCACCCCTGTATGCACGTAAGGCCACCGCACGCCCAATCCTGCATCCACCTTTGATCCGAAACCCGCAAGATCCCGTGTGAGAGACTGCATCTATCCGTTTGCATGTAGCTTTGTGCATTCGTTATTTGCCCTTGCTGATGCATGGTAATGCATGTGCATGGATTGCTTTGGTGCACACTTGCTAACCTGACTGCAGGCAGAGCATACGCAGACCAGAGCAACCCGCCGCCCCCGCCCGTTGTCGTGGTGGGCAGCTTTAAGAACGGCCACTACAAGCTGCCCCGGCTGGCAGTGGTAGGCCTGGCAGAGGTGCGTGCGTGCGTGCGTGTGTTTGTGCGTATTTGTGTGTGTGCTTTTACGTGTGCGTGTGTGTGTGCATGTGTGTGCATGTAAATTTGATATGGTAGGCTTGGTAGACGTATGTGTGTGTGCATCATGTGTGTGGTGGCCTCCGTCATAACAACAGCATGTACCTTTCGTGCTTATCCTCGATGCGCTCATGGCACCATGCACAATTCTATGGGCAGGCACTCACCCAGCCCATCATGCCATGCGTCCTGGTGCACCCCATGTCCTTTTTGCACAATAACACGCCTCCGCACAGGCGTTCACCGAGCTCACGCAGCTGCGCATTGTCTGGTACCTGACTGAGGCCGAGCAGGAGAAGCTGGTCAGCTGGTACAGGCAAGTGCAGGGTGCTGGTCTGCCCACTCTGAGGCGTGACCTGTATGGAACATGTCCAGGTGCTCAAAGGCCAAGGCTATTGCTGCTGCTGCTGGTGACGATGATGATATTGATGATGGTGATGATGACCAAGGTGGTAGTGGTGGTGATCATGATGATGACGGTGGTGGTAGTGGTGGTGATCATGATGATGACGAGGTGGTAGTGGTGGTGATCATGATGATGACGGTGTTGATGCTGGTGTTCATGCAGCTGCTCATTTGGCACTGCTAGCTGGTGCATCACTCATGGATCTGGGGGCCTACGCAGCAGACTTTGGCCAGACATGTGTGCAAGTCTGTGTGCGGGTTCGCTCCAGCTTCTGTGATTCGCCTACTGCCTGTTTGTGTATGTGCGCATGGACCTGCACACACAGCCCACACGTGCATGAGTCTGTCCTCCTGGATGGTCGAGTGAGTGGTCAATTGTTGGGTGTGCACTGCTCCCTTCCACGCATCCACGCAGGCCAGTCACCCTGGCTCGCCACGTGCACATCACGTCCCACCTCCCCTTGAACGACCTCCTTGGCCACCCTGGCGTGAGTGTATGTGTGTGTATGTTGGTGCATTCGTGTGTGCCGTGTAAAGAGTATAGAGCATGTATTTTGCACGTACATGTGTTTTTTGTGCGTATGTAACATGTCGGTAACGTGTATGCACCCCACCTCTGCTACGCGCCTCCAGCCACGCACACATGTGATTCTTGCCCAGCTCGCCTGTGTGCGCGGCACGGACATCGATCTGTGCGCGAGTGAGGCATCCTGTAGCCAGGCCTGGGAGAGGTACTGGCCACTGGGAAGGCACAGCAGCCTTGAAGTGCTAACAGACTCAGCACTCTCATCCTGCGGCTGATCCTCTGTTCCATGCTCTGGCACTGAAATGCAAAGGCTCTTCATTCCAAAGCCCCCAAAGAGGGGATGCACTACTTGGTAGGCCCTGAGTCTGTCTCGTGCGCCTTAGCCTGCACGCGCGCAGGTGCACGCCATGCCACCTCACATACGTGTGTATGCTCTGTGTGTGTTGGCCGCTTGCAGGTGCGCGCATACATGTGCGATGGCTCCCTGGCCTCCATGTACCATGCGCTGTGGCATGGGGTGCCCATGCTCACAGTGGCCATGACGCAGGAACAGGAGTCAAATGTCGCGCGCGCGCTGCGCCTGGGCGTGGGTGCGTGCGTGCGTGCGCGCTTGTGGATGTGTCAGCTTGTGTGTGTGTATGTGTGTGTGTGTGTGTGCGCGTGTAGAAGTGTGCGTGCGCATGTAGAAGTGCGTGCATTTGTGTATGTGCTTATGATGGCCATGATGCAAGAGCAGGCATCCAACATTGTGCATATGCACTTCGTCAGGGCGTGATCGTTTGCATCTGTTCATGAGCATTTTTGTATTCTGAGAGCCATGCCGGTGTGTATGTACGCATGGTACTGCATCAACGAGCCGCTATCGATCACATCACATGAACGCACATACATCTACACATGTGCATGGGCTTCGCACTTGCACATGCATACCCTGCCGCCTGCCGCCTAGAGCGCAGTCACAAAGAGCACGCGTTTCCACCCCCCGCCCCTCTGTACATAAAGCAAAACACGCACAACCTCACAGACACACATGCAAGCCCTGCAGCCCGCTGCTTGCAGCAAAGCTACATTGACTGCACGCATCCACGCTCCCTCCCCCTCATCAAATAATTACACATTAGTGCACACAGCTATGTACACACACGCGTCTGCCCTGCAGCCCGCCGCCTGCAGCGCAGCCACTTGGAGCAGGGCTTTGGCTTCATGGTGGAGCACGCACTGGGGCGGGTCAGCATGGGCGCCGCTTACCGCATCCGCGCGGCGGAGCTCTCTCGGCGCATGAGGGCTGCAAAGTGAGTGAGCGCGCGTGCATGCACGCACATATGTACACACAAACACACACGCATACATCCATGTGCACACAGACACAAAGGCGCACGCGTGTGCGCTTACGTGTGTGCCTGCCTGCTGCTGTGTGTGCTGAGTGGCTTGGCATGGCGTTCGCTCATGCGCACTTTGTGCTGTGCATGTGGACACAGAGGCGGCCTTCGCGGCCGCGCCGCTGCAAGGCTCCTGAGTTGCATGCCAGCCATAGCACTGATTGCCACAGGGTTATTTACTTGCATGCCAGCCAAAGCACTGATTGCCACGGGTTTCTTTAGTTTTGCATGCCAGCCATAGCACTGATTGTCACAGGGTTCTTTGATTGCATGCCAGCCAACACTGCTGCATGATGTGCCTGGCCCGGCATCAGCGCACCAATGTGCAAAAGCTCACCTGGGGGTCGGATGCATGCGCAGCAGCTACTGTTTGTGTGGGACCTGCCCCCTGCTCACTGTGGGTGAGAGACCCTCCCTCTGCCCACTCCATGAGGCAGGCGCCCTTAGGGTAAGAGGAGGTAGAAGGGTATTGCATGCATCCCTGCTATGCACCTGCTGCACCGTGCCTACAGCCCCTTCCCCGCTCAGGCGGCCGCCGAGGCTGTGGAGTCGGCGCTGCTGGCCGGCACCTCCACCTTCCTGCACTCCATGGAGGTGTTCCTGCCGTGGTGGAAGGTGGGCGCTGCACTGTCAGGTCATGGGTCTGGCACGGCAAAGGTTCCATTGACTTAGAAGAGAGGCCCGCGGCCTGCCTACTGTTGGGCGCGTGGTGACCCTACCTACCGTGGTGGAAGCAGGGCGATCTGTGATGTGCTGCCTGCTTGTGTGTTTTGATGCACACGCTGCGTCCCGCGGGAAATGGCCACACACTGCGGGAGGCCCTGCCGGGAATGGCCGCTCCCCTCTGCACCTGGTGAATGAGGTTGTCCTGCCGATGCTGCAAGGGTGTGTGATGGCGCTTGTGCAATGTCTGTGAAGTTCTTATGCAGTACTTGAGCAGAGCAAGCGTTTGTGTGCTTCTTGTGAATTTCTGTGCAGTGCTTCAGCGGACCTGTGCAGTTCTTGTGTAGTCCTTGTGCAGTACATGAGCGGAGAAAGCATTTGTGTCGGCTGGTCCTGTTGCATGCAATATGTATTGAATTGCAGCAATCTCAAGCATTCTTGTCCAAAAGTTTTGATGGTTGTCCATACCTAGAAGCCTCAGCCGCTTACCCAAGCTTGTTGGTTGAACACGTTTGCACGTCCACCCTCACTACCTGCAAGGCCTTCAACAAGGCTGTGCGCAGCCTCTGTAAGGTCTGGCAACCCCTTAAATCAGACCCAGGCTACCTACCCACACGCCTGCTGCTGCCTTCCTGTGCAAGCGCCTTGGGGCGATGCTGAAGGGCTGTGCAGTAAGTGCTCCGCTCAGCAGTGTAGCAGCTTTGCTCCGCCAGTGATGAGGTCTCACTGGAGGGCTTCGCGCAAAGTGCCCAGTTATGAGGCACGCCCTGCGCAGGTGATGATGCTGGACGTGGCAGCCGTGTTCCTGGCGCTGCTGGCTGGCTTGGCGCTTGCCATCTGGGCCGCAATGATGCTTGTGTCCAAGGTGGGGTGTGCGTATGACCAATTTCTGGGGGAAGGGAGGAAGGTTCACAATGTGCGCCACAGCTCAAGTGCACCTGTTCCAGGAGCATTCGAGTTGGCACTAAGTGAGGAGGCCCACACTGGAGTATCTCACCTACTGCAAATTCCAATGCATCTGGCGAGGGCATGCGTCACATCAGCCCAGCCGGTTGCTGCACTTCGGTCCGTGTTTGAATGTGCCAGGCAGGCCCCTCAGGGTGAAAGGCAAGGAGTGAGGTTCTGCTATGTCACTTTGCTGCGGAGCGGCTTCTGTCTACGTAGAAGCGTCAACCCTTGTGAGGGCTCCATTGACGCAGGTTGTGCGCATGCACACATACACTTCATCATCATCATCATCATCATCATCATCATCATCATCATC
>LKMJ01004615.1_pt1 | contig 12988 bp, 12 predicted proteins | sample 643391 | NCBI WGS metagenome assembly LKMJ01 (sample SAMN04112250, study PRJNA286221) | soda lake metagenome | biome: soda lake; feature: Kulunda Steppe; material: water; isolation source: sample PL-Br10 brine of Picturesque Lake | place: Russia: Kulunda steppe | collected 2010-07
CGTATCCGTTTATTTTGGATAGGTTTGATATTCGACACACCGATGGATTTTTATCCCTTCTCCTAGTATTGTAAACATATCCCAATAATGCGGGCGACAATCAACTATGACAACTGAACTCGACATTACAGAGACGCTGGATGTGAAAGGTGTATCGTGTCCAATGCCTGTCGTCAAGACGAAACAGGCAATTGATGAGCTTGGGGAAGGTGACATTCTGGAAGTTCTTGCCACAGATTCCGGAAGCATGAGCGATATTCGTGGCTGGGCAGAGGGGACGGCTGGCGTCGAACTGCGTGAACAAATCGAAGACGGAGACGTCTACAAACATTACGTCGAAAAAACTGGATAGCATGAGTACAGACTCACAGCAGTCGGTTGATGATGATGGAGACACGACTGGTGACGCCACGATGACGGAAACTGAGGCGCTTCGCGAACGCATTGACGAACTGGAATCGACCGTTGCTGAGCTAGCAGAGTTCGCCGACACCGCCACAGCCGACGACGATGGGCAGAAGAAAATGACGCTCATCGCAACCAAAGGGACACTCGATATGGCCTACCCGCCGCTTATTCTTGCTAGCACGGCCGCTGCGTTCGACTGGGAAGTTGTGGTCTTTCATACGTTCTGGGGGCTCGATATTCTCCACGAGAAAAAATCCCGAAACCTTCAGCTCAGTTCTGTCGGCAACCCAAACATGCCGGTTCCGAATATCATCGGCGCAATCCCGGGCATGGACCGGATGACAACCAGAATGATGAACAAACGTATCGCTGACAACGATACAGCAACTATCGAGGAGTTAGTGGAACTGTCGCTCGATATGGGAGTTGAGTTACAAGCCTGTCAGATGACGATTGACCTGATGGAGTACGACGATGATGACTTCTACGAAGGTGTCACAACTGGCGTTGGGGCGGCGACTGCGCTGCGGCATCTTGGAGAATCTGACGTCCAGCTGATGATTTGAGCGGTCGTTCTCGCAGGCTGTTTCTGACCACGCTTTCGAAAAACGAAAATTTATACGAGTCACCGTCTACGCCACAGATATGGTACGTTCGTCGGTAGTACGTCGGTCGTCCTGACCGACCAACACATGTCTTTTCGAACGAGAATGGCCTGACCGACAACGCTGTGCTCCCCGTGGAGCCGTTTTCGAACCGTATGACGACCGGCGCACCTGACGAACCAAACTCATAGCTATGTCCGACATACCTGACAACTACGACCCCGATGCCGTGGAACCGCAGTGGCGAGAACAGTGGCAAGACCAGGATATCTACCAGTACGACGGCAACTCCGAGACGGAGTACGTCATCGACACGCCCCCACCGTATCCAACTGGAAACCTCCACATCGGCAACGCCCTTGGCTGGTGTTATATGGACTTTGCCGCCCGGTACCATCGACTCGCTGGCGATGATGTCTTATTCCCGCAGGGCTGGGACTGCCATGGACTCCCGACGGAAGTGAAAGTCGAAGAGAACGAAGGCATTCACCGAACTGATGTGCCTCGTAGCGAATTCCGTGACCTCTGTATCGAGCACACGGAATCCCAGATTGGGGCAATGAAAGATACGATGAACACGCTCGGTTTTTCCATCGACTGGAATCACGAGTATCAGACGATGGACCCGGAATACTGGGGTGAAACGCAGCGGTCGTTCGTCCGGATGGTCGACGACGACTACGTCTACCGCGACGAACACCCCGTCAACTGGTGTCCACGCTGTGAAACCGCAATTGCGGACGCGGAAGTCGAAACCGAGGAAGGAATCGAGGGAACGCTCTATTACGTCACCTTCCCCGGTGTCGGCAACGATGCTATCGAGATTGCAACCACCCGTCCCGAACTGCTTGCGGCGTGTGTGTCGATGGCTGTGGACCCTGACGATGAGCGGTATGCTGACCGTGTGGGTGAGACATTTGAGGTTCCACTCTTTGGTCACGAAATCGAACTCATCAGTGATGAAGAAGTTGATGGCGATTTCGGTACCGGTGCGGTGATGATCTGTACGTTCGGGGACAAACAGGACGTTGACTGGTGGGCCGAGTACGACCTCGACCTCCGCATGGTCTTTTCGGAGGATGGTCGGCTCACTGGCGACGTGGGCGAGTACGATGGGCTCGATATCGACAAAGCAAAAGAGGTCATCGTCGAGGACCTCGACGAAGCGGGCTATCTCAACGACAGCGAACCGACTGAACAGAACGTCGGCCAATGTTGGCGATGCGATACCCCAATCGAGATTCTCTCCAAAGAGCAGTGGTTCGTCACCGTCGACCAGGAGGAAATCCTCGACACTGCACAGGATGTCGAATGGGTTCCCGAGCACATGTACAACCGCCTCGAAGACTGGACAGAAGGGATGGAGTGGGATTGGGTTATCTCCCGTCAGCGGGTTTTTGCAACCCCGATTCCCGCGTGGTTCTGTGAAGACTGCGGACACGTTCATATCGCCGAGGAAGACGAACTCCCCGTCGAACCGACCGGTGTTGACCCAGCAATTGGCTCCTGTCCGGAATGTGGCGGCGACAACTGGCGGGGTGAATCAGACGTCATGGATACGTGGATGGATTCCTCTATCTCTCCGCTGATGGTCCGAAATTGGCCCGAGGAATCCTTCACGCCAACGTCACTCCGTCCACAGGGCCACGATATCATCCGAACCTGGGCGTTTTACACCCTGCTTCGGACGGCCGCCCTCGAAAACCAGATTCCGTGGGAGGATATCCTCGTTAATGGGATGGTCTTCGGTGACGACGGCAACAAGATGTCGAAATCGCGGGACAACTTCGTCCAGCCGGAGGAAGTCGTCGAGGAGTATTCCGCGGATGCATTCCGCCAGGCGATGGCACTCGGTGGACAGCCCGGCAGCGATATTCAGTTCCAGTGGAAGGAGGTCAAATCAGCCTCGCGGTTCCAGACCAAGGTGTGGAATATTGTGCGATTTGCCTCTCAACACCTCGCCGACGACCGCGAACCGATTTCCGACCCAGCATACCGCGATGTCGACCGCTGGATACTCTCGAAATGCACGCGGGTTGCTGCCGAAGTCGACGAGGATATGGCAAACTATCGGTTTGACGCCGCACTCCGGAAAATCCGAACGTTCGTCTGGCATGACCTTGCTGACGATTATCTTGAACTCATCAAGGGTCGTCTCTACGAGGGTCGTCCTGGGGAGCGCGATGCAGCAAAACAGGCACTGTTCGAGAGCCTTTCAGCGTCGCTGCGGATGGTTTCGCCGTTCGCCCCATTCCTCACTGAGGAGGCGTGGGAGGCCATTCCCGGTACTGAAGGAAGCGTCCACGAAAGCGAGTGGCCGGACCCTGCAGTGGAAGATGAAGAAACCGAACTGGCTGGCGACCTGATTACCGACGTTGCCTCAACCATTCGCGGCTGGAAATCCGACGAAGGGATGGCACTCAACACCGAACTTGGGCGCGTTGAAGTCTATCCAGACTCGGCCCCGGAGACGGCAATCGATACCTACGATGTTAGCGAGGCGACAAATGCACCGGTCCAGTTCAAAGAAGGTGAGCCGAACGTCGAACTCGTTCCGGTCGATGTTGACCCGGACCACTCGGTTATCGGCCCCGAGTTTCGGGACCAAGCAGGTGCAGTTATCGGTGCGCTCTCACAGATGGACCCTGAAACGGTCAAGCAACAGCAGGCTACGGGGGAGATATCGGTCGAACTGGAGAGTGAGACTGTCACAATTCCCGGCGATGCCGTCGATATCGTCGAAGAACATCAGGCCGAATCCGGCGAGGAGGTTACCGTCATCGAAAGCGACCACTCGACGATTCTGATTTACGAATAAGACGTCGCTGATTCGTTCTTGCGTTTCCTGCCCATCGTTGTCGGTCGAAGCCTTATTCTTCCGACGGTGTTAGTAGCTAAATATGAACAGTGATTTCGTCGCCAGTGCGGATGTGGTCAATTAATGGCTGGGAAGATTGCGAGCAAATACGCGAATTTTGTCGCTTCTCGAAGCAAACTAGTCATTTTGGTCATTCTCCTTTTGACCGTGCTGGTGGGTGCTGGCGTGGCGATGGGGGAGATGGACGACGCAGGTCTCGGGGAGTTCGAGATAGATTCTCCTGAAACTGAAGCCAGCGATTTCATTGCCGACAATTACGGGACACAGGATGGTGTCGTCTCGCAGATTGTCGTTCGCGATGAGGGCGGAAACGTTCTCACACAGGAGTCGCTTGTTGCTGGCCTCGAGTTCCAACAGGAAGTCAGGGAAGACGATGACCTCGCTGCAACGCTCGATGGAGATGGGTTCATCGGTCTTGAAAACGTCGTGGGAACGGCCGCGTACTTTCAGGCCGCAGGTGACGGACCACCTCCCGAAGATGAACCGACCCTTGAAGAGCAAATAGATGCCCTCTCAGGACTCTCTGAGGAGGAGTTCGACCAACTGCTCGAATCGGTGCTCGACCCTGATGCAGAACTCCCGGGTGGTGAGGGCCCGTATCAGTTCCTCCCGACAGATTACGAACCGGGTGAGACGACTTCCGATGCCCGCTTGACTCTGCTGTTACAGGTTGACGAAACAGGCGAGGATGAAGAGCCAGAGGCAGCATACGACGCGCAGGTCACAATCAACCAGATACTCGACACCTACTTTGACGATGCCTTCATGTTCGGGCAGGGAATCAGCAACGAGGCATCCAGCCAGGCAACTGGCGATAGTTTCGCCATTATCACGCCGTTTGCCTTCGTGATGATTTTGCTCGTGCTCGGGATTGCCTACCGTGATATCATCGATATTCTGCTTGCGTTTGTGGGCATCGTAGCTGTATTGGTCTGGATGGCCGGAATTATGGGCTGGCTCGCCATTCCGATGAACGTCATCCTCATCGCGGTTCCATTCCTGCTCATCGGGCTGAGTATCGACTACGCGTTACACGTCGTGATGCGGTATCGCGAAGCAGGCTATGGTCGACTGGATACACAACAAAAAGAATCCGATGCCATCGACTCGGAGATGAAAGAGGCAGCGACGGGTGGCGATTCAACGACCGATATCTCCCCCGAGTTCCGGATTCGAGCGGCGATGACCGTGGGGTTGGCAAGCGTCATTCTGGCAATCGCTGCAGCGACCTTTTCGACCGGTGTCGGCTTCCTCTCGAACATTGTCAGCCCGCTCCCGGCGATTCAGGATTTCGCTGTCCTCAGTGCCGGTGGCATTCTGGCGACGTTCGTTATCTTTGGCGCGCTCATTCCGGCGCTCAAAGTCGAAATAGATAGTTTCATCGAGGGTCGCCTCGGCCGGAGTCGACAGAAACCGGCCTTCGGTGTTGGCGAAGGAGTTGCGAACCGACTGCTTTCCGGGGTTGCTGCCTTTGCCTCTCGAGCACCACTGGCGGTCATTATCGTTGCATTCCTCCTTGCAACTGGCGGTGCATATGGTGCAACAACCATCGATACGGAGTTCAACGAGGCTGATTTCCTTCCACAGGACCCGCCGGAATGGACCAGCAACCTTCCCGGGCCATTGCAACCGGGTTCGTATACGATTAGCGATGATTTCGCCTATTTGAGCAATAACTTCCAGCTACAGGGTGGTGATTCCCAATCACAGATACTGATACGGGGTGACGTTACCGACGGTGACGTCCTCCCTGCTATCGACGATGCGACTGCGGATATCGAGGAAGGCAGCTCGATAGCTATCCGAGCCGACGGGACTGCAGCCATTGACGGACCACACACCGTGTTGCGTCAGGTTGCAGCCGAGAACGACGAACTCGCTGAGGCCATCGAAGAGCGCGACACGACAGGAAATAATTTGCCGGACGAAGATGTCGGAGCGGTCTATGCTTTGCTATTTGAACTCGATGAAGAGGCAGCGTCGGAGGTTCTCAGTCGAAATGACGAGGGTGAAATCACCTCTGCACGGCTGCTCGTGAGCGTTCGAAGTGCGGAATCGTCACAGACAATTGCCGACGATACTGCGGTCCTCGCCGAGCGAATCCAGAGTACCGCACCGGCCATCACCGCAATTGCGACAGGCACCCCAGTCACAGAGGCCGTCTTGCAGGATGCACTCCTTGACAACCTCGTCGAGGCGTTCAGCATCACCCTAGTTGTCATTCTGGTGTTCCTGACGCTCCTGTTTTGGTCGAAATACCGTTCTCCGGAACTGGGAACTATCGTTCTCGCACCGGTTGTGGCTGCGCTTGCCTGGCTCATTGGTGCGATGGCGATACTCGATATCCCATTTAACAGCGAGACAGCGGTTATCACGAGTCTTGCAATCGGGCTGGGAGTTGATTACAGCATTCACGCTGGTGAGCGATTTATCGATGAGCGCGAGCGCCACGAGAACCTCGATGACGCACTGGAAGCCTCAATCACGGGTACCGGTGGTGCGCTGCTCGCAAGCGCTGGAACCACGGCAGCAGCCTTTGGCGTCCTAGCGCTCTCGCTTGCACCGCCGCTCCAGCGGTTCGGAATCGTGACAGGGACGGCGATTGTGTTCGCTTTCTTTGCGTGCGTAACAGTCTTGCCGTGTCTACTTGTGGTGAGAGAACGGATAAGACAGCGGTTTTGAGAGGGCTTTCTGCTAACTTTCTTCGACGATAATTGCGCCAATCATATCCGCTTCGATGTGTGGGACACAGTAATAATCGTATCTCCCCTCGTGCTCGAACGTGTATTCGAAGGATTCACGTGTTGATAGCTTCGTATACTGGTCGGTCGAGTACCAGTCATCGATGGCTTCCTGCTCTGACTCGATTCTTCCCTCTGGGTCCGAGGACCAGTATTCCGCCTCGTCGGGATAGGCATCCTGAAATGCGGCCACGTTATGCGCGTGCGAACTTGTATTACCGAACTCGACAGTGGTACCGGGTTCGACCGTCAACTCTTCTGGCCGGTAGCTATCAATGGTCATTTCGACATCGAACGCGCCCGTTGATTCATCCCCGGCGCCGAGACAACCGGCAACTGCGAGACTCGCGCTCGCACCAGTCACTGCAAGAAACCTCCGACGATTCATGGCCGATTGTTAGGCGTGTACTAATATAGGGGACACGATTGTTCCCTCCTGATGGGAAGGGAAACGCCTTTGGCCTGATGCGCCGCAGTGTGAACTATGACCACTGGGCCGGATTCATTCCACGAACGGCTTGACGAGGTAGCCGATACCGTCGAGGCAGCCGAGACTGAGGCTGACCTCGACGAAATCGACGAAACGCTGGCTGGTATTAGCGATGACCTCGAGGCAGCGAGCTTCGAGGGTGAGGCGGAGGCTGAAGACGAAGAAGAAGACGATGAAGAGACGCCGCGTGAGGAGCTCGAAGACCGCATCTCCGACCTGCAAGATGACGCAGATGACAAGCGCGGTCCATACGCAGCGGATGTCGCAGACGAACTCTCCAGTGCAAGCACCACCGTTGAATCCAGCGAGTGGACAGAAACCGGACTCGTCTCTGTGATCGAGGCTGTTGATGCGGTGTTTGAAACACTGATTGAGGAGATTGCCGAAGATGCTCTGTCTGCCGACGCTGGGGACGACGTATTTATGCTCGGTGTTGGGACGGCGGATGCTGGCGAGGATGGGGAGGCTAATGACGAAACCATCAACGCCGTTGGGGCTTCCCTTTCTGCCGCCGCCGAGGCTGTCGAAGGTTCCTCGCTCGACCCCGATGATGATGCGGAGACGATTGCAACGTTGCTGGATGCCACCGATACGCTTTCGAGCGAACTTGACGACGCACAGGTGTTCGATGACCTCGAAGTGAGAGAACAGCTTCGCCGACTCGGCTTCTATGACGTGCTTACCGCCGAAAACCGACGGGATTTCCCGCCGGAGTGGAGCGCAATCAAGCAATACGAACTCCGTGGCGAGGTCGAGCCGATGTTGCTCGCGATGGAGATGCTCGACTCGGATTTCATGGAGGAGAACATTCTCGACGCGCTTGAGCATATTGCACCAGAGGAGGCGTTTGATGAGGTACACGGCCTCGCCCAGCGGCGAAACCTCCAGCCTGTCCGTATCCTCGGGCGCATCGGTGATGACCGTGCCTGTGACACTCTCCATAATTTCCTTGGCGGAGGTGACGTGGAACTTGAACAAACGTCGCTACAGGCGCTTGGCACAATCGGGAGCGACGAGTCGACAGAACCGGTTGCCGAGCGACTCGTTGCCGATAACGCTGAAGTCCGCTCCGGTGCCGCCCGAGCGCTTGGCCGTATCGGCGATACGCGAGCGATTGCACCACTCGCAGATATCCTCGATGAAGACGATGCGGAAACCGTTCGCGCCAGCGCGGCGTGGGCACTCCGCCAGATTGGGACGAAAGAGGCACTCGAAACCGCTGCGTCGTATACTGGTGACCGGTCGTATCTCGTACAGGCCGAAGCCCAGCAGGCCGCTGACGCACTCGGCGAACAGACCGGCCCGGCAGTGACCGCCTGAGACCCAAACGTTTCTATCCTCGCACGGACTACGCCACGCTAATGAACGCTCCGCTGTGGACTGAGACGCACGCACCGTCGCTCGATGAACTTCCACAGCCAGCGGTGCGTGATGCACTCGACCGTGCGCTTTCCGAACCGATGAACCTCGTCGTCCACGGCCCAAAAGGCAGTGGAAAGACCGCCGCAGTTCGAGCACTCACCGCCGAGGCCCACGAAAATCCGGATGCCGATAGAATCGAAATTAACGTCGCCGACTTTTTTGATAACACGAAAAAAGAAATCGCAAACGACCCCCGGTTTTCGTCGTTTATTGACTCGAAACGACGCCGTGAGTCCTCCAAAGCCGACCTCATCAACCACGTTCTCAAGGAATCAGCGAGTTACGCCCCTGTCTCGGGGTCGTACAAAACGGTCGTGCTCGACAACGCAGAAGGGATGCGGGAGGACTTTCAGCAAGCACTCCGCCGGGTGATGGAGCAGTATTACGAGACGACGCAGTTTGTCATCGTCACGCGGCAGCCCTCTGCACTCATTTCCCCGATTCGGTCCCGGTGTTTCCCGGTCCCTGTTCGCGCGCCGACACAGGACGAACTTGTCTCAGTTCTCGAAACGATTGCCACCCGTGAGGGGGTTGACTACGAGGCCGATGGACTCGAATATATCGCCGGCGCTGCCGGCGGCGACTTGCGTGAGGCAATTCTGGGCGCACAGACCACCGCAGAACAGGAGGGCGAAATCACGATGAACACGGCCTACGAGACGCTCTCCAGTGTCGGGACTGAGGAACGGATTCAGGAGCTCATCACGGACGCCGAAGCAGGCAACTTCACTGATGCCCGCTCGACGCTGGATGAACTACTTGTCGACGAGGGCTACAGCGGCGACGAAATCCTCGAATCGATTCTGGATGTCGCTCGCTCCCGATATAGCGGACAGGAACTTGCCACGGTCCATCGGCTCGCGGGAGACGTTGATATGAACTTACACGAGGGAACGAACGACCGGATTCACCTCTCGTCGCTACTGGCACAGCTCGGTGACGGTGTCACGCAGCACTCTCCCCGATGATTTCAGTCCGAATCACGACGCTCTTTCAGCTCGACCTGCAGTATGAACTATTTATTAGCTCGGTATCGTAGGCACTCCCATGACTGATACAGAACAGAGCATGGTCGAGCAACTCAAGACCGTCTACACCGACCCGATTTTACTCATGACGATGTTATTCGGGTTGATTCTCATGGTCGTTGCCGAAACCTGGCTAGGCCTCCTCTTTATTCTCGTTTTCAGCACGTTCTATATCGTCTGGCACGACAAATTCTGAACCATCCTTTCACTCCGCAGACTGTTCTGCAAGCGTGGCCACGGCTGCCTCCTTGAGTTCTTCAATTCGTGGCACTGTTGTTACGTTCGAAAAAAGGACTGCAACCCGCAGGTCATCTGCAGATGGTCGGGGCTCGTCGCCAGCAAGTACGACGACGGTGTCAGTTTCCGCTTCGAGCCACTGTCGGGCCTTTTCGAAACCTTTCCGTGAGCAGAGATGGGGCGGTCCCGAGAGGACAACGAGGGCCCGTTCGGTGCTGGAACGGTCACAGGGAAGTGTCAACTCGGATTCTGCGGCTGCGTGGACGAGGTCCTTGATGCGTATTGCGTCGGTCGTTGATTCATCTTCGCCGTTACGAAAGAGTGCTCGCAGCCGTTGTAAAAGCGTGGTCGGGTTGTGCACTGCTGTCTCAGCATAGCCGAGCGTTGAGACGCCGCCAGTTTCCATTACGCGCATCACATCGCTCGTATCCAGCCTGTTTTCTGCAATATCAGCGGACTGGCGCTCGCCGGCAGCGAAGACTGCAAGGAGTCGGTGTGCCAATGTTTCGTTGAGTTCGGTATACTGCTCTGTAAGCTCTGTCTCCGCATCGTACCAGCTTTCGTTGTCGAAGAGTATCGTGTTATCAGCGTGTGTCACAAACGACTGGAGAGAGCGGGCGGCGTTGACCGTTGTTGTCGCGTTCTCTGAATCCGTCGGTAGCATTCCAAGCACGTAGACGGGGAGTTCGGAAACTGCCGTCAGCGCTTCGACGATAACCGGGCCGACGCCGCCACCGGTTCCGCCGCCGAAACCGGCGACGACGAAGATGGCGTCCATCTCGTGGAGGTCGAGTTTGTCGAACTCCCGGTGGAGTTCGTCGCGGTCTTCCTGTGCTACTGCTGCCGCTTGGTCGATATCGTTGTCTGAGCCTGTCCCCCCAAGGGCTTCGTGTGTATCCCCGACGAGGACGTGTCTATCGAGGGGGACCGCTTCGAGCGTCTCGAAAATCGATTTATCGGTATCGTAGGCAAGCACGTTGCCGCCGGAAAACGACCGGTCCGAGCCCTGCTCAATTTGCAGAATCTGGTCGACCACGCGACAGCCCGCTCCCCCGACCCCCAGAAGTGCGAATTTCATAACCTAGATGACTGGGTCGAGTTCGTTGTCGTCGTCGGTGATGAGCTCTTCAATCTCCTGTTCACGGACGGCATCCTGTGCTTTGATTTTCTCCTGTGCGTCGACAGCCTGACTCTGCAGCTCCTTGATTCGTGGCGTTTCCGTGACGTTCGATAGGAGCACGACCGCGGACAGTTCCGACGCATTATCTCGTGGGTCGTCCCCGGCGAGCACCTCGACGGTGTCGGCTTCCTGTTCAAGCCACTGTCGTGCGCTTTCGAGCCCTTTGCGCGCGAATGTCTCAGGTGGCCCGGAGAGGACGATAAGAGCCCGGTCGGCACTGGAGACCTCACAGGGAATCGTCAGTCGTGAGTTGACTGCCCGTCGGACCAGTCCCTTGATTTTCGCGGCATCGGTAGCTCCATCATCAAACTCCTGTACGTCACCGCGGAACTTACCGATAAGACCGGCTTCTTCGTCGATTTTGCTTGACGCATAGCCGATGGAGGAAACACCGCCCGTATCGAGCGTGCGCATGATATCACTCGAATCCATTGCGTTTTCTGCGACTTCCGTGTTATCCTGCTCTCCGGCAGCGAGTAAGGTGACGATACGCGTCGCCAGCTCGCGGTTCATATCCTCGTATCCTTCCTCGATAGTCTGGTCGCGCATCCGCCAGGCGTCGTTGTCGAACGCGATGAAGTTGTCCACGTTCGTCACGAACGACTGCAGCGAGCGGGCTGCATTCAGTGCTGGTCTGCCACCTTCGTACTTTCCGGGAAGAACTCCCAATCCATACACGGGCTCGTCGTACATCTTCTGGAGTTCGTCGATGACGACGGGGCCAGCACCGCTTCCTGTCCCACCACCGAGTCCCGCGGAGACCAGAATCGCATCGACGTCGTGAATTTCCACATCGTCGAACGCGCGGCGAATCTCTTCAATATCCGTTTTGGCCACATCGGCACCGATGTCAACATCGCCGCCGACGCCGTGCCCCTTGGCTTTCTGGTGGGTATCACCGATTAGCACGCGCCGGTCTTCGGGTATAAAATCCGGCTTTGCAAGGTCAGTTCGTGCCGTGTTGATTGCGAGCGCGTGGCGACAGAGATTGCGTTCTGTTTCGTATTCGAACTCGAGCATCCGGTCGAGAATTTTGGTACCGGCGTTACCGATACCGATGGTCGCGAGTTTCATGGCTGGTAATTGGTCCTGCTACCCCCTGTTCGCGGACCAGCAGTGTGTGTGTTTCGACTTCCGGTCCGATACTGAGGAATCACGTTGTCGGAGGCTTGCGTCCTATCTATAAGAATGTGTGGCTGACAACCATAGAGAAATTGATAATTATCTCCTTTTGCGGATGTTATCCATTAGACGCACAGGTTCGTCGAGAGACGCTCCCTGAGATTTATCACTGTCGCCATCGCCACTGGTAGGTATGCGACGCGTACTTCATACCGACGATGCACCGGAGGCGGTCGGAGCCTATAGCCAGGGTATCGAAACCGACGGACTCATTTTTACTGCTGGACAGATTCCCCTTACGCCTGAGGGCGACTTGCTGGCGGATGCTGGTATCGATGTCCAGACACAGCAAGCGCTCGAAAATCTGTCTGCGGTCCTCGAATCCGCGGGTGCGAGTCTGAATGATGTCGTCAAGGTCACGGTTTTCCTGACCGATATTGACGATTTCGAGAAAATGAACAACGTGTACGAGACGTTTTTTGATGATGAGCCGCCAGCCCGGAGTGCTGTTGAGGTGGCTGCCCTTCCAAAAGGAGCGGGAGTCGAAATCGAGGCAATCGCCACGACGGAATGAAACGCGAGCACAAATCAAGCCTGCTCTGGGGGGTGATTGGCGGCCTGTCGTTTCTCGTCCTGATTCAGGCCTATCACATTCTCACTGGTGAGTTTGTCGGGAGTGCCGTGATGGCTGGGGTTGCACTCGTCGTCACTGTTATCAGTGCACTCTCGGCACACCTGCTTCGTCCCGGCATCAGACGACGGGCGAACGAAAGGACTTAATTGACCCCTCCCGCTACCTCAAAACGAGCCAGGATGGCCGAACGGTAAGGCGCACGCCTGGAAAGCGTGTTCCCTTCCGGGATTCTGGGTTCAAATC
>LKMJ01004616.1_pt1 | contig 12988 bp, 17 predicted proteins | sample 643391 | NCBI WGS metagenome assembly LKMJ01 (sample SAMN04112250, study PRJNA286221) | soda lake metagenome | biome: soda lake; feature: Kulunda Steppe; material: water; isolation source: sample PL-Br10 brine of Picturesque Lake | place: Russia: Kulunda steppe | collected 2010-07
GAGGAGGCGTAGGACGATGCTGCAGGGGGCAGTCGGGGCGGGTGGGCGGTGGAGGGGGTGTTTGCGAAGGACACGGGCGGGAAGTGCTGTATGCTGTCCAGCTGTGGCTGCGTTTGCTGCGGCGCCGCGCTGCCGTTGGCGTGCGGAGCGTGATGGGCCGGGGGCGGCGGATGAGAGGGCGGCGGGTGGTGGCCGTGCTGCGCAGCCGCTGCGGGCGGCTGCCGGGGCCGCCGCTTGTTTTCCGATTGTTGCATGAGCTGCTGCAGCAGTGGTAGCTGGCCGAGGGTTGGCAGCTCCGGGGGGGGACCCGGGATGTCAGGATTGTGTGAAGAGGCCGCTGATCCGCCTGACTTGCCCCATGCGCTCGCGGGCGCTAGGGTCTTGCTGCTGGCACGTGAAACGGTGGAGGAGGTGTCTCTGCTTGAGGAGGAATCCATGGTTGAGGGGTACTGCGCAGGCGTGAGGCCCATCTCCTTGCGCATGGCGGCCTTGGCCTGCGCGAGCAGCTCCTGTTGCGGCACCTGCTGCTGCTGCAGCTTGTCTTTGTGCGCTTTGCCAATGGGCTGCAGCACGGCACCTTTTCCAAGCTTGGCCAGCCTGCGAGAGATGGATGCGGGGTGGGCATATGGCACACACGGCATGCATGGGCACCCCTTCACAGCCAGCCCAGGCAATGGCGTTCTGGCACCAGCTTGCTGCAGCACCTGTCATGCGCTCAGCCATGATGGCCCCACCGACACGTCCTTGCTGTCAGGATGCTGATGCGAGGACCTCGCTCAACTCATGAGCCATGGGATGCTGCATCACAGCTTTGACCACAGAGCGCGGACTGATTTCATTGTGCGATGGTCCGCATGCATGCAGCACCTGCACTCCCCCTCATATCTGCGGGGCCTTTGCAGACAGCACACAGTACGGGTGCAGAGGGGTGCGGGCTCTAGCTCACTTGTAAGCCCTGAGGGTGGAATGCAAGCGCGTACAACATCTGCGCGCTCATCTTAACTCGGGAACGTACTCCATGCTCATGGGGAAACAGGGCTTCCAGTCCTGTTACGCGAACAAGTGAATTATAAATGAACCATACAAATGACACACTGTGGCAACCCATACTTCATGTGGGAAGTAACAGGAGACCTACCCTGCATCCCCATTGGCTGCCTCCTGTTCAGCTTTAGCTTTGGCACTCTCCGCTTTAGCCTTAGCTGCAGCTGCTGCCTTGGCTTTCTCGGCAGCTTTATCCTTGGGCTTGATGAGGGGTTGCTCCACCACCGCTTGCTGCGTGCGTGCGTGCATGCGTGCGTGTGTGCATGTGCATATGCGTACGCGTGTGTGTGCCTGTGTGTGTTTGTGCGAGTGTGTTTGTTTGTGTGCGAGCGTCAGGAATGCTGGAGCTGGCTTAAATGCAAGTTCGCCACTGCTGACGCGGTGACCAGGCCCTAGGGTGTCTTGGGTGGAATGCATGTGTGTATTCAGGCACATTCGGGTTAGGCTAGCTGGGATACATGCGCAATTGAGTAAGTACCTGCCGCTTCTTGACCTTCTCTTCATTTCTCGGGTATATGGGATGGGACTTGTCAATCTGCATGCGGCCAGCAGCAGCCAGGCAGGGTAATGTATGCATTGATGTGGGCTGCAAAGATGGTTTGTTTATGAGAAAGCAGACTAGGAGAGGTGGGGCCGGCCAGGGGCCGGGCCCCGTGCAGACAGGTATAGCTTACCCTGCCAGGGCACGGCTCCGGCCATTTAGTGCCTTTACCACAACCTCGTGGACATTTGAAGCCCGTCTTCCGATTCTGCGAGCGCAGAACAGGAAACCCAAAAAATGGAGAGGAGGAGGCCAGGTTTTGAACAGCCTTGCGTGAGCCTGCACGAGCCGGACTTCCCCGCAGCTTGCTGTCCCAGCAAACTTCACGGATCTGAATGCTCAACTGCTATTTGGCACGCTGCAGCAGGCACATTTGGAGGCCTACCTTTTCTAGCCTGTTGCTCTTGAGGAACTTCTCCAGGCACTCTTGGTGGTACATGCCTCCTTCGCAGTACTTATAGGTGCAAGCCAACAGGTTGGCCTGGGTTTCTGTACACGACTCGTTGCACAAGTCGCATCTTGTATCCTGTTCAATCATCGTTTTGACCACACCTGCCTGTACACCAACCCAATATAATTTTCCAATCAATCGTCGTCTTTGAACAGCTATGTCAAGCTGACATTGTTGTCTTTTCTCTGATTTGAAATTATGATACTTCGACAATATAGGTTACATAATCAAGGCTCGCAGGAAGTCCCTAGAGCTACTAGACCAGCGTTGCGGGCTGCCAGTGCCTTGCAGAGACCACAGGCTCCTCAAGGCTGGAACTTGACACAGGAATGCATGGGCAATGGAGACATACAAGTCAGCTTACCTAGGAGGCTGATCTTAGGAGGTGTGTGCTCCTGACGTGGTGCACACAGACATACACACACAAGCACACACGAACACACTCAATTTGCTCTGCGGAACAAAAGTTTTCCTGCTCTTCTTAAAAGCACACCAACATCAGCCACTGCTGCATAGGGAGAAGGCTTGCGTGCAGAGAACATGTTTTCCCCTGTTGTTAGTGTACCTCATCAGGGCATTTTAAATTGTCTTCATCTGTAGGCTTGCCATTGAGCACTCAGATCCTGGACGTCTGGAGTAATGCTCAGGCTGCTTCTGGTGCCCAGGCAGCTCCTGTGGTGCAGGGCCTTCAATGCCCCAGCATGGTTTCCAGCTTGATCACGAAGGCCCTTAAAGAGTCCCTTATTGCAGCAGTAGCATCATCTAAGGTGCTTTTTCCTCGATGCCAATTCCTGTCTCTGCTATTCGTGTGATCAGAGCACAACATTGGAAAACACCTCACACCAATTTGCATGGACAAGGACAATTTTGATGATTGTGCAGGACATGGAGGGTGTTGACTTCAACGGGGCAGTGCAGAAGCTTTTGCAGCGGGAAATAAAGTATGCACTTCCACCTCAAGCTGGAGCTCAACCGCAGCAGGCAGGTCAGCAAGTCGCTGCTGGGTCACAAGATTGCTACTACTCTGTACACCCAAGCACAGCACCTCATTGTGACTCAATACAACTGCTTGCAGACAGCTTATTGACAGATGGCCCCCAAGAGGGTAAAATCTATGACCTTGTGTCGTACATCAGCTGGAAGGTGCGGTCGAGGGGGGGGGCGCTGTCCATATTAAGTGCTGATCTTTGCCACACTTGTTGCCCATGTGTTTACGTGTGCCTGAGCATGTATGCACACATGCACGCCAAGATGCATGCACACACGTACACACATGAACATTGTAACAAAATCGGGACAGATTGATGAAGTCATCAAAAAGTGACATTTATCAAAATGTTAGATTGATAAAGCTTTCAAAATGACTATACTGTATTCTCCATGGATTCCATTTTCAGATTGAATCAAATCTTTGATAACAAAATGGGTTAAGCGAGAGGTGTACGCACCCTGACAGCTATATGCTTGGTTTCCCTGCTAGTTTCACCCGGAAAAGGAGTGACTGGCATTGCTGAGAAAGGAATTCATTTTTGTCTTTTATGCAGGTCATTGCTGCACGCGTGAAAGATCCTGGGGAACAAGCCGAGCTGTGCCGGAAATTTGCGGCTTCATATTTGAACTGCCTGTTGCCAGGTGCATTGGGTTCATTGCTTATTGAAGGTAAATGAGGCTCCCTTTAAGCAGTTTTTCGAGTTGTCCTGCAAGGCAACTCCTGAGGCTTGTTGCACTGACTTGGCACTGGATGCATAAATACGTAAATAACTCTGGTGGTATTTGGTAAGTGACACACAAATTGAACATTCTCGTGCAGGTGGCTCCAACGCTCAACCTTCTGAGGCTCAAGTATTTGGTGCAATCAGCAAGCTGTTGAGCACGCTACAGGACAACGGCTATCTCTGCAGGTGTCTTTTGTAAGCTTGGCAAGGTAGCATGAATACCTTGCTTCATTGAATGCTTTCATTGAATCTCCTAACATGGGCCTGGATGCAGGTACCAGATTATTTGGGATGAACAGCCAGGCACATGGCCACAGGTGAGCATGTGTACCTGCTTTGTCTCTGCCTGACCTAGCTCTGTGTTGTTTGGCTACACCCAATAATTTGCTTGCTCATGCCTTAGCCACTGAAGAGCAACTTGGAGGGATGAGGTGTACAGTGATATTCTGTGCCTGAACTTGAACACCTATGCAACTGCAATTCAAGGCTTGGGATGTAGAGCCATCATATCTATGTAGCAAAGTGCCTCTTTCACTGCGTGTGGGAGTCAGCAGCTTGGTGTCTTCTTTTCTCTGCCTCTATCATTCGCTGGACCACACAGGACTGGATGGAGCAGACCCAGACAGTGGAAGGAAGGCCACCGTCCGCCACCAGTTCAGCACCACCGGGCCTGTGCTTTCAGGTACTTTCGTGTCACTCTGGATCCTGCTGTTCAGTATGCGCCCAGAATAGGAAATTTCCTTGAAGTTGCATTGGTCCTGTCAATGTCTGGTAGCTGGTTCTGCAGGCAAGGATATTTCTCTCTGAGGCTGAACGAGGATGGCATGCAGGTTGGCATGAACCGTTGAAATCCAAAGGCCAAAATTGCACAAATCAAAGCTCAAGGAAGCAGCATCCTTCACCTGGCTGTCATACTCCAGATCTCACAGCCTTTTAAGCTATGGCAAAGGCAAGTGCTTACAGCTTACATTTTCAACGCATTCATTATGCCTGTTTTCAGATCAAACTCTATCTACCAGCGGATCTGGAGGGGAGCATTGCTTTGCGATCTGAGGAGGAGGCATTTTGGCCGAGCACAGGTATTTTTATATGCAGAGTTCGCGCACTAAAACATACAATGTTATGGTCAGGTTGACCTAAGCAACCACAGCAGTATCCTTCTCGACTGGATCCATGGCCTCTGAGTTGCAGGCTATGACACCTTCTTGCCTTAGTAGGTGTGTGTAGGAACTCATCCGGCAATGCCTCTAATCTTGCCCTCTTTTGCTCTCTTGCCCCCTGTTTCTTAGTTTCCACCATGATCAGCTTACTCCTTGAAGCCCATGGCTACCAACAAGCAACTGTGGATACTTACTTCTACCAGGTAACTGCTGTTGTTTGCATTCCGAACATGCATAGCTCCACCTTCTGCAGCCTCTGCATTTGTTCGAGTAAAGTCCTGTAGCTTGATATGTATTTCTCAGTTTCTTGGAATATGCCCTTTCCCAACATCATAAGAAAATTTTTTTGAAGGTGGGGGCTTTTCAACCTGTCTAAAGCGCTTGATTTCACTAAATTTGCAATTTCCTGGCATTGCACACCAACTGCCAGCACTGGCTGCACCTGAGCAGCATGCTGTGCAATGTCTGCATCGGTGTGCAAAATAAGCATATAGAAATGGGTGTGAGGTAGATCATTGTGCAAAATAAATTTCTTTATGTATGAGACTTCATCATTGAAGTGCCGAAAAGCGATGCGATGATGAAAACTCACCCTGGTCATGCTCCAACACTCGCAAATTTGCATGTAGTGTTTGGCAGTTGGGGTCAAGTTTGTACAGTACGGGGTGATCTCTTTGCATTACCAAACACAGGCCAGGAAGCAGTGCTGGATTTTTGTTTAAACAAGCTTTAGGGCAGCCGCTCTTCAAGTTGATGGTGTGAATTTTGGAGTTAAATGGTCGGCTTGAGTTGTATGGCTTGAAATTTGACCTGGCCCGATGAAGCTGGGCTTTCAATAAGCCAGGCATGGAAGGTGTTAACAAGGGTGCGCAGATCATGCACACATTGTAACATAATCCATGTCACCCTTGGAAGCATACACTGTGATCGATGTAGACAATGATTAGCTGTTGGGGCTGCAGTATGCTGCAGGCATGAGTGATATGAATGAAAACATGCTGGACAGTCAGCCTGGACAGCTGGTAGCTTTGAGGCTGGTCACTGCATGCCAATACTGGAATGCAACCAAAATGTTTGAAGCATACGGAACCCAGCTTGCATGGGCTTCAGCAAACGAGCAAATAGGAGGGCAGGGACAGGCGAGCCATTTGTAGAGGATGAGGCCCATGATTGCTTTTGGGGGGCATACAAGGGTGCGCTGACATGTACATGATGAGCTATTGCCAAAAAGGCAGGGAAACAGGCAAAGCCAAACCTTGCGGTATGATGATACAACTACCTCGCCAGGCAATTATATGCGTATCACTTGGGTTTGTGCCCTTGAGGGGCAAGCTTATGTTGCCACAAAAAATGCATTTGCTTCTTAGAATTGCTTCTGTAAAGGTATTGGGCCTCTAAGGCTCAATTGTCCATTATCCATTATCCCCGTGCTGTGATTGCAGGACAGATGGAAGGGCCCAAAGAGCTTGGCCGAGCAGATACTCTTAAAGCTCGGCGATCCCTTAGAGCAAGTGGGCATAGACTTTTACCCGACAACTCTAGTAATGGATTGGCAGCTTACGATGGATTGATTATTAGGAAAGTACATAAGAGGTTTTCCTTTGTGTGCAAATTGGGAACATGGGTGGTGTCGAGTGCAACAAGTGACAGGTACACAGCACACCGTTCTTTCTTACAGCTCCCTTTTGTAAAAAGTAGATATACATTCATCTACTTTGGAACCCTTGAAAGGCAGGAAGAAGGCAGGCTCTTTCAAAGACGGTTTGCGGAGGGGCACAAAGGAGGCGTCGCATTACTTAATCAGCCTTGCCTTGGGGGCTGCGGCGTGTTGTCCGAGAGCAGCCGTCAGTATTCCTGAAGGTACCTTCCGCCCCTTTTGCTCGCTGCAAGCCTGTGTACCTTTACCGCTTAAGTAACTTCAAATTGTGACCTATGAAACCATCCTGTGCTGTTGCTGCCACATAGTTCTGCCACATCCTCATTCATACACCCGTACATGAGGGGTACCATGCGAAAGCTGCATGTGCCCAGGGTGTGCATGCACACACACGGGCTAGCGCACGCACGTGCACACACACACACACACATACACACACACACACACACACACACACACACACACACACACACAGAAGGTTAAAAGAGTGGCTGCGACTATGATTAAGCGTCTACGTTATTGAACAATGTGCATGTAATTGCTTTTGCTTGACCATGGGTCTCACCCGGGCAGGTTGAAAAAATGAGTTTTCGTCATGGTGTGCACAACTTTTGGTGTACTACTTGGCTTCCCTCAGGGTCAAGTAGTACGTATGCTAAGTTAAGCAAGTGGACTCAGCAAGCATAGCAATCTCAAGCGCTGGTTCTCATGCGCAGGGTTGACTGGCTTTGGTATTAGGTCAGAAGGGCAGGGAGGATGCGTGTCGAGAAGTGCTGGTTTTGTAGCAGGTGAGTGCCATGCGCATTTGTTGGCTCAATTGTTAGGCCCTCTCCCTGTGCTGACAGCCCCTTGTTTGGGTGCCCTTTGGGTGGTTGCAGTTTGGAGTATCACGTCCCCGTATGCTCACACTGGCTTTGCAGCTCAATTTCCGTGCCAAAGCCCATCAGAAGGGCTAGCTTTCATCTTATGCTTACCTGTTAGCAGTGTCAGCAAAGTTGTAGGCCTGATTGTCAAGGTGCTTCGGACCCTGTCCTGGCATTTGCATGCAGCTCCATTTACCCGGGCCATGGCATCACGTTTGTGCGCAACGATGCCTCAGTGTTCAAGTTCTGCCGCTCCAAGTGTCACAAAAACTTTAAAATGAAGCGCAACCCCAGGAAGGTCCGCTGGACTAAAGGTGGGTTGCTTGAATGGGGACCTTGGATGGTTGGCGCTGGGTTTTGGTCTTGAGCACTTCAGACAAAATGCAGGCAGGCAAGCAGGCAGGTGCAGGATGAGATATGACGAGCTGGTATGTGGCCAACCAGGCGAGCCTTGGTGCTCACCCTGCCCAGTACATTTACATAGCATGCCTCACCTACATGTCTGAGTCTATTCAGCTGTGGCACAGCCAGGGGCCAGCCTCTTTCATTGACCGGCTGGCTTTCATCAGCCATGGTCACACAGCCCATTGCACAGAGACTGGGCTGCATGCATGGGTTGCGCTCAGCACACAAAGGGGCCTGCCTCTTTTGGTGCGCAGCCAATGCACATCAGCCATGGTCACACAGCGCATGTGCACAGAGACTGGGCTGCATGCTTGCGCAGCTCCGCAAAAATGCAGCCACAGGTGCATTGGCAAACATGCAGCTGCTCACGCAAACGCATGCACATGCATGCACATACACAGACACACACATACACACAGATGCACACACATTCACACACACTGTGCGTGCACTCATGCAGCCTATCGCAAGCTGGCCGGCAAGGAGCTTGCCGAAGATGCCACATTTGACTTGGAGCGGCGCCGCAACAGGCCAGAGAAGTATGATCGTGAGGTGTGTGTGTTTGTGCAGCGACCCAGGCGCAACTGCTGAATCAGGTGCAGGATGTGGCTGCAGCAGGAGGTGCAGGGTTTAGCTGCTGCATGTCATGCAGGGCATGGCTGCAGGAGGAGGTGCGAGGTGCTGCCTTGTCATTGGCATCGCAAGAGGCAGGGTCTGGCTCAGCCTGCGAGCGCTTGAGGGATGGAGGCTGTTGGTTAGGGGTAGGTTGGCTGCCAATTGCGAGGAATATTGCGGAGGTGAGGGAGGAGACAAGTACTGTGTCCATGTCCTTTTGCACACAAGGAGAGCCAGTCAATAACACTGCCTATCAGAGATGGAGTCTGAGAGAGAAGGCCAGAGAGTGAAAACATGGGCAGAGCATGTCCATTTCCTTTGCGCCGTGCACCGGTGCTCTCGTATGCGCTGGCACCATGAGCAGGAGCGGCATCTTGCGCTCAGGGGCTGATAACAAGTGTGTGACCATCTGCATTTGCCTCCCGTGCGCAGGTGGTGGCCAAGACGCTGAAGGCCATGCAGCGCGTGGACGAGATCCGCACACGCCGCCAGGAGCGCTTTTACGAGAAGCGCATGCAGGTACAGTGTGCGCAGGGTCGGCCGTGGCTGAGTCAGCAACATTGGGCCGTACCTGAGGCCTGAGATCAGAGGCCTTCATGCTCATGTATCTTCCCAGCCAGCGTGCTCGCTTCAGAGCTCATCCTCATGGATTGCTATCGCCACCCACACCTATAGCTTGACCGCTCAAGCCTGGTCCTGGCGCGTGCGCTCCCGCATCCATTCGCCTGTGCCTTGGTTCCTGAGCACACCCTTGACCTGCACGGTGTGTGTCTACGTGGGCAGCTAGGCAGGCTGTGAATTGGTTTCACGCATCATTGGAATGATTCGCAGTGCGCTCCCAACATGCGCACCCCCACGCATGCACTTCCATGTTCACCCACGCATATTGTTCCCCTACTTGTACCGTATGTCCTCAAACACACAAACCTCACACGCACAAGCGCATCCCTGTGCTGCAAGTTCCTCAATCTCATGCACGCGGTGCCTGCCCCCTTTCCCCCCCTCCCCCCTTGCAGAAGACAAAGGGAGAGAAGCAGGCTGCAGACAGGGTGCAGCTGGAGAAGGAGATCCACCTGGTCAAGGCCCCCAAGTCCCTCACCAAGGACAAGGAGAAGCTCCGCGTTGCTGCAGAGGAGCGGCAGGCCAACGACGCGATGCAGGAGTGATTGGGTTTCAGGCCGCTGCACCTTGTCTGGGCGGCTGCAAAAGAGGTGCAGCAGGCCAACAGCAGAATGTAGGAAGGGCAAGTCTGCTGGTGGGCGTGCTGCGTATGAGCGGGTGCAAACGAGCGGCTGTTGCCTGCTGGCGTGTTGTGCATAACACCGATCAAATAGCTTGCAGGTCACTTTTTCGAAGCACGCTCAAGCCAGCCTGGACTCAGAAGCTGTACAGGGTTGGGTTGAAAATTTGGTAAGCAACTCTGGGATTGGTTGCTGAACTCTAGATCCATGCAAGCACAGCCTGTTAATGCCCAATAAGTTAGCCCGGCTCTCAACTTGCGGGAGATCCATGCAGGCAAAGCGTTGCTGTGGTGAGCCCAGGCTTGTGCTCTCTCCAAGGCTGATGGTTCCTGAAGGATAAGCTTGCCGCGCTGCACTGTCATTGTTGACAGGAGTAGGCAGGGAGTCATTTGGCATTGGGAGTGGTTTATTCATTCAAATGAATTGCTGTGATGGCATTAACAATTATCTTTGCTTTAAGGTAGAGTGACTTTGGATTTTATGCTGATCAACCTGGTTTTGTATGATTTTAGGTCAAATCCTATTGAAGGTCGTGTTACAATGCTGGCCTAACAAGAAAAGGAAAATAATTAGCATGGCCCCTGCGCAAGCCTTGCCTGAGGATGACACCATGAAAGGTTACATAGTAATGGACTGGTGGAGGGATTACATGGTGCCTTGGCACTACTTGTGCCACCAAGTAGGTGGCCCCTGTTCCTTCATCAGATAAGGGATTGTTTTTTAAATTGCATGTTTAGGGTCAGTCCCTATCGACTTGCATCCTGAATTTGAATGCATGTATCAGTATAGCATGGGGAAGCTTTCCGCGGAGGCAGTGTTTGATAATTTAGGATAACTCTGAATTTTTCTCCGAAGGCAGTAGCTTAGCTGAAGCCTGTTCCTCAGTATTAGGCTATTCGGCCTGCAACCTAGTAGGTTCCATGATTTGTGGTTGAACATGACGCCTTTCAAAGGCCAAGTTGGTCTAGGCTTGGGAGGGCCGTTAACCTCAGAAAGAAAAAAAACTGGGCAAGCAGCAAATAAGCTCCTCGCATCAACTAAGGAAAGGGGCCACTTGGGAAGAAAAACCCCTTCATCAAGAAAAGAAGAAAAGAAGAAAGCAGCCAGTTAGGATCATAAGGGTTGCAGGCAGACAAGCCAGCAGACCTCTCCTGATTAGGTTGAAGGTGAGGAGAATGCTTAAGAGAACGACTGGTCTGCACAAGCTTATGAGCATAGTGCACAGAATGAGCATTTAAGCTTGAAAGCGAGTTTCTTGACTCTTTGCAAATCAAGGCCGAGACTCTTCAGAGGAACCAAAGCGTGAGGAATATAAATAACAACCCCTGCACCTAAGAGAATGACATCAAGAATATGGTCTCCTGAAATGCTGCTTCTAAGGCGACCATACTGAGCATGGGCAGCTTGGATCTGCTGCTCAGGGCGAGCGTCCTCACAGTACTTGATCTCAATGAGGTGGGTGGTACGAAGGGAGGTTCTCGAGGCCAGTCTGTCTGGGCTGGTAAGCTGTGGCTGGTGATGGGGGGCTGCCTCCAGCAGCGGTGGCTGCCGCTAAAGAACCCTGCCCCCAACCCCAAACCACCCTCCTTCCACTACTTAAAGTAAGGCCTTGATCATTGGGATGGTTCTGTTGATTTTGGGAATTGATCCAAGTGATTCCCGAAAACCTCACACAAGACCTAACCAGGCCCGCCACTTGCACAACACGGTCCATGGCTGTCTAGGGCACCCGGTACTTGAGAGGGGGACATGAGTTTAAAGCCTATGTCCAGAAATACCACCCAGGTTTTTGGAAAAGCTTTGCTGGTAGTTCAGTGTACAGAGTACAACAGCCTGCCTGGAGCTCAAGAAACCATCAAATGTAGCACTCTCTTAATGTGTAGCAGACATCAGGAAGAAGGAGAGGGTTTCCAAACGCCTACAAATTCTCCATCAAAAATAAAACGAAGCCAAGAGCACAGGCCTTCACCACAATGTCAGCCCTCCACTACAGAGTTTTGTTTCTGAGTTGGTTGGACTGTTTGTACGCAAAGCCAGGGCCGCCAAGCAATTCGATAGCAAAAAGATAAAAGACTCCTTCCATCGTATCCTACCTCCTCATGTCATAGCAGCCTTCAAACATTGCGCAGCTGTGACCCAAGAGAAAATGGCCTCACCACTGGACTTCAAACCAGACCTCCCGCACTACTGAAGCAGCCACCCATGTGACATTATATTTGGTGCCTTCACTGACTGATTCAACTCCTCTTTCTCTGGCTTCTCTATTTTTCATCCCATCTATGACGATGCTATCATGCACTTGACCTTAAGGCACGCCATTAACTCTGCCATTAACAGTCCCCATGATATACCCACAGCAACCTTCATGCTCCTCCCCTGCTGGGGCAGACCCATGAGCACAAATGCATATATGGGACTATACAACCAATTCAACCACATGTGTAGCCTGATGGGAACCATCTCATCAAAAAATCTTCAGTACGCTGATATCCCATTCTGGAATGATTCTCGCACCCCTCTCCCAAAGCACCACTGGGACCTGCAGATCATTGCAGTTGGACAAGCCGGGCTGAACCTAAACAACCGCAACCCCGAGTGGCTCAATCACCTGGCACAGAGTATCTCTGAGGCTAAATGGAACACAACCAGAGTGGGCAACGACGCTCATATCCGCATGCCCCCACTTGGCACACCACCTCCAGGCTTGAACAAACTCAAGAGATTAAAGCCTGACCACCTCCTAGTTGCTGAGCGCCACAACCACAACACATCACTGCATTCTGGACAAATGACAACTACACAGATACAAGACAAATCAAGCCCTCATCTGACCTTAAAAATAGCGGACTGGAAGAAGGTTGCCTACACAGATGGGAGCTGCATCCATCATGATCACCAGCAGATCATTGGAGCAGGCGTCTACATACCTGACACCAACAGAATTCATCATGTGAATCCCAATGGCTCCAATATTACTAATACTGTCCATAGGGCTGAGCTTGCAGGCATAGCTGCAGCTGTTACTCATGACTTCTTCCTGATAGCTACTGACATTGAAAACTCAATGAGACAAATTAGAAAACAGATCAGGTACCCAGAATACACACCTGCCACATCCGCCACAACCTTTTAGAGACAATCATCAAAGCAATATGCAACACTGCGACATTCTCCATCAAATTTCTGAAAGTAAAAGCCCACACCGGCATTATTGGTAACGAGCGCGCTGATCAGATAGCAAAGCATGTGGCCAAACATCCTGAAGTTGCTGACACTGGTTTAAAAATGGCAGGGCA
>LKMJ01004617.1_pt1 | contig 12984 bp, 12 predicted proteins | sample 643391 | NCBI WGS metagenome assembly LKMJ01 (sample SAMN04112250, study PRJNA286221) | soda lake metagenome | biome: soda lake; feature: Kulunda Steppe; material: water; isolation source: sample PL-Br10 brine of Picturesque Lake | place: Russia: Kulunda steppe | collected 2010-07
ATACGATCCGGGCCTACCTTCGAGTGTCTCCCATCGGAAAACAAAGCGGAGACGAGAGACACTATGACGGACCTTCGAACACACGCGGAAGACATACACGAACAGTTTTCGGACCACCTGGACGTAGACGTCGACGACGTCGAGTCGCGACTCTCGAATCTCGTCGACGAGTACAAAGTGCCGGTCGACGAGGCGCGCCGCAGCGTCACCAACCATTACCTCGACGAGGCGGGCCTGGAGCGCGACGCGCTTGGCGGCGCAGGCGGCGGCAGCGATCTGGTGGAACTGTCCGACATCGACGAGGCCGAACAGTGGGTCACGGTCGAGGCGAAAGTCGTCGACCTCTGGGAGCCACGAAGCGACGCCGTAGGACAGGTCGGCCTGCTCGGCGACGAGAGCGGGACGATCAAGTTCACCAAGTGGGCCAAATCGGAGCTCGACGAGCTCGAATCCGGGAAATCCTACCGGCTCGGCAACGTCGTCACCGACGAGTATCAGGGCCAGTACTCGGTGAAGCTAAACCGTACGACCACGATCGAGGAACTCGACGAGGAGATCGAGGTCGGCGATGACGCCGAGACAGTCGAGGGTGCACTGGTCGATATCCAGAGCGGTAGCGGCCTGATCAAGCGCTGTCCCGAGGAGGACTGTACGCGCGTCCTCCAGAACGGCCGGTGTTCCGAACACGGCGAGGTCGAGGGCGAGTTCGACCTGCGGATCAAGGGCGTGATCGACGACGGCCACGACGCCCACGAGGTCATCTTCGACAAGGAGGCGACCGAAGCGGTGGCCGACATCACGCTGGAGGAGGCAAAGGACATGGCGATGGACGCGCTCGACACGACGGTCGTCGCCGACGAGATTTCCGGCAAGCTGCTGGGCAAGTACTACCGCGTAGAGGGACCGGTCTTCGGCCGGTACGTCCTGGCCGACGTGGTCGAGGAGCTCGGAGCACCGGATGATACCGAAGAGATGCTGATCAAAGCGAGGTCGATCTGATATGAGCGACGCACCTACCCGCGAGGTCGCACGGCGCGTCTTCGCCAGCGAGTTCAACGACGCAGGCTTCACGTTCAAAGAATCCGACGACGAGCGCGCGCCGGTCTACGCGCTCCTTCCGACGGGAGAACACGCGAACCGCGTGTTCTTCGTCGGCACGCTGACCGAGAAGGAAGACGTCGGCGAGGACAACGAGTACTGGCGGGGCCGGATCGTCGATCCGACCGGGACGTTCTTCGTCTACGCCGGACAGTACCAGCCTGACGCCGCCTCGATGCTCCGTGATCTCGAACCGCCGGAGTACGTCGCGGTGGTCGGCAAGCCGAGAACGTACGAGACTGACGACGGCGAGGTCAACGTCTCGGTTCGTCCCGAATCGATCACTGTGGTCGACGACGGTATCCGCGACCGCTGGGTCGTCGAGGCGGCCGACCGGACGCTCGACCGGATCGATACGTTCGATCCCGAGACCGACGAGTACGCCGCGATGGCCGACGAGGAGTACGAGCTCCCACTGGAGAACTACCGCCGCGACGTCGTGACGGCACTGGAAGATCTGGAAGAACAGGCCGCGCCAAACGCGGACTGATTCGCCGGGCGGACCGTCTTGCCGCGCGAACGGACTCGCCGGGCGGACCGACTTACTCCGCGGACGGACTCGCCGACCGATTTTTCGGGAGCGATCCCGGAGTGAGACGTTTATACCGATAGCCCCGCTACTCCCGGTGACGTGATTCCCGGGATCGACGAGTACGACGTGGACGTGAGCGTCGAGGAGGCAGCGATCGAGTCACTGCTCGACGTTGGGCCCGCAGACGTCGAAGCCGCACCCGAACTCTCCTTCGCGAGAAACGTCTTCGTCCCGCTAACGACGGCCTGCCGGTACACCTGCACTTACTGTACGTACTTCGATCCGCCGGGCGAGGCATCGCTGCTCTCGCCCGAAGAGGTCCGTGATATCCTGCAGACCGGCGTCGACGCCGGCTGTACGGAGGCGCTGTTTACGTTCGGCGACGATCCGGACGACCGCTACACGGCAGTCCACGATCAGCTAGATGAGTGGGGCCACGACTCGATCCACGAGTACCTGCGTGAGGTCTGTGAGATCGCGCTGGACGAGGGGATCCTCCCACATAGCAACCCCGGCGATCAGACCTACGAGCAGATGCAAACCGTTGCGGACGTCAACGCGAGCATGGGTGTTATGCTGGAGACGACCGCGGACGTCGACGTCCACGCCGGACCCCGACGGAAGACGCCGGGCCAGCGGCTCAACACGATCGCGAACGCGGGCAAACTCTCGGTCCCCTTTACGACGGGGATTCTGGTGGGGATCGGCGAGGACTGGCGCGACCGCGCAAAGAGCCTACTCGCAATCTGTGAGTTACACGATCGCTACGGTCATATCCAGGAGGTGATCGTGCAGCCAGTTGCGGAGAACGAGCGCTGGCAGGACGGCACGCCCGACCGAGAGACGATGCGGCGCGTCGTCGCGATGGCGAGATATGCGCTCCCCGAGGAGGTATCGGTACAGGTGCCGCCGAACCTGACCGACGCGCGTGAACTCGTCGACTGCGGGATCGACGATCTGGGCGGCGTCTCGCCGATCACCGACGATCACATCAATCCCGACTACGCGTGGCCCGCGCTGGACGAACTGGAAGCGGTAGCGGACCACGCTGGCGTCCTCCTGCGTGAGCGCCTGCCGGTGTACGAACGGTTCCTGCCTGCCGAACTGCGGTCGACCGGGTTCGAGGGGCGCGTCGCAGAGGGTGACGACTGGCTATCCGGGCGGATCGTGGATGCGCTTGCCGAGGAATCTATGGCTGGCGAGCGATATCGGACCGTCCTCGCGGACGACTAGTCATCGGCGGCAGGTGGTTGCTGTGGTGCCTCGTCGAGCATCGGCGTCCCGTCAGCTCGCGGGCCGAGCAGCGGGCCGAGCGGAGCGTCGGCGGCGTCGAGTTTGCGGCGTTTCCGGTAATCCGTCGACCGCTCGACCGGGACGCGACCGATCGACTCGATCATCTCGACGTACTGGTCGAACGTGCGGATCTCGCCGTAGTCGCCGCCTGCACGCTTCGTAATCTCCTCGGAGAGGATCGTCCCCATGAAGTCGTCGGCACCACAGGAAAGCATCTTCAGGCCCTGCTCGTCCCCGTACTTGACCCACGAGGACTGGATATGCTCGACGTTGTCCAGGAAGAGTCGGGAGACGGCGATCAGCAGTTCGTCCTCGTCGTCGCTCGCGCCGCCGTCGACCAGCCCCTGGCGATAGAGTGGGGTCTCCGGATGGATAAACGAAAGCGGGACGAACTCGGTGATCGCGCCGGTTCGGTCCTGCAACTCTCGAATCCGCTGTAAGTGGATCGCGCGGTGGGCGGCATTCTCGACGTGCCCGTACATGATCGTGGCGGTAATGTCGAGCCCGACGGTGGCGGCCGCTTCCATCGCGGTCAGCCACTCCTCGGTGCCGATCTTGCCGGGACAGATCGCCTCGCGGACTTCGGGGACGAGGATCTCCGCGGCGGTACCGGGGACGCTGTCGAGACCCGCATCCCGGAGCCTGCGGTACACCTCCTCGTAGCTCCAGTCGGTGCCGCGCCGGGCGTGATACGCTTCCTCGGGCGTCATCGAGTGGACGTGGACGCCATCGACACTCATCGCTTCGATCTGTGCGACGTATGTGCCCGGGTCGACCTCGTACGCTTCGGGGGGAGTGTACTGGACGTCGGCGTCGTCAATCGATTCGAGGATCTCGCGATGCTCGTCATCCAGCGCGAACGCGGGATGGAGTCCCGAGACCGAACAGACCTCGTAGATCCCCATATCGAGCGCGTCGTCGACGATCTTGCGGGATTCGGCGGGCGTCTTGGTGAAGCCCTCGTTCGCGCCATCGTGGTCGCGCTCGAAGCGCTGGGCGGCGTCCTTGAAGTTACAGAACAGACAGCCGACGTCGCAGGCCGTCGTGACGTTGTTGTTGAGGTTCGCGACGAAGGTAACCTCCTCGCCGACGACCTCGGCCCGGCGTCGGTCCGCGGCTTCGAGCACCTGCTCCTTGCGGCGTGGGTCGATCCCGTCGTCCTCGCTTCCGGTCGTGAGTAACTCGATCGCGTCGTCGACCGTGAGTCGTGTGCCCGCCCGTGCCTTCGCCAGCGCGTTCTCGAAGGACTGGTCGCTGGTGGGGGTATTCTCGAACGAGAGGTCGGGATCGTCGTCGACGCCGGTCTCGAAGCCGTCGGCCATCACCCGTGATAGGGGCTTCGGTCGTTAAAACGTGCGTGGGTTCGTCGCGGGTGGCGCGACCGCGCAGTCGTAGATCGTTCGGATGTAACATTGTATACAATGTAACATTGTACACGACGTGCCATCGGGTTCAGCCGCGTGGTGCCCGCTGGTGAACGCTCACTCGCTTCCGGCAGGTACATTATCCGGGAATCCGCCCGTTCGTGTATGACCAGCGTCAAGGAGTTCCGCGTCGACGCCGAGGCGACCTCTGACGAACTCGGTCGCGGCGCGTTCGTCTTCACGGACGCGTACTCGGTGTTCGACTGGGGACAGATGCCCGACCAGATCCCGGACAAAGGAGCCAGCCTCTGTGCGATGGGCGCGTACAACTTCGAGTTACTCGAACGCGAGGGCGTCCCGACTCACTACCGTGGTGTCGTCGAGGACAGCGACGTACTCGCGCTCGGAGACGTCTCGACCCCACCGACCGAGATGGCGATCGATCTCACGCAGGTGCCCGACCTGCCACACGACGGCCGCGAGTACGACTACGACACGTACCACGACGCCGCGGGCGAGAACTACCTCGTCCCCCTCGAAATCGTCTTCCGCAATCGTGTGCCGATCGGCTCCAGCCTCCGCCGCCGCACTGACCCGTCGGACCACGGTCTTGACCTCGAGGCGTGGCCCGGCGAGCCGGTCGATCTGGACGAGCCCATTGTCGAGTTCTCGACGAAGTACGAGGAATCCGATCGGTATCTGGGTTCGGAGGAGGCCGACGGCATCGCCGGGATCGCGTCGATCGACGAGCTCGAATCGGTCGCCCGCGCGGTCAACCGCGTCGTCACCGAGCGCGCCGAGTCGGTCGGGATGACCCACGAGGACGGGAAGATCGAGTGTCTGTACTACGACGGCGAGATCCGCGTCGCCGATGTCGTCGGCACGTTCGACGAGAACAGGTTTAGCTACGAGGGCCAGCAGCTCTCGAAGGAAGTCATCCGGCAGTACCACAAACGCACCCAGCCCGAGTGGGTCGAGGCGGTCGACGCCGCGAAAACCGAGGCGAAAGAGACTGACGTGGCTGACTGGCGGCCACTCTGTGACGTCCAGCCACAGCCGCTCGACGTGGACGTCATCGAGACCGCACGTGCGATCTACACCGCAGGAGCGAACGCCTATCTCGGTCGGGAGCTGTTCAATGCACCCACGCTCGACGAGGCCGTCGCCACGGCCCGGGAGCTGTAGCGGCTGGAAATAGAACATTTAAAACCTGCCGTCTACTTCCATGGCAACAATGGTAGATCCGACTTCAGATCTCGAAGAGAACGTCAGCGAGGACGACGCGCCCCGATGTGTCGTCTGCGACGAGCCGATCGTCGAGGACCCCGGCCACCGTGTCCGGACGTGGGTCGAGGACGGGACGGTCGAGCACCGTCACTTCTGTTCGGACGCCTGTGAGGCCGAGTGGGACTCCGACAACTGAACGCAGTTCTTTGCTCTCGACTATCGCCTCGATACTGCTATTGACCTCGCGGATACCGAATTGACTAAGAGCGTCCCGTTCTGCAGTACACGTAATGACAACGCTGGGGACGGCCAGCGCAGCACCCGGGGAGGTTGACACCGGGCGACTGCACGTCGGCGAGACCCGTGATGGCAGCCGGATCGGACTGCCGGTCGCGGTAATAAATGGCGCAGCGGATGGCAAGCGACTCTACGTCCAGGCGGTCAGCGATGGCGACGAGCTAAACGGTCTCGGCGTACTCCGGCGATTCGTCCCGCAGGTCGACCCCGACGAACTTGCGGGAGAGATCCTGATCGTCGGGATCGTCAACTACCACGCCTTCCAGGTTGCAGAGCACCGAAACCCGATCGACGACACGAAGATGAACCGGGTCTACCCCGGCAACGAGAACGGTACGTCGAGCGAGCGGATCGCAAAGGTGACCTTCGACGCTGCGGTGGGGTCGGATCTCGTGATCGATCTGCATCAGGGATCGACGAGTCGGATGATCGACGAGACGCGCGTGCGCTGTGGGAAGCGGCACCGAAAACACACGGAGTGTCTCAAACTGGCCAAAGCGTTCGGCTGTGGCTATATTCTCGATCAGAAGGGGCCGGACGGCCAACTGGCCAGAGCCGCCCCCGATGAGGGAATACCGACCATCGACCCAGAGCTGGGCGGCGCTGTCGGCCTCGACGAAAGAAGCGTCGAGATCGGTGTCGAAGGGCTGTTCAACGTCCTCCGTGAGTACGACTTTCTGCGCGGAATGGCCGATATCGAGCCGCACGTCCGTGCGTCCGGGTTCGACCAGTACGGCTCACCGTCGGGGGGGCTCGTCGATTTTGCCGTCGACCTCGGCGACCGAGTGTCGGCGGGCGATCGACTGTTTACGATCACTGATGTCTTCGGCACCGAAAAGTCAGCAGTGACGGCGGACAACGACGGAATATTCTGGCGGACCCGCCGCCTCCCACAGGTCGCGACGGGCGAATATATCTGCTCGGTCGGGACGGATATCGACACGTACTGATCGGACGCTGGCGGCGAAACGCTCTTTGCACTGATCTGTGTGAGTGCCGAACAGACAACGGCGGATCAGCGACTGCCTGACCGCACTCCCCTCACATGACTACTGATCTCCACTGCCGATCCTGTGACAGAACCTACGACGCGAGCGCCGAGGAACCGTGGCGATGTCTCTGTGGCGCACCGCTGGATTACGCCGAACGCCCGCTCCCCGGTCGAAACTCGCCGCCAGTCGCCCGGTCGATCGACCGCAATCTCGGGCTGTGGGCGTTCCAGGAGTTCCTCCCCGAACCGCCGCTGGTCACGTTGAACGAGGGCTTTACCCCGCTTGTCGACGCCGACGGCTGGAACGCTCAGTTCAAGCTGGAGTATCTGTTCCCCTCGGGCAGCTACAAGGATCGCGGGGCAACCCTGACGCTGTCCCGCGCCGCCGCGCTCGGTGTCGAGAAGGTGATCGAGGACTCCTCGGGCAACGCCGGTGCTGCGATCGCCACCTATGCTGCCCGCGCCGACATCGAGGCGGATATCTACGTCCCCGCGGACGTGAAACAGTCGAAACTCGTCGCGATCCAGCGGGCCGGCGCGCGCCCGATTCGGGTCGAAGGGGCCCGTGAAGACGTCACCGACGCCTGTCTCGACGCGGTCGAGGGGGGTGACGGGGTACGGGCCGAGGGGCCCCAGCAGACGGGGTGTGGCTGGTACGCCAGCCACGCCTGGAACCCGGCATTTTACGCCGGAACGGCGACCATGGCGTACGAAATTGCCGCCCAGCGGGAGTGGTCGGTGCCCGACGCGCTCGTCGTCCCGCTGGGACACGGCACCGTGTTGCTGGGGGCGTACCGGGGCTTTGCCGCACTGCGGGAGGCTGGCTACACCGATAGAGTCCCCCGATTGCTTGGCGCGCAGGCCGTCGGCTACGATCCGATCGCCAGCGAACTGCACGACGACGATGACGTGAACGAAGACGTCCCCGGGAGTGCGCTCACCGAAGCGCTCGGGAACTCCGACGAGTCCGCGGAGCCCAACGACCTCGCGGACGGGATCCAGATTCGATCCCCGGCGCGCGAAGGGCAGCTCTTCGATGCGATCGAACGGACCGACGGTGACGCGATCGCGCTGGACAGCGACGACGTCGAAAGCGAACTCGACCGGCTCCACCGCAACGGCTTCTACGTCGAACCCACGAGCGCGGTCGCGAGCGCCGCCCTCCACCAGTACCGCGAGCGCGGCGTCCTCTCGCCGGATGCGGACGTCGTCGTGCCGCTGACCGGGAGCGGGATGAAAACGCTGTGAGCGGTCTCCGCCCGGACGATCGACGGTCGGGATACTATCGCTCGGGATGTGTCGGCGCGTCGAACCCGCCACGAACGAGCGGCTTCGCGATGTGTCGACGCGCACATGGCGGCACCTCGTACCAGCCCGGTTCGAGGTTTCGCTCGATCCGCCGTTCGACTTTCCCGTCCGAACTGGTCTTGCAGTCCCGACAGCGATACCCCTGTCCTGCACCCGCGCTCTCCATTCGACGCTCGCAGTCGGGACAGGTCGGCGTCACCAGTTCTGTCTCGTCGAGCGCGCGCACCGCGAACTTCTCGAGTTTGAGCGTGCCGGCGCTCACCTCGCCACAGACCGTCACTCGATCCCCGACCCGGAGCGCCCGGACGCGGTCGCGGAACCGTTTCGTCGGCTCGAAGGCCGCACACTGCAGCCTGGCCCCCTCCTCTTCGAGCGTCAGGAAGACGTGGCCCCCCTCGCGAGTTTCGGGGGGTTCGATGACCGTCCCATCGACGCGGTAGGCGTGTCCCCGTTCGATGTCGCCGAGCCCCCCGTCGAGCAGGTGGGCGTCGGTGCCCTGATTGGTGTGAAAGAGTCTGGCTGACTCGACAGGTTCACTCTCGATGTACTCGGCGAGGGTCCGGATTGCGTCCGCGTCGTCGCCCCGGATCCCGTGGAGGATCGGCCCCGGCGTGTGCGGGACACAGACCGCCTGTCCCTCGACACGGTCGACGGTATCCCATGCCTCGGGGTAGTGATTGTCCGCAGCCGAGAATACGGTATCGAGGTCGATATCCCGCGGCGTTCCGCGACGCTCCGGCGTACGGTAGGAGATATACTCGTATGTCCAGTCGTCGTGAGCGCGCCAGGCCCCGATCGCCGCGAGCGCGCCGATCCGGCCGCGTCCACCATCCCAGCCAGCGCTCCGATAGCCGTGAGCGTCGATCAGTGCCTCGGTGTCGCCGAGATCGTGGTGTCGGGACATCGCCTCCCGCGCGAAGGCGGCGACATCGTCAGGCACCGTCTCAGACCCCCCATCGGCGATGACGACGCCCGGGCTCGTGCGAGGATCATCAGTCACCGCCGACTCCGCGACGAACTCGCGGGCGATCCCGAACGCCCGGCCGGCTCCGAGATCCGTATGAATCGCGAGCGCGGCGTTCCCGCGGGTCTTGTACTCGACCGCGGGATTGAGGCGAATCAGCAGGACGCGGGTGACTGCTCCGCCCGCAGCACTGATTTCGTCGGCGATCCGACTCGCGGCATACGTCGTACACATTCCCTGCTCGCGCGAGTCAGTATCGTCGATGCCGATAACCGTCATTTGCTCCCGTTCAGTGCGCGGTCACAACGAATCTTGCGACTCCAGACTCCGGCGGCGAGCCGTTTATTCGGCTGTACATCGTTTGTACAGCTATGAGCCCCGCGACCCACAGGTGTGTCTGCGGCGCGACATTGCAGTACAAGCAGGATCTCAGGAAAGAGGACGGCGATGTCTACCCAACCTGGAAGTGCAGGGACTGTGAGACGCCGGTACCGGGACAGGTCGCCGAGCGAATCCGACACCAGCACCCGTCCTGATCGTTACTCCAGCCGGTCGAGGACCGATGTCACGCGGTTCAGAACGACCTCCGGCGGTTCCGTGGCGTCGATCCGGACGAACCGATCGGGATCGTCCTCGATCAGCCGTTCGTAGTTCTCTCGGACGCGGGAGAGGTAGGCATCCTGTTCGAACTTGTTGGTCTTCCCGCTCCGCCTGGCAGCGGTTTCGGGATCGATATCGAAGTAGATGGTCAGATCGGGTTGGACAGTAAACGGCTCGTGGACGTCCTGTACGTACCGCATCGGCTCGTCGAGGATCGTTTCGAGTGTCGCGCCCTGATAGGCGTACCGCGAGTCGGAGTAGCGATCGGAGATGACGAGTGCTTCTCGATCCAGTGCAGGTCGTACCGTCTCCGCGAGATGGGCCGCATGGTCGGCCGTGTAGAGGAACAGCTCTGCGAGCGGATCGGCGTCATCGTCCGCGATCGAGCGGTTCACCGCCTCGCCGTACCACGTCTCCGTCGGTTCGCGGGTGAACACCGCATCCGGGAACTCCTCGTGTAGCGCCTCCCAGACGGTCGTCTTCCCACTCCCGTCGATCCCTTCAAGCGTCACCAGCATACCACCGGATTCGCCCCGGCCAGTCAATTGTTTATCGGAGTCGGGTCGTGGCGCTCGCGCTTTTACCGCCGGTTGTTGTATGGACGCATATGATCCGAAAACTCCTGGTGTTCCTCGGCGTCCTCGAACTCCTCGTCCCCGGGCGGGTTGTTGCGGTAGCCGAGCGGATCGCCCTCGACAACCCGGACGATCCCGAACTGCGCGCGTGGACGCTCCCGATAGCTCGGCTCGAAGCACTGGTCTGGCTGCTGCTCGCGGTCCGTGGCGATCCTCACGGGCGTGTTCGCAAACTGCTGGCGATCGTCTGTGGACCGGCCGCGCTGTTTCCCCGACGGTACGTCGATGTCGGCGCGCGACTGGCCTACGTCGATCCTGATCGCTGCGAGTGGAAGCCCTGGGTCGTCCCCGCGACACGCGTGATGGGGGTCGCGTACGTCCTGCTGGCGCTCCGCGCACGAAAGAGCGACGAATAAGAATCCTACCCCTCAGTTTCGCGGTACATTTATCGGCTGTCACGCATAATCACGGGACATGAACGTGCTTGTCGCGGGCGGAACCGGATTTATTGGACGGAACCTGTGTGCGGAACTCGTCGAGCGCGGCCACGAGGTCACGGCACTCTCGCGCGATCCCGATCCGAGCGAGTTGCCCGAGGGCGTCGAGACGGCTGTCGGCGATCTCTCGGCCTACGACTCCATCGAGGGCGCGTTCGAGGGGAAAGACGTCGTCGTTAACCTCGTCGCCCTCTCGCCGCTGTTCCAGCCGCCGAAAGGCGTCACACACATGACGGTCCACTACGGTGGCACCGAAAACGTCCTGCAGGCGATGGACACCCACGGCGTCGGCAAACTTGTCCACATGAGCGCCCTGGGTGCGGATCCGGACGGACCGACCGAGTACCTCCGCGCGAAAGGGCTTGCCGAGGAGGCCGTCCGGGAGGCCGAGATCGATTCGGTGATCTTCCGACCGTCGGTCGTGTTCGGCGACGGTGGGGAGTTCGTCCCCTTCGCGCGAAAGCTCACACCCGGTCCGTACCTCAAGGTACTGCCCGGGGGCGGCAAGACCCGGTTTCAGCCGATCTACGTCGGTGATCTGGTCCCCATGCTCGCCGATGCAGTCGAAGACGACGAACATACGGGGCAGATCTACGATGTCGGTGCCTCGGAGGTACTCACGCTCGCAGACGTGACGCGCCTCGCCTACGAAGCCAAGGGAAAATCGGTGAAAATTGTGCCGGTGCCGATAGCGATGGCGAAGATAGGACTGACCCTCGCGGGCCCGATCCCGATTATCCCGATGGGACCGGATCAGGCCCGATCGTTACAGTTAGATAACAGTATTGAGGACAACAGCGTCACCGCTTTCGGGGCCGATCCGGACTCGCTGACGACGCTTCAGGAGTACTTAGGACTATCCTAACACCGACAGCTGTTTTTTACCTAGGGGGCATAACAGATCTTAAACACCAGCTACCACCGCACGAGATGTTCGTATCTATCCATCAACAATTACCGATGGATCCGGTCAGCGTCTTGCGGTTTGGAGCTACTGAATAGGTTCACCTTATTCACACCATCACAAGGCTTATATTCCTATTACCTCTGTTCTCATGCCAACGGAGACCCGGATACGAATTATGAAACTGGCGATGATCGGTTTTGGACAGGCAGGTGGGAAGATCGTCGATAAATTCCTCGAATACGACGATCGGACCGGCAGCGGGATCGTTCGATCCGCAGTGGCGGTAAACACCGCCAAGGCGGATCTGATGGGGCTAGAGCGAATTCCCCAGGAGAACCGCGTACTGATCGGCCAGTCTCGCGTAAAGGGCCATGGCGTCGGCGCGGACAACGAACTCGGGGCCGAGATCGCGGAGGAGGATATCGACGAGGTACAGGGTGCGATCGACGCAATTCCCGTCCACGAGGTCGACGCGTTCCTGATCGTCGCCGGGATGGGTGGCGGTACGGGAAGCGGCGGTGCGCCCGTGCTCGCAAAGCATCTCAAGCGAATCTACACCGAGCCCGTCTACGGCCTCGGCGTGCTTCCGGGAAGCGACGAAGGGGGTATCTATACGCTCAACGCCGCCCGCTCGTTCCAGACGTTCGTCCGCGAAGTGGACAACCTGATGGTCTTTGACAACGACTCGTGGCGACAGTCCGGCGAGTCCGTCGAGAGCGGCTACGCCGAAATCAACGATGAGATCGTTCGCCGCTTCGGGATCCTCTTCGGTGCGGGAGAGATAAACCAGGGCGACGAGGTGGCCGAAAGCGTCGTCGACTCGAGCGAGATCATCAACACGCTCTCGGGCGGCGGCGTCTCGACGATCGGCTACGCCCGCGAGGAAGTCGAGAAAGGTGGGGATGACAGCGGCCTCCTCTCGCGCTTTACGGGCGGCGACGAACCGCAGGTCGACACCGCACACACGACCAACCGGATCACGAGCCTGGTTCGTAAAGCTGCACTCGGGCGGCTTACGCTGCCTTGTGAGATCGACGGTTCCGAGCGCGCACTGCTCGTTCTCAGTGGTCCCCCACAGCATCTCAACCGGAAAGGAATCGAGCGCGGCCGCAAATGGCTCGAGGAGCAGACCGGCAGTATGGAAGTGCGCGGTGGCGACTACCCCGTCCCCGAGTCGAACTTCGTCGCCAGCGTCATCCTGCTGGCGGGCGTCTCGAACGTCCCCCGGATCAAGGAGCTCCAGCAGGTCGCCATCGAGGCACAGGACAACATCGAGGACATCCGGTCGGAAAGCGAAGAGAACTTAGAAAGCCTTGTCGAAGATGACGAAG
>LKMJ01004618.1_pt1 | contig 12984 bp, 12 predicted proteins | sample 643391 | NCBI WGS metagenome assembly LKMJ01 (sample SAMN04112250, study PRJNA286221) | soda lake metagenome | biome: soda lake; feature: Kulunda Steppe; material: water; isolation source: sample PL-Br10 brine of Picturesque Lake | place: Russia: Kulunda steppe | collected 2010-07
ACAGTGGAGACCTACCACCAATATGCGGGAGCGGATGACATCGTTTCGGCACGCCAACTGCTGGGTGAGAGTCTGGGGCTTCGCGCGTCAGGTACGTATGCAGAAAAGCTTCAGCAGGCAATCGAAGCGGAGAATAACCTTCAGATTACAGAACTGCTGATTGAGAGGAGTAGTGACCTCGTTGGACAGTCATTTCGAGATGCCAGAGTCTTCGACCAAATGGGTGTTACCATTGTCGGTGCGTGGCTTGGTGGGAAGTTCGTCGTGACACCAGACCCGGACACCGTCATCCAAGAGCACACAATCCTGCTGGTTGCTGGCGAACACGCTGATTTACAGGATGTAGAAACGCGGGTGATTCCAGCACACGAGGGTCACGAATCCCACGTCGTAGTCTGTGGATACGGAACAGTCGGCCGGTCGGTTGTAGACGCCCTCCAGACAGAAGGCGTTGACGTGACGACGATTGACATCGAAGCCAAAGAGGGAGTCGATGTTGTCGGTGATATTACCGACCCGGAGACGTTCCGGCGTGCAGATGTCGAGAATGCACGCGCTGTGGTCCTTTCCCTCGACGAAGACACGCCGACAATCTTTGCAACACTGATACTCAATGAACTTGCACCAGATGTAGAGGTTATCGCTCGTGCGGACGACGAGGACAGTGTCCAGAAACTCTACAATGCAGGAGCAGATTTCGTGCTCTCGCTGGCGAACGTGACTGGCGAAAGTCTGGCGTCGCTGCTCATTGAAGAAGAGGAAATTCTGACCCCGGATGTTGATTTCGGGTTCGTCAGGAGATCGACATCTGCCTTCGTCGGCAAGAGCCTGGGAGACCTTGACTTACGTGAACAAACCGGATGTACGGTCGTCGCGGTTGAACGCGACGGGAGCGTACTCACTGACATCGGTGCGAGTTTCGTTGTTGAAGAAAACGACGTTCTCATCATTGCTGGGAGCGAAGAATCGCGGAATCGACTTCAGACCTTTATCACAGGAATGGAACGTAGATAGGAGAAGTCACGCCGATCTCAACTCCATTAGAGAGGCACATCGACACTCAGTCCACGTCCCTACTGACCGGCTGACTCGCCCTTAACGGCGTGAAATCAACAGTAGCCAACTGCTGCATGGAACCTCTATAATCAACAGACTGACCTCTCAGGAGTACGGTTATTCGGATGTTACTCCTCGCCGCTCTCTCGGTCAGATAACCGCTCGGACAGCCGGTCGAGTTTGCCGCGAATGCGGTCCCGGCGCTCGCACGTCTCCCTTTCCCGGTACTCCAGAGCGACGACCTCGTTGTCCGCCAGCTCCACCGAGAGCACACCGCCGTCGTCCTGTGCCTCGGCTGGCAGTTGCTCGGCGGGGACGGTCACTTCTTCGACGACCTCACCGTCCGCTTCGAGCAGGATGACGGCCGTCTCGCCGTCGACGATGCGGTCGACCGTCCCGGTGTAGGTGCCGTCCATCATGCTGGTGTTAGGGCACAGCGGGCATCAAGACCCGGGTCCGGAAGTGACTCCTCGTTCTCCTCCTCGGGTGTCTCGTCGCGGATGTCCGCCGGGTCTGTCGAGAACTCCTCGGTCGTCTCCACATCGACAGCGCTCCCGTTGGTGGTGATGACGATGTCGCCGTGGACGCCCGTCCAGTACGTCTCGATATCGTGCTCGGCGAAGCGCTCGAGCACCTCGTCGTGGGGGTGGCCGTACTGGCTGTCGTAGGCGCTCGAAATCACAGTGATGTTGGGCGCTACCTCCTCGAGGAACGGTGCTGTCGAGGAGGTCGACGAGCCGTGGTGACCCGCCTGGTAGACGTCGGTGTCCAGTGCCTCGGAGTGGTTCTCGAGGAGTCGTTCCTCGGCGTCGTCCTCAGCGTCGCCAGTGGTGAGATAGCTGAACTCGCCAAGCTGGACGGCGAGGACGACGCTGTTCTCGTGGAGGTCGTCTCCCGAGTCGCCTGCTGGCGGGTTGAGAACGAGCGCCTCGACTGCGTCGTCTTCGAGGGGTAGTTCGTCTCCCTCCTCGACGAGAAGGAGTTCGACGTCGTACTCGTCGACAGCGTCGAGATAGTGCTCGTAGGTCGCCGTGTCGTGGGGGACGCCGGAGTCGTAGGCCGCCCCGATGCCGTCACGTTCGGTTTCGTAGTGCTCGATGACCGCCGCGTGGCCGCCGATATGGTCGGCGTGAGCGTGGGTGGCGACGAGATGGTCGATTCGGTCGATGTCGTTGGCTTCGAGATAGGAGATGACCTCCTCGCCGTCCTGTCGCCAGTCACCGGTATCGACGAGGATGGTTTCGTTCTCCGGCGTCACGATGAGCGTGGAATCTGCCTGCCCGACATCGATGTGGTGCAGTTCGAGGTCGCTCGCTGCAGTCGTGTTCTCTCCGGCGTCGGCCAGCGGGGAATCGGGGGTTGCTCCGATACCCACTGCGACACCGAGGGAGAAAAGGACAGCGAGAGCGAGGGCCACGAGGAGAGTGCGCATGGTATAGAGTTACACGGACATCGAAAATGGGCGTTATGTCGGGGCAAAATCCCCTTGTTCGCCGTCTGTATGCTTGATACTCACGAAAAGGCAGGTCTGGGGAGGTCTGTCTGTTTCTCGCCGAAAAGCAGGTCCGAGTGGATACGCCTGTTTCTCGCCGAACGGCAGATCTGAGGAGGTATGTCTGTTACTCACCGAACGGCTGGTTCGGACAGGGGGCGCGATATGACACGGGAAATGGACGTGTCGTGACCTCGCACGAGAGAATAACGCTTATGCCTGCAGGTAAGCAATGTGAAAGCGCAACGATGACTGTCACGCTCAAGGACTTCTATGCAGATTGGTGCGGGCCGTGTAAGACTCAGGACCCGATTCTGGATGAACTCGAAGCCGAGTACGAGGATGTCGAGTTCGAGAAAATCGACGTCGACGAGAATCAGGACGTCGCCAACGAGTACCAGGTTCGGTCGCTGCCGACGCTCATCATCGAGAACGAGGATGGCATCGTCGAGCGGTTCGTCGGCGTCACGCAGGCCGACGATATCGAGGACGCGTTCGAGTCCGCTGGCGCCTGAGCGGCCGTATCGAAGCCGAGAGACAACCCCATTTCTAACGAGTTGACGACGAGTGCCGGGGCTGCCGGCCGGGTGTGAGACAAGCATTTCAGGGAACGTCCCCAAAGAGGGGGTATGACAGACGGTGACCGGTTGGAACGGTTTCTCCGGACGAAGCTCCAGAACATGGGCCGACAGTACGAGGAGGTCCGAATGGAGTTCTACAGAGGACGATACGACAGCGACCTTCCGACAGACGAGATGGGGCGCGCACGCATCGTCTGTCGCCGGTACGCCGAGAAGCGTGCAGTCAGGCTGGACGGGAGCGGGCGACCGACGTGTTACGAGAGCGGCCACCCCGACTGCGAGGGCTGTGTCGAAGACATTCAGGAAGACCGTATCCAGACCTGGTGATTGCGGGGGCGTCGCCGACCCTGGCGTGTTCACCTGGGCAGTCGATTTCGACGGAGCGACAGAGCCCGAGACGGGGGAGCTCCGCCACCTCGAAACCGTAATACGTAGGCCGCCAGCCACCGACGGTCCCGGTATGAGCGACGACGAGAGCGAGGGGGAGAGCGTCCTCGATACACTCGGACAACAGGAAGGGTGGCGCATCGAGGGTGATGCCGCGAGAGTCCACTACCGCGGCGCGACCGACCGCTACAGCATCGAGTACTACCACCCAAGCGAGTGCGTCCTCTACTGGAAAGTTCCCCCTGAAGAGGTCGACACGACGGCCGTCCCCGTGGGTCGAGGAACCGTTCCCGAACCGCTCCGTGAGCGCGTCCGAGAGGACCTCGCGACTGCCGGTATCGACCCGGACGTGGAGGAACGGTCGCTGTAGCGGTCCATCAGCGACACCAGCACCCAGTAGTCGCAGCGACATCCGTCAGTATAAAGCGGACAGCCCTGCATCCGTCAGGCATGAAGTTTTACGAGGCGGCGAACTTCCTCTTCGATTTACAGCGATTTCCCTCGCGACCGGGGACCGACGCCACTGTGGCGTTGCTCTCGGAGCTCGGTGACCCCCACGAACGTCTCGACTGCGTGCAGGTCGCTGGGAGCAACGGCAAGGGGTCGACCGCTCGCATGGTTGAGTCGGTGCTGCGCGAGGCCGGGCTAGACGTCGGACTCTACACCTCACCCCACCTCGACGACCTCCGCGAGCGTATCACCGTCAACGGCCGCCAGCTCTCCGAGCACGCTCTCTGTGGGTTCGTCGAAGACACACAGGAGTACATCGTCGACCGTGCCGCAGACGGTGACGCCCCGACGTTCTTCGAGACGATGACTGCGCTCGCCCTCTGGGAGTTCGAACGCCAGGATGTCGACGTGGCGATTCTCGAAGTCGGCATCGGGGGGAAACACGACGCGACGAGCGTCGTCGACCCCGTCGCCAGCGCCGTGACGACCGTCGCACTCGAACACACCAGCCTCCTCGGTGACGATGTAGAGACCATAGGACGGGACAAGGCCGCGGTCGCACCCGCCGACCGCCCGCTCGTTACCGGAGCCACCGGGGACGCACTCGCCGCAATCGAAGACGTCGCCGGCGAGACAGTGCGCGTTGTCGAACAAGGGACGAGTGACGGCTCCGAAGACAGCGACATAACCGTCGAGTACGGCGGTCGAGTCGATATCGAGGGGAGAGTCAGCATCGAAGACGACGGGTGGAGACTGGATGCGCGTCTGCCGCTGCTCGGGGAGCACCAGGCCCGGAACGCGGGTGTCGCATACGCACTCGTCCAGCAGCTAGAGGACGCCCTCGACGTCTCGGTGAGCGACGAGACGCTCGCGCGCGGACTCCGGAACGCCCACTGGCCAGGCCGGTTCGAGATTATGAGCCGAGAGCCGCTGGTCGTCCTTGACGGCGCGCACAACCCCGGCGGCTGTGAAGCACTCGCAGAGACACTCGCGGAGTTCGAGTTCGACTCCTTGCACCTGGTCTTCGGCGCGATGGCAGACAAGAACCACCGTGAGATGGCCGCCACCCTCGACCGGGCGGATACTGTCATCGCCTGTGAGCCCGACACGGACCGCGCCGCCGACAACGACGCGCTAGCGCGAGCCTTCGGGCAGGAGACCGACGCAAGCGTCAGCACCAGAGCCGACGTTGCCGGTTCGGTCGCCGACACGCTCGAATCGGCCAACGGGGGTGACTGTGTCCTGGTCACCGGGTCGCTGTACACCGTTGGGGAGGCGCGGGCGCTCTGGACGCGCACCACGGTTCCCAAGCGCGCAGAGTCGATTCCGGCTGCCAGGACCGTCCTCGACGATGCACACGTCACCGAACCGGGTGCGTGGCGGATGCGCGGCAAGGCCGTCCACCGGTTGCTCAAGACCCGCGTCCAGCCCCGACAGGCGCAGTACCTCAAAGAGGAGTTGCTCTCGCTCGGTGGCGAGTGTGCCGTCTCCGGGCTGACACACGACGAGGAGAAACGCTCGGTCGTGATGATGGGGACGATGGCCCAGTTCAAGCGCCTCTGTCGAAAGCTCGACGGGCAGCCCTACGGCCTCTCGCCACTGGCCGACCACATCCGCGAGACGCTGGGTATCGGCGAGGATTCCTCGTCCTACCCGTGGGAGCGCGAAACAGCCGTGATGGGCATTCTGAACGTGACGCCCGACAGCTTCCACGACGGCGGTGAGTACGAGGGCCAGGAAGACGCCATCGCGCGTGCCGAGGAGATGGTCGCCGCCGGGGCCGACATTCTCGACGTGGGCGGGGAGTCGACCCGACCCGGCGCGGATCCGGTCGACGAACAGACCGAGCGAGAGCGCGTCGTTCCGGTCGTCGAGGCGCTGTCGGACCTCGATGTGCTGGTTTCGGTGGACACGCGAAAAGCGAGCGTGGCCCGGGCAGCGCTCGATGCCGGTGCCGACATCCTGAACGATGTCTCCGGGCTCGAAGACCCCGAGATGCGCCTGCTTGCCGCCGAGTACGACGTTCCCGTCGTGGTGATGCACTCCGTGGACACGCCGGTCGTCCCCGACCGAAATATCCACTACGACGACGTGGTCGAGGACGTCATCGACGAACTGGCCGAGCGTGTGCTGCTGGCCGAGAAAGCGGGGCTGGACCGGTCACAGATCATCGTCGACCCCGGACTCGGCTTCGGCAAGTCGGCCGCCGAGAGCTTCGAGATGCTCGGCCGTCTCGAGGAGTTCGCGGCGCTTGGCTGTCCGGTGCTGGTCGGCCACTCACACAAGTCGATGTTCTCCCACGTCGGCCGGGATGAGAAAGAGCGATACGAGCCGACGATTGCGGCGACGGCGCTCGCCGCGGACCGAGGGGCTGATATCGTCCGTGTTCACGACGTCGAAGCGAACGTCGCGGCTGTCGACGTCGTGGACGCCACGAAAGACGAAACGGAGTAACAGCTATTCAGACTGCATCCCGCGATACACCTCGAGATATCGGTCGATAACGGCGTCGTGGTCGAAGCGTGCCCACTCGTCGTCGGACGTCAGATTCGGGTACTCTCCAGCATCAGTGATAGCGTCGGCAATCTGCTGTGGGCTGGTGACGCCGAACCCGCGCTTGTAGTGTTCGATGAGTTCGTGGGCACTCGAGTCCGTCTGGTACTCGACGATGCCGATACAGCCACAGGCGAGCGCCCAGAGGAGTTCCGTGGCGAACTGCTCGCGCAGGGCAGTCTGGACGAACGCGTGAGCACCGCGATAGAGACTCACCCGCCGCTCGCGGTCACAGTCCCCGACGAACCGTACGCGGTCGTCGATGCGGAGTTTCCGTGCTTCGGCCTCAAACTCCTCGCGCAGCGGGCCGTCGCCGATGACCGTCGCCTGCCAGTCACGGACCCGAAGCTCTGCCAGCCCGAGCAGAAAGTCGTCGAGGTTCGCCGTCTCGTCAAGCCGGTGGGCGTAGACGATGTCCACGTCGTCGGCCGGGTCGACCGTCTCCGCCATCGAGAAGTCGATGCTCTCCGGGATGGTGGTCGTGTTTTCGCCGGTCGCTCCGAGCTCGCGAACCCGCGTTCGGACCAACTCGGAGGGAGTGACGATACAGTCAGAGCGGCCGGTTATCGTCCCTGTCAACCGGCCGTCTTCGTCGAGCCCTTCCGTGCCGTACCACTCGACGACGACCGGCGCGCGGGCGAGCTTCCCGCCAGCCAGCGCGGCGACGACCTGCTTTGGCGGGACCACTGCCGCGTGAATCACGTCCGGACGGAACCTCGCCAGCAGTGCTGGAAGGCGGCTGTAGAACGAGGACGGTGCGGTGCCGTATGTGACGGCGCGGTACCGGACGTTGTCGAGGACGAACTCGTCGCGGTAGTCGTCCCACCACTGGCCACAGAACACGGTCACCTCGTGACCGCGTCTGGCGAGTAGCCGAGCCACGCGCTCGACGCGGCGGACGCTCTCGGCGTCGGTGTGGCGGGTGGTTTCCAGCGCAACCAGCGCGACGCGCATACTCGTCGGGTCGTCGTCAGCCGTGAAAAATCCCGCCCATCCGCAGCCAGGTTCGGCTGGCGCTGTTCCGGGACCGTGAGAGCAACGGTCACAGCGCGAAACGCCACCCCTGGCACAGTTCCAGCTATCCGGTATCGGTTATTTATTAATGGAGGGGGTGTGAAAGGCACATAGCGTGAAAGGACAGGAGTGGTATCAGGCCGAGGACGTTGCCGAGGCCTACGATGACAAGCGATTCTCGAAGGGTGGTCGCCTCATCAACGACCGTGAAAAGAAGGCCGTACTGCAGGCGGTCACCCCAGTCGAGGACAGAAACATTCTCGAAATCGCATGTGGCACCGGTCGGTTTACTGCCATGCTCGCAGAACGCGGTGCGAACATCGTCGGTCTCGACATCTCCGACGCGATGCTCCAGCAGGGTCGCGAGCGCGCACAGGCTGCTGGCGTCGACGACAAACTCGAGTACCTGCAGGGTGATGCTGCCCGCCTCCCGTTCCCCGATAACCACTTCGATACGGTCTTTGCAATGCGGTTTTTCCATCTTCTGCACGAGCCTGAACCGTTCATCCAGGAGATGCGCCGGGTCTCCCGCGAGCAGATCTTCTTCGACACGTTCAACCGCTACTCCACCCGCTCGGTGTACACCTGGGCGCTCCCGATGGGGTCGCGACTCTACTCCAAGAAAGAGGTCGACCAACTCCTGGACAGTGCGGACCTCGAACTCGTTCACTCCGCACACGACTGGGTGTTCCCGTACGGCCTCTACCGCGAACTCCCCAACTTCCTCGCGTCCGGGCTACGGAAAGTGGACAACGGCATCGGAATGACACCCGCCGGGAAGTACCTCGCGTCGGTTTCGTACTGGGACGTGCGAGTGTGACAGCGGGCGCTCCAGTCCGAGACGTACATTTATCTCGATCGTCTCCGTACCGTCCCGACAGGTACTGGGACTCGACCCACAGGGTTCGAGTAAAACAGGTTCCAGAAACATGTCGTTTGGCAACTCTCGAGGGGAGACGTTCCTGTACGAACTCGCCCGTGATGGGCAGACGACGGAGCTCATCGGTTACCTGAAACGCGGGAGTTCTGCAACCGTTCGTCAGCGGGCAGCCGAGTTGCTCGGTGACTTCGCCGATTTCCCTGACGAACAACGCAGAGACGAAATCGTCCAGGAGCTCTTGCTTACTGTCGAACGGAGTACCGACGAAGACGTCCGCGCACAGGCCATCGACTCGCTTGTCCGGTATGGCGACGACGCCCTCGAGCGTCTCATCGACCGCTTCTCCGAGTTCGATGCCTCGGACGCACCACGGTGGGTCATCGCCGAGAGCCTTATCGAGTGGCTCGACGACGACAGGCCGGAGTTCCGACTGGTCGCCGCAACCGGCCTCGAGCGGTTCGGCGACGAAGGGGCCAGTCCGGCGCTTGTCGACGCGTTCACCGACACTGACCCCCGGGTTCGACTCCGCGCCGTCCGGGCGTGTGGGACCATCGGAGACGACCGCTGTGTCGAAGCGCTCGCCGGACGGCTGACTGACCCGGACACGCGCGTCCAGAAAGAGGCTGCAAGCGCGCTCGGCGCTATCGGGACCGAGAAGGCGCTCGACGCGCTCATCCCAGCAGCCAGGAACGCCGACCCTGCAGTCCGACAGATTGCCATCGACGAACTCGGACAGTACGGCTCGCTGAAGCCGCTGGTCGTGTTGTTGCGAGCGCTCGACGATACGTCGGGGACCATTCGACGGACAGCGGCCGTCTCTCTCATCGAGCTGCTCGTCCAGGCACCGCCCGAGGAGAGCCACGAGATGCGTACCACTGTGGCTGGCCAGCTCGAAACGATGTCGCCCGCGGACGTCGTCCCACAGCTCGTCGACATCCTGAACGAGAGCAGTCGCTGGGCAATCAGGCGGAACGCACTCTGGCTGCTCGGACAGCTCGTGGACGAGGCCGAACCCACGGTTCAGGACTGCCTCATCGATGCACTCGACGACGAAGACGAGACGACAGCACAGCTTGCGGCGATGACGCTCGCCAGACTCGGCGGTGAAAATCTCGAAAAGCGGCTGCTGTTGTATATGCAAGACAAGGAGGAGAGGTCCGTGCCGTGGAACCGGGCGCAGTTCGTCCTCGACCGGCTTGGGACTGAGCCCGGCGTCGAGCTGGTGAAAACTGGCGTCAACTACACCTACGTCAGCGACCCGGATGACTACGCAGGACCGAATGGGGACAGCAAAAAGTAAACAACAGCTACAGCGACCTCAGCGTTCACTGAACGAAGAGGGATTCGAAACGAACACGTCGTCGGTCGCTCGAATCCGCATGTCGAACATCCGTTCGAGGACGTTCGCGCTCCCTTCGTACTGCGTCGACGGGTCGAAGTAGTAATGCGAGAGGGCGTCGGCCTCGTCGAGGCGACCGTTGAGGATGTGCAGAAACTGGAACACCTTCTGGAGCGTGAACGTATCGACGAGTTCCGACAGAATGTCAAACTCGAAGGAGATCTTCCCGTCCATCTTCTCCTGCTCGCTCAGGACGCGAGAGATGGTCTCGCCCAACCCGGCGAGCCCAAGCTGCTTGTCGAGCTGGACGACCTCCAGCGGAAGCGTCGAGAGCTGCTCTTTCGGCATTCCATCGAGTGGGTCCGATTTCGTCGTTAACACGACAATCCACGCCGGAAGCGAAGAGAGCTCCCGCTGCAGGAGCTGTATCCGCCTGGCGGGGTTCGTGGTGACGAACACGACGATGTCACACGGCGCGGTGAAGTGGACGCGGGCGTTGTTCGCGCCGGCCGATTCCAGCTCCGACAGCACCAGCACGCTCCCTGAGCGGCCGATATCGTCCGCGACGTGGACGCCCGACTCCATGAGCGGTTCGACGTGACCGAACAGGTGGTTCTTGTACGTGTTCAGTCCACGCTCGCGATCGTGGCTCCGTCCGGTCTCGTCACAGTACGGACACGCCCACTGGAGCTGCATCTCCCCTCCTGAAACGTGCTGGCGGTTATGCCCGAGCACGTGAGTTTTGACTTTCCGGGCCGCGTCCTCCCGGGTGCGCGCCCAGACCGAGAAGTCACAATGACGACACCGCCACCTGTAGACCATTCGTCCCTCACATTGCGGCCCACAGTAATAAAATCACCAATCGTTTCGGGTGCGTTCGGGGAGAGTGAGACGCTAGCCGAAGTTCTCGACTTTGGCGCGGTCCGGCTCGCCGCCAGCAGCCCCGATTGCGTCCATCGCGTCGTCGAGGAACTCTGCAAAGCCGTAGACGAACACCTGTGTCGACTCGATGTCGGCGCCGAGTTCTGCGAGACTCACCTCGACGGCTTCAGAGAGCCCCTCGGAGCCATCTAATACGACCACTGTTGCTCCGTTCGCTTCCAGTTCTGCGAGGCGTTCCTCGTGGATGGGCTCGTCGTCGCGGTAGACGACTGCTGCCTCGCCGCCGTCGGCCAGCGCGCGTTCGGCGATGCCGATGGCGGGGCCGATACCCGGCCCACCGGCGATGAGACAGACTCGCGATTCACCCTCGTAGTAGGCGTTGCCGTAGGGGCCGGCAATGATGATTTTGTCGCCTTCCGAGAGCTCTCGGAGCTGCGGGCTCAGCTCGCCCTCGGGGTCGATTTCGATAGTCATCTCGAACGTCTCCTCGACTGTTGGGGAAGAGATAGTGTAAAAGCGCGACTCCTCCTCGCCGTCGAGCGTCAGTACGACCTTGACGAACTGTCCCGGTGCTGCGTCGAACTCCTCGGGCGTCTCCACGTCGAGTGCAATCGCGTTCTGACCAACGTCGCGCACCACCGTCACCGTCACAGAGGTCTCGTCCATACCGGCTCTTCTGGCGAGAAAGTCAAGGGCGTTTCGTTCTCTGGAGGCTTCGCTGCCGACAGCGCCGCACGTAGTCGCCGACGGTACGGTATTCTTCACGACAAAACACCATCTGTCTCGTGTCAGATAGCGGTCTGTCTCGTGTCAGATGGCCACAGCCTGTCGGTTTTCGAGATACAGCACGTTCGGCTATCGTGGAGCCTGCCGGTAAATCAGGTTGCGCTGGATGGGGTTTGCACCCTCGTAAATGACAGGCACGCGGGCGTCGCGGTACACCCGCGAAATTCGGTTCTCTTCGAGCACCGACCGACCACCGTGGAGTTGCATCCCAATTTCGGTGCACTCCGTGGCGGCTTCGGTCGCTCTCGTCTTCGCCAGTGCGGCCCAGTAGCCCGGGTAGTCGCCGTTTTCGACTTTCTCGACGGTTCGCCAGGCCAGCGCGCGGGCGGACTCGAACTCCAGTCGCATATCCGCGAGGTCGTGCTGGACGGCCTGGAACTCGCTCACGTTTCGGCCGAAGGCCTCCCGGTCGTGGACGAACGACGAGGCTTCTTCGATTGCGGCCGCTGCGAGACCGAGACCGTGACCTGCGACGACCGTCCGCCCGTGGTTGAAGAACTCCGCGACCATGTAGAAGCCGGCACCCTCGGTTCCGATTAGATTCTCCTCGGGAATCCGGCAGTCGTCGAACGTGATATGTGCCTGTTTCGACGCCCGGTAACACATCTTCTCGGGGATGTGTTCGGCCTGGTATCCCGGCGCGTCGGTCGGGACGATAAACAGCGAGTAGTTTCCGTAACGGTTGTCCGGATCGTCGCCGGTCTTTGCGTAGACGGTAATCCAGTCGGCCTCGACGCCGTTACCTATCCAGTACTTCTCGCCGTCGAGAACCCACTCGTCTCCCTCCTTCTCCGCTGAGGTCGACATCCCGGCCATGTCGCTCCCGGTGTCGGGTTCGGACACCGCCAGGCCGGAAATCTGCTCGTTCTCGGCAATCGGCCGGAGGTACTTCTCTTTCTGTTCCTCGTTCCCGTGGTTTTCGAGGATGTTCGTGCCGAACTCGGGGAGCTGCAGGCTGAGTGCGATTCCGGCGTCGGCACGGTAGAACTCCTCGGCGATGGCGAGCATCTCTGCCAGGGAGAATCCGCGTCCACCGTACTCCTCGGAGACGGACTGGCCGACCAGTCCGGCCTCCATCCCCTTCTCGACAATGTCTGTGGGGTACTCGCCACGCTCGAAGCACTCCGCCGCGTTCGGTTCGATATGCTCCTCGGCGAACTCGCGAGCTTCCTGTTTGACCGACCGGGCCTCCTCGGGCACGATGCTAGCATCGAGCAAGTCCATACCCACGCTAGACACTCCGCAGTATTAAACGTCGAACCGGCGTTCAACTGGCACACTCACTCGGTAACCCACCATTGAAGCGATAGGCCTGGCGGTGGATTCACGTCAGTATACTGTATCGACGAGGACACACCTGTCGTAAAATCGAACATATGGGCAGTTCCAGGCCGAAACACGTGTTCGTGAATGAACAATCATCCAGGATAGCCGCGACGAGGTCAGAAGGCTTTTTCTTGCGGACCACGGAGTGAACAAGTAGCATGCCCGAAGACCTGAACTGGGCCATCGGCGGCGAAGCCGGCGATGGAATCGATTCCACAGGGAAAATATTTGCACAGGC
>LKMJ01004619.1_pt1 | contig 12983 bp, 16 predicted proteins | sample 643391 | NCBI WGS metagenome assembly LKMJ01 (sample SAMN04112250, study PRJNA286221) | soda lake metagenome | biome: soda lake; feature: Kulunda Steppe; material: water; isolation source: sample PL-Br10 brine of Picturesque Lake | place: Russia: Kulunda steppe | collected 2010-07
AAGAGAGAGAGAGAGAGAGAGAGAGAGAGAGAGAGAGAGAAGTACTGTCTGACATCATGTTGTGAGCGCAGATGTAACCCACATTATCTTTGCGTTTCGTCTTCCATTCTGCAGCCTCTACTAGCCCTGGTTATAAATGGCCTGAGATGCCCCATACTCCAAGTGGCCCAAACAAAGTACCTCTGCTGTCACAGTCAACACCAGCACAGTCACCAGCAGGGTCAGATCATCCAGGCATATTTGCAGGGTTGAGGATCCATCCATGGCTACAGATGCAGTCCCAGATGGACAAGGTGCGTTGTGAAGGGCGTAGTTTTGTGAGGGCACTTTTTTTAGAGATTATTCGTGCAGAGTCCCTCTTAAATTTGCCCAGCTGGATTCTTATGCCTTCGAGTGCTTGGAGTATGCCATCCTTCCTGCTCCAATTATCAGGTGTAAGGAACGCTATAAGATTAGGTTTCTTTTAATGGGCTGGCTGCGGAACAATCCTGGTTAATGAGCTGGCCAATCCCAGTCCAGCCCGAGCCTGAGCCTAATGGTTGGTTGGGTAGTTGGTGATCTGGCGATCAAGGAAAGCCTGGTTTCGTTGCACAGACCGCGGATCAGCACTCGCTTCATTTTACACTTCATGGTCACTGCAGATCAAGGAGCGCGGCGGTCTTAAAGACAAAGTGCTGTCTGCAGAAACCACGCATCTTGTTGCCAGGTATAGACTGTCACCCAGAATAGGTATAGCGATAGCTGGCGCCAAGTTCTTATTGTTGGTGCTGGCACTGCTTTCAATTCAAAGCCAAGACTCCAAGCCACTGGCTCCCTCTGTGTGTGTGTGTGTGTGTGTGTGTGTGTGTGTGTGTGTGTGTGCGCGCGCGCGCATGCGTGCGCGCGTGCATGGGTAACAGCTGCGTTTACTACCGGTTTTTCCAGGGCGGACATGACTTTATCCAGGCTACGCACCAAATTGGCTCTTCATGGTGTCTGCCTCCCTCCCCCAGCACCCTGCTGTCTACCCGGTGCAAAGGTGCTTCAAGAAGATGGGGGCTTGACCCACTTTCACATAGTCACGCAAGGTGAGGTGAGGTGAGCCCAAAATGGTGTGCTCCACATGCCTATCTGGCAGCTTAGATATCAGTCAGACAGGCTCAGCCAGGACCTGCCAAGGGTGCTTTGGTGGGATGCCAGTCTGATATTTAAGCAGGATATTTATGCAAGGTATTTAAGCAGGGTATTTAAACAGGGTACTTTGGTGGGATGCCAGTCTGATATTTAAGGCGCTAAGCAAACGGGTAAGAAAGTGCAGGGCAGGGGGGGCTACAGCAAGCGAATCCAGTGAATTAGGGTGAGTGGTAGCAGAGTCATGCCAGCAGGGCTGATGCAAGACCCTTCGTGTAGGCTTCTGGCTCGGTTTATCAGGCCTGAAGAGCACCTGCTTCGCCGTGTTTGCCCCGTCAGATTTCTGTGGCAGGAGCATCCTGGCTGGCAGGCTTTTGGAGGAGGCCCCGTTTGCACTTCCAGCTGTCAAAGAATACCAGCAGCAGTGCTGCGCGCTGCAAGAGCAGCAGCAGCAGCAGGAGCAGCAGGCCCTGACGCCCACGCATAGCCACGCAGTGTCTGCTGCTCCAGCTCCCAACCACCTCGTTTCTCCAACCCATCAGGCACCCGCAATTTCACATCCACCGCTAGCCACCCCCATCTCAGCAGCGCCAGCAACTTTGCTGCTGCCTGCAACACAAGGGGCACCAACCATACCTGCAGCAGCCGTGCCAGCAATGCATGGGACGCCTGGAGCAGGATCAGTTGACCAGAGCTGCCTGAGCGCACCAAGCAGGGACAGTTGCAGGTGTGGGGTTCGCTGTTCGTGCTCAGCTCTCTTGCTCACCAGCCAAGGCTGGTGCCTGACTCTACCAATCAGCTGTGAGCAATATGAGCTTTGCCCCCATCTTGCATCAACATGCCGTCGTGTTGTTATGTCCATTCGCAGGTTGGCAAGTTTTTGCACCCTGCCAGCTTGTGCGCTGGTGAACTGGCCCCACTGCCAGCAAACATTGACACTCTGAGCATTGGCCATGTTTCAGTGGTCTTGCACCTTCCAAACCTGCCTCCAGTGCTTGCCCGTAAAGCACCTCCTGATACCAGCACTGGCCGAGGAGGCGCCAAAGTATGATTCTTGCATGGAAGAAGCATGCTCGGAGCAGAATGTATGAGGCTGGCTGAACATTCTGCGGTGGCAACTCACCATTTGCTGACACCTGGAGATGCAGGGTTAGGCTATAGGACTTGTACTCTGAGAGCAAGTACGCTGTGGCCACAGCTGATGCGCTGTCCTTCTGTTCAGCAGGTATGTGCTACCAGGGCCTGAGGAGATCTGCAGCAATCCCCGTATGACCTGGGGAGTGGGTGGCCGCTGGGTGGAGCCATTTGATGAGGCGGCCGCGCTTAGAACCATTTGGCTACTGCGCAGGAGGTGGACCAGGAAAGACAGAGAAGGTGTGGAACGAGAGTAAGGGTGCCTTGGCCGTGCCTGCCTGCGTGGTGACCAAGATAGTGAGCATAGGCAGCCAATTGGCCTGTGCTGAAGTATGGCACGAGCCAGAGAGCAACGTTCAGCTGCCCAATTGAGACGCTTGTTATCCTGAGCATCTATTCGTCATGAGGCTCAAGTAGAGCCTGCTCAACTTGATGGCTATCCTTGCCATTGCAAATAAGGCGTCCAGGTGCACATGATATGGCGCATGCCATACGGCAACCCTTGCGCTTTTTGGTTCGACATGGGTGCACAGCCCCTGCAGGAAGCCCCAAGCATCAACGATTCCAAGCTGCATCAACGATTTAAAGCTGCATTCTATATTCAGTCCCCAAGCGCGCAGTCTCGCCCTTCCCAGTGAAGGAGCAGGCCATGTGCCTATGCATGATGGGGGTGGTGAGTGGCTAGAACAAGGTCTGAATAGGCCAGTGGAGGTATGTTTGCACAAAAAGCTAGCAGTCAGCAGGACGCGCAGGACGCGAAGTGCTTGCCAGGACTCCTTGTAGGAGGCTTAGAAGGAGAGCTGTGGCTCTAATGCTGGCAAGCTGCCTACTTCTTACAAACGCACCCCTAGGAGATGAGTGCCATTGGGCTCTGCTGTGCGTGTGCCTTCTTACTCGGGCTTCACCCATGCTTTCAAGGCATTCTCAGTGTTCATGTGTGTGTTTGCAAGCGCAAGCGTGTGCATGTGCATGTGCACCCATCTAGGCTGCAATGGAAAAGGATGGAGCCCAGTGCAATCCCTCTGCGCCGCTTCGCTGCAGAGTTGAGGCTGGAGGCTGCAGCTCTGCGAGAAGCACGAGCTGCAGAGGCTGCAAACGGACTCCAAGGTGGCATCCGCCCGCAAGCCTGCGCACCCAGCCCACCCCCCTGCTATGCAGCACAAGCGCCTGAAACACCGGAGATTGGGGAGCAAGTCCGCGTGATCGGGAAACGCCCCATGATGGGGGGGGCTGCCGGCCGCGGAGGGTTTACCGCACGTGCACACCAAGGCCTTCATCACAACAGCGCCTTGCCGCCTGGCGAGCGGGCAAGCCGCCTGGCATTGGAGCTGCAGCAGGAGGGTGGCATCATGGTGAATGATGTGTGCGAGCACGTGGCGTGCCAGGCCAGGCCATTCTGCATCCTCGATGAGTTGAAGGTGCGCAGGCTGAGCATGCGCAAATGTTTGTGTGAGTGTGTGCGTGAGCGCGCGTGTTGCCCGCCGAGCCGCTTGGTGCATGCAGAGCCTGCACACACGCGTCAAGTCTGGGTTGCTTGCGCAGACCCTGGTGCTGCACCTAATGCCTCTGTTGTGCATTGACGCCTTGTGGGACAGGTACAGGTGCCCTGAGGGATGGTATTGTGTGACAGTACTGGTGCTCTGTGTGATAATGCTGATGCCTCGTCTGGCCTATGCTTGCTCCGATTTCTGCCTGCTCCAATTCGGATTTCAGCTGCACATGTCTACTGGCAAATGGGTTGTCAGCACCATGACAAAACCAATGCAGGGCAAGAGCTGCATTTTTCCAGTGCAAACATTAACGATGGCCAGGCTTTCTGTCCTTCCACTCAAGATGGATGCCGACATGCTTTCAGTTCCAAGCTCCTCAATGCTGGTCCGTGCCTGTGCCCATGCCCTGCACAGATCACGCACGACTTGTACGGCTCCGACAACGATCCAGGAGGCTTCAGGGTCAGTGACGCATGCATATGCACATGTGTGGTCAGGTCGCCATGATGGGCTTGAGAAAGGTGATATGCTTAGCTTGAATTCAATTTATGCCTGCAGGGGACACTGGCCCCTGCATGGGCCCCAGCAGGGTGCTGGGCACTACATGGGCCAGGCACACAGGAGCAGCAGGACTAAGCCCAGCATTCAAGTGCTCTGTTTCTGCTGCAAATGCCCATCTTCCAGGGATTTGAAAAAGCACGTCTGCTGGCTGTTAGGCCAGATGGCAGTTTTATTCGTTTTTGCCCTGCACCATTGGAGGGCCGATTGTCCGCGTTGCGTGAAGCATGCGTGCTTTCTGCTCACTTATGTGCTTCGTCTTGTGCATGCACAGCGCAAGGCAACATTGCATGCCATACAGCAGCTCCATGAAGTCCAGGAGCCAATCACATGTGAGGAGGATGTCCGGGATGCTGGTGAGTATGCATTTGAATGCCAGTGAGGATGCTAGTGAGCATGCTTGGATCTGGTTGGGGTTTGAATGCCTGATGTGGTCCTTCACGCGTGTATGCTTGCCCCCCCTCCCTTTTTCTCATTTGGAACTCTTCATCCTACGTCCAGGCATAAAGCCGGGCAAGACTTTCTCCAAGATTCTTGAAATTTTGCAGACAGGTCGCCTTAATCGGAACAAGGTGTGGATAAGGAAGTTAGGCTTTACATGAAATTCAACTCACTCTTGCCTGTAAGCCTTGCCATTAAAGAACCTGTTGGGTTTGAAGTTGAAATTAAGAAGTGAGCCTCAGTGCCACAGACTGGATGATATGCTTGAGCATTTAGCTGTATAATTTTTTTGTGTTCATGCAGGTATGGTTGTCTGACGTGGAGAGCCAAAGAGCTCGGCTCTTCAGTGCAGTTTGGGGAGCAGGTGAAGGCATTCATTTGGTTGCTGATCATAAGTTTCCTGGCATTAAGAGCCCAATTCAAGGGGTGGTAATTTACCACAGTGCACCCACTCTTTGCCTTTAATTTGACTGATGCAGGTCAAGCTACGGCAAGAGCCTGGGTGAAGGCTGGTTGTCAGACCCTTGATGACGTGCGTGCGCGGGTGCAGCAGTACGAGGCCTCACCAGAAAATGGTGCGAATGTAGGAGCCTATTTGGAACTGGGACTGAGAGTTGCACATCATGAAGCAGATCTCACATTAAATGGGACTTGGTGATGCACAGACAAAGAAATGAAATGATCAAAGCTTGATGATAAATGATACCACGCACAGTCATCACTAGGGTTGGCCAGTTCTGTATGAATACGTACATACGGAGAAATACGTATTTTCTGTATTATACGTCAGTTAACTAGGGTTGGCCAGTTCCGTATGAATACGTATATACGGAAAATTACGTATTTTCTCGTATTATACGGCGGAAACCCGTAGCTTCGAGTGGCCTTGGAGTGGCGTTGGAGTGGCCTTCGACCCAGCATCGACATGCCTTAGAAACAGCAAAACTTTGAAATTTAAGCAATTGAACATGGACATATAAAATGGATTACATGCTACATAGTGGAGGAGAGACAGAGGCTGCAGGAGAGAGTTCTCTGTCAGGGGCTCATGGGGAGGGCTCTCAGGGTCAGGGCAGTAGGAGCTCAGCAGTTGCAGCAGGCTCAGCACCAGCAGGGGCAGCAACAGGCAGCACTGACAAGGGAGAGATACTAGGCAGCGCAAAAGAGAAGCCGCAGGACACGCTCAAGCGCCTGAGCAACCTCAAGAAGAAAGGTCAGGGAGATTTCTGGCAGTGGCTGGAGCCTGTGCTGGTTGCTGAGGCTGTGAATGAGGAGGAGGTGCAAGTGTGCAAGCAGAATTGTGTGAGAGGAGCATTTGAGCAGCCAGTTCTCCCGCATGTCAGCAGCAGCAAGCCGGTTGCTTTCAGCAAACGTGACCAGCTGTGCACCAGAGCGGAACTGGATATTGTTTGGTAACATCTTTTCGAAGACGGCACAGGGCCTGACGAGGAGATCATGCTATCAGGAATTGATTTGTTGGACAACATAATTTCCTGACAAGGAGATGGCCATCAGAGATGTGTTGGAATAAATAAGTTTTTTGCCAAGTGGAAGGGCAAGTGTTTGGAAGGGCAGTTGTCCAAGAGCAGATGCAACGCAAATGAAGCTAACTTGCAGATTTGGAGACTTGATTGGAACATGGACTGTAATTCTCTTGCATGTTGCTAGCTATTGGAGACTTTGGCATGTGTGTTCACTTATGGCGCCTTCAGCCCTCCAACTGCAAAAATTTCCTAAACCATATTTCATGAGCATAATCTACCCTTAAAAAGCTACAGATTGACCCCCCTATGGTTCTATCTGAGGCACTTGCCAAATTCCGGATTGTACGGAATACGGGCATTATACCATATGGTCGTCCCCACCACTGGGTCACCCCTTCCTTAGGCAAACATGGCCAGATAGGCCACTCAAGGCATAACTTTGCATCCACTGCACCGTTTCCTGACCTGAGCACACATTGGATAGCATATATTTTTTTGATTCTGAAGGTGCCCTTGGGTTTAAAATTGGTGCGGTGAGTGGAAGGCAATTTTGGAAAAAGGTATGTTATGTTGGAAGAGTGCGCGCTGTTTCCCACTCCCAGCCCCAAACTCCGAGCTTGAGATGCCTGCAGATGTGTAAAATTGGCCAGCACATCCTGTGTGGATTTGGGCGCGGGAAGCTCTCCCGTTGAGCTATGCACGCAACAGAGGCAGATGTTAGGAAACGTTTTGACCAGCCGCTTCCCACCCACACCCTCGATCGGCTCCATTTTTAATTTCCTAGATTTGATTTGATTGCCCGAACCCTCAGACTTGGTCTGGCTTGAAAGCATGCATGTGTTGCGGCGATATCACATTTTCTGTGCTTGGACCCTTATCCGGTCGCGACAGGGTCACCCACGGAACACACCTTCCCGACCGCCTCCCCCTAATCCAACTTCTTAGCATGGAATCATCATGCAAGAGCAGCTAAAGTTCAGGAAAGCGGCAGGATTGGAGCAAGTTTGGGGATGCACCATTTCCCGGCCAAAAGGGTGCAAAATGGTGCCAGAATGGCTCAAGGCGCACACGCCGCGCCCCCACCTCGCATTTTCTCACACAGCCTGACTTTTTATGACATATGTGCATGTTGTGCATGGTTGGGTCTGGAAATGGGGCCAGCAATTGGGCGGAAATGCTAATTGGCCATGTTCGGGGGGGTCCAGTGGTGGGGACAACCATATTATACGGTATAAACACAGTCTTTGAACTAATCTAGGATTCTGACATTCAGAACTGGCCAACCCTAGTCATCACCTCTCTCCACCCAAGCTTAAACAAGGAAGTGCTGACCTTCAGGCGATGGTTCTCAATGGCCAGCATGGCCTATGGGCTGATCGGGCACAAGCATGCTTGCACTGCTGCCAAGAGCATGCCACCTCCTGCCCTCAATTTCACGCCAGCGAGCTGGTGCACATCCATTGTTGCACAGGCTTGCCTAGCTGTTTCAGGCTGACCCCACAGATAAGAATGGGCCTGCGTTTTGCGGAAGACATTGCCAAACCCATTCAGCGGACGTGCATCACACATGTGGAGGCCTTGCTCAAAGCTGTCACTGTTGAGGTGCTTCGGGAGCTAACAGGTGAGAGGCATGAGCTCTTTTCAGAATCTATCTTCCAGATGTGCAAATCTGACTCTCTTTTCCTGACTAGTATACAAACGAGTCAGTATCATCTTACAAAAAGAGTCATTGCTCACATCAAAAGTGAGTGTCTTGTGAGCAATGCAGCTGCATCAGCGTCTGAGTTTCTTTGCACGGTGTTGGGGTCAGCTGTGCATACCTTGCTGCTCCCCTAACTTCCGAGGGTGCAATGCTTGCGTGGTTCGAGGCGCTGCATCTTGCATCCAGCACTGCATGTGCTTGCTGCTCAAGACGTGCTAGCAGGAATGAACTGCCTGCTAAGGAATGGCAATGACGCTTGGCACCAAAAATTGAGCGCTCAATGTAAAAAGCCCATCCCGTCCATTAATTTTTCGTGAGGTGTATGTTTGATTGGATGAATCGCAAAGCCTTCTTACGAAATACAAGCAGCTGCCAAAGCATGGAACTCAGGGTTTTGCTCGTACTCAATTACTGCCTTCCAGCGGCTTTCAGGAAATAGGTAGGGAATGACAGCTGCTGCATGTTCGAGCGCTGCATGCATGACCGCCACTACTCTCAAGCCTGCCTCTCTGCACGGCAACCGATCCACCTTCTGGCCTGTGCATTTGGTATACCTGTTCATGGCCTGAGAGGATGTAGTGTGTGTGTGTGTGCCTGCAGGGCTCTCTAAGGAGGTTCTGCTGGATGATACCAAAGCAGGAGGGCTGCATGTGCGCGCAATGGTGAGAGAGCGCATCATGCGTGTGAGGCTGCGCAAGCTTCAGCTCTTGTTGCTTTCTCTCCACCACTTGGACTGTAATTAGTGCATAAAATGCTGGTGCATGCTAGATGGGTGCAAATTAAGTCCTGGACTGGGCATGCTCCCATGGGTGAATGCATTCGAGGGATGCAAGGTGCTGGTTGCACAGGCTCATCAGTTGGTAGGCAGCCTTAAACAGAAGGCCTTGATTCAAGGGGTCTCGAGTGCACTTAAAAGCGGGAGCCTGGTAAAGTAGTGCTTGAGTGGGATGCACAGGAGTGTGCATGACAGGGAGGCGCTCAATTGGTAAGGTGTGGGTCAAATCCCTGGAAGGACTTTACATCCACATGGGCCAAAATGTGGGTGTGAATTCCACCTTAATGTGATTTGAGTGACTGAGGTGCCGCTTTTGTTTGCACCTCCTTTACCCCGCTGGGTGCTTTTGTCATGCAAATTGCAGGGCTCGTATGTGCGAGGGGCAGCCAAGTCAAACGACGTGGATTGTATTGTCAGTCCTCCTGGCTTATGTTCAGATGCCAAGGTTTGTGCTCTCAAATGCCTCAATACCTTGAGCTGTGATCCCTCCGTCCTAGCAGTCAGACATATTGAGATGAGTGTGCACGCCCACGGCAAACAGACATGCGGAGCAAAGCATAGCTCCTAGGTCAATTAAGCTTTTTGCATCTCATTTGTGCATGCTTGCTGGCCTGTGTCTTTGCTCCATCTCGATGACAAGATGCTTGCCTGCAGGCCTTTTGTAGTGCTTACAACCGGGGTGGAGATTGATGTTGAGCGTCAACATTCAACACTCAATTGACTCCCAGTGTCACATTCTGCGGGTTTGGCAGGCTGTGCTTGACTTCGGTGGTCACACTCCCCTCAGCAATCAAGGAAGTCTCATGCAAGCACTGCTGAGACGCCTGAGGGATATCGGGGCCCTGGCCGATGGGCTTTTTGACTCCGTCTTCTCAAGGACCTGTAGGTCTTTCCTTGTGAACAGGTTGCTCACAATGGACCTGCCGTGCTCTGTGCTGTTTCAGGGTGTTCATGCAGATCGCAGAGGGCTGGCATTCCATCCTTGCCTAAGCTGGCATTGCGTCCTGGTTTAAGGGCTGAACAAGACAAATGAAAGTTGTGCAAGCCTTGTTGGTAGCCCATGAAAGACAGAGACCCAGATGTACAATTCAGGCCAATGCCAGAGAGCGTCCTCATCATTTCGAGACTTTTCGGTGCAATTAACAGGCATCCATCACGCGTAAATCTCACCCAAATTTGGGCATGTACAAGAGTCTTTAATCAATTGATACTCCCAATTTAAGATGTGAGGGCCATCCTTGCCTTACCTTGAGAGGTGCTTGCCCCACCAATCGTTTACACCAGATAATACCTGCATGCCCATTACTTGACATCTTGAATTGTGTGATTTGTGCCTACCCAAAACTTGACATCATGAAGTGCATGATGAGTATGGCAAAAATGAGCGAAGAGCTTTAATTAATGATCCCTTTATGATGACGCTTGCTAGATGGTCCTGATGAGAGTGTGACATTCCTGGGCATCTGGAATCGAGATGGCCCAGTGAAATTGGACCAGTACTTGCGAATTGATATCAAGGTATGTTCAGCATACTTGGAGGATATGTTTCATCTGACGTAAATTACACGCAAGAACCTGCACTGAGCCTAGCTAATACCATTTTTTTCGTGCAGGTATATCCACGCAGACTACTTCCGTACGCAGTAATGTACTTTGGGAGTGGCAAGTCTTTTAACAGGGCTATCCGGTAAATAAGGTTTTTAAAATCATAATCTATATCGTAACCGCGTTTGGAATTTGGGCAAGGAATTGCTTTCTTGCTCAGTGTGTGTCAGAGCCTCATGGGCTGTGTGTAATTGTCCACTCAAATAGTGAGGCTGTACAGGAGTTAGTTTGTTGAACCTAAGGCAGTTCTTAAACTCGCAGCAAAATCTGACCCCACATCCAGGTATTGGTGCAACACTCCACGACCAAGGCTGAGGCAGTATGCTCAGCGTCTGGCACAGGACTATCAAGCTACAGGTCTCCATCTTTCAGACTCTGTCTTGTGTCCTGAGAAGCGGCGCTCAAAAAACAAACGCCAGGTTAGTAGCATTAAAAAACATTGAAAATTTTTGAAGTAATAGGTAAATTTTTGTTCAATAATAGATTTCTGCCAAGCTTGTGCGTCCTAAGTTAGTCCTGAGACTGCCCGGGCTTTCTGGTAGTGTACTCGTACTAGTTTAACATTTCTGATCGGTCTCTTGCACCCACCCATTTGCTGCACTTTTGAAGAGCATCATTTTGTTTGTGACACAGAGAGAGAAGTCTAAAGATTGCAGCTGCTACGCTCTCCAACCCCTTGCAGATTCTTGCGAGCTGCTTGGATTGCCAATGTGAGACTGACATCTTCCGACACATTGGCCTTGCTTATGTGCCTCCTGCGATGAGGATTCTTGTTTAAACTATTGTGCCAAGCAGTGCTGGGTTAAGACAAATCTAGAGCAAGCAGCCAGAGTAAAAGCAGGCAGACAAGCTCAGATATGTACACAAGCACAGTCCTTCATCAGACTTACTTGCATGATATCTTGTTTGTGATAACAGTTTGACTTCGTCCATAGAAGTTTGGTTGAGGCATCAGTGTAGCTTGCATTTTGCGGTTGGCTAGTTGATTTCCTGGAATACTGCGCACATTGTACTCTGCTGATGAGGCAGAGGTAATCATGCAGAGAATGCTTGCAAGGTGTCACATATTTTTTCCTCTGACATTCAACTTGATCGGACATACTGGACTAACTATGGCAAGTACATAGCTACAGCCACGTTTATATACAACATCTTCTAATTTTTTGCTTTTTTCCTAATCAATGGCGTTTTGAGTGGAGGTATGCCCTATTTCTGGGCTGGACCCCCCTGACGCATAAATACTGAGATGCGGACGCTCTCGTTTACATGGCCTGTAAAGCACCCACAAGTAGCCTTCAGCACCCACAGATTGCTTACCTTCTTGCACTTTTCTATCGTGCATCTTGTGTTGATGTCATCCTGCAAGTTTGGCGTGATCTATTGCTCAGCGGGCTGCTTTGGCTTCAAACACCCCGCAGCCCACACCTATGCGCATGTGGCTCTGACTTGTAGGCATGCACACAGGTCCCCCTTCTGCCAAGGCGTGCTGTTCAAGAGTTACACAAACTCCTCCAACCTCACTCAGAGGTGAGAAAAATTTGCAGTCACACACTTAACTTTCAGCAGAAGGAGTTATCTGAGGCCAAAAAGGGTTATACTTTTGGCATGATCCCAGGGTATGGTCTCCGTACCGGGCAGTTTTCAATATCAGAGTTATGGTGGCCCTGCTTACAAGCTGTCCACAGCACATCAGGTGCTGAGCTTGAAAATTGCCTGTCGCGGAGACGGTGCTTAATGGGCCACAGCGTGAACCCTACTAAAGTAGTACTTTTCATAGCCAAATCTCCACACCAGATCACCCACTGCACCAAATTACATGCCGACTGGTGTTTTTGGTGTTCTTGTAATAAACAAGATTACAAGAATTGCAAAGCCACTCAGTCAAAACGCCTGACTGCTGGGCTGAAATGTTGGAAATGGTTGGAGAAAAGAAAGTTTGAGACTATTGTTTTTTCAGGCTACCTGGAAAAACCCTTCCTCACGAAAAAAGGATCTAATGAACAATTGATGCAGGGACAAAAAAACAGGCACACCTGAAATCTTTAAAACCACATAGCATCAAGGGTGCACATGACAACACAGCGATAAGCAAGCTCACTGGGTGGTCCAAGGCCAAGTGCAAACATTTTGTTGGGCAACACGCATGACCTGAGCTAAGAAAGCAAGGAGGAAAAGCACACTGCCTGCCTTGTCTGTTTAAGAAGTGGATGTCGATAACAGCAGAGATGAGATATAGTATAATGGGAGCAGTGCATTCACTGTGAGAGGGCCAAATACATTCGTACATATACCATTCGGGTCAGCCTCGGACGTAGTACCCTCAGCTCTCAAATAAGGATGCCAATGGCAAAGCACATGAGATCCCTGATGAAATTAGAATGGTCGGCAAGTAAAGATTACCTTACCGACGCCGGTTTCTTTGCGAGGTATTAATTAACCCCCAGATCGGGTTCGCAATAAACCTCCACCTTAAGAAATTACTTTTATCCGGGCCTCGCAAAGTTTACAGTTATTTATTTAAGCCTAGCGCCCTAAAATGGAGCCACACGCGCCCAATGGGCAGAAGAGCCTTTTTGAAATGGGCTGCACCAAGCGGCCACGCACAGCAGCAGATGGGCAGCCTACAGAGCTCCACACTCGCCTGGTGCCTAACCTGGAGCACAACAAGCAGGAGCGGGAGCACC
>LKMJ01004620.1_pt1 | contig 12981 bp, 11 predicted proteins | sample 643391 | NCBI WGS metagenome assembly LKMJ01 (sample SAMN04112250, study PRJNA286221) | soda lake metagenome | biome: soda lake; feature: Kulunda Steppe; material: water; isolation source: sample PL-Br10 brine of Picturesque Lake | place: Russia: Kulunda steppe | collected 2010-07
ACTCTTGCTTACGATCCGTGACCTCGAGCGGGTCGGCGACCACGCGGTCAACATCGCCGCCAGGACCCTCTATATGGTCGAGAACGACGACGAGCTGATCTACTGACCACCGGAGGGCCGGTCGGACGGTCCGAACGACGGCCCCTCCCCGTCGACGCGTTCGGGCTCATCGTCGACGCGTTCGAACTCGCCGTCGAGGTCCTCGGCGAGGGCAACACGGAGCGTACGGACGTCAGCCGCGAACGCCGCGAACACCCCGACCACGAGAAGCCACTCGAGGGTGCCGGCGACCGCGACGATCGTCGGTACGGAGGCCACGCGGTACGCTACACCGCGTCGTCACTAATCGCTTCGGTCCGAGGGAGACGTCGCGGCCACCAGCTCCCGGAGGAACCGGGCGGCCTCGAGGCCGGTGGTTCCGAAGACGTAGGTGATCGGTTCGACGCCGAAGGCGCCGCGGTGGTAGGCCAGCCGGGGCACCCCGTCCTCGGCCTCGAACCGGTCGCGGAGCCGGTCGGCCCGGTTCTCGTAGTCGGGATCGAACTCCACGGCGTCGACTCCGAGCTCGCGGGCGGCCGCGAGGAGGGCGTCGTCGGTGACGAGGTTGACCGCGCCACGGACGGCGGGATCGACCGCCGAGGCGGCGATGACGGCCGTCGCGACGTTTCGCGAGGCGCCGAACTCGGGGTTCGCCGGCACCTCGATCCGCCCGCCGACGACGTAGATGCGACCCGGAATCGCGGCGACCTCGGTCGCGTCGGCCGCCTCCGGGAGCGCCGTCCCGACGTTCGTGCCGACGTTCGGGACGTACTCGGCCAGACCGGGGGTCGTCGCGACGGTCCGGGCGGCCGTCCGGACGTCCGCGAGCGCCTCCCGCTCGGCCTGGACCGTCTCGTCGCTGCCCCGGACACAGAGGTCACAGCCCAGCCCCTCGAGGACGGGCATCTCCTCCTCGTGGAGCGTACACAGCGGCCCCCGATCGACGAGCGCGTCGATCAGCGAGAGCACCTCCGCGAGCGCGTCGTAGCCGTCCATCTCCCCCTCGGCGATGCCGGCGGCGATCCGATCTGCGGCCGCGACGGTCTCGGGGTCCTCACGGAAGCGCTCGTCGCCGCCGGCCTCCCCGCCGACGTACTTGCTCACGGCCGCCTGGGTGACCCCGAGGTGGGTGGCGATCTCCCGCTGGGTCAGCCCCCGGTCGGCCAGACGGACGGCGAGCATCGACCGGAGGGTCGGGAGGAGGCGGTCGACGACGAGCTCGCTCGGCAGGACGAGGGACATGCCGCCGGCTTCGAGCGGGGTCGAAATAAGGGCTCGGTGAGCGCGCCTCGATGGGCCCGACCGGGTCGGCGACCGTACAGCCACGGACGGCCGCCGACTGAGCATGAGTGATCCACGGGGAACGTCTCCGTCGGTCGATCGGACGGTCGCGTTCCACCGGACTCACAGGGATCGTTCGGTTGGCGATACGCCGTGTGTCGGCACGAGGCCGACGTACGATCCGTATGTACGTTCAGTAATAAGCCTGTCTATTGGTGATAAAATTCTCATGGCGCCGATCGTGCACAACTATCTAAACTCATTCGCCGTTTGACCGACTATAAGCGTAATTTACTCCCCGAGGTGGCCGAAACGTTCGCACATCCGGCGGATCAGGGGTCGATCCGCCTCGGCGGTGCCCGGCCCGACAGCTCCGCGCCGACGAGCGCGGCGTGGCTCCGGCGCAGCCGTTCGGAGAGCGCCTGGTGTGAGATCCCGAGCTCGGTCGCGAGCTCCTGGAGAGTTACCTTCCGGGGAACGTCGAAGTAGCCGAGCTCGTAGGCCGTCGCGATCGTCTCGTACTGGGTTTCGGTCAGCGGCGTCCCGTCGTCGTCGGCGCCGTCCATCGTGGCCACCCGGCCCACGGTGGCCTCGAAGCCGTACCGTTCGAACCGTCGGTGGGCCCGGGAGAGGGGTTCCCGGTCGTGGAAGAGTAGCGTCAACGACCACGTTCCGTCCCGGCCGGTGGCCTCGAGGACGGCGCCGGCGTGTTCGGCGGCGATCCGGTGAAACAGCTTCATCGACCGGTCGAACTCCAGACGAACCAGGAGCCGCTCGTCCTCCGAGTGGATCAACACGGCGACGAGGTCGACGGAGGGATCGGCCTCGAGGGCGCTCTCGATCGCCGACCGATCGGCGCCGCTCGTCCACACCAGCGGCGGTCCGTCACCGATCACCCCCCCGATCCGGAACTCGAACGACGGCAGCCGTTCGAACGTCTCCGAGAGGCCGAGGTTCTCGGCCGGGATCTCGAGGTCGACGACGGTGGTCATGTGCATGTGCCACCACGAACGCGTATAGACGGCTTTGGGAAGCGGTCAGGTTTCCCGCCACCATCCGGCGGTGACCGTCGCCCTCGAGGGACGGTCAGAAACGGCGACACCCCGGAACCGGCGAGGCCGGTGGCGACCGGTGGCGATTTCCCCGCGAAGCCCCAACCGGAGCCGATGACCCGAATCGGCGTCGTTGGGGCCGGTGGCGCGGCCGCAGCCGCGTGCTACGCCCTCGATCGAACCGTCCCCGACGCGGAGCTGACGGTCGTGGAGAAATCCGGCGGCGTCTGTGGCCGGGCCGCCACCCGCCGGCGGGGACCGATCCGCTACGAGTACGGCGCGAACTACGTGAAATCGGCCGACGAGCGCGTCGTCGAGTTGCTGACCGAGCACCTCGACACCGACGGGCTCGTCGACGTCGCCGAGCCGATCTGGACGTTCGACCGGGAGGGGGAAGTCTCCCCCGGCCGGGAGAGTGACGAACACAAGTGGAGCTACCGTCGTGGGATCACCCAGATCGCAAAGCGGCTGTTCGGGGCGACTGAGGCGACCGTCCACCGACGGACGCGGATCGAGACGTTGCGCCGGGGGGACGGCGTCTGGACGCTCGTCGACGACGACGGCGAGGAGTGGGGGCCGTTCGACGTCCTCCTCCTGAACCCGCCGGCCCCCCAGACGGCGACGCTCCTGGCTGACGCCGAGTGGGACGACCCCCTCCGGGAGCGTCTCGCCGAGGCGGTCGACGCCGTCCCCTACCGGACGATCTGGACCGCGGTGCTCGGCTACGAGTTCGCGCTCGACCGTCCGTACTACGCGCTCGTCAACCCCGGCAAGGACCACGGGATCGGCTGGATCGCCCGCGAGGAGTGCAAACCCGGACACGTCCCCGACGGCGAGTCGGTGCTCGTCGTCCAGGCGAGCCACGAGTGGTCGGTCGAGCGGTACGACGACCCCCCCGAACGGAACGTCGCCGACCTCGCGGCGATGACCGCCGACGTGATCGCCGAGGACCGCCTGCGTGCGCCCGACTGGAGCGACCACCAGGGCTGGCGGTACGCGCTCCCGGAGGGACGGGTCGCCGCCGGCCCGCTCGAGGACGCCGCCGACCACGGCCTCTACCCCCTCGGCGACTGGGTCGCCGGCGAGGCGCGTCTCCACGCCGCCCTCCGGAACGGGCTCGAGACGGGCGAACGGATCGCACTCGCGGTGTGATAAACCGCACATCGATATAGAAAATTCGACTCCGTCGATCACTCAGGCCCGAACCCACGGCAAGACGCCATACCCGCCGTTCTAACGCGTCCGGACGTGGCGCTCCCCGATCGAGGGGCGGCTGCGTCCCACGCGACCCCGACGTCCGGAAACACGGGGTTCGACGGTGCCGCTTTTTTTGCGTGCCGTCGAAGGACACGGTATGGACCACACTGACTCGTCGACGGGAACCGCTCGGTACGTGTTCAGGGTCGGCTTCCGGGTCGAGCCCTCACGGCCGAAGCTATCGATCGACCCAGCCGAATACGAGACGACGCTGTCTCGAGTGGCGGACCCACCGGGAGAGCCCGGCTGGATGTTTTTCCGCGATCACCTCTGGCGTGGCACCGTCGGCGACGACACGTACTTCCGTGAGATCGTCGAGGACGCCCTCGGCGTGTCCGTGGTGTCGGTTACGTTCAGCGAACTCCGGACGGACCGGCTGTATCTCGACGCGCTCCGGGACGCGATCGGCAGCCAGCTCGGTGAGTTCAGGGCGGACACGGTCGACGAGGCCCTGAAGAAGTACCTCGGGAGTTCGATCCACGTCGTTTCTCCCGAGGATACCACCGGCTGAACCACTCCTCCCGGTTGCCCCCCCTCGACCGTGGGTCGCTTTCCCCCTCTACCACTGGATCGCCTTCCTCGCCCTCGAAATCGGTATCGGCCTCGCGTTCGCCGCGACCCCTATCGGCTGGATCGACCGCCACCGGTCTCCGGCCGCGTCCGCCTGATCGGGAAATCGAGTCACCGATCGACGACGGCGAGAACTACCGATCGTGATCCTCTCCGGAGGATTAAATTTAACTATGTTGAACAACAGTCATCTAAACGTGCAGAACAACAACGAAATCCGTCGCCGGAAGCTACTCAAGCTAACAGGGGCTGCCACCACCGCTACGGGGGTAACGGCGATAGCCGGCTGTATCAGTGCCGACGACGATGACGACGACGATGCCGATCCGGACGAGGAAGAAGAGATCACGGTCACCCTGACCGAATTCCCAGACACGATCGACCCGCTCGATCACATCACCGGGGACTATTTCGACATTTACGACCACATATACGAACCGGTCTTCGAGTTCGACCCCGGTGACGGCATCTTCCCGTGGATAGCCGAGGACTGGGAAGTGACCGGTGACGGCTCGACCGAAGTGTCGATACGAGACGACGTAACGTTCCACAATGGCGACACGCTGACCGCAGACGACATCGCGTGGACCATCAACCGCTCGGTGGATCCCGACTTCGCGCTCGTCAGTGATCTCGGTCAGTTCGGTCTCGGGTCGATTACGGGTGCCGAAGCCATCGACGAGACGCAACTCGAGATCACCTACGGCGGTGCACCGGGGCTCGCCGAGTTCGAGTTCGGCAACTACGCTCGCGCGATGAACCGGGAGTGGGCAGAGGATCGGGGTGCCGACGAGGACGTCCTCTCCGGGGACTCCCCTGAAGATTTCAACGGCACCGGGCCATACGAGGTCGTCGAGTTCGAACCCGAAGTCGAGATCGTCGTCGAAAAGTTCGACGACTACTGGGGCGAGGAGCCACCGTTCGACCGTGTGACGTTCAACGCGGACGGCGAATCGAGCGGTCGTTTCAACGCGCTCGAAACGGGCGAAACCGATCTGACGATCAATATCCTCCCCGAGGACGTTGGCGACGTCCGGGACAACGAGGACACGGACATCCGGAACGTTCCGAGCTTCCGGACCATCTTCTGTCCGATGAAAAACTCCGTCGAGCCCTACGATAGCCAGGAGTTCCGGCAGGCGATGAACTACTGTGTGGACCAAGAGGAGATCATCGAGACGATACTCTCGGGATTCGGGACACCGACGAGTCAGCCCGTCTCGCCGGACATCAACGGGTACAATCCGGATCTCGAACCGTATCCACAGGACTACGACATGGCCGAGAGCCTCGTCGAGGAGAGTGGGTACGGCGGCGTGGAAATCGAACTGACGGCGCCACAGGGCCGGTACGTAAACGATGCAGAGATCGCAGAGCGAGTCGCAGACATGATCGACGAACTCCCGAACGTCGACTGTAGTGCGAACATCGTCGACTTCGGGACCGTCTCGGACGAGAACGCTGCGGGTCTCGACGATCCCGACCATCCGTTTTACATGATCGGCTGGGGAACCGTCACCGGTGACACCGACTACGGTGTGCAGGGCTTTTTCGTTCCCGAAGAGACCCGGAGCTTCGCCGACGACGACCTGACGGATGCGATCGTCGAGAGCCAGGAGATCGAAGACCCCGACGAGCGACGTGAGGCGCTACAGGAGATCAACGCACAGATTCACGACCTCGCACCGTGGGTGTTCCTCAACGTTCAGGAGTCGATCTACGGTATCCGTGAGGACATTCAGTGGGAGCCACGCGCAGACGAGACCATCTACCTCTGGGAGATGAGCGTCTGACTGCCCTGGAAGGTGAGCGTCTGACCGACCCCGGACCTGTCCCCGGCGGTCGAATCGGTGACAAAAGGAAAACGTAATTACGATCCCACGCTCGGGTTACGACAGTTAGCTCTCGATGCTGAAATTCTTGATTCGTCGTCTCCTGCAGGGCATCCTCGTCGTCTGGGGAGTGATCACGGTGATGTTTATCCTCCGTGCGGTCTCTCCGGGAGACCCCGCCGTGTTGATGGCCGGTGAGGGTGCAGACGACGAGATTATCCAGCGGGTGAGAGAGGCAGAAGGACTGGACGAGCCGCTACTTTCGCAGTATCTCGACTACTTGGGCAGTATCCTGGTTGGTGACTTCGGGTTCTCCTGGGAGGCCCGTAGTGAGGTTACAGCGATAGTCATCCGCCGTATCCCTGCGACGATAGAGTTGGCCGTCGCCGCTACCGTCGTTGCGCTCGTCATCGCCGTTCCGCTCGGCGTGATCTCCGGCACTCGCCGGAACGAACCGGCGGACTACGGAGCCACGCTCTTTTCACTTCTCGGTATCAGTACGCCGAACTTCTGGCTGGGCCTGATGCTCATTCTGGTGTTGGGCGTCTGGTACGGCATTCCCTACCCGTCGATCGGAACGTCCTCGTTCTCGACGGGCTCGTTCGTCGTCGAGTATCCGAGTTCGATCGGCCTGGGGCTCTTCGATTTCCCGACCGGTCGACGGGAAATCGGTTTCACAGCGGCAGTCTCCGCCGTCCTGTTCGAGCAATCGCTCTCGGAGCTGGGAGCGTGGCTCCGACACATCACGCTCCCCGCTCTCACGCTCGGGACGTACTTCACGGCGTTGATTACGCGTCTCACCCGGAGTGGGATGATCGACGAGCTCGGGAAACCGTACGTGACCTCGATGGAGGCCAAGGGGCTGCCCCGGATACTCATCCTGTACAAACACACGCTCCGAAACACCATGATCCCGATTATTACCGTCATCGGTCTACAGATCGGGACGCTCGCCGGTGGGGCCGTCATCACCGAAACGGTGTTCAACTGGCCGGGCCTCGGCCTCCGGCTCATCGACGCACTCAATGACCGTGACTGGCCGGTCATCCAGGGTATCGTGATATTCATCGCGGTCGGGTTCGTCGTCATCAACATCGTCGTCGACGCCCTGTACAACTATCTCGACCCACAGGTGAGCGAGTCGTGATCTCCGACCGTGTCAGATCGAATCTCAGACAGTCGTTTTCGGAGAGCCTGTTGCCGAAAATCGGCCTGGGTATTCTCGTCGTCATCGTCGTTATGACGCTGTTCGCACCACTGCTTGCGACCCACGACCCGACCGATACGGGACATTTCGACCCCGAAACCGGCAGCGAGTATCCACCGCTCGGACACTCCTACGAGACGGAGGTGGCAGTTGACGGGGAGTTCACCGAGGTCACTATCGAGTCGAACAGCACCCACGTCCTCGGGACGAACACTGTCGGCCAGGACGTCTACTCACGACTCATCTACGGCGCACGGGTTTCAGTCATCGTTGGGCTCTCCGCGACGCTGCTCGCCTTGCTCATCGGCGTCCCGATCGGCCTCCTCGCGGGCTACTACGGTGGGCGTGTCGACGACGGCCTGATGCGGGTTGCGGATACGATGCTCGCGTTCCCGGCGCTCGTGTTGGCCCTCGCGCTCATCGGGGTGTTCGGCGAACGACCGGTCGGAATACCCGACCCGATAGTGATGGCCGGGTTCGCAGAGGGGATGCCAGCGACGATCCCGATACCCGGAACGGTGACCATCGTCGGGGCACTGGTGATCTGGGTCTGGTTTGCCCGTGTGGCCCGCGGGGAAGCCATGTCGCTTCGAAACGCCGAGTACGTCAAGGCGGCCAGGAGTTTCGGAACTAGTCACGCCCAAATCCTGCTCAAACACATCCTCCCGAACAGCATGACGCCGATCATCGTCCTAGCGACGATTCAGGTCGCGGTCATCATCCTGCTGGAAGCGTCACTGGCGTACCTCGGGTTCTCGGGGACGACGCTCTCGTGGGGCTACGAAATCGAGCGGGGACAGGACTACCTTCGGCGAAGGCCGTGGGTCTCGATATTCCCGGGTATCGGTATCATGCTGGCGGTCATCAGCGTGAATCTGCTCGGGGACTGGTTCCGTGATGCCCTGGACCCGAACGTCGACCAGAGCGAGCGAGGTGCCTGAGATGACCGAAGACATCCTCAAGATCTCCGACCTCTCGACCAGATTTTTCACCAGTGAAGGACAGGTAAACGCCGTCGAACGGATCTCACTGAACGTCGGAGAGGGCGAAGTGTTCGGTATCGTCGGCGAGAGTGGTAGCGGCAAAAGCGTCACTGCACTCTCGATCGTGGACCTCGTCGAGTCACCCGGGCAGATCACGAGCGGATCGATCGAGTACCGGAACGCGGAGCTCGCCGACGCCCTCGAAGCGGACTACCCGGACGCAGTCGACGGCGAATTCGTCGACGTCCTCTCGGTGCCGGAATCAGTCCGGAGGTCACTCCGTGGCCCGTCGTTCAGTATGATTTTCCAGGACCCCGAGAGCAGTTTCAACCCGAGCGTGACCGTCGGCGAACAGATCGCAGAAGCGGTGGAGGTACAGCGTCGTGCACGAGCCGACCCACGTTCGACTCGTGCCAGAACCCAGGGTGTCGAGTACTCGCTCTCGGGGTATCTCACGTCCGCACTGTTGCCATCGAAGCGTTTCGTCACGACCGAGAGCAAAGAGCGCGCGATCGAACTGCTCGAGATGGTCGGGATTCCGGACCCGGTCAAACGTGCCGAGGAGTATCCACACCAGTACTCCGGCGGGATGCTCCAGCGGGCGATGATTGCCCAGGCGCTGGCGGGGGAGCCGGACGTCCTCATCGCGGACGAGCCGACGACCGCACTCGACGTCACGATACAGGCACAGGTTCTCGATATCCTCTCCGAGCTACAACGAGAGGTCGGGATGACGATTCTGTTGATCACACACGACCTCGGAGTCGTGGCCCGCATGTGTGACCGTGTCGGCGTGATGTACGCCGGCGAGATCGTCGAACAGGGGACTCTTGCGGACATCTTCGAGGAGAACGTCCATCCGTACACGGCGGGGCTTCTGGGGTCGGTCCCGGTGCTCGACGACGTCGGTGGACGACTCCGGCCGATCGAAGGCAACGTTCCCAGCCTCCTCGACTCGGAGATGGGAAGTGGCTGTTACTTCGCCGACCGTTGTCCGAAGGCGATGGAGGAGTGTCTCAGGAAACCACGGACCTTCGATGGCCCCGGCAGTGACGATCACGTATCGATGTGTTATCTCGCAGACCACCCATACGAGGAGGGGGAGGCACTGTCCGACGAGCACTTCGAGTCGACGGGGGGCGACGATCGATGACCGACCCACTACTCGAGGTGCGAAACCTCAGGAAGTACTTTTTCGAACGGGACAGTTTCCTCGACCGGTTGCTGGGTGACGACCCGGTCGCGGTCAAGGCGGTCGATGGGCTGAACTTCGAGATAGAACGGGGGGAGACGCTCGGGCTCGTCGGCGAGTCCGGCTGTGGCAAATCGACGGCTGGCGAGACGGTGCTCCGGTTACAGGAGGCAACTGAAGGGAAGGTGTACTTCGACGGTTCGAACGTCTACGAGATGGATACGACCGAACTCCAGGAGTTCAGGCGCCGGGCGGCGATCGTCTTTCAGGACCCCTTTTCCAGTCTCGACCCACGAATGACCATCGGCGAGACGGTCAGACAGCCACTCGACGTTCACGACTGGCCCCCAGGCGACGACCACGATAGATCGAAACGCGAGCGCAGAACGGAACGGGTAAGGGACCTGCTCAACAGGGTCGGGCTCTCGGGGGATCAGTTCGATCGGTACCCCCACGAGTTCTCGGGTGGTCAGCGCCAGCGTATCGGCATCGCTCGCGCGCTCGCGCTCAATCCGGATTTCGTCGTGCTCGACGAGCCGACCAGTGCGCTCGACGTCTCCGTGCAGGCCCAGATTCTGAACTTGCTCGATGACCTCCAGTCCGAGTTCGGACTGACCTATCTGCTCGTTTCACACGACCTCTCCGTTATTCGCCACATCTGTGACCGTGTCGCCGTCATGTATCTCGGTGAAATCGTCGAGGTTGGACCCAGTCGGAGCCTCTTTTCTGACCCACAGCACCCATACACGAAGGCACTCTTAGAGAGTGTCCCCCGCGTCGACGTCGGGGAGCGTGAGCGCGACGTCGACACGCTCTCCGGCGAAGTGCCCTCACCGCGGAACCCACCGACCGGCTGTCGATTCAGAACGCGATGTCCGTCGGTGATCCCGCCCGAAGACGTCGACATCGAACAGGACGAGTTCCGGACCGTCCAGACCGTTCGGGACCGGATACGAAACCGGGACGTCGATCTCTCCGGCACGAAGGAGTTCCTCGAGACGGACGAGACGGACGACCTCGCAGACCGAATCGTCGATACGATGCTCGACCTCGAGGAAGCGGCGCTCTCGGAACCACACCGCTCGCGCGTTCGGGAAGCCCTCTCCGTCGCCCTCGAGGACGAGTGGGAAGAGGCGGAGAAGTCGCTCGCGGCGTACGAGAGCGTCTGTGAAGACGTCACGCCGGCACTACAGGAGAGGCAGGATCATCGTGCCGCGTGTCACCTCCTCGACCAGCCTGCCGGCGTCGAGGATACCGTGACCGACAGCGGCTTCACACCACGGCAAGGAGACGACTGATCGTCTCGGACGGGGGTGTGTGAGCGACCTTCACCACCCCGTACCGGCGAGGCGCGCCTGCACGCCGCCCTCCGGAACGGGCTCGAGACGGGCGAACGGATCGCACTCGCGGTGTGATCGGCGGATCGTTCGCACGTCTACGGTCGGCTCTGGCTTCGATCCGCCCGAGGACGGAATCGGTGCCGAACCGGCCTCGGAGCCGATCAGTCAAACACCGGTCGCGTCCTGAACTCCAGGTCCATCGGCTGGTCTTCGTGACCGGTGAAACGGAGACGGTGGGGGTCCTCGGAGTCGGTGGTGATGTCCTCGAGGGGTATTAGCGTAGCGTGTTCACCGGCGCGGTCGCCTCTGACTCTCAGGTTCCCAACCACACTCAGAGCCGAGTCCGAGTAGTCGATGGTTTCGGCACTACCCGGAAAATCGACCGTCGCAGTGGCTTCGAGCTCCCGCACGCCCTCGTATCTCCCATCCACCATGTTTTCTTCGTCCGGCCGGTCGACGGAGATTTCCTCGTCCACCGGTCTGATCCAGATCCGACTGTCGGCGTCGTGTTCGTCTTCGAGAACGTCATCGCCTTCCAGGTAAACGGTTTCCTGGCCTTCGCTTTCGTCGGGGTACACCACGCCGCCAAACCCCGAGTCGCCACGCTCCACCACTACCTCCCCGTGGACCTCGATGTATCCAGCCACGGGGTCGTCGTCGCGCCGACTACCGGTAGTTCCTTCGTAGTGGTTCACCAGCTCGAAGTCGTAGGCCTCGTAGGTCGTCGCCTTCCGATCGCAGCTCCGGACGGTGTAGTCCGTCGCCGTCTGGATGCCGGCGTCCGAGCCGTCGATCAGGTACGTCATGTGGTAGCTGATCGGTGCGCCGGGGTGGTCGGGGCCGTAGCTCGATCCCTCGTTGATGATGTCGTCGACGTCCGCGATGCTGTTGGCGGTTACGGCTCTCCCGCCGGTGTCGGCCCCGCCTCCGAGGACGGTCGCGTGGATTTCGGATTCCCTGAGGAGCTCTTCCTGATCGTGCTCTACATCTACGCTGCCCTCGTTGACGCCGGTGTCGAACGCCGCTTCGACCGAGGTTTCGAGTTCCGAGGCCGATCGATCCGAGCGGATGCTGAACAGAACGATGCGACCGTAGTTGACGCGGTCGACGACCGCGGACGTCGGCTCCGGTGTCCGTCCATCCATGAAGAACGCGCCCGGCGTTTCCAGATCGACGTCGACCGAGTAGTATACCTGTTGTAACCGTACCAGAGCCTCGTAGGACTCCGTTTCGGACTCGTACTCGAAGCTACCTTCGAACTCGCTGGTGATGCCGTCGTAGTGTGCCCCCACGAACGTCCGGGACATCTCTTCGGAGTACATCACCTCCTCGCTGTAGTCCATGTTCGCGAACCCCTCCCCGGCGGCGGGATCGAGCCGGTCTTCGAGCGTGATCCGGGCGTCCCGTATATTCGCACGTGTCGGATCCTCCACGAGGTACTGGGTCGAGCCGTCGATGCTCATCCCTTTGGGATCGATGAGGAGGTTCATGGGCACGCGATCCGCGTTCACACGCTCGTATGCACCCGTCGGAATCGTCGACGTGTCGACGATGCTTCCCGGGTAGAACGTGTCCTCGAGCCGGTCGAACATGATAGGTTCGTCGAACCCGGCCTCGAGGCGTCGTTGGTTCTCCGAACAGATCAGCTCGTCGTCACTCATCGTCGTCCTCCTCGTCTTCCGGGGTAGCCGTGATGTTAATCGTTTGCGTGGTGTCTTCGTCGATCGCATCGTCGTCCTCTTCGATCGCATCGGCGAATGCGTCCTGGAGATCATCATCGCGAAGTCTGTCATCCAAGTCGTCGCGGGCTTCGAGCCCGTCCAACTGGGGCGTTTTTGCATACAGCGCTAGCTGGTTTCCGACCCCGTCTGCGGTGACGGTGATCTCCACGCCGTCACGGACGTCGTCGGACACCTGGGGAGTGCCCCCCTCGAAACAGCCGTCCTCGTACTGCGAGAGGTCGATCTCGTCGTCTTCTTCCTCCGTGGAGTCGTCGTCGGACGCGGAGTCGTCACCGGCTGTGGCTTCGGGCTCGTCGTCACCCCACGTGATGCCGTCTTCACCGATCGTGACCTCGGTACACGCTGCCAGTGAGATCGCGGCGACGACTCCAGTTCCCTGGAGAAACCGCCGGCGATTCCTGCGTGGTCGGTCGCCCCCGGACGCCCGGGCGGCGGATTCGTCCGACGGTGAACTGCGCTCTGTCGACGTTGCTCCCTTCGAGTGTG
>LKMJ01004622.1_pt1 | contig 12980 bp, 14 predicted proteins | sample 643391 | NCBI WGS metagenome assembly LKMJ01 (sample SAMN04112250, study PRJNA286221) | soda lake metagenome | biome: soda lake; feature: Kulunda Steppe; material: water; isolation source: sample PL-Br10 brine of Picturesque Lake | place: Russia: Kulunda steppe | collected 2010-07
ACCAGGCAACTTATTTCAAAGAATAGAATAATCCTGTGAAACAGAGAGAAAAACCCTAATAACTGGGCTGCTGGGATGAAGTATGGACGTTTCTGAGGCGCGAGAGCTGAGTCAGGAAGTCATCTCGGAAATACTGGGGGCCGTTATTGCAGACCGTGAGTTCATGGAGACGCTGATGGTAGGCGTGTTGTCTCGCGGCCACGTACTACTTGAGGATGTCCCGGGAACTGGAAAGACGCTGACTGCACACTCGCTGGCGACTGCACTAGGACTAGATTATTCGCGAATTCAGTTCACACCGGACCTGTTACCGAGCGATATCACAGGCACGCACGTATTCAACGAGCGCGACCGGACCTTCGAGTTCAACGAGGGGCCACTGTTTGCGAACGTTGTGCTTGCCGATGAAATCAACCGTGCGCCGCCGAAAACACAGGCAGCGTTACTCGAAGCGATGCAGGAACAACAGGTCACAGTGGGTGGTGACACCTACGAACTCCCGACGCCGTTTTTCGTCATTGCGACACAGAACCCGGTCGAGCAGGAGGGGACCTTCGAGTTACCGGAGGCCCAGGTTGACCGGTTCCAGATTAAGTCCTCCCTTGGGTATCCTGACGAGGAAGGCTCACTTACGCTTCTCAAACGGCGTGCAGGACGTACTGAGGACGTTCCGTCAGTCGAACAGGTGCTGGACCGAGAGACCGTAATGACGCTTCGACAGGTTCCCGAATCAGTCCATACGGAGGATGATGTCCTCCGGTATATTTCGCGGATTGGACGGGCAACCCGTCAACATCCACAGGTCGATACAGGAGTCTCCCCCCGTGGTATTCAGAAATGCTTCGAGTCGGCACGTGCTCGAGCAGTCCTCACCGGCCGGGATTACGTGACGCCCGATGATGTCAAGGCAGTTGTGATACCGGTTCTAGCACACCGGCTGGTGCTCAAACCCGAGGCAGTCATCGACACCGTCAAAAAAGCGACAATCATCGAGGAAATTGTCGAAGAAGTCCCCGTTCCCACCGTCGAGTTTAGTTAACAGCGGATAGCAACCCCTCAGTCGCTTTGTCGGCTGATTATTCCTGGCTCTGGACCACCCAGAGCAACAGTCCTGCGGACAGAACCAGTACGAAGAGCGCGCCCACAGGAAGGTTGCCGGGCCCGGTCAGAAACAGGGCTGTCCCAGCGACTGCCGCTCCACCAATCACCAGGGTCGTAACGCTGTGGTGAAGAGCTTCCGCTCTCCACGTAGTCGTCGCTTTTGTGGTCTGTCTCCCCAGTCGAACCGCATAGATGGCACTGTCATACGCGATGAGGGTCCCTGCAACTGCGACGAGACCGATGGCTACTGGCATCCCGATGATTCCAGCAATCAGGACACAACTGAATAACACCACAATGGCAGCGATAAGAAATCTGGAACTCCCTCGTGCAAGCCCGAGAGCGAGTATTACTGTGGTGAGTGCTCCAGCACCGGCAAGTTCGAGCGACACGTTGGCAATTGCCCCAACGCTAACCACCGCCGCGACCAGGGTGATTGAGACACTGAGCACGGGTGGATTATATCCCTCATCCTGCTGCTGAAACCTATCCGAATTCCCTCGTGTCAAGGCTGTATTCATTGATACCCTCCTCGTGTTGCTCGCGCCAGCACCGCATCGAGCGTCTCCTCGTCTGACCAGTCGATAACGGGAATCCCATGTGCGTGAATCCGCTCGATACGCTGGAGTCGTTCGAGCGAAGCGACGGTTGCACCGGGTGTCTCCCGACTCGTCGGGTCGGGGGAAAGGACGGTCACCTCGTGACCTGCTGATTCGAGCAACCGAATCCCGATTTCGGCGATATCGTCGACGAGCGGTGTACAGATAATTACCTGCGTGTGGTCCGATAATTTACTTCGAAGTCTGTGTATCCGTCGTCGGATTGGTTGGCGTTTGTACGCTGGTGGAGATGGTGACAACGCTGGTTCCGTAGCGAATGCCTCGAGGCCACGATTTCGGTGCGTGGTTCCGCTTCCCGGCTCCAACCAGTACTCCGGTCCGAACGTTGCTAACCCGACGCGGTGGTCGTCATCAAGAAGCGTCACGAACAGGCGACTCGCTGCGTGGACACCTCGCGCTGCAGCACTCATCTCGTATTCATCGGAAATAGCCGTCTCGGCAATCTCTTGCTGGCGCCTGTGGGTGTACGCTGGTGGTCTGACATCGACAATAATAGCGACGGCTGCGGACCGTTCTGTTCGGAACTGGACGGTCGTTAGCTCTCTGTTTGCCGCATACCGTTTCCAGTCCAACCGAGAGACAGGGTCGCCGTGGCGGTAGTCTCTGGTTGCATAAAATTCGGTCCCCTCTCCGGGTTCTGTTGTTGGAAGTCGCCCAGCATAAGGTGTCGTGAGGGAACGAAGCGGTACTGACTGCAGTGGTGTTGGTTCCGGCCGACAGGACAGTGCATCCGCCGCCTCATACTCGTACTCTCGTTCCACCGTTCCGGAGAGCGTGCTAGCAATTGCGTAGATCCCTGGAAATTCGTGGTGACCCTGTCGTGCGATGACAGTATACTCAACCGTCGTTTCAGCCCCCGGCCGAAGTGGTGTCGCTATCCGTGGTGACCCATCAATCACCCGAAGCGCTGGTGGGACGCGGTCGATGATTCGACAATCGCTCACTATCTCGTCTCCTGTATTACGGATGGTGGTTTCGACGGTAACTTCCTCCCCCACTTCTGGGTCTGTCGTCGAAAAAGAACGAGAGATTGTCAGTGGTGGCCTGGCTGGCTCACCTGTTCGCCCAAGAATGACACCGCCGAGACAAACGATGGCGACGAGCAACAGTGCTGGTTGTGTAAAGACAATCCCGAACCCTGTACTGAAGAATGCGCCTGCGCCCGCCAGCCGCCAGTGGTCTCGACTGTGTGTCTCGATTAATTCAGGCGTTATTTCAGTCGACCCTTCACCTGACTCGGCCTGTTCAGCGTCAGGTTGTGGAGGTTCATTCTCGTCGGGGAACGTATCCGCATTTGCTGTCTCAGTTTCTTGAGTCGTCGGAGTGGCGGTTTTGCTCATCTGTTGTCCTCGGTACTGTGGTCGTTGCTCGTCGCGTTGAGCCTCTCAAGTAACTGTACTCGCGTCGGAGCGGTGCCTGTCCCTGGCGTATCGAGATGTTCAATCGACCGAATCGCTCGTCTGGCCTGTACTGAAATATCTGAAGACCGCACACGCACTGCCAGTTTGAGACGCGTTCGAAGCGGTTTCCTGTCCGAATACGCCGTAAAGAAGGCCTTTGCGTGTGGGTCAGTCGTCCACGCCCCCGTCTCGATTGCGGCCTTTGCTTGCTTCTCACTGACGTTGTACTGGTCCTGAATCCGGTGTTCGGCGAGGGCGTGCAATTGGGCTTTCAGAGACGAACTGGCTCTCCCCTGTACGCGTTTTGCTGCTGGTGAATCGGCGTCCTCTCTGAGGGGTTTGAGCGTTGAATCGACATTAACACCTGGATACGGAAACGTCGTTGCCGCTTCCGAGCGAGGGAGTTCCGGCTGGGTGTTCTCTCTCCGACCGATCGCTACGATGAGACCTGCCACCAGAAACCCGCCGCCGATAACCCTGACAAACGAACTGGTCACTGGAACGGCTGCCGCAATTGAGGGCACTGCTATCAGAACCAGTGCAATGAAGAACAGTAAAACCGCGGTGAGTGTCCGAACCCGTATCATTGTCCCTCACCTGTCGTCTCTACACCCTCCTCGTAGGTCGTTTCGATTCGACGCAATGTATCGATAGCGCGCTGTTCCTGCTCGGGGGTTGGGTCGACCGTTCCGTACCGAACGGACTCAAATAGCGCTGTTAACTCCGTCACATCAGTTTCCGCAAGTCCAGCAGCACGTGCCTCGTCGGCAAACTCCCTGGGCGTACTCGTCTCCGGGGAGTCAACATCAAGGATATCCGTCATCTCTTTCCACGCCTGATAGATGGCGTTCTCGAAATCTGCCTCATCTTCAAGATTATCGGCCGTTGACCCGGCCACTGCTCCAAGCTCTTCCGGGTCGGGGACACTCCGTTCTATTTCCGGATCATCGGGTACGCTGTCGGCATCACGGCGCTGGATATACAGCCCAACTAGCAAGAGGCTGGTGATGATGACTGCAAGCAGCCCAAGCATCCCGAACCGAACAGAGAGCGGCGCGGATTCCTCATCACCGTTCTCCCCGTTTTCTCCCTCTGTGACATCCCCAAGCGGCATTCTGTCAACATTCTCCGCGGCCATCTCTGCACCGGGTGCGGCACAGCCCATGAACGTAAAGACGAAAATGGAAACAAACCACAGTGAAATTCCCAGAATCGGAAAGGTAACCATCGCAGGGATGAGCGACCCCTGCTGAATGAAAACCACCATCGAGACGACGAATGCAAACAGAAACAGGAACATAGTGAGTTCGGTGACATTATACCCTGCAATGCAGGCTTCTTCTTCTTCCATCTCATCAACGGCTTCACCACGGTCTCTCTCGGTGGCATCCGGTTCACTGTCCGTCTGCTCGTCATCGCCGTTGCCAATCGTCCCATCGCCGTTCCCGAACCCAGTCGCACCGGTATCCGTCGTACTTGTCAGCGTTGCCGCTCCGAGCCCAAGCGCGACGATACATAATCCCGCAAGAGTCAGCGAGAGGAGGGTTCGCCTGTTCATTTTCCATCTTCTAGTGCTGCTTTGGGACCAATCCCAGTGCGTTTCATTTCTGTCTTACTTGTCGATTGATATCAAATCATGGGTTGTGTTGCAAAATTTGTTTTCTCTCGTTTTGGTCTTTTCCGGCAAATCGGAGTAACAGTAATACGGCTCGGACCCCGAGACTTGGTAACATGTATGTCTCCGTCCGTGGCGATGGTCCAGCCGCCCCATTTTTGCGAGCACAGGATATCTTCGAAACAGCGTGTGACCTCGAAAACCCAGTGACCGTCTCTGTCCTCGAAGACCCTGATGAGCGGACGCGGGTCCGTCACACCGATACGGAACACGAACTGATAATTTCTCGTCACGCCGCAACAAGTGCGATGGCCCGTGAACTTGCCCTGCATGAGTATGCACACATGCATCACTACGAACAGGCCCATCCATCCCATACCCAATCGACCAAAGAGGCTATTTTCCTCGCACTTGCGGGACACTCCGTCGAGCGGCGGAAACTCACACACTGTTACCAGATTGCGAATCACCTGAAGGATATCTACGCTGACGACCTGTGGCTCTCAATCGGCCCATCGGACAAACTCGTCTCGTTTCTCGAATCCAGCCTTGCGACTGCACTGGCAACGAAACCACACAGCAGGCCACCGCTCGGCACGTCAACAAGGGGTACAACAGCATCAGTGACGACGATATCACGGCGGGTGCCGACCCCGGATCCGGAAATCACGGCAGTGAACGCAGCGTTCGCGCTGGGGTTGGTCGAACGTCACAGTCTCGTTGATTCAACGCACAGACTCTATGACCTAGCTCGCGCTGCCGCTGCCGATGCCCCGACGGTGGATTTCGAGACGTTCAACGAACGGTTCCGGTCACTCTCCCCGGACCCGGACAAAAGCGAATATCGGAAAACTCTGGTCGAGTTGACGGAACTCTATGCTGGGGAGCGTGAGACGCAGGCTGCAGACTGATTTGGCAGTCTCAAATCACTGGACTCGGGTCTGTGTCGTCGACCCGACTCCCTGTTGCTCGAACCGTTTCCGCTCCATGACGATTCGAAACGCCCGCATCAGGTCGGTTCGTGTGATAATCCCGATGAGGTTACCATCCGCATCGAGGACAGGCAACCGGCCGACGTTGTTCGACCCGAGCATTCGAAACGCATCCATCACTTCGGTCTCCGGTGTGACGGTTTGCAGTTCGTCGACTGGCGTCATCGCCCCGGCAACTACGCCATCGGTTAACTCGGAGGACTGGATATCGTCGAGGGTTATGAGTCCAACTAATTCGCCGTTGTCAAGCACCGGATAGCCGATATGGCGGTCATCCATCATGATGTCCAGCATATCAGAGAGGGGGACGTCCACTTCGACCGTTGTAAGATTTCGTTTTGGTGTCATGATTTCGCCAATCTGGACGCCCTCAAAGGCGGCATCGAGCATCATCTGTCTCGTTTCCGAGGTCGCAGCGATGTACACAAAGAGTGCAATTGCGATGAGGAAGAAATTGAAGGCGAGAAGGCCGAAAATCCCCATGAGGACTGCAAACCCCTTGCCAATGGAGGCTGCCTGTCGGGTTGCACGGACGTACGGTTGATTTCGGGCAAGAAGGGCACGAAGCACTCGCCCGCCATCGAGAGGGAACGCGGGCATCATATTGAAGACGACGAGGACGACGTTCAGCAAGGCGAGATAGACAATCAAAAACAGGAGGATATCACTCGCTGGATTGAGGAGAAACGCAATTGCGCAGACGCCGAGAATGAGAACGTTGACGAGCGGGCCGGCAATCGCAATCCAGAACTCCTGCACCCAGTTTTTCGGCATCTCTGCGGGTTTTGCAATCCCACCGAGCAACCACAGCGTGATAGATTCGACTTCGATGCCGTAGTACATGGCTGCGATGGAGTGGCCGAGTTCGTGAAGCGTCACGCAAGTAAACAGCGCAATCGCTGAAATAAATCCAATAACCCATGGCCAGTTGCCTGTCGTCAGTGGCTCAGCATCAATTGACGTCCCAACTAAATCATTCAACACCGGGACGACCTGCTCAATCTGCGCTCCGATAATCCAGACGAAGACAGGGAGAATTAGCAGGAAGGTGATATCGAGTTTGAACGGAATCCCATATATCTTCCCAACCTGATAGCTCTTGAACATGCTGTGGTATATGTGTCCGGGTGGCTTGATACTGACGTTATTTGCAATGATTCGTTTTCCCAGTCTACTGCTCTATCGGAATCCCGTTTCGGACAATCTCGATGAACTGCACCGGATGTTCGACATGGGGCAACAGTTTCGTCTTATCGAAGACGATTAATCCCGCATCGACTGCCTCTGCAAGGGTACGCCCCTTACTGAGCGGGGTCGTCTCTGCGTTGCGCCCCCAGACAAACGTCACTGGCACGTCAACCTCGGCAAGCAACTGTTCGAGCGGCTTTTCGGGGTCCAAAAAACCACTGACGAACGACGCGACAGGATACCGAGCACCCGGCTGATGGGTCGTCTGCCACTCGTAATCGAGTACCTCCTGAGTCAGGTTCTCCATATCGTAATAGCCGTGGTCTTCGTGGAAATGGCGCAGGCCACGCTTGCTCACCATCAGATTGAACAGCCCGTTCCCAATTACGGGTGAACGAACGAGCGAACGAACCCATGTCTGACGATTCCCCATGGTTGAATCGGTCGGACAGACGAGAATCAGTTCCTCGACGGCTACATCGTTTGCTGCGGCGGCGGCATACGACCCTGAAAGCGAGGAGGCGACAACGACTGGTGGCTCATCCGAGAGGTCGCTGATAGCGTCGGCGACGAACGTCGAGTACAGCGACGCGGAATACAGCAGTGGCGGGCGGTCGGAGTGGCCGTAACCCGGAAGGTCGGGTGCAATAACGTGAAAGTCGTCACTCAGGTCGTCAATCACGCGGTAGAATTCGTGGCTAGAGGAGGCAGCACCGGTCCCGTGGAACAGGAGCAGGTCCTGGTTTTCAGGGTCGCCGATTTCGGTGTAACTGATATCAAAGCCGCGCCAGCGGTAGGTTCCCTGCGCTCCATCGAGAAACGGCTCAAAGTCAGCCGCTCGGGAACTGAGGAGGCGATTTGCGATAGCGGTTGCACCGACTGTACCGGCGAGACCTGCAACTGCAGTTCGGAGTTTCATACATTATTGTTTGGCTGCAAGTTGCTTATATATGGCGTCCCTGACCCGGACCGTAGCACCTAACGGCTATCCCAAGAGAGTGAACGTATGAACATCGACATGGGAAACGCAACCGCTGACGCAGTGAGCGCTGGACTGGACGAGAGTGAACTCCAGTCGCTCGATGACAGGGTGAACGACGCACACGCTCGCATACAGCGAGGGCGAGACGGTGATGAGTTCGGTTACGCCGCACTCAATTTACCTGCTCGCACTGACCCTGCAGAGATTCTGGAGGCGGTCGGACCGTTTCGCGACAGTGCCGCTGTCCTGACTGTGGGTATCGGTGGGAGCGCACTCGGTGCAGCGACAATCACCAGTGCACTGGGACCATCGGAAACCGACCACTACGTGCTCGACAACGTAGACCCTGAACGAACCACTGCTGTTCTCGAATCACTTCCACTCGATGAGGCGGTCGTCAACGTCGTCTCCAAATCGGGGACGACAGCTGAGACGCTTGCCACGTTTCTTGTTGTCCGCGACGCGATGGAAAAGGCAGGCGTTGACTGGACTGAGCGAACAATCGTTACAACCGGTTCGGAGGGTCCACTCCATTCACTCGCTGTCGAGCACGACCTCCCTGCACTCGACGTTCCGGCCGGCGTTCCGGGTCGGTTTTCTGCGCTCTCTGCGGTCGGACTTGTCCCCGCAGCAGTCTGTGGCCTCGATATCGAGGCAGTGCTTGCCGGCGGGCAGACGGGAAGCGAGTCCCTCACGGGGTCGCTCTTCGATTGTCCCGCCTACGCGTATGGGGCCATTTCGTATGCCCTCGACAAGCGCGGTATCGGAACGAACGTGATGATGCCCTACGCTGAGGGGCTGGAGGTGTTCGCGGAGTGGTTTGCACAGCTATGGGCAGAGAGTCTGGGCAAAGATGGACAAGGCCAGACGCCTGTGCGAGCGCTTGGGGCAACTGACCAGCACTCACAACTGCAGCTGTACCGTGCCGGGCCGAGAGACAAACTCGTCACGCTTGTTCGGCCGACCGGACGCGATGATAGAGCAATCCCTGAGACGGAGATTCCCGAACTGCAGTATCTCGGTGGAAAGACGCTCGGCACCTTGCTTGATGCAGAGTTCGAGGCAACCGAGGCGAGCCTTGCCGCTGCCGACCAGCCCAATGTCCGTATCGAACTAGAACGGCTCGATGCTCACAGTCTTGGGAAGTTGCTCTATGATATGGAAGCGGCCTGTATCATGGCAGGGGAACTCTACGGGGTCGAGACGTTCACCCAACCCGCAGTCGAATGGGGCAAACGAGCCGCACGTGGCTTGCTCGGCGCTGGCGAGTTCGAGGAGGCGGATGCCGTCAGTGATAAACATCGACTGCTCGTTGAGTAACACAATCCAGTTTCATTTTGTTACCTAATTCGTTTCAGAACTGATTTATCCGCTTGGCGAGAATAGCTGATAATGGCGTCGACACAGGAACCTGCGGGAGATACGGTTGCACAGAAAAACGAGGGTGTCTGCCCGGTCGTCGAAGCAGTTGATGAAATCGGCTCACAGTGGCGACTCATTGTGTTGCATGACCTCGCAGCGTCCGAAAAGCGGTTTAACGAGCTTAAACGCTCCACGGGTGCGAGTTCACGGACACTTTCGCGCGTCCTTGATGACCTCGAAGAGGCCGAGTTGGTCAACCGTCGTGTCGAAGACAAGCCGATTGCAACCTACTACAGCCTGACCGAGAAAGGGGTGGCTCTCCAGCCCGTCTTTTCCCAGCTGGAAGAGTGGTCGACAAACTGGTCCTGATACGGGCTATTTTTAGTACGCTGACGGAATCCTTTTCCGACGCCCAACGGAAAGGGGAGTATGGCAGACAACGAAGATACCAGCGATTCGGAGAATGGTGAGGAGAAATCGTTCCGCGAGCGGGTCGAGGAAATCAGACAGAAGCGGGCGGAACAGGAAGGCGAGGAAGGAGAAGTTCGCTCACCCGCAGAGGAGATGATGGGCGGCGGCCCCGGCGGCATGGGTGGCGGTGGCAACCCCTTCGCCCAGATGATGGGCGGCATGATGGGCGGTGGCCCCGGCGGCATGGGCGGCGGTCCAATGGGTCGTGAAAGCGATGATGGCGGAAATGAAGAAGTCGTCCGCGAACTGCGCAAACTCCGCGACGAAATGCACGACCTACGACGCTCGGTTGACCGTATTGCCGACGCGCTCGAAGACTAAACGCGTACGTCGCGGCTTTTTTTACTCCTCGTAGGCCAGCGTCATGACCCACTGCGAAAAGAGGTCGCTCTGTGGGTCGACTTCCTCGTCACCGACAAAGGGCGAGAGCATGTCGCCGGCCATCAGCAACGAAAAGTCCAGGTCCTTTGCAGTTGGTGTCAGATAATATGTATTGTGTCCGTTGTATACCGTTTCTTCGCGGTTAATCAGGTCCTCGTCGAGCAGTGCATCGACGATTCGGCTCCCTTTGCGCGAGGAGACATCGAGTTCCTTCCAGAAGTCGCTTTGGTGGATACCTCCAGTGTCCCTGATGAGTTCGAGTCCCCGTCGCTCATCCTCGTCGAGTGCTTGCTCGGCAGCTGATATGCTCATGTACAACACACGGAGGGTTTCATGCTTAAATGTGCCCTTCGATTCGCGTTTTGCCACCCGGCGTGCAGATATCGAACGTAGTCCCGATTAAATACGCTCATACGGGCCAAGACGCGTTCCGTCGAGCAAATACGCATCAGCAGTATCGAGCACATCTGGCAAAAACGGCGAAAGAAAGGTCTGTCCATCCACGTTCACCCACGTCCCACCGGAGAGGTCATTGAACGCCGGGAAGACGACAATCTCCTCGGGCATGTGTTCAACTGGCTCTTCGCCTGCTTGTTCGGCATGTCTCTGAAATGGCTCGGGGTTACAGTTACCACGAAGCCAGACCCGCTCCATCCGTGCTCCGCCGACGCTATCTTCAAGCCGGACGACCGGATGTTCGTGACCGAGGCAGAGGATGTCACACGCCAGGGTATCCGGATCGGGCCAGGTGTGGCCGTGCGCGAACCCGACATCGCCGATGGTCGTCCCGGTTGCCGCTGTCACGGTAATAGCGTGGTCGAACGAGTCAATCGACGATTCTATCTCACCGTCGTGATTGCCCTTGATAAGCGTTACCGGGACTGAGAGGGAATCGAACAACAACTCCAACTCCGTCCGCTCTGCATCCCACAGGTCACCGATTGCATGCACGAGGTCACCCAGAACGACAAGGCGGTCGGGGCTTGTCTCGGAAACCAGTCCGAGCAGCCGTTGTCTGCGCCCCTCGCCATCGCCAGCGATCTCGACCCCGTCACGCTGCAGCACTGTTTCGAGCCCTGCATGATAATCTGCGATAACAAGCAGTCGGTGGCCGTCAGTGGTAACGACGGCAGCGGGTGCGTTCGGAACTGGCTCGACGGTCATTCGCTCGGTTCTTGCCCGCGTTCTCAGATAGGGGTGACGGTGCTGTCATCCGGTTCGTAACACTGGCCAGCCATCAGCGCATCATCGATTGCGTCCTCGACGGTCTCTGCACCGAGGCCATACCGGGTGTTCATCTCAGCAAGCAGTTCCTCCCGGTCCGCTCCTGCACCGTCATCAAGTTCCTGCATAACTTCCACAACCGTTGCCTGAACGTCCTCGGGTTCTTCATCAGTTGCCCCATCAGCACTTTCCTCGTCTTCATCGTCGGCTTCCTCGGTTTGAGTCGCCGAATCGGCCACGGGTTCCGTTTCCGTCTGTGGTTCTGAATCGGTTGGTTCCGTCGGCGGAGTCGACTCGGCGGTGTCGACATCTCCCTGTGTCGGCTCCTCGGGATCAGCTTCCTCCGCTGGCGGTTCTGGGGTTTCTATATCCGCTTCACCCGGGTCGTCGACTTCGGTGCCGGTCTGGAACTCGGTTCCGTACTCCTCTTTCACCTGCTCTCGCTCCTCTTCCGGGATGTCAAACTCTCCTGGTTCGAAATCGTCGAGGTCCTGACTCTCGCCCGCACTAGATTCTGCATCAGTCGATTCCGGTTGGTCCGCATCAGTCATCGGCGTGTCATCTTCACCTGCGACGGGGTCAGTAACAGTCGGTTCAGCCGGAGTTTCATCTGTCGTCTCAGTGCTGGCTGTTGTCGCGGCTGTACCTGTTGTGTCGGTGGTTCCGTCACCTGTCTCCGTTGTCTCGGCAACGGCAGACTCCGAGTCAGCTGATGAATCCGTCTCTGTGACTGGGTCGTCAACAACCGCCTGCTCATCAGCGGCCGTTTCCTCGACAGCTACTGCGAATCCCTTCAGCGAATCGAGGACTGCCTTCGCAGTCATTGTCCCCTGCTCGTCCGGACTTGCTGAGAGCCCTGCAACTTCATCGGTCTCGCCCGCAACGACGCCCGCTGCATCAAGTGCCACGTCACGAAGCGCATCGAGGTAGGTCGGGGTCGTTCCATAGTAGTCCAGGGCAAGTGCAACTCCCTGTGCATCACGGTCGGACACGCCCTGGGACCGAAGGCGTGCTTCCAGTTCCTCCCCTCGTTCGGAGAGCGAACAGGCCGTAGCCATCTGGCCAATCCGTTCGAGCGTTCGCTTTGCAGCCTGCACGGTCCAGCGGTCACGGGTATCCGAATCGACTTCGTTGATGCTCTCCGGTCGAATCGAGGTGAATACCTGGTCGCTGTCCTCGGGTTCGAACGTTCTCGCTTTTCCGGTCACCGCAACAAAGGTCGGCGGTGTCGCGGCTTCCAAAAACGCCTGTTCGTCCGGTTGGTACTGGCCAGCATAGAGGACAAACGCACCCGTCGGGTCGACGACGCGCCCACGAAGGATATCATCACCGACCTGTTCAACCTCGGTCAGCACACCGACGACAAAGACCCGGTTCGCTCGTGCACCGGTCGGGGTGATGACGTAGTTTGGCGCTCGCTCCTCGTCGCTTTCGGAGTAGGAGTACTCCGCATCGTTGTACTCTGCTGCAAACAGCCGGTAGGCAACCTCCCGGCCACCCGTTGGACCGGTGCTCATGACTGCACCTCCGTCAGCAGGGCCGCGGCCTCCTCAGCAGGATCGACCTCGTGTCTGTCAAAGGCCGTCGCGTCGAGATTCGCACCGTATTCGTCCACCGAGAGCGACCCGCGAACCCGATACTCAC
>LKMJ01004623.1_pt1 | contig 12980 bp, 15 predicted proteins | sample 643391 | NCBI WGS metagenome assembly LKMJ01 (sample SAMN04112250, study PRJNA286221) | soda lake metagenome | biome: soda lake; feature: Kulunda Steppe; material: water; isolation source: sample PL-Br10 brine of Picturesque Lake | place: Russia: Kulunda steppe | collected 2010-07
ATTTAGAGAGATAAAACGGCGAACTGTCTGTTTCTCGAATTGTTTTAGCAACGCCTCAGCAGAGACTGCCGATGACTGGATCAGTTCACTCAGCTTCGCATGGAATCAGCTTATCTGAACACTACCGCGTAACCTTCCAGACTCATCTGTCCGTACAACGGGATCGTATCTATCAGTCTCACCAACGGCCAACAATGCACTTTTGGCGTCATCAAGATAGCCATGAATATCACTAATATGAACTATAAGTGGATTATTTTCAAACACTGTTACAGAATGTATCGTCTCGGTCATGTGTTCTGTATCATACTTATTTCACAAAAATAGAACTAATGATTATTGTTCTGCTTCTACTCTGTGTTTTAATTTAATATTTGATCGTAGTTTGGATATTAGAATGTTCTGTCGCTCATCCGTAGGTGATTGTTGACCTGTTGAGCAGTCGCTGTGAAGTCGAAGAGGACAAGGGCACCGCTGACGCGGTGCCAGACTCAAATAAGTCCGCTAGATGTGTTCGGATCGGAATCGGTCGGTGGTACACCCCAATAGAGGTGTACGACGACATTGCTGACCCTGTAGATCGATTGGTCGAAGGTGACGCCGACAAGACCCGTCTACAGGTATATCGGCGTGGTGAAGACTGGTACTGTACATTCAATATCGAATACGACACCGACACATCGGGTGAGACACCTATCGGTGTCGACACCGGTGAACGACATATCCTTGCGGTCACAGCCTATGGCGAAGACGAATCAATGCTGGTGTCAGGTGGTGAGGCGAAGTATGTTCGACGCAAATATCGTTCCCTACGCGAGTTCGCTTTCGCAAGCGGGCGCGCTTCGCGCACGTAACCGTGTGGGTGACAAAGAACAGCGTCGAATCAAAGACCTGAATCACAAACTCTCCCGTCGTCTCATCGCGTTCGCCGAACAGTTCGAGAATCCCGTCATTCGGATAGAAGACCTCGAAGGCATCCGCGAGAACAGTTCGTGGTCGGGTGTCCACTCGTGGCACTTCCACCACCTCCAACAGTTCATCAGATACAAAACCGAACGCGCTGGTATCCGTGTTGAGAAGGTCGATGCGTACCATACCAGCCAGCAGTGTTCGGTCTGTGGTTCAACGGGAACCCGTGATGGGGACCACTTTTTGTGTTCGGAGTGTGGTCGTGGACGCCACGCAGACCTGAACGCTTCGGAGAATATCGCACAACGGGAGGGAGAACCATGCACGGCGTGGCAGTTTGGCTGACGCGAACCGTGCTACCTCGCTGGTTGAAGAACCAGCTGTCTTCGACGCCCGCTGTATGCGGGGAGGGGGCCCCATTGACAGGGCTCGACGCGCTGTAACGCACGCCGTTGGTCACAACTCGGTGGCGACCGTTGACGTTCCACGCGAAAGCGTACTTGAGAACCGAGGAAACGCGCAACCTGAATATCAATATCCACTTCGTGGATTCCCGCGTCTTTAGGCGCGGGAGGATGTCAACTACTACTGTAGACACAGTTAACAGTAGATGGTAATACGGTTTTCTTATTCAGAACAGAGTCTGTAACAATACTTTCACCAAGTTTATTTCAGGTATCTTTCTGAATAAATTGTCTATACTACTATCTACTGTTAATGGAATAAAAGAAAGAATATTTAAATTTACTCAGTATGTATTCAGAAAATATATGCATGTGTACGGACTTGAATAATGCGGCAATTATTGGAGGTTCAGTGTCCGGGCTTGCAGCAGCTCATAAACTAAACCAGTCACAAATATTTGGCCAAATTACTATATTTGAACGGCAGAAATACGAAAATAAACGAGTAGATTGTGGAGAGGCTATCAATGACACTAAATTAGTGCCACTCGAGAAAACTAGGGAAAATGGATTCGTGAACAATTTGGAGGGTTATGAACTCAGAGTGTATTCCGGGCTAGATCGCGACCCTAATGGGGCACCTATCGGTAAATCCAAACTTCCTTGTGATCCTGGATATATCTGCGAGCGCGATACTGTGGAGCGACGATGGGCTGTAAATCTTGAATCCGAGGGTGTTGAGTTTGAAACCGATCGTTCTGTCTCTCCTTCTCAATATCAGAAAATAATTGAGGACTATGATTACGTGATTGATGCATCGGGACAACCATCATTGAGCTTGAAAACACGTGACAAACGTCATGAGTACACTGGAGACATGGTAGCACTCAATGCAACCGTTGAAGGCGATTTCTCGGATTACGAGAAGTGGCCACGAATCTTTTTTGAAGGCTTCGTTGGTTATTCGTCGTCTTTCCCTAAATCGGATAGCAGCGCAAATATCGGAATCGGTTGGGCTGGAGATCACCGTCCGGATGATTACATGGCATCACTTGCGGATACTGCCAAACGAAACGGATTTCCAATGCCTAACCGAGAAGCTGTGAATATATACACCATTCCTCGTGGCCCTAGTCTTGACCCTTCAAAGGTCTATTTCCCTGAGGACAATGTGTTTTTAGTGGGTGATGCCACAGGGGTCGCAAACCGATATCAAGGAGAAGGAATCTGTCAGGGTATTAGATAATCTTATCTGTTGTATGATTTAATCGAGGCGGGAAACGAGGCAATGTATCCAGATCGTCTTTATAATTTGATGAAATCAGAGTATCGCTTGGCAACTTTGATGCGTGGTGCATGGGTTGAACATGAGGATCCACATCTACTTGCAGCAGTTGCTGAGTCCATAGAGGACTAAAGATAGAGGAAATAACGCGTTCCCCGAAAGCTGTCATCTAGCGTGTGGCAAACATCCAACAACAGCTACTCGATTGATTTCCGATACAGGAATGCTAAGTCGACTCTATCGGGCATACACTGATTCTTGAGAATATACTGAAGGAACAACTGGATAATTAACATTCAGGTCAATATATGCGTATGAAACTCAAGCGAATGGACAATCTCAGTTTGGCCCTAGGAAGACAAATGGTTTGACATCTCTGACGTTTCTTTTATGCTGAGGGTACGAGAGTAGAGCGTGTGAGTAACTGATAAGCTTCCTCAGTAGTCCACAAAAAATATACTACCAAAAGTCTAAATTTTCCCTTAATTATATTGTTTGTATGCCACATATTCAAGGGGCAATCCATGGGATCGGTTCAATGTTGCTACTAATTATCGGATCAATCATGACAGATACTCTAATCAGTGAGTATGAGGTTTTTACACAATTTTCGACAGCATTTAGTCACTTGTTGCTCACCGTTTTGCAAATTCCTGTGTCTGAGGAGATCGCCGAAGTTGTACTTCCGGTGGGTATATTGATGTTTATTTGGATATTTATATACGAATTTCGTCGAATATCGACAGATAGCTCTGAGTAGTTCGGCGTGTTTGACCACTGACCCGGTTTACGGAGCTATCTCAACGCCATCTAGCGACTCAATAGAGCCAGATACATCGCGGAGGCTCTTCTAAACTGTAATTTTGTTTTCATGTAGTTGCACCAATCGAAATTATTTAGCAATTAGAGTGAATTTCGCATCATACATACACATGCGAAAAAATCACATACGGTTGATTTCATTATTTATTTGGATAGTAGTGTTGGCAGCCTTGGTCGGACTCATGTGGGTTCGAGGTTGGCAGCCCGGAACTATAATTTATACAGCAGTCTGGGAATCCTCTGAACTATTCGATGTCGGAGTTGGCCGTCCAATCGAAATTATGATGAGCTTACTCTTTGGGATTTATTTTGCAACGTTAACCCTGTTTACAATTGATTGGCGTAAACGTGTACAGGGCGTTCTCCTGTTTGTTGGCAGTATCATTGTTCTGGGAGTATTGTGGATTAGCAATATGCTTCTTGTACATTTGGACCTCAATTTGGTTAATGGATTGACGTTTGCTGTTGGTGTTACAGTAATAGGCTATCTTGAGAGAGACGAGCTGTACACACTTCTTGATAATCACTCTTGGGATAGCTTAGAGTTTGATAGGGCTATCACTCTCCTTTTCTTTGCTGTGTCTCTGGTTGTTATTACAGCCTGGATTCAAGTCTTCCTTGTTGGCGATCTGCGATTCTTGATAGACACGGTGGCGACTATTGGTCTTGTTTATGTATTGGTTGGATTCTTTTCGTTCGATTCGAACGCAACCACTGCAATTGTTGGTCCGAGAGAAAGCGGTAAGACCACAACTATACTCGGTTTGTATAATGAATTTGAGAATAGGCGAGACAACGTTACTGAACCAACTACGGTACTGGATGATCTACAGAGTCAAATCGATGACTTGGAATCTGGTGACGATTGGCCTATTGATAATACGTATGGATTTGAGGAAGTAGGATTCTATCACGTTATAAGTGGACTGTTCCCCCGTAGATATCGAATTAGTGCGTACGATCATCCAGGGGAAACGCTTGATAAACTTGCAGATACTCTGAGTGAGGAACTTACTGTTCGACAGCGAATCAAAAGTTTCGTTACAAGTCTCCAAGAATTACTCATACCTGGATTTTCTCGTCCTAAGGAAGATCGTTTCTTTAACGAAACGCGTAACGCGGATCTCGCGGTTCTGTTGATCGATATGGAAAGGATTCTCAACTCTGAGAAAGGGACTGAAGTACACAAACTTCGCCAGGTTGGACACCGAATTAATGAAAACGGCGGAGAAGTTATTGTGGCCGCTACAAAAGTCGACTTGATTCTTGACGAGTTTTTGGCGACTACTGATATGAGTTACAACGAGACGCAAAACATGGCGACTGCGTATACTATAAAAGAGCCCCTCAACGAGTATCTACAGGGAAGAAACCAAATTAGTGATATGTTGACTGACGTGGGCTGTGACGAGATTTATCCTTTATACTACGAGCACTCTGAACAAAATGGTGAGGCTTTCCCAGTATTAGATGAACATGGAAATCTCAAACGAGAAGGTCACTCAGAGCTGGCCAAGGAGGTAGAAGAGGTGCTCAAAAATGTCTAAAATGTTGGTTTATGGTACAGAGGGGGATGTTGTTTGTCCAAAAGACGGTAAGCTAAATGAGGACGTGTCGACGTTCATTACTGAAATGACGTCAGTGCCACCTTGGCCTATTGCCTATCTTGATACTCGTTATAACAGATTTATCCAAAGATTTCTTTCGTACAAGCGGACTAACGATTCAAACTCTCGACGTCCAAATAATTATTTTGCGGTGGTTGATACATATGGTAATTCCTCTGAGAACCTACAAAGTTATTCAGACTTGTTTTCCTCAATACAAGAATCATCATTTGAGCGTAAGGATTCATACGATGATGATTTCCTGGACCCAACGGTTATCGAAGATGCGTGGGAGAATCTTCAATCCCAATCGTTTGTACCTCAGACTGCAGCAGCAAAACTAGTCAGACAGGGCAATCAGCAACTTTGGCATGTGCCGGATTTGGCTGCTGGATATATCTTGATTGCCGAATATGCGGCCTTGGATTGTCCCACTTCAGCTGTGATCACAGAAAACGCAAACAGTGACTGGTCTGCGGATGTCGTTATTGAAATTGGTTCCAGCAGAGAGATTAAACCAAGTGAGAAGACTGAAGAACTCTTAGTAGAAGAAATTACGGAGACATATCAAGCTGATCTGGAGAATCTCGTCGATACTTTATCTGAGGATGTTAGGCAGGCAATTATCCCACACAAGCAACCGCCGCTGGATGTTCTACTCGCATGGATTGTTTTCACTGGTATAACACTGAAAAATATTAATAAAGTGTCTGTTGTGTCGAATATAATCCAGGAAGATGCTGGTGCGTTTATTACTGATGTCGAAGAATACCGGGATAAATACAAAACATTCCATGGAGTCAACCCAGAGAGTATTGTCTCACTGTGGGAGAAAGCCTTAGAAGTAATAAAACCTGTAGCTGAGAAGTCGTTGTTGTTACCTTCCGGCATTCAAATTGACCCTGACGAGATAGCTGATTTTGATACGCTTGAAAAAACGTTAACAAAGCGGTATCGGCAGTACCACCTCGAAGCGATTGAACAGTATGCTGACCGTGCGGAATGGTCCGACGAGGACTGGAGTGACGTCCAAGAAAACATCAAACGACTTCGTGATGAGTGGGTCAAACCGATAGACGATCCAAGCTGGCAGATAGCTACATGGCCAGTGATACGATCTCTAACTGGCGAACAGCCAGTTGCTAAGGCAGGACCCTTGGCTGAGTCACTCAATAAAACATTGGTTGATCTTCGCGAGTCAGTGTTTGCGAACGAGTTAACTAAAGTTGATAAATCAGTTGAAAAAATGTTGTACGAACGTTTTGATCAGTTGGAATCCGATCAAATAGAGATCAGACGACGGTATCTAAAATCTTCTGAAACGTTCGGCAAACTCGATTATCTTATAGTGTTACTTCCAAGTTACAACTTGATACTCGTATTTGTACTCTTGTTGGTGATTATTGCTGCGGTGGTCGGATATCTGTTTGTTTTGTAACCGTATTTTACCCATCATCATCCTTCTACGCGATGTCTCAATCTACAGCGTAGAGGCTGTCCGGAAGAGTGTTAATCGCTACTTTGTGTTCTTGTCCATCTCGACCCACAGGCTGAGCAGAAATGATAACGGAACTGTATACCTTCTCTGTCGGGATACCATCGGAAAGAAATTGTCTGGTGTTCGACTTGGCTTGACCGTGAGATAACGCGTCTCCTATTGGCCGCAGTTGTATTCAATCAACGAGAGAAATATTCGCCACACGTCCGACGTTGCGATAGGATGCTCTGTTGGGGAATCTATCTTCCAATTCTGGGGAGCTGTATCCACTTCTGTTCGCGCCTTACTGCTGGTTGCACTTGCTGAGGAGGAGAGCTCAGAGCTACTTTCAGCTAAAATTCCCCATAGTCTGAATCGATTGGATTTGTATCGTTGATCGCCTTTTCAAGATGCTCTTGGGTAATTGGTTGAATATTGCCCGTTTCTCGAGCTTCGGTTAATGCTTCGAGTGCGGCATTATCCGCGGACGTTTCAATGTCACGAGCCGAAAATCCTTCTGTTAGTTCTTTGATCCGGCTCCAATCAATTCCCTCAGATAGGATCGGACGATCACGAAGATGAACACGAAACATTGCTATCCTTGCCTGTGGATCTGGCAACGGGACTTCGATCAACTCCTCGAATCTATCGAGCAGAGCATCATCAATTATATCTGGACGGTTTGTTGCACTGACTACGACTACTTCTTCGGTTTTCACATCGCTTATTTCTGTCAGCAGCTGGTTTACCATCTGAGCTTGGCTTTGGGTTTGTTGATTCCCCCCAGAGCGTTGTTGCGATATTGCATCGATCTCGTCGAGAAAAATCAGTGTTGGTTGTTTTTCAATCGCAACCTCGAAGAGCCGTGCTACGTTCTCAGCTGCTTCACCAACATACTTACTAACAATATCATCTGCATTCACATCAATGAAATTAAAGTCGAGCTCTCCAGCAAGTGCTTTCGTGATGTAGGTTTTACCAGTGCCTGGCGGCCCGTATAACAAAATCGCATTAGCGACTCCAATATCATAGGTTTGGTACAGATCACGACGCTCTATTGGATCGCGTATCTTGTCCAAAAGTTCTTGCTTGAGTTCGGCCATCCCCCCAACATCACTTAAATTGATATCTGGTTTTTCAGTAACGAACTCATCAGCTGTGGGGGCTTCATCTTCCTCTTTTTGGGAGGGTTTCCTGTGAGTCTTATCGGGATTTGGGCTCGAAGGCTGGTCTGGTTCTGGCGACTTCAAGTGTCCGTCGCGCTTGATTTTCGAAGCTGCAGCCGACATACTGTTAGCTATGTCCTCCCACGAACTGGCAAGGTCAGCGTTGGATTCCTCCTCGGCGATCTGATCGGCAATCTCCGCGCATTTATTATACTCGGAGGCGGCCCGCTGCGGTTGTTCTTGATTACGGAGCGTCTCTGCGTTTTTCTTCGTAGTTTTGAACCTGTCCTTCAAGATTTCGAGATAGATCGGATCAGTACCAGCCATCGATTCTATTGTATTCCTTTGTAGTTATAATCCGTCTAATGAATCCATACCATAGTCATCGAGCATATCCGGGTCAAGTCCAGTTTCTCCCCGCCCACCACTTACATCATCACTCTCTTCGTTGTGCTGTTCCTTGAGATGCATATCAAGTTCGTCACGTTCTAACTCTCCTTGCTCAAGTTTTTCAATGAGGCCTAGACTTTCGCTATCTCCCATTTCAGTATCTATATCTGGAAGTATAATATCGATATCTAGTTCCTCAATAACATCCTCAACTACTGACAAATCAACTCCAAGATTGAGCATTCTGTCTTGGACCATCGTACCGACCTCCGACGCGTCAAGTTCACCAGATTGAATCAATTTTTCTATTTTTGATAAACTCATATCCCCCTCAACGTCTGCGAGCATTTCGCGCATCTGTTGAATAATTGTGACTAAAGTAAGATACCGCTGCTTCACGATATATCGTCTTTGTAGTATCTTTCCTTTTTTCAACAGTGTATCTGCCTGCATGGCAAGACGTTTTTTCTCCCACTTATTTTTCCCAACCGCTTTTTCAATAATATCCCTCCGCTCTTTTTCTACACTATCTATATTTTGTTGCAGTTTCTTTGTGTCTTGTTGCAATTTGATTTGACTCTCTTTTAATTCTCGGTCAGAGAAGTGGTCTGGATTCATCGGATCGAACTCCTCGTCTTTCGACACTACACCGAGTTGGTTTTTCACCCAGCTAGTAGGTTCCATATGTCTATCTTCGTGATTGTAGCCATCAGTATTAAAGATGTGTTATATCTATTTTCTTTTGGTAAGACAGCTGTATAGATTAACAGAATAGTTATCATTAAATCTATAGGCAATCATAGCAGGCACTGTCTAGTTAAGCCAATTTGAGAAGTGAGCAGTTCGTGGTTTGAGTTGTTGATGCTATCCCCAGAACTGCTCAGAGAGTCGTTAGACACGGCATATCTTGAATGTTGGGAGCGAGAGCGGACGGCGACGTTGACGAGACGCGAAGCGTCTCGTTCGCACACCAGAAATCTTTGATTTCTGGGGACGCCCGTCAGGGCGTTCGCCGTCCGACTCCATGCGACCGGTTGTTCGCTTAGAGAAATACAAGCCATTCTCCGACTGTTCGGCGTTCAACGCTCTCATCAGGCAATCTTTCAGTGGGTACATCGAGTAGCTGACAGCGTTCCAGACCCGCCTGAGGCGCAGCCGAAGCGGGTCGCAGTAGACGAAACCGCTGTCAAAATTAATGGAGAGTGGTCTTGGTTATATGCTGCAATAGACCTCGACACCAAGTTGATTCTGGGTGTCGATCTGTTCGGATCTCACGGGACCGATCCATCTGCTGCGTTCTTGCAGGGACTCTCTGAGAAACACGACCTCTCCGAGGCCGTGTTTCTCGTCGATGGCTTCGGCTATCAGACTGCCCTTGCTCGATTAGGTCTCAGCGGTCGGCGTGATTATACTGACCGAAACCTAGTCGAAAAGTGGTTTCAAACACTCAAATGAGGATCGACCGCTTCCATAATTCGTGGGTGGGCAGTCGGTCAAGCGCTCGCCGCTGGTGTTTACAGTTCGTACATTACTATAACCACCAGCGACCGCATCAATCGCTAGATGATCGAACGCCAGCTGAGGAGGTCACTAACTAGACAGTGCCTCATAGCACCGTATGACAAAAATAATTAACTTTTCCACAACCTCTCTGTTTGATTAATCGTCGCACCATAAGCCAAAACGTTAGCTCTTTTTATTCATCTAGTAATGAGTGCTGGTAGATTGAAAAGAATCCATGAAATATTCACCAATCAGTGTGGGTACACATATACAAGCACACAATGTTACTTCAAAGAGATGTTGCATCCCTTGATTTCAATTATGACTCCCATTGGATCTCGAAACAATGCAACGCTGGTCTCCCATTTGTTTCTGCAGGTCCGTTACTCACAAGCGTCGTCAAATTCGGATTAGTCTGGAATCTTATTTGGATCGCTTTCGCCGTCTTTCGTTGGGAGGAAACGTCTGTTCCATTTCTCATCACTTGGGGGCTTGTGTTGTTGTGAATTAACCTAGCTCCCTATTTAACTTGGATATACGACCAAATCGTCATTCCATAGTTCTACAACAAGTTTCTCGAACTCGCTTCCGACTACGAGGATCTTGAGACTATCCGTCTTTAGTTAGTCATAGAACCGCAGTACAGCGGTAGCTTATCGAGCCTTCTTTTCGAGTAGAATGAGGAGGCAGCTAGTGTGCACAAAGATATCTCCTCAACCCGACTTATGCGTCGTCTCACTAGCCTTTTTCCATCTGAGGCCGTTCGAACTCCTCGCGCATCGACCGAAGTTCCTGAAGGATATCTATCTCCAGTGTCGTTTGGAACTCGGTGGCGAGCTCGTCGTCGTTCGAAACGCGCTTGCAAAAGGTTGCCGTCACCTCTGTGAATACATCAGCGAGCACGTCGCGGAGTTCCTGTACTGACTTGTCGTCAAGATCAACGTCTTCGTGGCCCGTAATTTCGTCGACAAGTGTCTCGACTGCCTGCTTCTCGCTCTCACAAACAATTCCTGAAACATCGATTTCATCGGCGATCACCTCCCAATTGACCGCAAGTGAATAGAGCGTAACACTGTCGATGTCTTCCGCTCGCTTTTCAAGCTTTTTTCTAAGTCCACCGTGGAACTCGGCCGCAATACGGCCGAGTTGTTCGGAGATTTCAGTACTACTCTCGAACCTCTTTAGTCGACGCTTGGCCTCAGAACTGTTGGGAACTGCCCTGTCAACGGTTACTCCAGTGTGGAGCGGAATCAGTTCCAGGCCTGTCATATGTCATAAATTTCTCGACACAGTGTATTATATGTTTGTCATACTTTGTTGTACGCTCAAACCCAGTCACCGACTTCAGTCGAACGAATACTCGCTCGGCCCCTGCTCAGGTGTCGATGTATCCGTTCTTTGATTACTCAAAATATGTTTCCTCGACGGTACCTGCCTCTACGTTGTATTCATATGCGGGGGCAAACGAGGTGTTCGATATCCAGGCCACCAAGGAAAAGGCAAAACAAGCGGTCTGACGTTGTTCGCCGAGGAACGGTACGACGACGAGCAACGAGATGATTTATTTAGGTGTCTCCGATTGTCTCCGTCTCATGGGTTCGGATATTGGAACTCTGCGTTGTGCCATTCCCAGGAGCCATCGTTTGATTCGTAAATATACCTGTTGTTTGCAAGGGACCTGATATCGCCGACGTATTCACCCATCGCTGTATCGGCGAGGAACCAGTACTGTCCATCTGTGTACTCCCAGGAGAACTGAGAGTAGGCGAGATCTCTTGATGAATAGTAGTTTCCCAAACTGGAGCACACCTCTGACGACGCTTCTTGGTCCGAACTCGCTAGATGTATTTCGGCGAGAAGATGCCAATCTCCGTTCGCCGATTGGCAGCGTACCAGCCTGGTTTGTGCCCCGATTGCTTCACACAACGAGGCGACAAGGACAGCCTGACAGTCGCAATCTCCTGCCTCCGTCTCGAGCGTCTCTTCTGGTGGAGCGATGTAGTTGGTTGTTGTCGGATCCGGAACGTACGTGATGTTGTCATTCACATAGCGGTGTAACTCCGCAACCTGGTGATAATGAAACGTCCCGTTGAATGCCGATGGTTGGTCGCTGACGAGGTCGACCGCCCTCGTGCGAACAGCCATTGGATCGATTTTGTTTGCAGCATTCATTATGAGAACATATTGGATCAAACGGTATTAGAATTTTTATAGATAGTGACCATCATTAATACTAAATTGATGTCTCCGTTGGTATCACAGAGGTTAATAAAATTAGGTGCGAATATCTGAGATAAATTAATAACAGATTATATTTTTGAATTCCATATGGTTGAGGAAGTAGCCACGGAAGTAGTCACGAACCTTCCAATTGATCTTCTCTCGACTGGTATTGTAGCCGGAACGGGGATCGATGTCTCGGAGTTTCGGTCGTACCTACGCCGCGATACGGTATTGGTCAATCTCGGAGAAGTGTCTTCGGAGTTTCACGAGGCTCTCGAAGCGGCTATCGAAGAGGAAAACGATCGACTCGACACGAAGGAACTTGGAGGGTCACCGAGAACTGGCCGGACATCGCTGAGGAACTGGCCGATACGCCCACCGCTCCCGACACGGACACCCGCCGCGACGCTGAAGAGGTGGATATTCTGTATGTTGATGAACAACAGGCTGTCACGCAGATTACCGAGGCCTACGCCACCGTCGAGGATATCTCTCTCGACAGGATGCCACAGGCTCGTGAGGCCGTCCAGGACGCGCTGATCCGCGCGTATCGCCGCGCAGTCGAAAATTTCCAAGATCGGATCGATGGCACAGAGTTGGAGCGACAACTCCAACGGGAAACTGGTCTCGTCCTTGCCGAGCGTTTGGCCGACCTCAAGGACCGTCTGACGATGATGGAAGCGGATGTCGAAAACATCCTCTCACAAGAGGCCCACAACGAGGGATTCAGACAGTTCTCGATGGCGTTTTTCGCCCGGCAGCCCACATCACCAGAGGGTTGCTGGCGGGTCGGGTTCTCGTTGGCGGATTCAGAGGCGAAAATTCCGGCAGAACGCGAAGGCCTCAATGGCAGTCCCGCAAGTGAGGAACTGCTCGAGATACTCTGCACTGGAGAAAATCGGATAGTTGTCGGACGGCCTGGGTCGGGAAAGAGTACACTCTGCAAGCAGGCCGCGGTCCGGTGGTTCGAAGACGACGAGCTCGGCGACGTGCTGTATCGTGAAACGGGGACCGGGAGTCCGTTCACGAGCACCGATGCGCTCAAGCAGGCCATCGACCGTGCTCAGCGACCGGTGCTGATCGTCGTCGAGGACGCTGTCCGTGACCAGTCCAACAGTATCGCCGAGACAATCGAAGAGTTCGGAGACGCTGACGGAGTTCGGTTCCTGCTCGACGCCCGAAAAGAGGAACTCG
>LKMJ01004624.1_pt1 | contig 12979 bp, 13 predicted proteins | sample 643391 | NCBI WGS metagenome assembly LKMJ01 (sample SAMN04112250, study PRJNA286221) | soda lake metagenome | biome: soda lake; feature: Kulunda Steppe; material: water; isolation source: sample PL-Br10 brine of Picturesque Lake | place: Russia: Kulunda steppe | collected 2010-07
AAGAGGTCACCGGTTCGAGTCCGGTCATCGGCTCCAAATTCAAGTGGGGATATAGCTCAGCTGGGAGAGCGCTACACTGGCAGTGTAGAGGCCAGGGGTTCGAATCCCCTTATCTCCACCATTTTAAACTTAAACTTCAATTTTGCCTTCAATTTTGCCTTAAATAAACTTCTTTTTCGTGGAGGGGTGCCCGAGTCTGGCTAAAGGGAGCAGACTGTAAATCTGCCGGCGATGCCTACAAAGGTTCAAATCCTTTCCCCTCCACCATTTTTATTTAAGATTACTTCCCCGAAAAACATGCCCGAAAAACATGGGCGGGAATAGCTCAGCGGTAGAGCGTCACGTTGCCAACGTGAATGTCGCGGGTTCAAATCCCGTTTCCCGCTCCATATTATTTCCCGAAATTCACCCCGAGATTTTCGGGGTTTTTTTATTTGGATCTGATTTATTTCAATATTTTTCCGTAAATATTGAAATTCTCTGTTTTCCTTTAAATACAGAAGTCCTCTATTTTCCCCGTAAATACAGAAATTCCCCCCAAACCCTAATTCAGCAAAAAAATATTCCAGATGCACTACTTGCCCCTTCCTGGACCAGAAATTTCCGGTTATTATTGAGATAGCACTGTCTTCCTGGTAGAGAATTACATCTATAATTCCATCCAGGTAAAGAAAAATCAAAAAAGAAGGAGCTGAAACATCATGGAAGATTTTTTAATGCTGGATAACCTAAAGAAAGAACTGATGTTGGATGATATTTTTTCCAAAATACCTGGTAAATATAATATTCCTGTCAAACTGCCCCCGGGCTTCCAGGGAAAAAGCGGCCCTACTGCTCTAGCCATGATTTCCAGCTCCCTTCAAAAAATATTGAAAAAATTCACACTAATAAATTTCTCAAACTATATCATGAAAGATCAGCCGGGGCAATAGCCAAGGTAGTGCATCAAGAAAAATATTTCTTATTTAAGCAGGTATTATAAAATTTAACTATAAATACATAGTAAACCCCATGCACCCTCGGCGCTCTACAATAGATGAAAATATTACAGTGGTTTTCAAGATAAACAGGCAGTTAAGCCGGACAGCAAAAAATGTTCGCAGATAAAAAACAACCAGAAATATTAACAGTCAGCAGCTCAGCAAACACACTGTAAAAATTCGCAGAAAGATTGGCCTGCAGAAAAATAATCCTGAAAATATTATTCGGGGAGGGGATCAAGATGGATTTTCTGAAAAAAATCTTAGGTTTGGGCAGAAGTTATGGAGGGCTGATTGCTCACCTGAACCTGATTGATTTCTGGTCAGATCTGACTGAAGAGGAGAGGGAGAAAATCCGGGGGTATCATAAAGCAGGTTTTGACCGGCCTGATATTGATATTGATGATCCCGAATTTACCTCCGAACATCCTGATTTTACCAGCGATTACATGAAAGAGATTTCCCGCTCAGCCAGTAAATTTCTTTACAGTATGGCGGACTGGGCAATTTCCAGCAAGGAATATGATTTAGCTGAGAAGATACTTAATAAGTCCCTGGAAAAAAGCAGTAATCCCGTTGACCTTCATTATACCTATGATGTTCTAATCAAGCTTTACTATCAGCTCAGAGATCGCCAGGGCTATTTAGAGAAATGCATCGAAATCTGCCGCTATGATATTGACCTCTATGAAAATTTGCTCAGAGAGAAGGAAGAGTTCCAGGGTGAAGGTACTATAATACCGGCATTTCGACGGCTGGCCATAATCTATGAAAAGCAGGAGAAATATCAAAAAGCTCTGGAGATAGCTAGGAAAGCCAGCAGCTACGGTCTCTCTGACACCACCAAAACCGGTTTTGCCGGGAGGATTGAAAGGCTTGAAAAGAAAATATAGTTAATATAAAACTTTCGATCTGAACAGCCCTGAAAAGCAGATCCGGCAGGGAAACCCGGTTGAACTCACACATTTGACTAATCTGCCTTCATGGCATAAAATTAGTGTGTAGTATTAAGCAGTATTTAGTAGTATTTACAGCGCAGGGCTTCCAGCCTGGTATTTTCAGCGCAGTGTTTATCAGTATTTCCAGTGCAGTGCTGCCAGCCTGATATTTCCAACGCAATATACAGCCAGCAGGAAAAAGGGTGATATCCTTTGCAAATTAAACATAAATACCTTATAGTAATTCTCTGCACTCTCGCGGCAGTCATAATTTCTTTCATTATAGCATTGGTTCACGGCAGCACCGATATTCCGCTGAGAACAGTAATCCAGGCCCTTTTTTCTGCCGAGGGTGATCTGGCCCGCTACGCCATCATCATCCGCCGGATCCGCCTGCCCCGGATAGCCCTGAGTTTCCTGGTCGGCTCCGGTCTGGCGCTGGCCGGTGTTGTCTTCCAGGGAGTAATCCGCAACCCCATGGTCGACCCCTATATCGTGGGCATCTCAGCCGGAGCCGGTACCGCGGTCACCTTTGCCATAGTTTACAATTTAAGTTTTTCCTTTTTTTATTTCAGCACCATTCCCCTCTTTGCCTTTGTGGGAGCCCTGCTGACGGTGATGCTGGTCTATAATCTGGCCCGAGTCGGCAGCAAAATCCCGGTTATGACCTTTCTGCTGGCCGGGGTGGCCACCGCCTTTATGCTGGATGCCGTCAGGTCCTTTGTGATGGTGCTCGGCACCCAGGATCTTCAGCGGGTCGTCTTCTGGCTGATGGGCAGCCTCTCCGGCACCAGCTGGTCTGACATCACCATGATCCTGCCCTATTATCTTCTGGGTCTGCTGCCCATTATCTTTTTTGCCAACGATTTAAATTTAATCCTGATGGGAGAGGAAAGCGCTCATCATCTGGGCCTTAATGTCGAAAAGGTAAAGAAGCTTCTCATCGCCGGGGCCACTCTGGTAACAGCCGCTGTGGTGGCTGTCAGCGGCAGCATCGGATTTATCGGTCTGGTAGTTCCTCATATCGCCCGGCTTTTGATCGGCCCCGATCACCGCAAACTGCTGCCTCTGGCTGCAGTTCTGGGCGGAGTTTTTTTAATGCTCTCCGATATGCTGGCCCGTTCTCTGCTGCCGCCCATGGAAATACCGGTCGGTATTATTACCGCCCTGGTCGGTGGACCATACTTTATTTATCTGCTCCGCCGGCGCAAATCTGAAAGCTGGTGATTAAGATGTTAGAGATTGATAAACTGAAATTCAGCTATGATGATAAAAATACCATTATTGATGAAATTAATTTGGCCATAAACCAGCAGGAATTTACCGCCATCATCGGTCCCAATGGCTCGGGGAAGTCCACCCTGCTGAAAAATATTAGCAATCTCTTCACTCCTGACAGCGGAGCGATTTATCTCGACAGCAAAAATCTGAATCGGATTCCACCCCGGGAATTGGCTCAAAAGATGTCGGTGGTACCGCAGGACACAAATATCAGTTTTAATTTCACGGTCTATGACATTGTCATGATGGGGCGCCATCCCTACCAGGGCCGCTGGGGCCGGGTTCAGGACCGGGACCGGGAGAAGGTAGAGGAAGCCCTGGCGCTGACTGATACCCGTCAGTTTCGGGATCGGGACCTCAACAGTTTGAGCGGAGGTGAGCGTCAGCGGGTGATCATTGCCCGGGCCCTGGCCCAGGATCCGGAAATCCTGCTGCTGGATGAACCAACCTCCAGCCTCGATATCAATTATCAGCGGGAAATCTTCGATCTGCTGTCCTATCTCAATCAGGAGAAAAATCTCACCATTTTGGTTGTTTCTCATGACCTCAATCTTTCCAGCCAGTACTGCAGCCGGCTGATCCTGATTGACAGGGGCCGAATCTTTGCTGGTGGCAGCCCCGAGGAGGTCCTCACCGAAGAAAATATCGGTCAGGTCTATCAGACCGAGGTCAAGGTCCGCCAGAACTATTTAACCGGCCGACCCTATGTGGTGCTGATGCCCGGTCGCGCGGAATGTGTTCCGGCCAGGCTTCAGCAGGATTTCAAGATTCATCTAATCAGCGGTGGCGGTACCGGCCAGGAACTTCTCCAGCAATTTTATGAAAGAAATTATCATATCAGCTGCGGTGTCTTAAATCAGGGCGACAGCGACTGGGAGCTGGCCCGCCGCCTGGGCTGTGAGATTGTCGATATTGCCCCCTTTTCCTATATTGAGGAATCCGACCTGCAGAGAAACCGGGAAAAGATAGAACAGGCTGATCTGGTGGTGGTTTCGGAACTGCCCTTCGGTCACGGCAATCTGAAAAATTTGGAACAGCTTAGCGGTTTTTCAGACAAACAGATATTTTTGTTGCAGGAGAGAAACATAGCGGAACGGGATTATACCGGTGGTCAGGCAGAAAAACTCTGGCAGCAGCAGCTCGACCTCCATGGAACCAGAGTATTTACCGGGCAGCAGCAGATGATGGAACAGATTGACGAAATGGCAGACCGGGCCGGTGACTGCAGCTAGACTAAAGGCAGACAGTTAAAATAAAATGAACTTCATAATGATGGTTGACTAATACTAGATGATGATTAATTAATACTAAACTCTAATCAAATCCATCCGTTTTTCAAATGCAGCATTTGCGAATAATCCCCGGTTTTGATATAATTATCAGGACTGCCAAATCTTTAATTTTTGCTAAATTATTAATAATACGCTGCACCTTGAGGGTGGAAATATGGTAAAGTCTGCCAGACTGGATCGGGAATATTTTGTGGTGCTGCTTCCCGAAGGCAAGCTCAAAACTGAAATTAGCATACTGCAGCAGCGGCTGGCTGATTATTATGATCTCTATCAGGATGAGGAACTGCCGGAATTACACATTACCCTGGATCGGATCAGCAAGGTTAAACTGCTGCAGGCCGGCGATATAATTACTGAAGTGGTTAATAATTTCTCCGGGAAGATTAAACTGGAACTGGAAGATCTTACCTGCCTGCACCAGATGAATGATAAATTTCTGGTTTTAAAGCTCAAAGATACTCAGAGCCTGGAGGAATTTGCCCGGGCACTTCATGCCAGGCTGGGAGCAGAGGGCATCTCCACACTGGAAGACTACTCCAGCTGGGATTACCATATTACCCTGGTAAACAATAAATTTGTCGAGAACCCCATCCCCGATCTTGACTTTAGTAAGCTCTGTGATTTTGTTGAAGGAAAATCCCGGAGTACCGTCGGCCGGGCCGGCCGGATTGAAATATGGAAACCTACTCTGGAAACTGATAAAAAGGTGGTTTATTCCCGGGACTTAACCTGATAGATATTATCTGACCGGTTTGTTTTCTGTTTCTATTTGATTCTAAACTTTTACTATCTTTAATTTTATTTGTTTCTAAAGCTTATCTGAATCTATAGTTTATAGCTTAAAAAGCTTAACTATTATATAATTATAATTACAAAACCTTATTTTATATAATTTATACCCTGCTTTTATAATAGCTTTTATAATACCTTACCTTTAAAAACTGGCTAACTTTTATAATATCTCCCCTTAAAAACTGACGAAAGAGTAAAACTGGCTAAACCAACCTCTAATAATTATGATAAGAGTAATAATAAGGACCATTACCGGCATACCAGCAGGAGAGAGGGTGAGCAGAAAATGGCAATTAAAGCGATTATCTTTGATCTCGATGGTGTTATTACCGACACTGCCGAGTTTCATTACCAGAGCTGGCAGCAGATGGCAGATGAGGAGAGTCTGGACTTTTCCCGGGAAAAGAATGAGCAGCTCCGGGGAGTTTCCCGCCGCAGGTCGCTGGAAATAATTCTTGATGGTAAGGAACTACCCGAAAAGGAAATGCAGCGGCTGATGGACAAAAAGAACGGCTATTATCAGGAAAAACTTAAGCAGATGACTCCCGATGATATGCTCCCCGGAGCCCGGGAACTGGTGGATGAAACCCGCGATAGGGGCCTGAAAACAGCCATCGCTTCAGCCAGCCGGAATGCTAAAACTGTAATTGAAGCTCTGAAAATTGGTCATCTCTTTGACACCATTTCTGATGGCCACAGTGTGGAAAATCCCAAGCCAGCACCGGATCTTTTCCTGCACACTGCCGAAAAATTAAACCTGAATCCCGAAGAATGTGCAGTGCTGGAGGATGCTGAGGCCGGCATTGATGCCGCCCTGGCAGCTGGAATGACCGCGGTGGGCATCGGCCCCGAAGAGAGGGTCGGCCACGGCCATCTTCGTTTTTCCAACACAGCCGAAGTTGAACTGGACAGAATACTTGAGGAGGAATAGCAGATGGCTCAGACCAATCAAAAAAGCAAGCAGCTGGCAGATGCCGAAGAAATTCGGAGGACTTTGACCAGAATTGCCCATGAAATCGTTGAAAAGAATCAGGGTGCTGAGAATTTGGCCTTGATTGGCATCAGAACCCGGGGGGTTCCCCTGGCCAGCCGCCTGGCTGAAAAAATCGGGGAAATTGAAAGCCGGGAAGTTGAGACCGGAATCCTGGATATTACTCTTTACCGGGATGATCTTTCCCAGATTGCCAGCCAGCCCATAGTTCACCAGACCAAGATTCCCTTTGATATCAATGACCGTCGGATTGTGCTGGTCGATGATGTTATCTATACCGGCCGAACTGTACGAGCAGCCCTCGATGCCCTGATGGATCTGGGCCGGCCCGCAGTCATCCAGCTGGCTGTTCTGGTGGACCGTGGCCACCGGGAACTGCCTATCAGACCGGATTTTGTTGGTAAAAACATTCCCACCTCTAGGCAGGAACAGATCATTGTCAGTTTACAGGAAACTGATGACCGAGAGGAAATTATACTGACAACACTTGAATAAGCATTCTACCTGTACTGAGATGACATCAGGGAAATGAGACCAGAAAAAATAGATAAAAATTTAGTTTTTTAGCAGGAATTTTTTTCCCGGCCTCGAAATAGTATTAATAAGTAGCAGAGATTAATACTATTTTTTTGCGAAATATTGCAAGCGCTTGCGCAGGAGGGTTTAGAGTGGCGGTAACTCTCAAAGATCTGGCCCGGATGGCCGGAGTGGCAGAGTCTACGGTATCGAGAGCCTTAAATAATAAGCCCGGGGTCAGTGAAGAGACCCGGGAAGAAATTCTCAAACTGGCAGCAGAGTATAATTATCAGCCCAACCGTCTGGCTCAGGGGCTGGCTAAAAAGAAAACCAGCATTATTGCCCTGCTGCTGCCTGATTTGAAGAATCTATCCTATCCCGATTTAATAGCTGCCGTAGAAGAGGTTGCCAATGATTCCGGCTATCAGGTTGTTCTCTGCAATACTGCCGGCAGCCCGGAAAAAACCGCCGCCTATCTTGACCTGCTGCAGCGCAATCAGTTTGACGGGGTGATTATTGTTGATGGCACCCCCACAGGAGGCAAATTTCTTCAGCTAGCCCTGGAAAATAAAAATAACATGGTGCTGATCAACATGCTGCTGGAGGAACTGCTGCTGCCCTCACATCTGACTGACTACCGTCAGGAAGGTGTTCTTGCTGCTGAGTTTCTGCTGAATTCAGCAGATTCCCAACAGGCTGCTATGATCCTGGGAGACGGGCAGGAATACCGGGAATCCGAAAGAAGGGAGGGATTTATGGAAGCAAGCCGCCGGCTTACAGGCAGTGGAGGAGAGGTCTTTAGCGGCGTGGAAAGCAGGGAGGATGGTTATCAGGTTTTTTTTCAGATTGTTGAGAGAATGGAGCCCCCGCTATCCTTTTATATCACCGAAAATCTGGCAGCTCTGGGTCTGCTGGAAGCTATCAAGACCGGGGGATATCTGGTTCCCGAGGATTTTCAGCTGATCGGGACCGGCAGTAATTTTATTGCCGGGATAGCCAGTCCGCAGCTTACTGTGGTTGATGAGCCCCTGACAGAAATGGCTGGAAATGCCGCTAGCAATCTGCTGCAGATGCTCTCTGAAGAAAAAGTAGAGCCTGAGATCAGGGTCTATCAGCCCGAAATCATTACCGGAGAAACAACTCTTTAGTTTTAGCGATATTTGCGGTATTATTTATAATTATTAGCTTTTAATGTCATATTTAATGACCTGATTTTATTAACTTCCAGGTACGGTTTTAAGTCCGATATAAGTTTATTAACTTTCATGTTCAGTTTCAAGACAGATTCAGGATTACAAGCTCTAAGGTTCAGAAGTTCAGCTTCCAGGAGTATTTTTATTATTGATTTTACAAGTTCTGAATTTTTGCGGCTCTGCTCAGGAGTGTTACAGAAAAAACATTAAAATCCTGTCTTACAGGAAATTATTCAAGAATATATTACAAATCTACAGGAGGTTTAATTAATGGCTAAGGTAACTCTCAACAATATCACCAAAAGATTTGATGATGTAGTGGCGGTTAAGGATGCAGATCTCGAAGTTATTGATAAGGAATTTCTGGTGCTGGTTGGCCCTTCCGGGTGTGGTAAATCTACCACTTTAAGGATGGTTGCCGGACTGGAAGAGATTACTGAAGGCACTATTGAAATTGGCGATCAGGTTGTCAACGATGTCCCGCCCAAGGACAGGGATATCGCCATGGTATTTCAGAACTATGCTCTCTATCCCCACATGAATGTTTATGACAACATGGCCTTCGGACTCAAACTTCGCAAGTTTCCCAAGGATGAAATCAATCGCCGGGTTCAGGAGGCTGCTGATATCCTGGGTATTGAAAATCTGCTGGAAAGGAAGCCCAAGCAGCTTTCAGGTGGTCAGCGTCAGCGGGTTGCCCTGGGTAGAGCTATCGTCCGGGAGCCCAAGGTATTCCTCATGGATGAGCCCCTTTCCAACCTGGATGCTAAGCTCCGGGTGCAGATGAGAGCTGAACTTTCCAAACTGCATGACAGACTGCAGACCACCGTTATTTATGTTACCCACGACCAGACCGAAGCCATGACGATGGGTGACCGCATTGTCGTTCTCAATCATGGCTATATTCAGCAGGTCGATGATCCCCTCTCCCTTTATAACTATCCGGTAAACATGTTTGTTGCCGGCTTTATCGGCAGCCCGGCCATGAACTTTCTTGATGCCAAAATGATTCAGGAGGGCGACGGTCTTTATCTGGAAGGCAACGGAGCTTTTAAATTAAAGATTTCCGATGAAATGATTGAAGAGTATCCTGCCATCGAGGATTATGCCGGCAAAGATATTGTACTGGGGATCAGACCGGAGGATTTCTCTGATACCAGTTTGAAACAGGACTATGAAGTCACCGAAGCCAACACCTTTGATGCCGAGGTTGAGGTTGTCGAGCCCATGGGCTCCGAGATATATCTCTATCTTGCCACCGGCGAGCATAACATGATAGCCCGGGTGGAAGCCGAAAGTATCGCTGAAGTTGACGATACAATCAGGCTCGGAGTTGACCAGTCCAAGATCCGTCTCTTCGATGCCGAAACCGAAGAAGCCCTGATAACTAAAAAGGAATAACTGCTTTTAGCCTTTCAGTCCCCTATTTTCAAGGATAACACCCGTTATCCGTAAAGTTTCAAGCAGGAAGGCAAATTTCCAGATGGTTTATCAAGATAATTAACAGAAATATCAAGAGGTTTCCCTCTCACTGCCGGGGAGACCTCTTTTTTCCTTTCAGGAAGGAAAAAGTCTTGATATCCCGAAATTATAATGCAGGGCAGAAAAATTTTGCTTCCTGAGGAGGTGGGCTTGAGTTATGGAAGATTCTCTAAAAAAATTGCTGCTTTACCGGGTTCTGCCGGTCTTTTTAGCTGCTGTGCTAATTATCATGGGTGTTCAGCTGGTCAGCAATTATCTCGAAATCCGCAGCCTGGAATCGGAAATTGCCGAAAAACAGGAAGAGATCAGGGAAGCGAAAAGGCGCCAGCAGGAATTACAGCAGGAACTGGAACGTCTGGATGACCCGGAATATCTGGAAAAACTGGCCCGCCAGCGCCTGGGTCTGGTAAGACCGGGAGAAGAACTGATTATCCCCTACGAGGTTGAACCTGAAGAAGAGTGACAGCCCTGAAAGTTTAAGCCAGCTGTTTTATATACCACACAGGAAGGATGTTTGCCGTTGAGTTATGATGTTTCTCAGAAATCGCTGCAGCTGATAGCCGGAGAAATGAAGCTTAAGGAAGAACAGGTTACCACCGTAATTGAGCTCTTAAATTCCGGGAATACCATTCCCTTTTTAGCCCGTTATCGCAAGGAAAAAACCGGCGGCCTGGATGAAAATGAGCTCAGGGATCTGGAAGAGAAATTGGATTATATCAATAAGCTGGAGCAGAAGAAGGCCGAGGTTAAAAACAAAATTGAGGAGCAGGAAAAGCTTACCCCGGAACTGGCAGAAAAGATAGACAAGGCCGGGACCCTTCAGGAAGTTGAAGATATCTATTATCCCTACAAGCCCCGCCGTCAGACCCGGGCCGATAAGGCTGCTGCCCGGGGACTTAAACCCCTGGCTGAAATTATCTGGGCCCAGGAAATTACTCCGGAGGACTTGGCTGCCAGAGCTGAAGATTTTGTAGATCCCGAAAAGGAGATTACCTCTGCTGAGGATGCCCTGCAGGGAGCCCGGGATATTCTTGCCGACCGGATTGCCGCTGACCCCGATCTCAAGGCTCTTTCCCGCCAGCGTTACTGGCAGCAGGCCAGCATAGCCAGCAGCGTTAAGGATGCCGGCAGTGATGAAAAGGGTGTCTACGAGCAGTATTACGACTTTTCCCAGCCCCTTAAAAAGATTCCTGCCTTCCGCATACTGGCCATCAACCGGGGAGAAGAGGAAGAAATTCTCTCGGTTAAGATTGAACCCCCGGAGGAGAGTATTATCAGTCGCCTTGCCCGGGAAGTTATCAAACAAAATTCTCCCCTTGAACAGGAAATGCTGGAAATCATCAGAGATGCCTTCAACCGCCTCCAGGGACCGGCCCTGGAGAGAGAGGCCCGCTCTGAACTGACCGAAAGGGCCGAAGAACATGCCCGGGAGGTCTTTGCTGATAACCTGAAAGCCCTACTGCTGCAGCCCCCGCTGACCGATAAAACAATTATGGGCATTGACCCTGCCTACCGGACCGGCTGCAAGATAACAGTAATCGATACCGAGGGCAATGTGATGACAACGACAGAGATATTTCCCCATGAGCCTCGGAAAAAGTGGGAGCAGTCCAAAGAAAAGATTTTAGCTTTACTGGAGGAGCACAGTGTGGATGTAATTGCTTCCGGTAATGGCACCGCTTCTCAGGAAACAGAGGAACTATTAAGCGAGCTTAATCAGGAAAGCCGGCAGGAAATACCCTATACCATTGTCGATGAGGCTGGAGCATCAGTTTATTCAGCTTCCAGGCTGGCCGGCCGAGAACTGCCCGATCTCGATGTCAGCCTCCGGGGAGCGGTATCGATTGCCCGCCGTCTCCAGGATCCTCTGGCCGAGCTGGTTAAAATCGACCCCCGCTCGGTAGGAGTGGGGCTATATCAGCATGATATTGACAGCGCTGCCCTGCTGGAAGAGCTGGAAGTGGTGGTTGAATCGGTGGTGAACCGGGTAGGAGTTAACTTAAACACCGCCTCTCCCGCGCTCCTTTCCTATGTTGCCGGGATTAATTCCAGCCAGAGCGAGAAAATCTGCGATCATCGAGAAAAGCAGGGAGCCTATACCAGCCGCAGTCAGCTGCTGGAAGTTAAGGGAATTGGCCCCTCCACCTTTGAGCAGGCTGCCGGCTTTTTGAGGCTCTTCAGCCCAGAAGACCCCCTGGCCCGCACTCCCATTCATCCCGAATCCTATGAATCGGCCGAGAAACTTTTGTCCCGGATTGATTTCACTCCTGAGGATTTGACTGCCACCAGAGCCAGCCAGGAGATAAAGGCTAGACTTGCAGAAAAACTTGATCACCTGCTCTCTGAACTAAAAAAATTGTCCCGGGAATTGAATACCGGCATCCCGACTCTGAGGGATATCATTGCTGCCCTGAAATCTCCGGGCCGTGACCCCCGGGAAGAGGTGCCAGGCCCGGCTTTTCGCACCGGAATCCTGAACCTGGAGGACCTGGAAGAGGGTCAGATTATGCAGGGCACGGTCCGCAATGTTGTCGACTTTGGAGCCTTTGTCGATATCGGGCTTAAGGTTGATGGCCTGATTCACATCTCGGAGATGGCCGACCATTATGTCGATGACCCTAACCAGCTGCTTAAACCCGGTGATATTGTTCGGGTCAAAATTCTGGAGGTCGATGAAAGAAGAGAAAGGATATCCTTGAGCCGCCGGGCAGTCAGGAGTTAAAAGCTGCTTAATGTTATTAGGCATGAAGTTAGGGTAAGAGTCAATGTATTTAATTATTTATAAAACATATAATGGAAAATTCTCGGATTTTCTCCCCCTTTTAAAAGGGGGAGGCCCCCAAACCCAGGAAAAACCGTGCAATAAACCTTGCAAAGAAACAGCAAAAAATATTTTAGGCAAAAAATTGATTTTTATTCAGGAGTATGCTACAATATAAATCCACCATTTGATTTACTTTAGTACATTTGATTTGTTTTAGCAATTACCGGCACAGATTTTTCTGTGCTTTTTTATTTTCCCGCTTTAATTCCCGCTTTATTTTTTACTGCCGTCATATTTAAGGTAATTTCAGGAGGTGAAATCCTGTGGAAGAATATATCAACTACCGGGGCGTATTTTTAAAAAAAGAAAAAGAAAAAGAACAAGAAAATACCGAGGAAGCAGTTGAGAAATTTTTCTTTTACAGATATAATGCCGGATCTTTCCAGGATCCCCCCATTATCTTTCATGATAATATTGAGTACGAAAGATATGAGGATTCCTGGCTTATTGATCTGATTGAAAAAAACAGCTTAAAATGACTGACAATCCCGACTTAAACCTTATTAATAAACCTTGCAAAGAAACCAGCCAGTAATAGGGCCATAAATATTTGACAGACCACGAATGTTAGGTTATAATTGTATTAATATTATTATTAAGGAGGATATTTAACGTATGTCGATTGAGGTTGGAGAAACTGTAGAAGGAAAAGTGACTGGAATAACTAATTTTGGAGCCTTTGTTGAACTT
>LKMJ01004625.1_pt1 | contig 12979 bp, 19 predicted proteins | sample 643391 | NCBI WGS metagenome assembly LKMJ01 (sample SAMN04112250, study PRJNA286221) | soda lake metagenome | biome: soda lake; feature: Kulunda Steppe; material: water; isolation source: sample PL-Br10 brine of Picturesque Lake | place: Russia: Kulunda steppe | collected 2010-07
GAGGAGGAGGAGGAGGAGGAGGAGGAGGAGGGGGGTCCAGCAGTACTGCACTTGTGGGGGATTTTTCAGTGATGAGGATTAGAGAGAGAGTGCTAGAACTGCATAAAATGCTATGAATTTATTTTGATTCATGCAACAACACAGTGACACTGAATAGGAGAGTGTCCCTGCGCAAGGCTGTGGCTGCCAGCCCCCCCCCTGTACTCTTGAATTTAACAGTATTTCAAAAGGCAAAACGTCCACAGCGCGAATTTAAGGCATTTTCCCCCAGCGAAAAACGAAAATCGCGCTGTTTACATCCTTGGTTAAGAGTAGCTGGGGAGGCAGATGATGGTCCACAAGCACCCCTCTAACCCCCAATAGCAACTTTCAAATTCAACCCCTAAATGCGGAAAAATTGACGTCAAATACATGCATTATTTGTGTTATGCGCATTCTTCGTATTGTACGTGCATTGGCACGAGCATGTGGACACATGACCAATCCTGGTTTACATTCACCTGGCGGCACGTTGCTTTGTTCCATTGCCTCAAGCTCGCCCAACAATGGGAGCAGCTGTATCAGATCAACGCCTGCAACTGTCACCCAGCAGCGCATGCCTGCAAGGGGGGACAACAAGACCACCTTTTTGCCAGTTTTGAAAGTGTCATGACTGGAATGCGCACCAATTACGCTGGCAAAATGGTGCTATCGTGTACTGTATTTACCCCTGCTCAGTCACCGTACCGTTGGCCCGTAGTTGTGCCTAATGCTGGCACTACACGGCTCAACCGACCAACCAACTCAACAGGGCATCAAGTGGGTGTCTGCTGGCGCAGAATAGCACTTCTGAGCAAGCGCTTGCCGCACAGGCTGCTTCATCAGGAGTATGCAAGCATAAGTGTTGCCCAACCAATTTTGCTGCTCTAGCAACCTCCTGCTCTGATTGCTGCTTCTGGGATCTGTTGCACTTGGGCCCTCACATACTCTGCCTGAGAACGTTAACTAGCCCTCCGTGCTTTGCACTTGACTGGATTTGTGTAGTTGCTTGTTAAATTGCGTTATCTGGAAATAACATTGAAAAGGCCCACCAAATGAAGCGCTGGGAGGGAAAGAGCGAGATAGGTAGCTTGGTCTAAAATCTAGTTATCTATTTGTCGTCACTAGACCGAGGGTCTGAGCACCTTATACGCACCTGCTGAGCTGTAGTTGGCAGCAGCAGCTCGAGATGTTGCCGCAGCTAGAGCTTTGTAATTGGTCGGTGCAAGGGCAGCTCCTGCAGTGCCAATATATGTAGAGTGTGCATGCTAATCTGGGCACGATAAACATCTACATATACATATGGCTGGCCCTTTTAGTAGCTAACACAGCTGCATTAGCAAACGTCAGTGAATTGCTCTCCTATTTTTTTAAGGTCAAAAAGGACGAATTTAGCTCTGAGGACTTCTTCCAGGAGCTTTTGCAGGAGCAGAAAGGAAGGACATTGTGATGGGCAAGCGCGGCAAACTTGCACTCAGACGAGGCTGGTCACAAGGCACAATTTTCCTCAGATTCCTGCTTTGAACCAGTTGTACATCAGCAAGCAAGCAAATGAGAGGCATGTTTTCTCACACAAGCGCAAGATGCACTTCTTACCTTGCCAGATGCAGGTCTGCCTGCCCACGTGCGCCTCACCTGGAAAGATCATCACCATGCAGTCGCATTCTTTGGCGGAGCTGTCTGGCTGGGATGTGCTATCTTTCTTTGCGAATGGCTCGGCAATGTTAAGAGGTGAGGAGGGAGGGGCCATGATGATCGTATTACATTTAACCTCTGTCAGGAAGGCATCCAAGTGTGCCTGCGCGCGCTCGATGGCACGCTGATCCGGCTGTTGTATGGTCTGAGTCTCTCTTGCCGTAGTGTTGGATGCATTGGCAACATTGATTCTGCCGTGTCCAAACCGGCCTGGTCCTTGCAACATGTCAAGTGTTCTACCACCTTTGCACTTTTGTAACCTGGGATGTGCGGAACCCGAAGCTACACAGGACCTCACATTTGCAGGATTGTTAACAAAACAAGTGTGCCGAAGTCCCGGGACCCGGGCACTTTTTGCACCGTTCATTGAGATGATTATGTAAAAGTGTGCAAAACCCAACTTGAGACACTTGCAATTTTACAAACTTCTTGCCAGTCCAAATAAGCCAGTCCAAAAAAGAGAAATATCCATATCATTCGCTTTCTTAGGGAAATTCAATTAGGGAAACCAATAAAGGCAAGCTAGGTAGTGTTCTGATATCTAGTCACAGCTTTCTAGGCACTCATGTACGTACAAGGCTAGGCCTTTGGTGTCTGCCTGGCTAATAAAGTCTCTTAGCTTGTTTGAGCGACTAGATGGGCTGCAGAAGAGATGGTGGTTTTTGACCCGCAAGTTTGCCAAGTCAGCACTTGGGCAATACAAGAGGACATGTTCTTTATCTTGCACACAGTGCCAGTTGCAGTAAGTGCAGATTCTCAGCTCGTAAGGCACTCTGAGTTGTCGTTGCCGGAGACGCTCAACATTCAAGTTGTGACCAGAGAGTCTGAGTCTAGAAAGAGCTCGCGAGGGATGGTTTGGGATATTGTGTCGTAGGTATGAAGGCAGAGTTGGTTTGGTTGCGCGTTTCTAATCGTCCCACCAGCCAGTTTGACTCCCTATGGGCGCTCCAAAATGGGTGTGATACGTCCTCGTGACCCTGCTGGAAGCATGTGCATCATGTGGGTGAATCTGGTCCAGGTCTCTCCATTCTCGAATGGTTTGCTCACGCAGCAACAGTTCAAAGTCATTCATGTTGATTTTGGAACGGCTCATTATAGCAGAGACGTGCACATTAGCCCCATGTATTTCGTAAAGAGCAGATAAGACCTCAAATGCCCGGCTGTTGGTCCATGATAATTTCATCATTCCATATGATAGTTAATACAAACACCATCGGTAGAGCTGAACTGGCTGCCATCTGCCTTTCTTCTTGGCCACTCAGATATTGCCACTGTCAGCCTCGTCTCCTCACCAAATCAGGAAGTACTTGCTGTACCTTGAGCTTCATCGCCACCATACACAAGCGGATATCTTGAAGATGCTTGTACAAACTGTCCGTGTCTCACCAACCCCTGTGCACCTTTTTGAAGTCAAATCCTATGCTGGTATTGCTGGTCATGAATGCACAGATGCCATGGCCAAGTATCAAGTAACACAAGTTATGCGAGCCATGCATATAGAAAGAAGAAGAATAGATTCGAAAAACTACGCAAGCAGCAAAGAAGCTCCTCACATCAAGTAAGGAAAAGGGGCCACTTGGGACGAAAAGCCCTTCACCAGAAAAGAAGAAAGCAGTCAATTAGGATCAGGAGGGCTGCGGGCAGACAAGCCAGCAGACCTCTCCTGATAAGTTTGAAGGTGAGTAGAATGCTCAAGAGAACGTCTGGTCTGTACAAGCTTATGAGCGTAGTGCACAGAATGAGCATGAAGCTTGAGAGCAAGTTTCTGGACTCTGTGAATCAAGGCCGGGACTTTTCAGAGGAACCAAAGTGTGAGGAATGTAAAAAACACCCCGTACACCTAAGAGAATGACATGAAGAACATGGTCTCCTGCAATGCTGCGTCTAAGGCGAGCATGGGCAGCTTGGAGCTGCTGCTCAGGGCGAGTGTCTTCACAGTACTTGATCTCAATGAGATGGGTGGTACGACGCTGCCAAGGGAGATGCTCAGGGCGAGTCTGTCTAGGCTGGTAAGCTGTGGCTGGTGATGGGGTCTGCCTCCAGCTGCTGTGGCTGCTGCTAAAGAACCCTGCCCCCTACCCAAAACCACCCTCCTTCCACTCCTTAAAGTAAGGCCTTGATCATTGGGATGGTTCTGTTGATTTTGGGAATTGCTCTTGCGTGTTTTATTTGGAGTCACTGAAATGGCGTCAAGGCAAGAAGTTAGTCGGTCTCTTTGATTGTGGTTTATAGCAAAAATCCAAGCCGGAGGAACTGGATTCTGCTGTCACAGGTATTTGAAGATTTTGCACATGATGCTTGTCAGCACTGCCCACATCTGTGGATATGAGACAGGAGTGTAGAGAACCTTTACTTATGGCTTTTGTGATAAGTCTGCCTGTAATGTGGCGTTTGATCACCATGTCTCTTATGATGGGATGCTGGCACCCTGAGAGGATGTGAAGTGCACTGTCTTGGCAGGGGCAAATGGGTTAACTAAGGCTGTTGGACTGCTTGAAACGGACAGCGTGTTTTTGTTTGTAGATCGTGCCAGACCGGTATTTGATCAATGTCTCTTGTCCTTAAGGAAAAGCTTGTGAGAGAGCTTTTGAGAGATGCCAAGTATAGACCAAAAAGCATCACTGATTTTGCTTTGGGCACTCTTATTCTTGATTAAATTCTGGTAATAGGTGTAGTAGCTGGTATCAGTTTGTGCGTTGCCTGGTTTGTGGACCTCATGCATGTGTACTTGTAGCGCGTTGCATTTGTTGGGGAGCGCACATGGGGTTGGTAAGGTTGGGATTGATTACCGTTGTCCATAATAGGACATTGTGTGTTTGGATCATCCATGGAGGTTGCAAGCCAAATGATGTTGTGAAAAGGGTTACCTCCATGCCCTGCCATTTTGATACCAGTGTCAGCAGCTTCAGGATGTTTGGCCACATGGTTTGCTATCTGATCAGCACGCTCATTAACAATAATGCCGGAGTGGGCTTTTACTTTCAGGAATTTTACGGAGAGTGTCGCAGTGTTGCGGATTGCTTTGATGATAGTCTCTAAGGAGTTGTGGTGGATGTGGTAGGTTTGCAATTCTGGGTATCTGATCTGTTTTCTAACTTGTCTCATTGAGTTTTCACTGTCGGTAGCTATCAGAAAGTAGTCATGAGAAATGGCTGCAGCAATGCCTGCAAGCTCAGCCCTATGGACAGTATTAGTAATATTGGAGCCATTGGGATTCACGTGATGACTTCTGTTGGTGTCAGGTATGCATATATAGTATTATCAAATCTTCACAATGCCCTGAAGGCACATACGCACTTGTAACACAAGCTTGGTCATGCAAACCCTAAAACCGGTTACAACTCAAATCACCAGGGTTCTCGTAGCCCCAAAAACATCAATTATGCTCTCTGGGCCTTTAATGCCACCTTAACCGTCATTCTGACAGTGCTTTACACTTGCTATCAGGTTGTCAACACCAGACCATCTCCGGTATGATTACTGAACACCATATGATCGCTTGTAGACTTTTCATGAAAGCTATGGAAGCAGGCTCCCTAGGGGGCTGTTTTGTCCAAACGGACATTGGCAGCAAAGACCATTTGGCATCACAAAACCTACAGATCCCTGTGGGATCTACCTACAGAACCATCCCTGAATGGCTTTTCCCTCGTCATTTCTCTACTAAGTAAAGAGCCATAACTAGCCGTCCAGATGCTATACTAGTGAATGAAACTCCTAACAAAAGAAGACACACACCGGATGCTCACCCTAGATATGCATTAAGAAGTAGGGCAGGGTACCCGGTGTAAAGGGGATAAGGGGTTCTCAGCAACAAACAAAAGCCTACCAGCCTTTGTCCAGGGTTCGGAATGATAGTCAGCTCATACCCAATCAGCTGCACATCCATCTCGTGGAAGTCAAGAATTGCAAATATGCCAGGCCTACAAGCCAGCTCAAGGCTGCCAAGCAACAGCACAGCACGCTTTGTCAACATCTCTGCCGAGCTGCCGTCAACATCACAAGTTAGGGGACCGCCAGCCTGGTCCTTAGGCTGATTGGTTTGTGGCTGGTCTTCACCAGCCAGAAAATAGTCCATGATGTCCGAAATAAAATGGCAGAGTTTGTTGTGCCGTTGAGAAAGGAAATCAAGGACAGTTTGACTAGGCAAGGCATGCAAAATATAAGGGGCCTCCACAGAAAAGGACTGGCAGTCTCAGACATAACAAAGTGCCTTTCCCCCCCCTTTAAGTTCTTTTACAAGGGTTGCAAGGGTTACAAGAAAAAGGCCTTTATTCAAGAAGTGCGACTGCTAGCCTGCTCATTAAAAACTATCAGTGTATGAAGGAAGAAATAGAGCTTATTGTTTTCCTGGCCAAGAAAAGCAGGCACATTGATTAAACCTGCGGGAAAGGGAAATAGGGAAGCATAAGTCCTTTGGAGAGAGACCATGTGTGGCCCATCCGGGATGGGTGCAGTGGAAAAGGACGTGTTGCTCGTCTTGTACATCATGTGCATTACACAAGTCACAAGTAGGGGAGGTATTGTGAGTCCAGGTTAAGTTCTTTTACAAAAACCTGTTTGTTAGTAGGTACAGCAAACATTTTTCTAAAACAAGCAACTGCTTTTACCTACTGTTGTTGGCGTAGTCTTTCTTTCTTTCTACTTTGCTTTGCCTTGCATGCAAATATGTTCGTTGAGGCTTCAATATGCAGACTTGTGTCACGATTTACCACTGGCTCACAAAATTACTGTCAATCGGACTGGAGCTTTTTATTTCTCTCAAGCTTGTTCTGAAGATGTCTTCAATTTTTTCCAGAAACAAACTAATGATTCCTATCGTTTTATTTCAAAGCTCATGGATGTTTATGTGATGGCTGGTGTTCACCAGCAACCTGATCAGTCAAACTACCTGGCTGAAGGTCAAACTTAAACTTGTAAACTTTATTTCAAAGCTTATAGATGTTTATCTGATGGCTGGTGTTCACCTGCAACCTGATCAGTCAAACTATCTGGCTGAAGGTCAAACTCAAACTTGTATGGCTGGTGTTCACCAGCAACCTGAACAGTCAAACTTCCTGGCTGAAGGTCAAATGTAAACTTGTAAACTTTATTTCTTTCTACTTGTATCATACAATGATTCCACATGCAGCCTTGCCGTCACGCTTTTTTGACCGGTGCCACTTGCAATGGCTTGTCATTAAAATGGATTACCAAAACTGAGTACCTCAGTTGTTGCTCAGCCAGAAATACAAGCAACTGACTAACCAACTTCAGTTTGACTATGATTCATCACTGACTAAGAATCATCGTGACAAAAATCCTGTAAAATCCTAGCTCCGGATAGTCGAGCAGGCGGCGGGGCACCTGCGATGGAAAGTCGATTATCCACCCTCGCAACCTGTGGGTTTGGGGTTCGAACCTCACTGGAGGCCACAACCGGCTAAGCTGCCCTCGTTCGGCAGATACAGCCTTGAAACCTTACCTTACCTTACCTTAAAATCCTGTAAACTAACATGAAGTTTCTAAACACCACTGGGTGTTATGAAGCGGCACCTTGTCTCATTGCCCGCGCCTTGCAGGCCTGATTGACATCAGCTTAGCCACCCTCTTTTGACAGGTTTAGCTTTGTCACCTTTCCTTAACTTATGCTTCACGGCCTGCTTTTAGAGCTGTCTTTCTGGTTCGCATTACTGCTTCTCATACACTACCTTTCTCTCGAGACATTGGTGCCTTTCTAGAAAGAGGTTCAGTGTCACACCAGATTTATGCAGTTTGTTATGGCCATGCTGCGAGTCTAGTTTGGATGCAGCAGTCTCTCGGCGTGACACCAGGTTGCATTGATGGTACATCTAAAAACTTTCCCTAAACCTTGTAATGCTTGTGTAAATGCATGCTGGAAAAAGAAAAAAAAGTCCACGAAAAAGAATGTGCACAACAAGTAGCCAAAGGCTTGCGGTAGAGCCTGTTCCACGTGCTTGCAAGGCATGATGACAACTTAGAAAACGTGTTAAGACAACTGGTCTTGTTGCTAAGTAATAACATACGAAGTCTCGAGAGTAGGGCACAATGGTGTACACAGTCTTCAACAAAAGCTTCTTGTAGGACATGCTCATGGCAAACAAGTGGGTGTGCAGCATAGTGCATGTACAAAATATGCTCTTTGTGCTGTTCATAAGCGCACACACAGGGCCCATGCTACTACTCTATGGTTAGTGGGAGAGTTGGATGAGTCGCCTTAAACAAGCATATTATCCGGTGCAACTGCTTATTCCAGGACCTGCTTAATACAACAACAGACTTTGTTGGACAACTCAATATTGAATGGGATGGATGCAAATGATCAACTGAATTTTTGAATGACAGTGCCAAACACAAGAATGAGGCAATGGTATTTTAATATCCTTTGTCACAAAATGTTAACAAGGGCTATGGTGAAAGTACCTTCTTCCATAAGCCAAAGAGAGGTGCTCCCAAATCACACGTATCAGATCAGTCCGGCAGACCTGCACAGGTACATGTGACGCATGCTGCGTGTTGGACAATAGCAGAAGCAACTCATGTCTCGCCAACAACCTTGAATCCAATTTGCACTCAACCCCCAGAGATCCTTTAGATTCTCCAATCATTCGAGGTGTTACTTGCAAGCTCACAGCGCACCAACCTGTACCCCACCAATTTTACAAGAAGAATGATGTACAGGTTCCTGTTTGATACTGACAACCAGCAGTCTGCCTTCTACGAATCAGGCCATGAATTTTGTGAAATATGCAAGCGCACCTGCAAGGCTGGCAGCCAGCTTCACACGCGCAGCTACTGCCCATGCAGTCTCCAACTTTTTGTTGTTGCCTTCGGGCAGCTTGCCGCCACTCTTGCTGAAATGGTGGGGAAAACTGTGAGCACAGGATGTGTGGGAGGAGAGAGGGCTCCAGCCATAGCACGGATTGCTGCCACTGGCAGTCCTTTGCACCACAGGTTCTGTGGACTTCGAGGGCCTCAGCTGAGATCCAGTGCAGAATAGGTCACAAAAGCCAGCGCTCTCTCTTCCAAGGCAGGGATGGCCGTCGTCTGGCAAAAGGCTGCCGTCCGTAAGGGTTGCGCCATAACTTCTGCGCGCACTCAAAGCTTCCAGCTGCATGCACAAGTAGAAACAGCCTTAAAGGCAAAAAGCACTATTCTGCAGGTGTAACTCTTTACAAAGCGCTCTTGCAAATTCAAACCGCACAATGATGCATGATTGTTTGTAGTCTGAAAAACTAATTTGATAAAAAGTAAAGGCAATGAAATATGTTAAAAAACGAATGGCCCAACCCTACTTACACTAGTCAATGGTGGATCAGACAGGATTCTTGCTCTCTGACCCATCTGCTTGCATTTCCCTAATAGCTTATCTTTGCAAGGTGCTGCAAAGGTGAGCACTTTTGTCAAAGCCAAAGATGGCAGGCGTTAGCACATGGGTGTGTTGATGACATTGTGTGTGACGAGCCAATGTTCCATCGCCTAGAAAATGATCGAAGTGTGGGGAGGCAACTCCAGACACCGCAGAACAATCCTGCTGCATGCGGCCATCCTCGACAGGCTGGCTGGTTTGGCTGGTTTGACTGGCCATGCTCGAGTCAGGGCGCCAGGCCCCAAACAAAGCTTGGTTGACAATGATGCACAGGCACTCCTATTTGCCACTGCAACACTCGCAGGAGTAAGTCAGAAGTGTTTGCTGCCAATCTGAAAGCTGAGCCGATAGTGTCAAGGTATGTGTGTGTTCAGAAGTGTCCCATGCAGGCATGAGCACAGCTGTTCCTGTTGTGTCCCAAGCACGCAGTCATTGTCTTGCATATCCTGTAACCTGAGTGGACGTGCACACAAGAAGATGTATGTGAAATGCAGAATGCTGCAACCTGTAGGGTGAATCCAAATTTGTTTGTTTGGGGTAGTATAGGTATTGTGCTCAAAGCTGCAGCAAGTGCATGCAAGTGTCAAAAACAACCACGGTGCTGGTGCCTAAAGAGCAACTTAGTGCATAACTTGGAGAATCTTAACCCCTCTTCCAGTCCAGCCTATCTTCGGCTGGCTTGTGCCGCAGCTAAGCTTACTGCCTGCACAAGACTCCCCTGGTCATACCCACTGCATGTCTTAAACCCAGAGTCAGGTCATGCATCCATTTGCTTGCACGAATGCGAATATGATACAATCAATGCAATAGCAAATTGTCCATATTTAAGGCTCCAAACTCAGGGTTGAGGCTTGGGTTGGGGGGGAGCCTGTGGACCCTCATCTGCCTCCCCAGTACCTCTGACCACCCTTCATAGCCTTACATGTCTACGTATTTGCGGGAAGGCTGTGAGCGGTTTTGAGTGCTCTCCTTTGTGCCCTTGTGCACAGCAAGAGCCAAAACGTTTGACCACATTGCATGCAAGCTGGTTTGCCTGTGCAGCAACCTGGGCTTGTCTGAGCACAACCAAATCCTGGTGCAAGGGGTTCAGGCACCTGCATGGGAGGTCCCCAGCAATAGGAGAGCCAGGGCAGTGATGCAGAAGACAGCAGCAGCAGCAGCAGCAGCAACAACAACAGAAGTCGCAGTGCAGCGGGGACTACTGGCAGCATTTGTTCATGCTTATCTCAAGTTACCGAGCAGGGAATGAGGGGAAAGCTTGGGGGTAAATAGCGGCATTGGCATTAAACGCGTTGGGGTATTCAATGCGCAAAAAATAGACTTTCCAGCAATGCATGAAATGCTATAAAGCACACAAGATCCGAACCTGCTAAAACCTTTATAATTGTAGCCTATATAATTGTAGCCTTGCATTAAATAGATTAGGGCTGCTCACCCATGCTGCACGCAGGCTGGCTATCACGAACATCATGATCCTTTTTGTGGGGTTTATACTCGCGGTGGTGGGTGTGGCGTGCGAGGCCCATGAGTGCCAGAAAGCCAAGACTGTTGGCACGCTCATGACTGCCCTGGCGGCACTGTCACTAGCGATGGTTACCACATACATGTCATTTTTGGTGGCTAGCCGGTAGATGTTGTGCCCTGGAGACCCTGACAGCCGATCGTTGCCTAACCGTCGGCCACATGGTAGCCAGTACGTAGTCTGCATGCTTGACACCCAGCAGGGCTGCCAAGATGCTCTGGCATAATGGCCTTGCTTCGGGCTTGCCTTACCAGGTTTAAATGCTGGGTTGCACAATTGAAAGGGGGCCCCACATGAGTACCTGGTATGTGTGATTTATGGGGACCAGCTTCTTGCTTTTGTGCAACTTTCACACTTTAAGACCTTCCTGATTTGTGGGATTTATTGGGGCTCCAATTTCCAAGGATCTGGTCCACCCAGGCAAAAAGCATGATGCGGATAGCTTTGTGAGCTGGTGGCTTGGTCACAGCCTGTCCATAGGTCACAGCCTGTCCATGTTCTGAGAAGGTGCTGGGTCACAGCCTTTCCATAGTTCTGAGAAGGGGCTTGGTCACAGCCTGTCCATAGTTCTGGGAAGGGCTAAAAACTTGCCCCTTGAAGTGCGCTGTACAATCAGTTTGAACCAATGCATTGCCTTCCTGAAAAATTGCCAGGCTTGCTCCTTGCAAATTTGCAGAGAATGCTAGGTGCATGAGGTTTGACAGACCTAGACTTTGAGCCACCCATGAACAAGAAATGTGTCAGTAAGTAAGCATGCTGCTGCATCTCAGCACACTGTATGGTTTTCAACTGTGTGCTGGAGTTATGATGCAAGCGCTTGCCCTGTGTGATCCTGTGCCTGAAACGGGTGAGCTGACACGAGTTGATCTTGCATGAGGTCTTCCAGCTCATTGAATACTGCTTTAGCGGGGGCAATCCTTGATCTTGCCATTGAAACAGAATGACGCTTGCAAATTGCATTGGATTGCGCTTTGAAGTGCATGTTATGGTCACCAGGAATACACAGACTGGGGCAGGGTAGTGAGCAAGCTGGATTTGTTAGTGCTCAGTCTGGGCAGATGTGATGGCTTGCCTGAAGCAGATGAATTTCATCTTCTTAGCTGCATGAGGGCTTTGGTATCATCATAGAGTATGCAGATGACTTTGAATACTTGTTGAGGCCCAGGAGTAAGAAAAAGGAAAGCAGGGCTTTCAGGTGTTCTTTGAATGCTGCGGCCAATTAGCAAGGTGGCGTACACGCATGGACTTGCCAGGAACTTTATGAAGTAGAGCATGCTTTTCGGTAGATCCCACAATATCTCTCTCTCAAAATCATTGGGAATGGAGTGCACAGACCTTGTTGGGTTGGACGTACTGAGTGCAGACTTGGATTGGAGGTTTCTCCTATGTTCAGCCACCGTGTTTTAGTACAAGAGCTCTTGAAATAGGGTTATCTGCTAGTGGGCTCACTCACAATTGCCATTCCAGGACATTGCCATGAGCATCATTTGATATTATGACTGGCTTTTGGGCTTGATGCAAGCTCTGATTTAGCTGCTTGTCACCAGATTGCTGAGTTGCATGATGGCATAGTTGCATTCAATAAGCTACACTCTCTCTTGGCATAAGCGCATGTATATCTAGAGCCTGCATGGCTACCCTAGCTGCACAAACTTTCATGGGCTTGCTAAAGAATGCTAAAGAGCTTTTATGACGAGCTTCCTTTCCATGAACAAGCTTAGTGCTGCAAGGAAAGCACAATTTTTTGGCTCATGCTAACAGCTTTTTTTTGGCTTGGAGACTTATGCATGTTCGGTGTGAGCTCTGTAATCCAAGCATGGACAAACTGTGGCCAAGCTTTTGCCTTTACATTTCTTGCCGTGCACATGTCAAGCTGCAGCATTTACAATTTCAACTTGCGTTCAATTTGTGTTCTCTTGAGGATTCTCCTCACCTTCAAACCAATCAGGAGAGGTCTGCTGGCTTGTCTGCCCGCAACCCTCCTGTTCCTCACTGACTGCTTTCTTGTTTTTTCTGGTGAAGGGGCTTTTCTTCCCGAGTGACCTCTTTCCCTTAATTGATGTGAGGAGCTTTTTGCTGCTTGCGTAGTCTTTTCTTCTTTTTTCTTTCTTTCTAGGTTGTCTTCTAGTAGTACTGCGATCTTGCTCCTCAAAGTCTTTTTCACTATTTCCATTTAAAGTATTTTTCAATTCTTGCAATTGGTGATTTGTACAATCCGAGTTATTTGCCATGTTCCCCATTACACCTGACGTCAGAAATTTCCTGGCTCGGTTGAAATGCGGTTGAAGCGGTTGAAACGCGGCTGAAATTTTTTCAACCGCACTTCAACCGAGCGCGGTTGAAATCAACCGAGCGGTTGATTCAGCCGCTTCAAC
>LKMJ01004626.1_pt1 | contig 12978 bp, 9 predicted proteins | sample 643391 | NCBI WGS metagenome assembly LKMJ01 (sample SAMN04112250, study PRJNA286221) | soda lake metagenome | biome: soda lake; feature: Kulunda Steppe; material: water; isolation source: sample PL-Br10 brine of Picturesque Lake | place: Russia: Kulunda steppe | collected 2010-07
CCCGCCCGCAGCCCGTAGATGCCGGCGAGGGTGAGAATCGCGCTCGCCTCCATTTCGAAGTTGAGCACACCGGCCGCCTGTAACTCATCGATCTTCGCCTCGGCGTCGCGAGCACGGAATCCTTCGAACCCTTCGCGGCTCTGTCCGGCATAGAAGCTGTCGGTGCTCGCGGTCAGGCCGACGTGGTAGTCATATCCCAGTTCCTCTGCGGCAGCGGCCAGGGCCGAGATCACAGCGTAGTCGGCGACCGCAGGGTACTCCTCGCGGATGTACTCCTTGCTGGTTCCTTCCTGTCTGACTGCACCGCTCGTGATAATCAGATCACCAACGTCCGTTTCGGGTTGAATCGCACCGCAGGAACCGACGCGGATGAGGGTATCAGTCCCGACGCGTGCGAGCTCCTCGACGGCGATTGCGCTTGACGGAGCGCCGATACCTGTCGACGTGACCGAGATTGGTGTCTCGTCGTACGTGCCCGTCGCCGTGCGGTACTCGCGGTGGTTCGCCACGACCTCGTGGTCGTCCCAGCAGGCGGTAATCTTCTCGACGCGCTCGGGGTTTCCCGGCAGAAGTACTGCATCCGCCACCTCGCCCTCGCTGACTTCGAGGTGGTACTGCTCGTCGGTTTTCGGGTCCTCGCTACCGTGGACGTTCTCTCGCTGTGCGCCGTTCGTGCTGTCGTCTTCGCTGGTTCCTGTCATCGTGTCTCCTCCATGGACCTGTCGTCCAGATTATCGGCCGAAATCGTATCTGGAAGCAACGTGCCGAGCGTGTAGGTTCGGACGTCGTCTCCGGTGTCACAGTGAATCTCGAACTCCTCGTCACAGAACTCCGCAAGCGTCTGGCGGCACATCCCACAGGGGGTGACTCCGTCGCGAGCTGCCGAAGAGACCGCAATCGCCTCGAACGTTCGATGGCCGTCCCGGACTGCCGACCCAAGCGCGACCTCCTCGGCGTGGAGGCTGTTCGAGTAGTTCGCGTTTTCGATGTTACAGCCGGTGTACACCGCTCCGTCGTCGGTCGACAGTGCTGCACCGACGTCGTACTCGGAGTAGGGTGCGTAGGCGGTGTCGAGCGCGAGACGCGCCTCGGCGATGAGTTCCTTGACGTCCATGTGCGGACTGTCACCCGGCGGGGGCAAATAGCCACCGCTGGTGAGTTGTGTTGTCGCCGCTCCCAGTTCTACGTTACCGTAGAAAGCAAAATCCGTGTTCGCGCTCGCTACTCCATAGCGGCGTCAGAAATTTCGAGTGCCTCGTCGAGCGCTGCGACAGCTTCGTCGACGTGTTCCTCAGTTATCGTCAGCGGTGGGGTGACGATTATCGTGTTGACTGAGGTGTAGAAGTACACGTTGTTGTCGAGTGCCCTGGCCGCGACCTCGTCGAGAACTGTCTTGTTGCTGGAGACCTTGTCGCTTCGCTGTTCGAAGGGAACTCGCTCCGTTTCGCTCCGGGTGAGCTCGAGGCCCTGGTGGAGTGCGAGCCCGCGGCGTTCACCGACGCTTGGGTGGCGGTCGGCCAGCGCCTCGAGTTCCGCCGTCAGGTACTCGCCTATTTCGCGGGCGTTCTCGAGCAGCCCTTCCTCCTCGTAGGTTTCGATAGCGGCCACGCCAGCCGCGCAGGCGACGGGGTGACCGGAGAACGTGTGGCCCTGGTTGAGGAGGGTGTCCTCGAAGTGGTCGGCGATTTCCTCGGTGACGGTCGTCGCTGCCAGTGGCTGGTACGAGCCGGTGAGACCTTTCGCCATGGTGATGATATCCGGCTCGGCCTCGTACAGCGTCGACGCGAACCACTCCCCAGTCCGTCCGAAGCCCGTCATCACCTCGTCACAAATCAACAGCGCGCCGTGGCTGTGGGCAATCTCCTGTAGCCGCTTGAGATAATCATCGGGTGGCGTCAATACGCCGTTCGAGCCGACGAGCGGCTCGACCAGGACAGCCGCAACGGTTCCACCTTCGAGCTTCAGCATCTCGTCGATGTACTCGAGGCTCTGTTCGGGGTCGAGGCTGGAGCCGTAGGCGTAGGGGTCGGGACCCTTTATCATCCCAGGGACCTCCGGCTGAATCTCCGGTCCCTGTGCAACGCGGCGGGGGTCACCCGAGGCCGACAGCGACGCGGCCGTCGCCCCGTGATAGGAGCGGTACCGCGAGAGAATCTTGTGTTTCCCGGTGTACGCTCTGGCGATTTTGAACGCCACTTCGTTCGCTTCGGTACCGCTCGTGGAGTAGAACGTCTTCTTCAGCGAGCCAGGCGTTATCTCGGCGAGTTTCTCCGAGAGCCGCGCCCGCGGCTCGGTCGCCCAGCCGGGGTTGACGTACGGCACCGTCGTAATCTGCTCGGCAACCGCCTCGGAAACGCGCGTGGCGTCGTAGCCGAGACTCGTACAGACGTACTGGCTGCTGAAGTCCAGAATCGAGTCGCCGTCGACAGTGACAATTCGTGGTCCCTCTGTGTCGACTATTTCTGTGGGGTTGAAATCTCGTTGTCGCGTCCACGTCCCCAGGGTATACTCCCGGTCGAGTTTCTCGACTTCGCTTGATTCGGCCTCCTGCCTGGACATATTTACAGGTACAGCATCTACTCGGGCACTCATTAATCTTTGGCTGACTATCTTTTCATCATCAAAATAATATTGAAAATATCTATTTTAAAATACTGTATCCACGTTTTGGCCCTATCGTTAGGACTGAATACAAAAAACACAGGGATTTATTTTATAGCAGAGGATACCAACGCTATGGACGGACTACGAACGGTATCCGAGGGCGGTTCCGTACCGAACTACATCGACGGCGAGTGGCACGGCTCCGAGGGCGAAGATGGGCAGCCGATACTGAACCCTGGCACTGGCGATCAGCTTGGCTACGTCTCGTTCAGCACGAACGCGGAGGTGGACCAGGCGGTCTCGTCCGGGCAGCAGGCGTTCGAAGAGTGGCGACAGCGCCCGGTAGAGGAGCGGATTCAGCCGATGTTTCAGCTCAAGGAGCTCCTCGAAGAACACCAGGACGAGCTCGCCGAGTTGCTCGTCAGTGACCACGGGAAGACGGTGGCTGAGGCACGCGGAGAGCTCCGGCGTGGCATCGAAAACGTCGAGGTGGCCTGTGGCATTCCGCAGATGATGCAGGCGGGACATCTCCCGAACGCCGCGCCCCACATCGACGAGACAGCGGTCCGTCGTCCACTCGGCGTCTTCGCGGCGATTACGCCGTTCAACTTCCCCGGTATGATTCCGCTGTGGTTCCTGCCGTACGCAGTCGCGACCGGCAACGCGTTCATCCTCAAACCGAGCGAGCAGGACCCGCTCGTCCCGCAGCGAATCGTCGAACTCATCGACCAGACGGACCTGCCAGACGGCATCGTCCAGCTCGTTCACGGGGGTGTCGACACGGTGAACGCGCTGCTCGACCACGACGGAATCGAGGGCGTCTCGTTCGTCGGGAGCACGCCCGTCGCACAGACTATCTACGAGCGCGCAGCAGCGAACGGAAAGCGAGTGCAGGCACAGGGCGGAGCGAAGAACTACATCGTCGTCACCGAGTCGGCGGACCTGGACTTTGCCGCCGAGAAGACCATCTCCTCGGCCTGTGCCTGTGCCGGAGAGCGCTGTCTCGCGAACGATGTCGTGCTGGTCGACTCGGCCGTCGCCGAAGAGTTCACGGAGATACTCCTCGAGAAAGCGAGAGCCCAGACCGTCGGCTATGGCGCGGACGACGGCACCGACATCGGGGCCATCATCACGCCGGAGCACGAACAGCGAATCCGGAGTTTCATCGAGACAGGAGTCGAAGAGGGCGCGGAACTGCTCCTCGACGGCCGGGATGTCGAGGTGGACGGATACCCCGACGGGAACTTCCTCGGTCCGACGGTGTTCGGCGGTGTCGACACCGACATGACCATCGCACAGGAGGAGATCTTCGGCCCGGTTCTCGGCGTGGGTACCATCGACGGCGTCGAGGAGGGCATCGACCGCCTCAACTCGACCGACTTCGGCAACGCCGCGAGCCTGTTCACCGGTCACGGTGCTGACGCCCGGAAGTTCCGTCACGAGGCGGACGTCGGCAACCTCGGCGTGAACGTCGGGACTGCGGCACCCATGGCCTTCTTCCACTTCGGCGGCCGGAAGGACTCCTTCTTCGGTGACCTCCACGCCCAGAGTGACGACATGATCGAGTTCTACACCGACAAACACATCTACATCGAGCGGTGGCCGGACAACTAGCAACGCACCTGCGTGAGGGAATCAGCACGGCCTGGAATTAGGCAAAAATCCGACGTTCAAACTCCCAAATATTTAAATATAGTTCAATAAATTACCCACTATGGGAGAAAAAATCCAACTGGAAAACGACTTGGACGAGACGGACATTCAGCTCCTCGAGCGAATCGAAGCCGACCACGACATCAACCTCGCGGATTTGGCCGCGGAGCTGGACCTCTCGAAGTCGGCTATTCACTACCGTCTCAACAAGCTCAAAGACGGAAACGTCATCACGTCGGTCTCTGCGGATATCGACCCGCTCCAGTTGGGGCTGAACATGCTCATCATCACCGACGTGTTCGCCTCACACGAGGTCGACTACGCTGAAGACATCGGAACGTCCCTGACGAACATCGACGGCGTCTTCGAGGTGTACTACACGATGGGTGACGTCGATTTCGTCACGCTCTCTCGCGTCCAGACTCGCGAGCAGATGAACGACCTCCTCAACGAGATTGTCTCAGTCGACGGTGTCAACGAAACCTCCTCGCGGTTCGTGATGGGTGAACACGAGACGGACGGTGATGTCATCTCGAACATGTCCGAGGAGATGGTCGACAACGTCCTCGAATCCCAGTGAAGGTGGCGAAGAGTGCGTTCATTACGAACGTCCACTCACTGTGTCGGCAGTAATATCAACAATCTCCTATTTAATTCCTCATCTCTATAACTGAGGTCGATTAATCATCGAAATAGTCGAAAAAACTATTACTGTCAACTCGTTTTTCAGCAACTTATATTAGCGCTGGACGAAAAAGGAGGTGTATGCCCGACTCCTGGGTTCGTTATCTTGTGCTTCGGTTGCTGCAGACGATACCAGTCCTGTTCGGTGTCTCGGTTATTGTCTTCATTATCGTGCAGGCAGCACCCGGAGACCCTGTCATCAACATGCTCGGCATCCAGGCGACGGAGGAGAACATTGCGGAGCTTCGCCAGCAGCATGGACTCGACCAGCCCATCTACATTCAGTACTTCGTCTGGCTGGAGGGCGTCCTGCAGGGGGACATGGGTCAGTCACTGACCCGGAGTGAATCGGTTGCCGAACTCGTCGTCTCCCGTTTGCCTGCTACCCTGTTTCTGGCCCTCTCCTCGATGATAATTGCGCTGCTGATTGCGATTCCCGCAGGAATCATGAGCGCGCTGCACAAAGGGACGGCGACGGACTACAGCGTCTCCGTCGCGGCGCTGGTCGGGGTTTCGATTCCGAACTTCTGGCTCGGTCTCATCCTGATATACTTCCTCGCAGTGCAGTTCGGTTTGATGCCCACCGGCAACTACGTCTCGCCCAGGGAGGACCCGCTGGGTGCGGTTCGACACGTGTTCCTCCCGGCGTTGACGATTGGAGCTGCTTACGCCGCAGTGCTGGCACGACAGACGCGCTCGGCATTGCTCGATAACCTCAACGAGGACAACGTTCTGATGGCCAAATCCAAGGGCATCTCCTCGCGCACAGTGCTAACCAGACACGTCATGAAGCAGTCCCTGCTCCCCGTGCTGACGGTCGCCGGACTGCAGTTTGGCTACCTCCTCTCTGCGACGGTGGTCGTCGAGGAGATATTCGCCTGGCCCGGTCTGGGGCGGTTGATTTTCGAGGCGGTGTTACAGCAGGACTACCCCACAGTGCAGGGCGCGGTCCTGGTCGTTGCGGTGCTGTTCGTGCTCATCAACCTCCTCGTCGACATCCTGTACTCGTTCTTTGACCCACGGGTGAGCGCGCAATGAGTCACCCCGAACCGACCGAGGCGGACGGTGACCGGCAAGCACAGGATGGCGACGACCTCTTCGCCGGCCGAAAACGGTCACAGCTCGTGATGGGCTGGCGCTCGTTCCGCCATCATCGACTCGCGGTTGCCGGGCTGGTTTTCATACTGCTCATGTCTGTCGTCTCGCTCCTCACCTACATCGACGAGGTGGTGTTCGAGTACGCCCTCATCGAGTCGATTCTCCACAACCCACACGACCCCGTGGGGACGCCACGGGAGTCGCCGAGCGCAACCCACCCGATGGGAACCGACGACATCGGTCGTGACATCCTCGCACGGACCATCTTCGCCACCAAGATATCGTTGCAGGTGGCGCTCGGTGCAATCCTCACTGCCACAGCTATCGGGTCGACGATGGGCATCGTGGCTGGCTACTTCGGCGGGCGCATCGAGATGCTCGTGATGCGGTTCGTGGACATGCTGCTCGGTTTCCCGGCGCTCGTCCTCGCAATCGGTGTCGTCGCGACGCTCGGTTTCGAGCTTCGGAACGTCATCATCGCGCTGGCCATCGTCTACACGCCGCAGTTCGCCCGAATTGCGCGCTCTTCGGCTATCAGCGTAAAGGAAGAGGAGTACATCGACGCCGCGAATGCGCTTGGCTACTCGCGGCGACACATCCTCTTCAGGGAGGTGTTACCCAACTGTATTTCGCCGCTGCTCGTACAGGCGTCGCTCCTGATGGCGCTGGCTATCATCGCCGAAGCGGCGCTCTCGTTCCTCGGGCTCGGCGTCCAGCCACCGACCCCGTCGTGGGGCGAGATGGTCGCCAGAGGGACGACGTATCTCTCGGACGCGCCGTGGATATCGCTGTTCCCGGGGATAGCCATCTTCATCGCGGTACTGTCGTTCAACCTCGTTGGTGACGGCATCCGGGACGTCTTCGACCCACACGACGACTCAGAGCGGAGGTTCTAACAATGGCCGATAACACTCATCTGGAAGTCACTGAGCTGACAACCGAGTTCGCGACAGAGACCGGTGGTATCACCGCCATCGAAGACGTAAACTTCGAAGTATCGAGCGGGGAAAAACTCGGCATTGTCGGGGAGAGCGGTTCCGGAAAGAGCGTCACGGCCCGCTCGATAATGCGACTGCTCGGCTCGAACGGGCGCATCAAAAACGGCACCGTCAGACTCGACGAACAGGACCTGACGAACTTATCCGAGGACGAGATGACCAATGTGCGGGGTGCCCGTATCGCGATGGTCTTCCAGGACCCGATGACGTCGCTCACGCCCGTTCTTAGAGTCGGGTCACAGATCGTCGAGACGATCGAGGCACACCAGGGTCTCTCCGGCGAGGAGGCCCGGGAGCGCGCGATAGCGTTGCTCGACCGGGTACGGATTCCGAACCCGGAGTCGGTCTTCAAATCCTATCCGCACGAACTCTCCGGCGGACAGCGCCAGCGCGTCCTGATTGCGATTGCGATATCCTGCCAGCCGGACATCCTGATAGCCGACGAGCCGACGACGGCGCTCGACGTGACTATCGAGGCGCAGATTCTCGACCTTCTCGACGAACTCGTCGAAGAGGAGGGGATGGGACTGGTACTTATCACGCACGACCTCGGGGTCGTCGCGGAGACCTGCGAGCAGGTCGCCGTGATGTACAGCGGCCGCATCGTCGAACGCGGGTCGGTCGAGGAGGTGTTCACCGGGCCGCACCACCCGTACACGTCCGGCCTGCTTCGCTCGATACCCCGTATCGGCGCGACGAAGCCGCAACCGCTCGACGGGAGAGTTCCCGACCCCAACCAGCGGCCAACCGGCTGTAACTTCGCGCCACGGTGTGAGCATGCGACCGAGGAGTGTCTGGACGACGACCCACCGCTCGAACCGGTAGGCGATACAGCCACCACGAGGGTGGCCGCGTGTGTCCGTACCGACGAGATTAGCCCGCTTCCGACTGAACAGCCAGCTGAACCGGTGGCGAAAACGGAGCTATCGACCGAGACGCTTCTCACGGGTGAGCGATTGCGCAAGGAGTTCGTCGACTCGTCGTCGGTCCTCGACCGACTCCTGCCCGGTGGCTCCCCGCCTGTGAAGGCCGTCGACGGCGTCGATATCGACCTGCACAAGGGTGAAACGCTCGGTCTCGTCGGCGAGAGCGGGTCGGGGAAGACGACGCTGGGGCGGCTGCTGCTCGGGCTGACTGACCAGACGGATGGCGAGGTACGGTTCGACGGGGAGTCACTCGGAGCACTCGACGATATCGAGAAGAGCCGACGGCTGCAGTTCATCTTCCAGGACCCGAACTCGTCGCTGAATCCGCGGCACACGATTGGGCAGATACTGGGCTACGCTGTCGAGAAACACGACGAGAGCGACCAGTCGACGGCCGAGAAAGTGGACTCGCTGTTGCGCGAGGTCGAACTCGACCCGGCAGTCAAACACAGCTACCCGCACGAACTCTCCGGTGGGCAGAAACAGCGAGTGGGAATCGCCCGAGCGTTGTCGGTCGACCCGGACGTGCTGATAGCCGACGAGCCGACGAGCGCGCTCGACGTGAGCGTGCAGGCACAGATTCTGGAGCTCCTCGACGAACTCAAGCGAAAGCGTGGACTCTCGGTCCTGTTCATCAGCCACGACCTCTCGGTCATCAACCTCATCTGTGACCGGGTCGCCGTCATGTACCTCGGTCGCATCGTGGAGAGCGGCGCCACGGCGTCGCTCTTCGAGGACCCCAAACATCCGTACACGGAAGCGCTGCTGAGTGCGATTCCCGACCCGGACCCTACCTCGAGAAAGGCCGACCGCGTCATTCTCCAGGGAGAGATACCCGACCCGCGGGAACCGCCCAAGGGGTGTAACTTCTGTACCCGGTGTCCCGAGGTCATGGACGTCTGCTACGAGGAGGACCCGGAAATTCTCGAACAGAACGGTCGCTCTGTCGCCTGTCACTTATACGACGACGAAGAGGTACATACCGTCGCACCTCATCGCTCTCCGTAGCAGGCGACGCGCTGGCAACGAATGGGGCCAACTCGTGTCCTGACAACGCTTAATTCAACAAAAATCGACAGTTCGGCAAACGTACTGAATTTTATTCATCGAAAAGATTATCAGGTGGGAATAGATACCAAAAACCATGGCAGACAGAACTGATAGCCACAAACTGCTGCTGGATACACAGTCGAAACGACGGCAGTTCTTGAAACTGACTGGCGTTGCGGGACTGGGGGCACTCGCGGGCTGTCTGGGAGATGACTCGGATGACGATACAGCAACGGACGACACAGACCCTGGCACAGCCGACGACGGCGACGACGCCGCAGTCGGCGATGACGACGACGGCGTTCAGGAGGATTCGCGGGTCGTCATCGGCGTCAGCACCGACCGATGGGACCTGTTACCGGGACGAAATACGGACTTCGACGCGAACCTCGTCTACGAGCTCGTCTACGACAACCTCGTGGACCTAAACCCGGACATCGAGCTGGAGCCACAGCTGGCCCACGACTGGGAAGAAGAGAGCGACACGCAGGTCGTCTTCCACCTCGAGGAGGACGTCCTCTTCCACAACGGTGAGGAGTTCACCGCCGAGAACGTCCAGTTCACCTGGGAGTGGTTCTTCGAGCAAGACAACCCGCGCCAGCACAAGGTCGCCCCGATAGAGGACGTTGTCGTCGAGGACGACCACACGGTGCGCTTCGACATGGGTGAGAACCCGTACGCCGCGTTCTACTACAACGGTATCAACGCCGTGCTGTGGCCGCTGTCGATTGATGCGTGGGACGACCTGGGTGATGACTACAACTCCCAGCCCGTCGGAACCGGACCGTACGAGTTCACGGAGTGGCAGTCCGGTGACTTCGCGGTGCTCACCGCCTTCGACGACTACTGGCAGGATGGGTACCCGAATATCGACGAAATCGAGTTCCGTGTGCTGCCTGACGAGACCACCAAGACCGATCAGGCCCAGACCGGCGACGTCGACCTGGTCGACTTCATGCCGCCAGCCCGAATCGACAGCATCGAGGAAGCTGAGGGTGTGAGCGTCGAGAGTATGCCCGGAGTAGAGTCCGCTCGAATCGACTTCAACTTCGCCGTGGAGCCCTTCGACGACAGGGATGTCCGCCGCGCGCTGGCGTGGGCGGTCGACAAGGAGGCGATTCTGGACGTGACGACTGACGGGACGGCCGAGCCAGCCAAGTCGATTCTGCCGCCGTCGCTTCCGCACTACGCCGACGATTTCGAGGACTTCAACCACCCCCACGGCGACCCCGACGAGGCCCAGAGCCTGCTCGAGGAGACCGGGCACACTGACCTCTCACTCGAAATTCTCACCTCGACGTCGGAGCGACACGAGCAGACGGCCACGTTGCTCCAGAACCAGTGGCAGGCGATCGGTGTCGACGTCGACATCCAGTCCCTGGACGGCGAAACCTTCTGGTCGGAACAACTGGCAGGGGAGTACGAAGTCGCTGTCTCGGAGTGGTCCTGGTTCGGCGACCCGGAGACGCTACTCATGCTCCACCACCCCGATTCGCTGAACGTCTGGAACATGGACGACGAGGAGCTGAGTCAGATGCTGGAAGCACAGCAGGTGGAGTTCGATCCGGACGCCCGCGGCGAGATTGTCCGCGATATTCAGGAGCATATCTACACGGAGGCAATCTCCATCTACACGCACTACCCGCTACGCATTCAGGCGGTCGCTGACCGTCTCGAAGGCTTCGAGCAGTATCCGAGCGCGTCGTTCCGCTCGCTCACCACTGCGGACGTCCAGTAACGACGGGTAGTCGTCGACTATCGCGGAGTGAACTTCTTTTGGCGACTCGACGTGTGTTGTCCCTGCCGACTCTGCAGGATAGCTCCGATAGTTTGAACTCCGTTCTGATAAACTGGGGCCTTTCACCACAGGATGGGTCTAATTTGGCGGTTTGCTGTATTTTCTTCGAAGCGTTTACCACCGTGGTCCACCATCTGTGCGCATAGACACACCTATGCATACAGCTCGTAATATCGAACCAGTGAGCGGGAGTCTCGGAGGGAGTCATGGTCACAAGAGATGAGATACGGGGGGCTGTCGAGTCCCAGCGTGAAGATGGTATCCAGTTCCTGAAAGAGTTTCTCGAAATCGAAACCGAGAATCCACCGGGTGAGCGGTATCGAGAGGGTGCGGGGTTCCTCCAGGACCATCTGGAGTCCCGAGGATACGACGTGTCTCTCCTCGACGTCCCCGAGTCGGTCGTCGAGGAGTACTACCCAGAACGCACGGAGCACGACCGCGTGAACGTTCTCGCCCGTATGGGAGAGCAAGACGGTGGGCCAGACATCCACTTCACCGGCCACTTCGACGTCGTCCCAGCCGGTGAGGACTGGACGCGGGACCCCTACGAGCCCACCATCGAAGACGGCAAGCTGTACGCTCGCGGGGCGAGCGACATGAAATCCGGCATCGCTGCGAGCGTCCTCGCGGTCGACGCATTGACCGAACTCGGCGTGCCAATCGAGGGCTCGATAACACAGAGCATGACCGTCGACGAGGAGACCGGCGGGTTCACCGGTGTCGGCGAGCTCGTTCGAGAGGGCCACATCTCACAGGAGAACACGGACTACTGCGTCTACACCGAGTGTTTCGACTCCTCGCGCATCTGTCTCGGACACCGCGGAGTGTTGAAGTTCAGGGTCGTCGTCCACGGAGAGAAAGCACACGGCTGTATGGCCCACGACGGCCAGAACGCGATAACCGCGGCCAACGATTTCCTCTCCCGCATCGATGAGTACGAGGCGGAGCTCCACCAGCGCACGACCGACGAGCCAGTGGTCCCTCCGGAGTCCAAACGGGCAGATATCTCGGCGACGATGCTCGACGCGGGTTACTCCGAGAACGTCATCCCCGACCGGTGTACACTGACGTTCTATCGCGTCCTCGTTCCCGAGGAGACCGTCGACTCGGCGCGGGCAGAGATAGACGAGCTGATGCAGGAGACCGAGGAGGCGACGGGAGCCGCGGTGGAGTACGACGAAATTATGTTCGCAGAGCCCGCCATCGTTTCCCGAGACTGCGAGCTCGCACAGACGTACGCTGGTGAGATAACGCCGTTCCACGGTTCGCCGGAGTTCGTCGTCTCGCCGGGGTCGGACGACCAGCGGTTCATCGTCAACGACGCCGGTATCGAGGAGTGTATCGTCTACGGCCCCGGCTTGCTCGACCAGGCACACGTGGTCGACGAATACGTGCCCCTCGAGGAGGTCGTCACGGCAGCGAAGGTCATGGCGACCGCGACGGCAGAGCTGATGGGTGAGCTAGATGCCTGAGCTCCCGTCACTCGAGGTCGTCCAGGAGTGGACGACCGCAGGAACGACGAGCAGCGAGACACCAGTCCACGTCCTCGTGTCACCGCAGTTCGAACGGACTGCCGAAGGGGTCGAGCGCCCGTGTCTCGACGAGGCGATTCAGCGCTCGTCTGTGGACAACGAACCTGCCTATGTCGGTGACGACCCCGCCTCCGCTGGCCTCCTGGCGGCCGCAGCGGCAGTTACGAAGGACTCCCCGGACGCCCGATTGCACTACCCCGAGGTTGACCGCACGGAGCCGGGACCGTGGCTCGTCCTCGCGCCGCTCGACGCCGCGCTCGGCACCGTCTCGACGGGGCATGCGCTGGCTCGTGTCACGCTCTCGCGGGAGTCCGGCAGTGTCGCCGCCCGGCTATCGACGGACAGAGACCGGCTCGGTGCTGTGCTGGACGCGGCCCGGCCAGCACACGACCACTACCCGGTCGACGTTGACGAGGATGGCGTGTTCACGACGGGGATGACGACCTACGAACTGTCGGGAGTCTCCGCAGGGACGGAGTTGACCGTCAGTTTCGAGGTGTCGACCACGCCAGACACGACTCTCGAGGCGGTCCGCGACCGGTTCGCCAGCGAGGAGGGCGTGCTCGACGTCGAGGTCGAATCAGTGGCTGGCGTCGAGCGGGCGGCTCCCGACGACGAGCTTCGCCGGTCGCTCG
>LKMJ01004627.1_pt1 | contig 12977 bp, 7 predicted proteins | sample 643391 | NCBI WGS metagenome assembly LKMJ01 (sample SAMN04112250, study PRJNA286221) | soda lake metagenome | biome: soda lake; feature: Kulunda Steppe; material: water; isolation source: sample PL-Br10 brine of Picturesque Lake | place: Russia: Kulunda steppe | collected 2010-07
AAACACCGTAGTTGGTTATGCGGTCGGCTTTTTTATTGGACGATTCGACCTGTTCACGAGAAATTAGGATACCATCAATTGGTGTGGAATCTTTTTCGAATATATCCCAAATGTAGTTTAATTCACGACTTTGTCGATGAGGGTCCGACAGCTCGTCGTGCTTGAAATCATAGTCAGCATCTACAGCGTCATCCCATTCGGGTACGTAGAACCGCACTGTTAGAGAGTCACCTGTATCGCTGTTTCACAGTCCGACATATAGAAGTCTCTATTGCGATGCGGAAACTTATATCCAAAGCAAATTTATCTAATTCGAAGATATATTAACAGTGACGTTACAAGCAGAAGTCACTAATTCATCCTCCATTTTTATTGGAGTCCACTGACGAGATATTTTCGAGTACCCAGATTGCCATCTTGAATTCTCTGATGCCTCCCGATCGGTAATTGACGTTGACACGAAACTGGTGATGGTAAGTGGACTGAAACCGCCGTTTGAGGGTAAACGAAGACTGATATCATGGAATGAGGACTCGACCTTGGCGTGGGGCAGGGACTCACTGGTCGTCTAATTGTGATCACGAACCTACTTGTGACAGATACGATGTATACGCACTACGGCTTGAAGCGTTTCGAGAAGCGGATGCACGGGCGCAGTTCTTATTAAAAATGCCGGTTTGAGACTGTCAATTAATATGAACTGTCTTGGATGAGGTCAGGACTAACAAGCGATTTGAGCGACTTACCGAAACCTCCGGTGGTAATGATTCTGCTGCTACTGAACGCTGTTCAATGGATCTGAGTTAATCTTGAATTCATAGAACGGGCTATTCAACGTTCATTCCCACGCTACTCTTTCTGTCCACTATTATCAGAGATTGTTATCAACCAAGAAACTATATACAGACAAAATGATGTGGTGTTATAATGTCTTCGGGACCAGTAGAAAAAACTATTTCGCCTAGAGAGATTGCATCTTATTTCGATTTAGAGGCCTGTGATGCATATCTTAATCTCGAAAAGCGGAATGACAACGAGAAATTGCGGGATAATGCATCGGAAATTAATGGGATTTCACCTCTTTATAACCAAGAAGGAACTCAATTTGAAATTAAGCAATTGAAAAAGATACAAAATGAAGCAAACGAGATTATAACAGAGCGACTCAGATTATCTGGTTCAAGGAATTCATGGCCTGATGACTATCAGAAATCTATCCAAAAGTTTGAGGATATGCTTCAAAGGATTAATTCTGAACCGGAGGGCTACCTTCTTGTCATAGATCAAGCGAAATTCAGTTCAACAATTCATTCTTGGACTGTAAGAGGTATTTCTGATCTTGTCTTGGTGTGGTCTACGTCAGCTGGGGTTCACGTACATATAGTCGAAATAAAATCTTCATACTCGAATAGAACTGCATTTAAAATTCAGGCTGCGACGTATTTAGCCATACTTAAGCAGACATTTCCAGCGTCTGCTTTTTCTTTCAATGTAGAATTTGACGGAGTGATCGTTTCGCGAGAAGAGGATGGTGGGCTACCCAATGCATCAAAGCCAGATGATATTGATACGGAAGATCTTGCTGCGCTAGAGAGAACAGTATATGACTTTCTTGCTGACGATGGTGGAGCAATAGGTGCTGTTTCTAAACGCTATTCTGATCTTTTTATTCGATTATCATCTCGATGTAGCCGATGTAAGTTTCAGCCAGTCTGTCTATCAAGTGAAATTTACAATAAGGGATTGGGACTTTTACAACTAGATATCGGTACTCAAGATCAACTTGCAGATAATAATAACGTTGGGACGCTTTCTGATCTCGTTGACTTGATTGACTGGACATCAGTCCATAATTCTGGCCCAAAGGCATGGTCATTTGACGACATAGAATTTGACACATCCCACCAATCAACAATTAGAAATATTCAACAAGAAGGCAACATTTCTGATCTCAGATCGCTTATTCAGCGTGCCAAGTCATTCGAGGATGAAATTAACACAAATCCCAGAGGAAACCGTACTTTATATGATCCCTCGCTTAATCCATCCCAGATTCAAGGAAGTGGGAATGGAAAGTTACCAATTCAGGATCCAAGCATTCTGTATAAAAATTCGAGTAATGAGGATACGCCAGATCCAAATTATCCACCAAATAGCATAGTTAAGATCCACACCTCCGTTATCCAAGATAGTGTCCGAGACCGAGTTCTCGCTCTTGCTGCACGTATTGAGTCCCCCATTAGGACAGACGCAAAATACGTAGTTGAAATGCCAGAAGAAATTTCGTTTTATAATAAAAAAGAACGAATAGATCGACCGGCATGCGAGGAAGTTCAACTTCTCGTGTCTTTCACTCGCAAACTGTTAAAAGAAGTAATTGATGTAGCCCCGGATCCAACGAGGCACAACGAAGAGTGGTCGGATAATTTTGACAGCGATGATATATTTCTTCATTTTTATTTTTATGACCGTTTCCAATTGACCGCTCTAATCGATTCGCTTCGACGACACTCAGGAGTCTCTGAACTAGACACACTCCGATCAGTTCTGAGTCTCCGTTCGGCACTCGCTGATGAAAGTGCTGAGGACCAGATGGTTTATTCGATTATTGATGAAGAACTTCGTGATCGGTTTGGTATGCGGTTTCTTGGACTTGGTTTCGTACAGACAGTTGGACAATTTTGTGATGGTGGGAGAAATACCTTTGATTGGAATAATGTAGAGGGATACTCGGGTCCTGATTTGACAGAGATTTTTCGTGCAACTTTCCAAATCGCGAGCGAATCTATAGAAATGTTTCCCAGCCTGTTGCCAGATTATAATGTGGGTCTAAAAAATATCAATGACGATCCCTCATTTACCTATACAATACCTTTCATTAATCTCCATAGTACGACAGTTCCGATTGAATATTTCTACGCTTTACACGATATGCTAGATGATATTTCTGGGGGAAAGAATGCTAGTATTGCTGATCCAGACACTTACCGATACCGAACAGATAGTGGATCAGATGAAATAACGACAGACGATATGGAAAGGTTTCTCAAAAAATGGACTAAAGCTCTATCACATATTGAAAATGAAATTGGTGGTAAAGCAGGATATAATGCTAAAATCGAAAAATCACCGTTCAACATTCAACAAATTATGTCATTTTCGCTGCGTCGTGATGGCTTAAGCACAACAGTGCTCGAATACTTGCTTCTCGAAGATGAGGCCTCTGACCGAGATCTAGAGAGATTCTATCGATCTCCTGCTGATGAACGGATTCGATCCGGAAAGAGTGTTGGCGGTAGGGCAGAAATAGAACTTGATGAGGGCTATATTCGAGCAACACTCCTCGGACCAGATTTGCAAAACCCGTTGTCACAGACAGTGAACGAATTCCCACTTTCAGTCTCTGAAGGAGACTGGATGGTCCTTACACCACTGAATGACACTAATTCTCCAAGAGAGCTTGGCCCGGAAGGTGATCGTTTAGAGGATCGTTCCAAAATTAAGCACTCGCCGATAGGGATTATTGAAAAACTTGATGAGGAGAACGACATGTTGGAAATAAATCTGATTGGCATTGGATTCAGTAGTGACGATAGATGTGTCACATGGCATCGCAACCTCGATTATATAGGAATCCTTTCAATCCCCAATCTGATCGAGTCGTTTATTGATATATTTGGCATCGGAAGTGAAGATGATGCTGAAAATAATGATGTGGATAGTAATTTTATACTTGAATTAGACGATAATCAGCGGTTCGTACTGGATCCGATGTACGATGATATCGGCGGTTTTCGTGCCGCAGAAGCGCTTGATCGTGTCGATCACAATAATATGTATCAACACTTGGCGGATCTATACCAAGGGAGGACACCATAATGTCTTTCTCACCGAACTACGGAGATTTGGAGGCCTATCGTTTGACCGTAGAAGCCGTATTACTTGATTCTGGAGACTCCTTAGATGATCCTCAGCAGGATTTTATAGAACATGATGGCGCTCGATTAGTCGCATTACAAGGACCACCAGGAACTGGCAAAACATTCACTATAGGCCCGGCTATCCACGGTCGAGCGTCGACACATAAGTCACCTACTGAATTTCGTGGCTTTGTCACCTCACATGCCCATGACGCCGTTGACGAAGTGTTGAAAAGTGTCGTGAATGTGCAAAGCACCCTGAAAGACGCTGGACAACTCAAAAACAAAGTCAACCTATTTCGAATTACTCCTGACACACCGCAACAGCGTATCTCTGGAGTGAACTATATTAATTACCAGTCAAATTCTGATATAGATCTAGTTATAAAAGATTGTATCGAAATGCAAGAACATCCAGCACTTTGGTTCGCACCTCCAACATCCCTTCGCGGACTTATCAATAAAATTGTTAAAAAGTGCGATCAATTCGGTGCTGAGTCTGCCGAGGAACTTTTGGAGAGAGGGCAAAATAATGAACTCTTTGATCTGGGGGTTGTCGACGAAGCATCAATGTTAGACTTACCTCAGTTCTTTACGACGAGTGGGTATATTGGGGAAAATGGTCAAGTGCTATTTGCTGGTGATCATCGACAACTCCCGCCAATTCAGAAACATGACTGGGAAAATGAATGGCGTAAACCAATAGAAGAGAATACCCCCGAGCTTTCCGTCTTAGACTTTATTCGGTTTCTTCGAGACGAACTCGATAATATCGACTATTTGCTCCGGGATCCACCAGAATTTACAAAGACAGAAAAAGATCAATACGTTCCCATTGAGCGACTCCGTGAAAGCTATCGGCTTCCAAATGATATTGCCTCTCTTCTTCAGGAGTTGATTTATTATAAAGATGGTATAAACTTCACTGGACAAAATAATGCAAACAAAATTCCCGATCCGACAGATTCATCACACTCGGATGTACAGTCACCACTGAATCCAAGTTCGAATTCATCGGACAAACATTTGGCTAACGTGCTTAATCAGGATCAACGAGTTACTGTAATAACATATGATAGTAATGGATCCACGAAATATAATCCACTTGAAGTCGCTATCATTAAATCAATATTAAAACCATATCAATTCCATGAGGAAACGTCAGGTCGGTTGACTGGTGGCGTCACGATTCCCTACCGCCGTCAACAATCGGCCGTTCGTTCTGTTGTCCCGTCAAATGTTAAGGTCGATACTGTCAATGGATTTCAGGGTGGTGAGCGGGATCTCATGATCTTGGGGATGACTGCGGCAGATTCCGGTGCAATACTCGCTGGTAGCAATTTCATTCTCGATCCAAGACGTTTCTGCGTTGGTGTATCGCGAGCGAAATGTAAGGTAATTATTGTTGCCTCGGAAGCTATGTTTGAGGCTATTCCTCCGAACGCAGATGCTATTGATACTAAGGGACAAGACATCTGGATTCAATTCGGTGAGGTAATTGGCCGGACAACGAGTAATCCATTGCCTATAACTCTACGAGAATTTGTTGGAAGTAGCGTTCCTGACTGTGATGATTCAACCAGTCTACAAATATACCACTATTGAGTTACTAATATATAATCAAGCGAATTACACTATACAACACCAGAAAACCAGAAACACCATCATCACTTGTCCAGGCCTCTACTTCGACAACATCAATGAAAAACAGGGTTCAACGACTCCTCGGTCGGGATCTGCTTTCGAGGGAACTGCTGCGTAGGCAAGGACTTGTGGTTCGCACTGTTTATTATGAATAAGTCAATGCGGACTGTATTAGTTTACTACCATAGGGAGAGCAGTAAGAGTAGGTGAGCTACTATGACGACACGGTGCCACTGTATCGCACACAGCCGTCAGCAACAGTTGCAAGCACAGTCGTACGTGCTAACTGAGGGTGTGAAGCGGTGTGCTGTTCTGGAATCAGCGGTGCTGGAATCGGTTGAATCCCGTCGGCACGCATTGCAGAAACCCCAGCATATGTACCGATAGATTCGGTCCCACTAGAGACGACGAACTGACCGTCCCTGTTTCGGCTGTACCGATATTGGAACTGATCTGGGTGTGGAGCAGGGCAAGCGATTGCTTCGGCGGCCTCGATGGTTGTGATCAGCTCATCGTTCGCCGTGAGCTGTAGCTGTCGCGGCTCTGCAGACGCACTGTCAGCGACCTTAGTCCACCTGAGGGATGCGTCTGTCGGGGCACACGCATAGCTGCCGTCGGCAACTCGAATCCTGCCTTCGGTAGCGTAGAACTGTCTTGTCCCGTTCTGTGACCCAGCAAGTCCAAATGGTGGCGAGAGAAACTCGCGGACAGTATCACTGCAGTCTTGATCGGCGGCCAGTATTGGCACACGCCCACTGTCAACAGCAGTCGAAATGGCTGAGATAATGGTCAACGGTCGATCGTTGGTGACTGGGACAACCTCAAGGGGTGCGTCGACGCCAACGAACGCAGTCGCGTCACCCCGAACGACCGCTGGGAGGTCATCACTGACAGCGAAGTCGCGCTCTTGCAGATCCTGGATGACCGGTACGGTATCCACTGAAAACAATTGTACCATTAATACAGTCTACCGTCCCGACTGCAATAGCAGTTGTTGACGGATCCCCGACTGCGCATACACAGCAGTCCTAATTCTTCTAAATCTCGATAGAGTGTTGTATCATACCTACATCAAGACGTTCACACACCAAGTGTCTCTAATGTCGAAATTCCACGTTGTGTTGCGAATACGACGACTCGACCCCCTAATCACAACAGCCTCCGCCGGTCGTTCAGCGACTGCAGCGATGTACCCGAAACCCCCGTTGGATTGATTTTGAGAGTCGCGAATATCGGCTACCGATCAAGATCTCTTGGCTGAATATCTGTATCTGTTTCTTGGAGCAAATAGCTGAACGCTTTGGCAGTGTTGATACCGACTTCAGTGGGGGTGGATGCGTTTCGAACGCCCGACTGATTCTATCGTTACGTATTCTCGTTCGATAAGTTGGTCTAGAATGTGTCGATTGAGATGACGGTAGTACCTTTTCCGAGTATCACTCATGTACTCTTTAGCGAACGGAAGGTTGCTCTCTTTTCCGAGATGTATGGGAACCTCTTTTCGAATTACGCAGGTTTCCGTGACATTTTCTGCTTCTTGTTTGAAGTAGGCAAGATACGCGAGTACTGAGACTTACTGCTCATCAGGTGCCTTCGTTGGATAGCAGGAAAGTTTGTCGGCAAATTCCATACGTGGCCGAAGGGTTTGCCCGCCCCGTCATTGTGGAAGCTATGTTATCTCACCTAATCTTCGGGAGGAAAGCACTGAGTAGGATCTTCAACTACAACGCTTCGGGTAAAAGTGGAGACAAGTAGTTACCTAGGGCAGTCCGATATCCCTGAATGTTCGGCCGCATTGGCAGACAATCGATCGTATAGGCCTGTACCTGTATCTCATAGGGTGAAGTATCCTTAGCCGGATACAGAAATGCACTTTGGGTTTGCTTTGCTGGATCAAGGAGGTCCATAAGATAGGTCAAAAAACGCTGTGTGTCGCCGAGGTCAACCGAAAGTCTCGTCGAACCGCGTTTGTATTTAGCATCACCAATCCACACCACGTCGCCATTAACACACAGTGCAAAATCTGGTCGCCCGGTCTTGTGTGGGAACGTGGATTCATCGCTAAAGTAGAGGCTGTGATTATACATGTCCCTGTCATAGTGGAGTTCGACATGGTCACCGAAACTGTATTTTTTCGCAATGTCTAGCGTCGACGGAGGATGGCCCGTTAACTCTGTCAACACCTCCAGTAACTCTCCGAGACACCACAACTCATAGGTTGTCTCCATTGGCTTGACCATCATATCGAAGTGATCTTCAAGGGTAGCTTGCAGCGACATTTGGTGCTGAAAGGCTTCCCAGAGATCGACGACTCTCTGCATCGCTGGGCCTACCTCGGAGCGAATCTCTGCCAACAATTGTGGGTCAGTGGAATCTTGTTCGATCGCGGGTTCTACAAGATTGGCAAACGGTGGGCGAGACAGTAGCGATCGATGATAGGAGAGTCGATCTGAAAAGATATCTCCATAATAATCGTATGCTTCCGCCAACCTGCGCATCTCACGTCCCAATGCCACGTGAAATCGTACCAGCAGCCGTGCAGCTGGCGTATCCTGAGTGAAAGAGACACGCGTCGAAACGAACTGTGCCGTCCCAGTCGCTTGCAGTTGCATCGTCTGCTGGGCATTCAGTTGCCCTTTGACAGATTGACCACGGTCGGTTTGCCGGTGTACTTCAGTCGGTGGTCGACCCGCAAGAATCCTCTCAGTTTGATCGATTAGCGCACGACTATAACTACTAATTCGAACATCGGCATCGATCAATTGCTCTATAGATGCCGGCACTGCGCTACTAATCGTGTCGGCACCGAGTAGCTCAACCCACTCCTGAATGTCTTGGAGGAGTTTTGGAAACTCGTCATCTTCGAGCTTCCAGGGTTTTACCTCCACCCCCTCGACGAATTGACCGACCCAACCATTTGGTTCGAATTCAGACCCTGATATCTCAGGCCAATTATCTTTTTTGTCGATGCTGTCGAGATCATCCCGCCTCGATTCGGAATCTGAGAGTGCCTCTCGTAACAGCCCTACATATGACTCAAGGTTGGCCCAATCAGCATCTTCTGCTTCGATCTCTGATTTGCTAATCGTGGCATAAGGGGTGAACTCATCCTCATCACTTTCATTGTGGGTATCGGATGTCATTAGCCGATGAACTGTCCGTCCTCTTTCGCGGTATGCAAAGCTGTAGCCGTTCCTTCGAGTCCAAAGCCACGGGTTAAGGCCAATAGCGTCTCGTATTTGTCAGTTGCCTCTCCACCGTCACCGCCGAGTGTTTGCTCCCGACGAATCGTAGAGAGAAAGTCCTCTACCTGCGGGATGAAATATGAGGTCACGGTCCGGTCGACCGTCGCCAGATCGAAGCTGTTCTTGTATAGTATATGATAGGCAATAATAAAGCGGGCAGCATCTATCACCAAGGCGTGTCCGATCTCGACGATCCCCTCATTGGTAATGGCGGTCGCCAGCGCAGTGAGCACCTCAAACGGAGAGGCTTCCAATCCAGCTGGTGTAACGTCTGTATTTTTGAGCTCGTCGACAGTCACTGCGACAGTACCTGAGTCGGCAACATCTGGGAAGATCGCAGCAGGATCTGTATAATCGACACGGTCGTTAGTTGCATCTAAACCTTCGGTTGCCGCATTGATGATCAAGGAGAGTAGATCACTGTCTACATCCGCAAGCGCGTTTCTGGCTTTGGATATTTTTGCTGACGGGAGGTCGCTGGGCGTCTCAAAGTTGCCAAGGAGCGATGGTACCTCAACAAACCCGAACCGCCGCCGGAATGCATAGCCCAGTGAGAACAATTGTGCTTGATCTTGGGAGTTCATCGTCGCAAGAATGCGGAACGAGAATGGGAGGAATACTTCCTCGTCACCATATGTAATTGGTTCCGAGTCCCGATAGTCGATATCTAAGAGAGTAAATACTTCGCCAAAGGCTTGGTCAAGATTTGCACGATTCAGTTCGTCAATAATGGCCCATGAAGGACGACCGGAATCTGACAAAGCAGTATGACACGCCTCCGCAGCCGCTGCCAACACACCTGGTTTAGAACGCCAACTTAAGCCGTCAGTATCTGAATTTACAGAACCATCGTCTTGGGATTCTGTAGGCCCTCTCGCACCTCCATTGTGATCTAATTTCGGAGCGTATCCGCCCGAAACTTCATAATTTGTCCACTCAGCGTTCGCAGTCTCAAGTTGGATATCCTCTCGGTCGATCTCACAGACAACTTCCGAGAGATTTCGAGCTGCTCGTGTCTTTCCGGTTCCTGGTGGTCCGAAAAACACGAGATTCCGACCCGCGACAAGATGAGCTAATGATTCTTTATACAACGGATGGTCGTACCGCGAATCCTGATCAAGTTTGGCTACTTTCGATGCAACATCACTCACCTCAGGGCTATGACCACCGGTCTCAGGTTCTTTTGTGATAATCTCTCGATAGTCATCATGTGTGATCGAGATGATTTCTCGTCCCGAGTCAGTGTTCACTGTCAATGAATTTTCGACATCATCACGTGGGATCTGGGTTAGTTCTGTATAGTCGTCGAATTCTGCAACATACGCTGATTCATCATCTTCAGGTTCATCTTTGTCGACTGTAGACAAGCGGCCTGCGCCTTGGTAAAATTCATTATTGAGGTGAACGACCACAGCATTACTGCCTGCTTCGAGTACCTTCCGAGACCCTTCTATTTCCTCTGAAAATGGGAACCGAAGGTGGCGATCATGATACTTGTCGCTATCCGAAGTAATAAATATGAAATATTCATTAGCATCGTTTGATTCTGGAAGTTCGTTAATCGGCCAAGCAGAGAGTTCATACTCAAGTGGGCTCCCAGACTTGAGAACGTCTGCTATAAACTCAGTCGAAGAGGAATAGTGACGGTATTCTTCCTCTGGGAATGGCGTAAAATAAGTATAACGTGAGAAATACTCAGGTATGGACGATTTATCGTTTGACAAATTTTTCAGTAGGAATTTAAAATCAGTATCAACCAATATCACCGGAGTAGTAGACAACCATAAGTTATGGAATTTTTTAACCCCATATAATATGTCAGAAATTTCTTTTCTTAGTTTGTTATCAAACTTAGCCAAAGAGTGATCAACTTTTTGTATTGCAACGATATGTTTTTTATGATTTCTTTTTCTAGTATGAATAATCCAATCTCCACACTCGATTATATTATATTTTTTATTATAATTGCTTGGGATGCCCCAAACAGTGAGTGACGATGACTCAAGAACGCCGTCACCGGGAGGGTCTGTATCATACTCAGCAAATACGTCTCTAATATCTTCAATTACGCTCTCGGTAAGCGGAGAAGCTACTACATTTTTTAAATTTTCAAAATAATTTGAAGTAGTTTTGGTACCATATATATTACAATACGGCTCGTCTTCTGGGTGCGGTCCGATCGAATACAGAGATGCACATGATTCGACGGTTTGAATTGCCGACCGGAAGTGGTCGGTTTCAGCAGATGAAACAATCTGATCAACGTATGTAGAGTAGTCTTTTGAGTCGAATGGCCCGGTTCCGGCCCCAAATTCGGTTCCCTCGTTTATTTCAATCGGTCCATCATGTTCGTTTTTAAAATCGATTTGCCAATCGACTCGCCTAACGTGTTGATCATTATGGTCGCCAATCTGTGGCTCTTTCTCAAACTGGTACTCACTCACGACGATACCCATGCCGAGAATTGAGTCTGTTCCGTTTACTGCAAGTATGATATCACCGATCGATATCTCATTCACAAACCTTTCGAGATACCTAAAACGTGAACGTGATCGGGCATCGTCTGATACACCACAGGTTTCAACGATTTCTTCTTTAGAATCAGCATCAGACAAATCTGCGTGTGTGTTACCCCACCCGAGTGCGATCCGCCCAGTTCGAACGTATATGTTCCAGTCACCTTGGTTGTCTTTCATATGGTAGACTGACCAAGGCTGGTCTTCGATGTCGGTTCCCGGGGCGGGTCGGTCAAATGACATACTTTGTGACACTCATAGCTACTGTATCAATGTTGGCCCGACGGTGAATATCAGATATAATAGATGGATATCGGGTCGTGGTCCATGGATAGAATATTAAAACAGCAATTATAATGACATACATCGGCGGTTGATGAGTGCCATAAGGTAGACCGTCAAGAACGCGCTATCCGCAGGTGGGTGTTTGAAACGCCTCCTGTACGGCCGCGTCGACCGACGTCACAAGATCGGTGGGCCGAAGGGTCTCATCACAGGAAATCTTGATGCGACCATCGTAGAGATCCAATCGGACTCAGTCTGCGATCTCGCGGAGGTCGGTTCCATCGATCAACTCGATGGGATGAGAATCGTCGTTCTGCTGGAGTCCGTTGGCGTATTCTTCGGCTGGACCAATGAACCTGCCAGTCCTCACGACCATCCCTAGCTTGTGACCGTCGAAATCGATCGTGGCGATTGTTGAGTGGATCTTATGGACGACCGGTCGACCCACCGTGGCGGTGCGTTTGCACTCAACGACGACGGGGCGACGTGTGCCGTCGACGACATCCTCCATGAGAACGTCTCGTCCTTCGTCGGCTCTACGGTCGGCTTGCCGGACTTTCTCGTAGCCGAGGTTCCGGAATACGTCCTCGAGACGTCTTCGAACTCGAATCCTGAGAGATCATCTAAGACAGCCATCCTGCTTTATGGATAGGTTATCACCGATCACATATACAGTATTGGAAACCAACATAAAGGGAGTGATAGTGCCCGATATTCACTCCGATCGTATGTGCGGTGGTTCGACTGTGTCAACGACACGAACCTCGAAATTGTCGTAGACCGGTACGTAGAGTGTTTCGCTGCCGATCATCGACTCCGACTCGTACCGGGCTCCCTGAGGATGTTCCCAGAGAATTTCTCCGGTTGCACGTTCGTATCTGAGTTGCTGTCGCTGCTTATACCCATTGAATGATAGATCACGACATCGAAGGTTCTGTCGTCATAGAGACGGACTTGACACGTCTGGGGTGATGGGAGTTCTGCTGTAGCAATCTGACGCATGCGATCAACAATCGGTGCAAGCGGTGCCATCGGCGGTATTTCAGGTGATTGCATGGGTGTAGTGTCTCGTCTTCCCGCAGCGACGCGGGAGCAACGTCTCACCGAGGGACGCGACGCTGGTCTGCATCGAACAGTCGACGAACGAGAGCGACACCCGTGGGTGCGAGAAAACGCTACGCTCTCAAATATATGGACTGGTATCAAAAATCTCCCAGTCAGTTCGAATATACGGCTAGAATTGTTGGTTAATATGAAGAAAACAGGCGATTTGCCCGTAAATCTCATGCTCCGACGGGGATTTGAACCCCGGTCATTACCGTGAGAGGGTAATATGATTGGCCGGACTACACCATCAGAGCGTGCTG
>LKMJ01004628.1_pt1 | contig 12977 bp, 25 predicted proteins | sample 643391 | NCBI WGS metagenome assembly LKMJ01 (sample SAMN04112250, study PRJNA286221) | soda lake metagenome | biome: soda lake; feature: Kulunda Steppe; material: water; isolation source: sample PL-Br10 brine of Picturesque Lake | place: Russia: Kulunda steppe | collected 2010-07
TCTCTCTCTCTCTCTCTCTCTCTCTCTCTCTCTCTCTCACACACACACACACACATGCACACATATACGCTGGGCCTTTTCAATGGGTTGCACTGAAGGATCACCTGGGCGCCTGCACACGGAGGGGGGCCGGCGTTACAACAGGGCACTGTTTTGTGGGCAAGCATTTGCTCATGAGCACCAACTTACAGGGGGGCAGTAGCTTATCGGGTAGGGAATGTAATAAGGGAACAGGCACTGCCTTGAAGGCTGGGCACCGACACATCAGCGCCAACAGGCTGACCAGCACGGCCAGAGCTGGTGGGGGGTGCGGCACATTGCGCTCTTCACGCGGGCATCTTGCCCGGGATGTTGTGCGCAACGATGCTGGGCACTGGGCACGCTTGCGCCACATGTGGGCACAGACGGATGTGTGGCGCGGTGAGGCCTCCTGTGACACCTGGGGTGCTGGCATGACATGCGCATAACATGACATGCACATGGGATGACATGCACATGGGATGACGTGCACATGGGATGGCATGCACATGGCATGACATGCACAGGGCATGACATGCACATGGGATGTTGGGGCTGGTGGCACTGCATGCGGGCACAGGGGGGAGGGGATGCTTGGGCATAGACGCAGGGGGCGCCTGCCCACTTTCAGCGTTGCACATGTGGGTGCGCCAGTGCGTATGGGTGAGCCCACCCTTGAAGTCACATTGACAAAACATGCCCATGGCGCCCACCCAGCGCATGGAATCACTGCTGACGCGTTGCCCATGGTGCCTACCCAGCGCATGGAATCACTGCTGGCGCGTTGCCCATGGCGCCCACCCACAGCACACCCCGCTAGTCAAGTCAGGACCGCCGGCTGTCGTGCCACACGCTCACCTGTCCGGCACGTTGCTAGTGGACGGGAAGAAGTGCTCAAAGAGCTGCACCTCCTGCTGGCACACGCGCAGCAGGTGCTCGCAGCCGGCGCGCGTGAAGGCAGGCAGCTGCATGCCGGCCTGCAGCGCGCAGCGTGGGGAGCGGCGCAGGCGGGCCCTGGCTTCTTATGACAAAGGTACTTGTTAGTGTGTGTGCGCGCGTGTGTGTGTGTGCGTACGTATATGTGTGCTGTGCATGTGTGCATGTGAGTGTTGTGTAGTATTTGAAAGTGCTGTGGGGCATTGTCAAAGGTGCCCCTGTGTGCCTACCATGGGGACATGCACACACACACGCACAATCACACGCGCGCGCTCCAGGCCTGCTGCAAGCCAGCGCCTGTCTACTTGCCTACAAACACAGAGCACCATATGTGAGGCACAGCGTGTACAGAGCACTGTGTGTGAGGCACAGCGTGTACAGAGCACTGTGTGTGAGGCACAGCGTGTACAGAGCACTGTGTGTGAGGCACAGCGTGTACAGAGCACTGTTTGTGAGGCACAGCGTGTCCGCGCCACCAGGCAAGGGCGAGGGCACAGCCTGCAGCACATGAGGCGCAGCGCACGCCTGCAGCACCGCACAGAGAGCGCCCTGACCGCACCTGATCTAGGGCCAGCCGATGTCCAAGCAGCGCCGAAACCAGCTGCAGGCGCGCCTGAGCATACAGGTTCTGGCACTCCACCAGCAGCCGCTGGTACTCGCTGCGCTGGCCTCGGGACTCTATCTCCTTCAGCAGGCCTGCAAGGCGCACAAGCAGGCTCGGTTCAGGCCCATGCGTGGCATATGCCAAGGTGAAGGCATGCCAAGGTGAAGACATGCTTGATGGCGCCAATTCCTGAGGCAGAGTAAAACACATGCTTGATCAGCTTGATCGCAAGAGAACGAGGACGGCCCTGCAGCTCAGCCTCTGAAAAAGCAGGCCTGCAGAGTCCACACACATCTTTGCATGTCATACAAAAAAATGGGCACGTGCCTGAGAGAGCGCAAGACGTGCAAGGCTGACCTTGACCCCCACAGCAAAGCCTACCCCTGCTAGGCAGAGGCCCGTGAGGCAGCCAGGCGCTTGCACACCCTGTCAGCGTGCGCACTTAGGAGCGGATGAGGGCGGGCGCTCACAGGCATACACGGCTGGGATACTGGTACAGTGATGTGCTTCCTGGTCAAGCATGCTGTGGTTATGCTTGACCCTGTTGGCGGCGCGAATGCTTTGGTCCTGCTCTGCTGGCTTCAGAAAGCTCTCTTATCTTTGGTCGAGCTCTCCTGTCCGTGGTCGAGCTCTTCTGCCTTTTTTGAAGCTCTCCCGTCTTTGGTCCAGATCTGCTGGCTGTGTCAGCCAAAGTTTAACTCATTGCCCAGGCTTGCCTTGCGTTGGTCAACCTTTGCCCCGGGTGGCTGCGCAGATGAGCGCTCGCGCTTTGTGGAATTCTCGCTTCTTGGGCTTCAGCCTGAGCACCTAATGACTCACCTTCTGGCTACACGGGACCCTTATCACCGTCACCTTTCAACAAGCACCCACGCTGGTGGTCCCCGCAGCTCACCTTTCAGATTCGGCTCTGCGGCCGCCCTGAAGCGCACGTACAGCAGGTACACCTCTGCCCCCTCTTCCAGCAGCGGCACCTGCTGCAGACATGCAAGCCGCGGGTGTTGCAGAGGGGCGTTGCAGTTTTGCACAGGGGCCAGCCATTGCCGCAGCCGGCAGTGCAGCACGCCTGTGAAGCCGTGCTACAAGCCGTGTCCTGCAACAGATGTGCTTATGCAGGCATGCGTATGGTGTCAGGACATGCAAGCAGGACACAGGCCTGCACAAACAGAGGTGCTTGCACACTTCACGAGTTTGCATCTGTGCACTTTACAGTCTTGGCTGCATACGCTGCTGCTGCGCCACGTTTGCTGCCACCAGCAGGGGTGCACACCTGCGGCAGCTGTGTGCGGCGTCCTTGGGCGGCAGGTGCATCTGCTTTAGGCGCCGCCTCCTGCACGGCAGCTTGCACCTGCGCAGCGGGATGCATGGCATGCTTAGCAATCATACCGCCGGCCCCATGCACGGGCCATGCTCCCAAAGTATGCAAGAACGCACGCATGCACGCACGCAAAGCACGCACGCGCGCCCCCACCAGCGCGCAGCCCTCACCTGCTGCGTGGCGTGCCTGAACACCTGCTGCACTTTGTTGCGCACCGCCCCGAGCGCGCGGCCCTGCAGCTGACGGAACTTGGTGGTGTAGGTGCTGGCGTCGGCGTACTGCGCAAGACAAATGTATGCGCATGCCCATGCGTGCGTGTTTGTGTGCAGTGTGTGAGTGTGTCTGTGCAGTGTGTGTGTGTGCCTGTGTGCATGCGTGCGTGCGTTCAAGAAGCAGAGCGCTGCCAAGTGCGGCTTTGTGCAGCAGAGCACCGTCAAGCATGTGTCCGAGCAGCAGCACCGTCCAGCACATGTTAAGGAGGCAGCATCGCTGTGCCTGCAGGGGCGGGCGTTCAGCGCGGGTGGCGTGCCTCTCCTGAGCGTTTATGGTGGCACGCATGTATGGTGGCGTGCCTCTCTTGAGCACATATTGTGGCACGCAGCACTGGTAGCCTCTTGAGCATCTATGGTGGCGTGCCTCCCTTGAGCACACATGGTGGCACGCAGCACTGGTAGCCTTGTGGCGCCCGTGCTCCAGGAGAGGCGCAGGTGTGCCCCAGGAGAGGCACAGGTGTGCTCCAGGAGAGGCACACAGGTGAGGTGCTCCAGGACAGGCGCACAGGTGAGGTGGACAGCAGCTTGAGCTGGCACGGGCTGCTCAGCGGCTCGGCCGCACAGCACCTGTGCTGCCCTGGTGCAATCAGCAAGGAACTCAGCCGCACAGCACCTGTGCTGCCCTGGTGCCATCAGCAAGGAACTCGGCCGCACAGCACCTGTGCTGCCCTGGTGCAATCAGCAAGGAACTGGCCGCACAGCACCTGTGCTGCCCTGGTGCAATCAGCGAGGAACTGGCCGCACAGCACCTGTGCTGCCCTGGTGCAATCAGCGAGGAACTGGCCGCACAGCACCTGTGCTGCCCTGGTGCAATCAGCAAGGAACTGGCCGCACAGCACCTGTGCTGCCCTGGTGCAATCAGCAAGGAACTCGGCCGCACAGCACCTGTGCTGCCCTGGTGCAATCAGCAAGGAACTGGCCGCACAGCACCTGTGCTGCCGCACAGCACCTATGCTGCCCTGGTGCAATCAGCAAGGAACTGACGGGGGTCCACTGAAAGTGCACTTCCCTGCGTCAGAACAGCGGCCGCACTGCAGGCCAGGCCGGGCCGTGAGCAAGAGCTATTATCAGCAGCCGCGCTGCAGCACAGGTTAGGCCAGGCCGTGAGCACAGGCTGCTAGCAACAGCTGCGCTGCAGCACAAGCCAGGCCATTGCCATGCATGCTGCCGGGCAGGCTTATTTTGCGCCAGGCAGTTCCCTGCGCTGCAAGCAGGGTCCATGCTTCATGCGGCCACGTGTTCGTTTGAGTTTTACTAGTGATACTGAAGTCAGAGTGGCACTTCAGTACAGCTGTCACATCGAGGGCTTTGGGCTTTGAGAAGCAATTAAGACTCAGGAGGGCCATGTGCATATGCAGCTAGTTGAGAGCGTCACGCCGCATGCCTCCAGCAATGCAGCCTTGGGATGCCAGCGCTCCCACGCGCCATGAAGCACCGCAGGCGCAGCGGGGGGTGACGGACCCTGACATTGCACTGCTGCCTTCTTGGGGTTACTGCTGCCTTGTCAGTTGGTGATTTGGTTGGCTCGCCAAGGCTTCTCCTTGTGTGTGTATGTGGGCAAGGCGCCATCGAGGGCAGGTGGGGTGCCCAGCTGACCTAGACCATCCACACTGACTCCGGTCATCCACACTGACTCAGTCAGGCCATTCACACTGACTCAGCCACCAGCCACAGCCTCCCCGCAATGGTCCTGCAATCCTCCACCCCTCTGTTGGCACCCGCTGGTAGCCTGATGCAACACGCACTTGTGGGTTGGTGGCCACACACGCAATGCAATGCAATGCAATGCTATGCAATGCATTACAATACGCACTTGTGGGTTGGTGGCCACGTATGCAATGCAGTCGTCCAGCTTCTTGAGCAGCCCCAGGAACTCGTCGTTGTCCAGGGACATCTGGACACGCTGGAACTGCAGGTGGGGGTTGCAAAGCATGTGTGTGTGTGTGTGTGTGACCCCGTGTATGTGCGTGCATGTGTGCATGCATGTGTGTGTGTGCGTGCGCAACTGTGTGTGATCCTGTGTATGTGAGTGCCCATGTGTGTGACTGTGTTTGTATGGCGAGGGGCGCACATGCGTGACAACATTTGTATGTGTGACGCAGCGTTTTATTATGTGGCACTGCATGCGACTGAGCGTACGTGCACACACACACGTATGTGACCATGGCCTAGGGCAAACACATAGCATCACAGGCGGTGTGTTGGCCTTTGTGTTGCGCTGCTCCATGCCAAGGAGTGCGTGACGCCTGCTCAGGTACGCATGCAGCAGCTGACACAGTGTGACACATCAGTGACCCAAGCGTGCGCCAGGGGCAAAGCGCATGTACACGTACACTTGCACATACACGTACACACCAGCAGCAGAAGCAGCAGCTGCTGTTGCCCACCTGGGAGCACACAGTCTCAAACTCGTCAAAAAACTTGAGCTTGACGCGGATGGCATCCGCAAACTCCTCCAGCTGGTCCTTCTCCTTCACCAGCTGCTCACAGGAGTTGTACAAGGCCTTGCTCTTCTGGCTGACATCCTTGTGCTGAGTAGACAATGTGTCCAGGTAGGCCAAGGTGCTGTCCACCTGCACAGGCGTGTGCGCGGCATGTTACCTATCACCATGCATCACTTGAAAAGGATTTCCTTGCCTACCTGCACAGGCGTGTGCGCGGCATGTTACCTATCACCATGCATCACTTGAAAAGGATTCCCTTGCCTCCCTGCACAGGCGTGTGCGCGGCATGTTACCTATCACCATGCATCACTTGAAAAGGATTCCCTTGCCTATCTGCACAGGCGCCAGGTCGCTGGTAGCACTCGCTGCATGCCACGGTCCGCCAGCGGACACCGACGAGGAGCCCTGACACCCACGAGGAGCCTCATGTCTGCACGCCTGAGCTCTGAGCGCCTGAGTGCTGAGTCGTGCTGAGCTGTGCCTCCCACTGCCGGCGCAAGCATGTGCCCAGCAACTGTGCCCCATCAGGTGCACTCACAGCCCCTGTGCCTCCCTTGCCCATGCGCATGGTGCACCTGGGTTCAATGTATGTGCCTGTTGCTTGAGTTTTTGTTCCATGGTGTGCGCCTAATGCACACCTGGTGTGCTCAGGGTGGAGGAGGGGTTAGGGTCAAAGGCTAGGGATGGGTAAATAGGGTCTGATCAAAATGCCAAAGAGGCTCTATAGAGGCTCAAATAGGCTCTAAAGAGGCTCTACAGAGCCTCGACGAGGGTTTGCCAAACCCTATTTACCCATCCCTAGCCTTTGACTCATAGCCTAAGTATACCCTTCAACTTCTGTGGGCGCATTACCCATGGTCTGACGCTGTTTGCCAGACTGCAGCCCGCCATGCTTCCCAGTCCCGAGGGCTTGCACCAGCCTGTTGCCTTGCAAGCCATGCAAAACCTATTCATCTAACCCATTTGTTTCCTGCCGGCAGAAGTTTAGGCTGCATGCAGTGCCCTGCTGGCATACGACGCCGCAGTAGCTGGGTTCATATGGCAGGGCTTGAAGCCTTTCAAGACATGGAAATATTGATGAATCCTGTCTACTCCCCCTCCCCCTCTCTCTCTCCCTCCCTCCCTTCTTCATACCCTCTTAAAAACAAAAGCAGCTGACTCTGCTCTGTCTCAGGTACGCGGACCATCGCGGACAATGTATGCTGCATGTCATGGGCAGCTGATCCTGGCCTGACCACCTCCCAACCTCGCCCAGGATGATCCACTGACAAGATGCACAATGGCTTTGCCTGACCTCCCTACCTTGCCCAGGATCTCTTCGCAGGATTCCCGGTGGCTGTTGAGCAGATCTGCGTAGCGCTTGTACTTCTCCTCCATCTCGCTTGCATACGCCGCCTCCAGCTCTGCATGCCACTTGTGAAACTGCGCACGCAAGTAGGGCACACAATCAGGCTCGCATGCTTTCTTCACTGCATCACAAACACACACAAAGGATACGCGTACAAATTTCATGTATGATATATGCACAGCGTGCACACATCATAAGCACACATGCACATGCGCACACACAGCAATGCACCCAAGCGAAAACATGCACACAGCACACCTGGCCGCGCACTTGGTGTATCACGCACTGGTTGGCTTGAGCCACGTACCTGGTTGGTGTTGTGCAGCACCGCCTCCTCCAGCGTGCCGCTGTACGCGTCGCGGCTGTGCACCTCCACGGGCCCTGCCCCGTAGGCCTCCTCATCCACGAGCTACTTGCACGCACAAGGATAACACCATGTGTGTGGAGCTGCTTGCACATGCAAAGGGCACACCATGCTCATGGAACTGCTTGCGACAGCATGGGTTTGGCGGGCTCTAGGGGGTATGCGCGAGGACCTGCGCAATGCGTCTCTGCCTACAGCTTCCCCAGGCAGCACTCCTTTAAGGTTTTCTTAATTGACCAGCCGGGCGGGTGTGGGTGAGGAAATGGGACGATGCAGGTGCTTTATGCCCATCCTACTGATACAAGACCAAAAACAAGCCTCATGATGGGTATGATGGGTCTGGTTGCTGGAGACAAAGACAGGGAGCCTCCATGATGAACAGAGGGTGTGACCTGGCGCCAGAGACATTCGAGGCCTGATACATACATAGCCTATGTAATTAAGGTAATTGACAACCCGCGGTTCTGGGCGAGGCAACTTGTGCAAAAACACACAGTGCTCCTCACAGGGCACAAAAGTGGGCGTGTTGTTCTAGCCAGCGTATCCAAACAGCCGTTGCATCAGGCATTCCATTCATCTAACTGTAACGCATACTAGACAGCGAGGGAATGCAAATACATCTTGCAGCAGGGTCTCATGCTCTGACATCAGTGCAGGCTTGTGATTACACGCATCACAAATGTAAGGGCAACCATGGGAGAAGAGAAGCAAAGGCTCATCTGTGAGCAGGGAACGATGTGGGATCAACACCTCCACGCTTTCTGTGTATAGTCTCAGGTTAAAGGACAGCCCATTATACCCCTACCCACAAAAATGTGTATGGCAATCTTTGTTGCCATGCCACTGCGCAGTTGAGCGCGTGCTTGAGTCTGGACACCCACCAGTGGGGCAGGAGGAACGCGTGCAACCCCGCCTGGCCTTACAAACCTCCTTGTTTGCACAACCAGCAAGGTTCTGCTACTCACATGGCTTGGGTAAGGTCTTTGGGCACAGGCTTGGCGCACCAACTCCACTGCGGCCTCCTGCTCATCAGTCAGGCGAGCTGTCTCCTCCCAGACGCTGGCAACATTGTAGCTCCTACAAGCCACTCCGGAAAGAACCTTTGGCTTCCCTGGACCTGGATCAGAGGCCTGAGCCATGGCTACCTGCTACAAGTCTCCCGGGCTACCCTCCACCATGCCACTCATGCACATTACCCAAAATTTTCTACCATTTTATTGTATGATCCGAATCAATAGTAAAAGTCAATCAATGAAGAGAGATGAATTATTAGCGAGATATTCATATCCCTTTTTTGCGAAAGATGTTGGATGCAAGATGATTGGCAATTGATGACTTGCATTGCTTGCATGCAAGGATGCTCAATCATAACGTGCATGCATTATTTCGTTGCGGACCCTCTTGTGAAACATGTGCTGCTAAACGGTTCCCTGCTATCCATGCAAGCAGTCGTTGCTGCGGAAGGGCCCTCCAGCAGCAGGGACAGGAAGGCGATCCCCAGCTGGCTATTTCCAGCACATGCGCCGTTGTCAATCTGCATGTTGTCAAGTAAGTTAATCCTAGGTGCGTAGATTTAGTGTTTTTTGGTTGTCACAGGTTTGCGTCTTTGCAGCCAATAGTGCCAGGCACAAATGCAGAAAGACCACAAAAGCTGACAACTGCACTTTCAAGACCTAGCTTAAGGGCAACTAGACAGCGGCAACCTTCAAAACCTTGGTGGATTTTGTTGCGCCAACCTACAAGTCCTTATTTAGCCATCTAAAAGGTCCAGAAAAGGCTAGAGCAGAAATTTTTGTCTTATGGGTATTGGAAGGGGCCCCTCCCCGCCCAAAGTATTATTGACGCCTTGGCTTTCCATGTACGCTAGCACAGTTATGTGATATTTAGCAACATGCAAATATTTCATACAATGCATATAGCCTCAAGTGCGTCAATTCAAGCCTCAACTGCTTTGTCTTCAAAGGTGCGCCCGCACTTTCCCTGCACGTTTTCCCATGGATGTGCAGGGACCCCCCTTGCTTTGATCTCCCGCTGCTCCTGGGAGGCGTTGCCCGCATAAGAAGATCTGCCTGCGCTGTCGAATACAAAGGCAGCCGTTTCCTTCTCACCACGGCCACGAATGTGCTGCATGCCACACAGGTGGGAGGGCGCATGAAAGTCGAAGCAATCTAACATTTGAGAAATGTCAAGCATAGAAGACAGATGTAGGTGTCGTCTGCTCTGTTAATGCCCTGCTACTTTTCGTACTGGCCATAAGAGGAAATCGTGTCCCTGTGCAGTTTATGAACAAGCTTTTGACTCCCACTGGTAATATCTGTCAGCAAATTGTGTCCCTGTACAATTAAACTTAGACTTTCACTGGTAGCATTTGTCCCTATTTGACAATTCTTGTGTATTGTTAAGGTGTCTGAGCTATCAGAGGTACACCAGATTCAGGCAGTGATGTCTGTTTCCCTGGACTTCGTCCTTCCAGGACAGCAGAGTGGCAAAAGCGGGTTTGCACAGTATGATCATAGTTCAGAATGAACCTTTCACATGGCCAATAAATGGTTGTCTTTTGACCTAGAGAGCATGGCGTTTAAGTTGGCCCATGGGAAGGTGCACACGGTGGGGTAAGGTTGCTGTTGTAGTTGTACCTGCTGGGCGAGGGCAGCTTCGCGGGAGCCAACCCAAAAACAATGGCACAAGGAACAAGGTGGTGCGCTGAAACCTTGAGCGCAGCAGTTTAAGCACTCATGCACAAAAAAAGCCAGTTCTTTGGTGTTTATTGGTGCATGAATTAACGGTGGGGGCGCCAAGCTCATGCTCAGATGGTGCATCATCATCTGAGATTGGCCTGAAAGAGTCTCCTTCAAGGAGAGTAAATATAATGGGCATGCGTGATTTGACAGTGGCGCAGCAACGCTGTGGATGTCTGGAAGGATTCTTCCTCTGGCATAGTGGCACCAGGCGTGGCAGCCCATTGTGCGGAGCAAGCACCTCCCATAATCCTTGGGCCTGCTTTCAAATGGTTCCTGTCACGCTCATTCCACTGGCCAGGTGACGTTGGACGTGGGAGAGCACAGCAAGCCATTCAAGGCTCGGGTGGATCAGATGTGCGTGGAAGCTGACCTGGCGCTTTTGAAAGTGACTGATGATGGCTTGGAGGAGTTTGAGGAGCGAGTCAAGCCTCTGCGCTTGCGCATGGCCTTACCTCACCTCCAAGATAGGCTCCAGGTGAGGATGTGTCTTCTTGCAGTTAAGAGGGGGCAGGTCTGGAAGGAGCACTTGCTGCGATCCAGCTGTGTCTTGATTGGCATGCTTGGAAAATGATGCTGGTGCAGTGTTGCGGTTTGCTCACTGTCCTGAGGCATGCTTGCTGGACCAATGTTCGCCAGGCGGCCTGAACACGTAAACACACACATTGCCATTCTGGTTCCTGCAATGACACGCTATGCGCATGCATGGATGAGTTCAAGTACTTGAAGCGAGCAAAGCAGCTCACACCCTTTCTCTACCACATCTGTCAAAGGATGAGCTTAAGCAGTGACCTGGCTGAATTTGCTCTGTGGATGCCGGATGTGCGTAGGTGCTGCCCCCACCTTTGAGCGTCGAGGGTGGAGAGTCCTCTCAGGGTATGCCCATCCCTGCCCTCGTGTCTTGTATTGAAATGACCACCTACAACTGCGCCAAGTACAAGCTGCTTGCTGTGCAGGCAAGTCTGCAGGCCTGGAGCTGCAACTGGACCACTCAGCATCTGCACATGGCTCTGCGCAGGCACTTCTGGCAAGCATGCGTAAGCTTCGTCATCGTGCAGATTGCTCAATCTTTCTGCTTTCAGCGTTGCTTCCTTTTGCGCCCTTGATGAAGACGATCTGCGCTCTTGATGCCAGGGAACTGGGCTTTGGCGCCTGCCTTGGGGGGGAGTGAGAGCCATGGGCAGCCGCTTTGATCAACTTGCAAATGCTGCTCAAATGCTCGCAGATGGAGTGCAACACCACAAAGCAGCACCTGGGAGCACCTGTGCTGGCCATTAAGGATGACAGGTGACAGGGGCCCAAGGTCTCTGAGCCAGCATCGCAGCTTTGCTCAGTTTTTGCAAGCCCATGACCAGGTCTTGCCGATCCCCAACACAAAAAAAAGCACACCCACGCAAGCTTCATTCGCAAGTGAAGGACCTTGCAGCTTCTCTTTGTTTGGTTTGGCTTCCATCTTTGTGGCAGCAGGTTGGAGCGCCAGCAGATCTCAACGGGGTATGCGCTTTGCTGTGCATTTGCAGTTGTGTTGGCTTGCTCTTCCAGCGGGTAAAAGGGAGGAGAAGAGGAGGGAAAAAAGAAGGTGCTGCCTTTGTGGTCCCAGGTCCGTGACAACCTCTTTGCATGTGATAGCCTCTGTGCACATCAGTTTTTGAAAGGCATAATGATTTGGAGCACCGAAACACAAGATGGTGCATCTTACTTTGCTTTCCTGCCCAGTGTATAGACTCCAAGCACGTTCCCACAATTTTAAAAACTGATGTCCTTACCTGCTTGACTGGACATCTGGGCTGCTTGCAGCTACTCTCATTGCTCATTTCCTTGAAGACATTCAGCACATTGGAATGCACCAGGGCTTCCCTCAGCTTGGTAAGCTGTTTTCTCTTGCATTTTTGGCACAAAAACTGGCCTACGTCCACCGTGTAACGCTTGCATCCCCATCATTTGACTTGGGGGTCGAAGCATGCAAGTTCGTATGGTGCTGGGATGAACCTTGGTCTTCCAGCCTTTTGTCCACAACAGTGCTGGTTGGTCTAAGGGCTGGGCGTGCAGGCTAGTTGGGCGTTCACAGACAGCCTACGCACCTTAGACCACCCTCTGCACCTTAGACCGCCCTCTGCACCTTAGACCGCCCTCTGCACCTTAGACCGCCCTCTGCAACTTAGACCGCCCTCTGCAACTTAGACCGTCGTATCACCTTCAGCCCAAGGCAGAGTGAGCAATGTGCCTCCGTACGCTCATTGTCCATGTGTGCTGGTGCAGGCTGCTGCAGCTCAGAGTTCAGGATGGGCCCAACTGCTCTATGCACTCTTTGCAAGATGCAGGACCCACTGTTGCTCTGTGCCTCATGACAAGCGTGCCTCTGTCCCTCCGTGCCTCCGTGCCTCATGACAAGCGTGCCTCTGTGCCTCTGTGCCTCATGACAAGCGTGCGCACAACACCCAAAGCCACCCTCTGCCTGCTGGGCCTCTCTGCACCTTCAGGCATGAGATTTAGGGACGTGCGCGCTCCTGCGCTGAGGTCCCACTTGCAGCTGGCGCACCACCAGCAGGGCATCATGGTCACCGCCATCAACAGCACCTCCGCTGCAGCAGGTATAGGTGCTTTTGGGCCTTTGATGGTGCACACCTGGTCAAGTCACCCAGCTCTGCTCTATTTGAGCAGGCGCATGGCTTGGATCGTGACTGCACAATTGCAGGCCGTGCTGGTTTCGCCCGAGCACGCTGACCTCCCTACACAGGGCCTCCCTGCACAAGGCTGTGCTCCTAGGGTCCTTGTGGAGGCTGTTGCAGGGGGCTTGTGCAGGGACCGCGCCCTGAGGTACTGCAAAGCTCATACACTAGGTTTAGTGTGCACTCAAAATGCTCGAATGCTTCAGTAACAGTTGAGCTGGCCTAGACTTGACTTCACCTGGCACTATCCCCCCCACCCCACCCCCCCA